>Ga0138256_10002144_pt1 | contig 21274 bp, 19 predicted proteins | sample KNB2016incub_MG_FD_105486 | JGI IMG/M metagenome (GOLD analysis project Ga0138256, IMG submission 105486) | Active sludge microbial communities from wastewater in Klosterneuburg, Austria - KNB2014incub_MG | ecosystem: Engineered > WWTP > Activated sludge > Unclassified | place: Austria... | reverse complement strand
TCATCAGGTTTGGATTAATCGAAGTAAAATTGTTTGGGTGCTCTTTTGTATATCGGAATGATCCAGGCTACACGAAAACCGAAAAGTAAGTCCATTCGTTTCCGAGTATCTTGTTTTTGCAAATCGAAATCAAAATTTCGTCGATTTTGAGTAAATGCCTGAGTGAATTCAAAGCCACCATAGAAATTCACAAGACGCTGGTTCCCAAAGTTAATATATCCGATAAATTCTGTGAGTGAAAATCCATTGCTCAGTTTGTCATAGCCTTTTGCATAATTGCCTTCAATAGAAGGATAACTTCCTCCTGTAGCTTCCATACGGATTTTATGCTGAAGGATTCCCCCTCCAAGTGTTGCCAAAATTCCGGAATTTTTATTGGGACCAATGACGGGAAATACTTTCCCGACTTTTAATTCATATTTCCATCCTCTTTCCACGAGAGCAATCGTTGCTATTTGACCTTCTGCATTGATAAAATATCCATTCGGATCACGAAGGCTGTCAAGTATTCCGTTCTCACGAATTTTTTCACTGAAGAGAAAATTGCCATCAAAGCCGAGAACAAAATTGTTTTTTAATTTGATCTGGAAGACACCTCCTACATTGAAATTATTTCCGAACCGGTCGGCCATGTCACCACCGGGAAGTTGATAAGCAAAGGTGGCACCAATCATTGTAAAGCTCACTGTTGAATCCTTCAGATTCACCTGAGCAGTGATTGAATTTAAATGCAGACAAAGGAAAGAAAGCAGGAATAGTTTCTTCATGCTGCGAATGTAAAAAAAGCAAGGTGAAGTTTGGTCATCAATTAACGAGAATCGCCCGGGACCACTTGGACAAAATCCCCGGACTTTCCCCGTGGGATGGATAAGGATTTAAAGCCGGATTTACGAATCATCTTACAGAGGAATACAATTTGTCCTGTATGGTATGCGTAATGAACCAGTTGACGTTGCAATGCCCTGAGCACGAGATGTGGTTCCTGTCGAATGGTTACTGTTTTTAACAAATCTTCTGCCTGAAGTGATTGCAATGCAGAGAACAAACAGTCCCAGCCTTTGTTCCAGTAATTAAGAAGTTGTTCTTTGGTCTGCTTTGAGTCATTAAATTCTGAATCACGGTTTCTATCCTGCTTTTCTCCATCACTGGTGAGGAAGTCAGTAAATCGTGATAACATATTGCCTGCTAAATGTTGAATGAGAATTGCAACACTATTGGATTCCTGGTCGGGTTGAAAATGGAAATCGGCATCCTGAATCTGAGCAAATGCTTTTTCGGCATTCGATTTCAACCCGCGGAAACTTTTTATTGTTTCCAGAAGATAGGTTTCAGCAATAAGTGTCATGTTCTTTTCAAATTGAGATCGTCTGCTGTAAACTGATAGGGAAGAAACTGACTGATGCTGTCGGCAACAAGAACTTTCCCGGTTTCACCAACCATGATCATTCGAATCGGACCATGGTAACGATGTTCGTATTCGGCAATTGCCTGTCGGCATGCTCCGCAAGGTGTAATGGGTTTATCGATATGAAAGAGGTCGGATTGAGCTGTAATGGCGACTGCTTTTATTTTTACTCCCGGATAATTTGCACCGGCAGCGAAAATAGCAACGCGTTCAGCACAAAGGCCAATCGGATAACTTGCGTTTTCCTGATTATTACCCCGCATGACAATTCCATTTTCAAGCAACACAGCAGCACCCACCTGGAATCTCGAATATGGCGCATATGCTTTATTAACACTTAAGCGGGCCTCGACAACCAAACGTTGATCATCATCAGGCAATTCATCTACATTGCCGTATTCAACAAATTCTGAATGGATTTCAACCTTTTTCATAGTTTCTAAATGGAGGGTAAAAGTAAACAGAATTCGCTTTAATCTACGTCTCTCCAAATTCAACAATAAACTGCATTTAACCAGAACATTTTAACAATTTTCACCGTATTCAAGAGTTTACTTCAAAAAAACACAGAGGCAAGAATGGAATTTATTCACATCTTTGCGTTTGTTTTAAACTCATACAAATCCCGAAAATGAATATTAATTCCCTCATTCCCAAACTGGTCCTTCTCGTTTTTACGGTACTGGTCCTTGGATCCTGCAAAAAGGATGCTGGTGAAGGTGGTACATCAACAATTACGGGCAAGGTCATTGTATATGATTTTGATCCCGGATTCAATAGCGCTCAGGACACCTTTCCTGCAAGAGACGAGGATGTGTACATCATTTATGGTGCTGACCACGCCACTTACGACAATGATTACAAAACCTCGCATGACGGATCGTACGAATTCAAATACCTCCAAAAAGGCCAGTATAAGCTTTTCGCTTATTCAAAAGATTCTACCGGAGCATACAATGGTACGGTTAATGGTGCATCGCCTAAAGTTCCGGTTTTTGTTAATGTCGAAATTACCGACAAGAATCAGACAGTAGTGGCTCCAGATATCATTATTTTAAAAAACAACCAGTAATCCAGTATGAAAAGAATCCTTTTTTTGATTTTGATTTCTCTCACAGTTCATGCACTTCCTGCTTTTTCCCAAAGTAAAAAGGACGTGAAAAAGAATAAGATCAAATCTGTTAAAGTTACAAATGTTGTTACAAAAGACGGGAAAGAGCAAAGTATGAATGAATCTTTCCAACGATTTGATGCAAGTGGTGAAGTGACAGAAGAAATAAATTACGAGGATGATGGCAGCTTTAAGTCACACTTCGTTTATGTTTTCAATAAGAATGGCGATAAAACAGAAGAAGTGAGCTATCTGGCCGATGGAAAAGTGAAGAAAAAGAAAACGATTAAGTATAACGCTAACGGTGATAAAATTGAAGAATCTCACTCGGATGGAAGCGGTAACTTTGTCGACAAAGACGTGTATACATACAACGCTAACGGTGACCGGACAACGGAAATTACACTGGATAATAAAAACAATGTCATTCATAAAGTCATTCTCCTGTATGATAACAAAGGGATGAAGGTTAGTCGTAAAAGCTACGACGCCAAAGGCAATCTGGAGTCTGAAAAGAAATATGTTTACGAATATTAATTTGTCCTGTGAATCAATTTGATCCTATACTGGCATCGTTTGATCCGATCACCTTGAAGCAAATGGACAATGTCAAATTGCTCGATCGGGTAGATACCAAATTTATGTTCCGCGATTCATTTTTGCCAGAATTTCTGGAAAAAATGAAGGAGCAGTATTTTGTATTGGAAGCCGGAGAAAAAAGGTATACACATTATGAGACTTTGTATTTCGATACAGAGCATTTCGGATTGTATCTTCGTCACCACAACGGGAAACTGAACCGCTTTAAATTCCGTGCCCGCAGATATGTTGAATCCAACCTTCATTTTTTCGAAGTGAAATTTAAAAATAACAAAGGAAGAACCATTAAAGACCGGATCAAACGACCTGAAATTATTCAACAAATTGCAGATAAATCCGAAGAACTGGTGCGCAGTATTTCTCCTGTTGATCCGAGAACTTTGCATGCCAAACTCTGGGTGAATTACCTCCGGATGACCTTTGTGAACAAGCATTCCCAGGAAAGACTTACAATCGACACTGAAATGGTTTTCATAGATCCAAAAAACAGTGTGAATTATACCGGATTGGTGATCGCCGAGGTGAAACAGGGGAGTAGCCGTGACAAAAGTCCGTTCATCGATATGATGCGTGCCCATTCAATCCAGAAAAAATCAATCAGTAAATATTGTCTGGGTGTCATCAGCCTGAATCCTGAAATAAAAAAGAATAATTTCAAACCTACATTATTGTATTTATCAAAACTCCTTAAATAAAAAATGAACGATCCAGCAGCATTCGAACTCTTTGATAAACTTTCTGACAAGTTCTTCATCCGTTTATTAATCGATGTTATCTCCATGATCATCCTGGTGAGACTCATCTATTTCAGGATTTACAAAAAGAAGGATTATCTGTTTACTTTTTTCCTGTTCAACATCATCATCTTTATCATCACATATCTGTTGAATAAAGTTGATTTGAGTATGGGAGCAGCTTTCGGCTTGTTTGCGGTATTCTCAATGCTCCGTTACAGGACCGAGGGTATTTCAACGAAAGACATGACCTACCTCTTCATTGTTATTGCGATGGGATTGATTAGTGCGGTGAGTAAAGCAACTTATTTTGAATTGGGGATCATCAACATCATCCTGATTGCATTTACTTATGCATTGGATGGAAACTGGCTTGTCCGGAATGAAATGATCAAGACTATTCAGTACGAAAACATAGAAATGATTAAACCCGAACACCACAATGCTTTGATCGACGATTTGAGAAAGCGTACGGGTTTGGATATTCACCGTGTGAGCATCAATAAAATCGATTTCCTGAAAGATATAGCTGTCATTAAAATCTATTTTTACGAGGATACTGTGTCTTCAAAAAAGAAATGAGTCAATTAAAGCGTGGGTTCGTTTTACTGGTTTTTATTCTGAAATTTTCCGGTGTGAGTTATGCACAGGAGGATGCAGGATTGTGGACGAGCCTGAGTTTTCAGCATAAATTTACACAGCAGTGGACCGGGATTATTGCTGAGCAGGTAAGGATGTTCGACAATATTTCCAGAATCGATCAGCATTTTACAGATCTCTCTGTCGAATACAATTTCACAAAGAAATTCAAAGCTTCGCTCAACTACAGGTTGATAGCAAAAAACCGCGAAACCTATTACAGCACCCGGCATCGGTTTTATCTTGATCTGGCATACAAAGTGAAAGTAAGTCCTGTTACCGTTTCATTGAGAGAGCGAATACAGGAACAATTCAGTGACATTAATTCCAGCGAACTTGGCAAAATTCCAGAGTGGTATTCCAGGACAAAATTGGCTGTAAAATTTGATCTGAATAAAAAGTATACACCGTATGTTGCCACGGAGCTGTTCTACCTCATTGATGATGCAAAGGAAAATGATCAGGTCATTGACAAGTACCGGATGGAAGCCGGAATAGACTATGAATTCAACCTACGCCACAGCATCAATTTATTCTATCTCATCCAGCACAGCCTTGTAAGTCCTGCGAACGATTATATTATCGGACTAGGATATACCTTCACTTCGTTTTAAGCTGATTTTTTTGTGAGCAGGGCAACTGCATAACAATGAACACCTTCTTGTCGGCCTACATAGCCCAATTTCTCATTGGTAGTGGCTTTGATCGAGATGTCTTCGCTACTGATCCCGGCAACTGTCGAAAGTACCTGCTGCATCTCGGGAATGAATGGGGCTATTTTAGGTTTCTCAAGACAGAGAGTTACATCGATATTCCCTATTTCCCATTCCTTTTCAGCAAGGAGATCGCATACTTTATGTAACAGAATTTTACTGTCTATATTCTTGAATTCAGAAGACGTGTCAGGGAAATGTTTTCCGATATCTCCGAGGTTTGCAGCGCCCAGAAGGGCATCACAAATGGCGTGGATCATCACATCCGCATCGGAATGTCCCAAGGCACCTTTGTTGTGTGGAACGAGTATTCCTCCAAGCCAGAATTCACGTTCATCCTGTAACTGGTGAACATCAAAACCAAAACCAACTCTTATTTTTTTCATGTCTGGATACAAAGAAAACATAAAAAGAAAAGCGGGTGAAATTCACCCGCTTTTCTTTTTATGTTTTGGTTAAACTATTCGGTCTGATCTGCATTCTCCTTTTTCAAACCTTCAAAATCAAAGATCAGAGTAAAACGGAGAGTGTTTTCCAGTGGATTGCGTTGAGTTGTTGGAATCAGGTATGCAAAATCAAGTCCGAAAACATTGTAACGCAAACCAGCTCCGATAGTAAAAAACTTTCTGTTTCCTTTTGTGCTTGCTTCGTGGAAATAACCTGCACGGATAGCAAATTGCTTGTCGTACCAATATTCAGCACCGATTGAATATGTGAATTCTTTCAATTCTTCTTTGAATCCTGCTGGAGCATCTGACCATGAACTAAAGAGGGCAGAAGGAACTCCGATATTGCTTGGGTCTTTACCGGCCTGAACAATTTTGTTATTGTTCGCATCCAGACTATCACGACCATCATCTGTCTTGAGATACACTGGAGGAGTAGGAACGAGGAGTTTGTTGATATCGGCACCGAATGCAATCGTATTGTAATTGTCGAGATCAATCTTCAGGTTGGTACCAAGACGGAAATTCATCGGGATGAAATCCTTTGATTTGGTATCGGTGTAAGAAATTTTTGCTCCGATATTTGAAATATTCAATCCAAAAGCGAGCAGAGATTTCTTGTTGGAAATTTCTATATCCTTTCGGTAATAAGCTGAAAGATCCGCGGCAACAGAAGTTCCTGCATGTGTCTGAATGGTGTTATTCGCAATAGCGACTCCACCGGTGAGGTTAGAATAGATATAGCGAAGCGCTAAACCACCGGAAAGGTTTTCTCCCAGTTTACGGGAATAAGCAACATCAAGTGCCCATTCGTTCGGATTGAAAGAGCCGACTTTCTCCGCGTTATCATTGGTGAAATCGATATTACCAAGAGAGAAATAAAGGAGGGAGGCAGCAATTGCCTGATCGCCTTTCAGCTTTTTGTATCCGGAGATATAAGCCAGGTTGATGTCATTTACCAAGGCCCTTAACCAGGGTGTATACGAAATTGAAAACCCGAAATTTTTATCAGCGAATGCAAGCTTCGCAGGATTCCAGTGAATCGAATTGGGATCCGGAGTTGTTGCAACACCATAATCTCCCATTCCTCCGGCACGGGAATCCGGTGCAATCTGGAGAAAAGGTACAGATGTGGTAATTGTATTAATTTGTCCGAGAAGAGAGTCTTTAAAAGAATTTATCTGTGCAGACGAAGATCCTGCTGCCAGCAGGGAGCTAAAGATAGCTAGAAAGGCCTTTTTTTGTGTAAAATGCATCTTGGTTGTAAAATGTGGACGGCAAATATACGTGAATAAACAAAAATGGTTTTGTTTAATTAACGCAGAATCACGAGTTTTTCGAATTTGTCAGCATAATCTCCATCAGAAGTACGAACGCGGAGTTTGTAAACATACACACCTTTTCCGATTCTGTCACCAAAATCATCCAGTCCGTTCCATTCAAGTTCATCCGAACGGTAACCTTCGGAAAATATTTTGCTTGCAATAGTTTTAATCAATTTTCCGGAAACAGTATAAATCTGAACCTGAATATCCAAATTGGTGAACGGACGGTTATGTTCAAACATAAACGTAGTATGTGTGGTAAATGGATTCGGGTAATTCAGAACATGTTCCAATGCCAGTTTTGCAGACTCAGCAACAACAAATTCAGTAGTGGCTTCACTGGAATTATTGTAAACATCCCAGACTTTTAAATTTACACTGTGTGGTCCTGCTGAAAGGTCTTTGAAGGGATACTTCACTTTTCCTTGCTGGTAACTGTTCAGATCGTTTTCGTAATAATCATTCAGGACATAGATTTTATTGCTGCTGTTGTCAAGTTCTGCAGTCATATCATGACCAATGCCTGTTCCAACTGTATTCAAACCACTGCTGTCAACCACCACTGCATAGAGCACAGGATTTTTATCGGTCATGCCACCTCTCACAAATTTTTCATCGTTGATGTAGAGTTTAATCTCAGGTCCCTTCGCATCGGAAGGAACGGAGGTATCGTAACCTCCGACAATCAATCGGTTGCTGTAGCCGGCTGCATCGATGCTTCCATTTTGTGCATAGTAACTTAACTTACCGGATCCATATTGAAACTGAATATCTTTCGGAACAACAAACGAGAAACTGAAATCTCCGTTTACCACGCTTGCTTTACCACGGTAAATAATATTTTTCTGCAATTCGAATGGAGCAGGATAAGAGGGATCAGTAATTACATTCCGGTCATTTCCCAAAGTAGAATACGTAACCCATTTGTCAAAAACAGTAGGGTAAATAATTCCATTGAATGTACTTGCTTTTGCACCTGTCACATCGAGTACTTCTCCGGTAATCGTGATTTTTTTTAATGCTTTCAGCGTATCTATAACAGTGGTGATATCATTACCGTTGATTGTATTGGTACGAACAGACAACTGGGGATAAGCCATTTTAAGTGCAGGATCTCCGATCAATAAAAAGTTGCGGACATATTGATCTGTGTAGACGTCAATTTTTGTTTGTTCAAAAATATCTCCGATAGTAGGCATATGACCATCGATCTGGGAAAAGACATGCGTGAAGAATCGTTGGCACAAATTGTAATTGGAACTTGAAAATGCGAGTCTGGATGTTGTGAAAAGACAAATCCCTCCTCCGTTTGGATTTAGAAAAACCAATTCCCCTGCGGAAGTACGACCCGGATCATCTACCCGTGTAAATTCGCAAGTAGCTGTCAGGAATGCAGGCATTGCATTTAAATTACTCCAATTATTAATATCGTCAACTTCAAGGAAACGTTCGTGGCCCCAGCCAACTTCCCCGCCATGTCCGATATAAGTAAGCAAGAGAGCACCTTTTTGAACCCTGTCGATGAGTGCTTTGTGTCCATCCGGATAACGGTTTCCGCCTGGAGTTGACTGTTGGTTATAAGCATCGACATAAACCTTGTCGATGTTTAACAGTGGGTAATCTCTGCTCACTCTTCTTGCAAGAGTATCCGCTTGTTTGAAATGAGTGTTACTGTCCTGATCATCTGCAATGAATGTGACAATATTTCGCCAGTCTGCATACACGGTGCTGTTGATCCCGTTTGAACTTAAAGTACCATTCAAATCTGCACCTGCATAATGGAGTATTTTTCGAACCATTCCTTCGGCTTCCTGAACGGTTTTAACTGGTAGCCGACCAACGCTCATATCTACAATTTCTCCGTTGGACCAATCTCCTTCGGCATCATCAAGTAAGCCAAAAAAGTCGTCAGACATATATGTCTGAGTTTGGTTGAGGGAACCGGCAGACTGATACGAAGTCACGAAATTTGTATTCGACGAAACGCGTGATTTATTATCATAGGAAGCATCACCGAGGATGAGCAAATAACGCGGAAGATCTGCAGGTGAAAAAGCGCGATCATAAAACATTTTCACGAAATCTCGGATTGCCGAAACATCCTGAGCACCGGAAGAGAATTCATTAAATATCTGATCAGTAGTTGCAACAACAGTTGAATAGTTATCGTGTGTCCTGTGAAAATCCGCCAGTTCATTGGCCTGGTCAATGAACAGTGGATTTGTCACAATAAGCAAGCTTGATTTTGGAGAAGCATGCAAATTCTGATTTTCTATCTGACCGATAAGCACCGGAGAATAAGCACCTGTTTCATTGAAGGCTATAAATTCATGTAAACTATTTGTTTCTGTAATAAAGCTTGTTGTTGAGGAATTGAAATTAGCAGCCTGCAGGACAACATTGATAGGGTCAGTAACATCCCATACAAGAACAGTAGATGGTGTATTGTTCAATTGAAATTCACTGATATTTCCGATTCCTGCTGATCGTGTATCCCTGAAATGAAATTGATCTCCCTGCCCGAGCATATTCAACTGACATCGCGCATTCAAATCGATTGCATTCAGCCAACCCTGACCATTAGGATCTGCTGTACTCATTGAAACAGAAACATTTATAGAAGAAGAATTCGGAAAAAGTGTTTTGGAAAGGTAAAGTGGAGCTGCATAATTATCCTGAGGCGAACTTCCTACCGAAGAAAAAGCCTGGGTGATAATTGTCTGACCATTCAGCGTGATTGAAAAAGAGTTCGATGAACTATTTTCAGCACGGCCAATGACTGATGCTTTAAAAAGCAATGTGTCGGTGGTGATTGTTCCCGGAAAATTAAATGTGAAACTGTGTGTGTTGTTTACGTTATCAAAATTCTCCCCGTACCATTCCCGTCCTGATTTTAGCAAATTAACCGCATCAATCTCATGGTAAGCATAATCGTCGAAAGAAGTGACGGTTTGGTTGGGCGAGGCACTTGAAGAAGCTCTTTGTTGAATTCGTTTGCCAGGACCCAAACTTGTGGTAAGGAAATAAAATGTGCTGTCAGAATACTGGTTGATAAGATGAGTGAAATGATTGGTTCCGGCGTCTCTTAACCAACGCACCTGACTGGTTCCATAGAATAGTACATAATCTGTAGGATCAAAATGTCCATCGGATTCTCCGATTACCACGATAGCATTTTCTTTGAGATCATCAGGACGTGATTTTGCATTTGCCTGTGGTAACATTCCTCCACCATTACCATAAATGCGAAGGCTCGTCGGGTCGATGTTATCGACATCCACGCCCAGATTTTTCAGGTCATTATAGGTCAATTTGTGGACGCCGTTTTTTGTCAGACTAAGTTTGTACCAGTCACCATTTGCCAAAACACTGTTGGTTGAATAATACCGTGCAGGTGAGTTTCTGTTGCTGATTGAAGAAGGAGTGACATCCAGTTGAAAAGAGAGAAGTCGTTCGTAACCCGGACCGTTTTTGTTCTTACGGATCGGTAATATTCTCACCGAAGCGAAAGGAACTTTTTTCCTGTATACAACACTTGTTTCTATCTTGAATTCAGTTCCGATTTTTTCAGGATGAAGGATAAGATTAGATTCGCGAAGGATATCTGTTTCTACACTGCTCAATGTTGCCTGAATGGAACTGCTGTTACTGTTAAGTTTAACAGTTTGTACATATTCAGGAAGAAAATCTTCGTTATAGGATCCGCCTTGAAAGCGTAAAGTACGTACCGGTGATTCGTCCGGATTTGAAGTCTCCAATACAGGAAGCCATTCAATCTTTTTACGTTCATCCGGTGTGCTGACAGGGTCGGCTGTTTTTGCCAGAAAGGGAATGAAAATAAGAATGAGTGTCCATAGTTTTTTTGTATACATGGAGAAAAAGCGTTTGGTTATTGAAAGAAGTGGAAATCCTGGTTTGGTATTCCTCGTAACGAACTGTAACCTGAAATATTTTATCAAACAAAAATATTCAAAATTGCTGAAAGCAGGGGTGTTTGGGAATCTTCTTTTTGTAAATCATAACTTTCTTACTTTTTTAAGTCCTTGAAATAGTTGTTAAATCTGCTAATAAATCATCTGATTTTTTTTCATCCGTCAATGATTCAATTTTTTTTATCTTTAGCAGGATTTTCGAAGCCACATTATTTAAAAATCATTAAAATTGTCGTCAAATCTTACAGATGGTTTGAATAGGCTTGTTTTGATCATCGGAAGCATGCGTAACTCTATATCTTCACAAGCGTAAGACGTAAACTAAAATATTTCAAATGCTCAGGAAAGGATTTTTGTGGTTGTTTATCCTGTATTCAGGTGTACTACTTGCGCAGGATCCTGAGTTTACACAATTCTACGCGAATCCTCTATACCTCAACCCTGCTTTTGCCGGTACAGCGCGCTGTCCGCGGCTCGCTCTAAATTACCGGAACCAATGGCCGGCATTGACAGGTACATTTGTGACGTACACAGCTTCGTACGACCAACACGTTGAGGCCCTGGGAGGTGGAGTCGGACTCCTCGTTTTGAACGACAAGGCAGGAGAAGCGACTCTCACGACTACGAATGTTTCAGGAATTTACTCATACCAACTGAATGTAACTCGTGAATTTTCCGTAAAATTCGGATTACAAGGAACTTATGTTCAGAAAAAAGTCGATTGGGACAAGCTCACTTTCGGCGATATGATTGATCCGCGATATGGATTTATCTATGAAACACAGGAAATTCGCCCAAATACGAACAAAAGCTTTTGGGATTTCTCTGGAGGTATACTTGGTTACAGCAACCGCTTTTATGGTGGTGTTGCTGTTCACCACATGACAGAACCGGAAGAGTTTTACATCAAATCTTCCCCTGGAAGCAAGCTGCCAATGAAAATTACTGCCCATCTTGGAGCAGTGATTCCAATTGCCGGGAACAGGGATGGTACGACCTATATTTCACCAAATTTCCTTTACCAGAAACAACGGGATTTCCAGCAATACAATATTGGATTGTATGTTGCTAAAGCTCCTCTGGTCGGGGGTTTGTGGTATAGAGGCGGGGATGCATTCATCGCATTGGTGGGTCTCCAGCAAGGGATCTTCAAATTCGGATACAGCTACGATGTAACGGTGTCCAAACTCTACAATGCTTCTGCCGGATCTCACGAATTATCCCTGGGATTGCAGTTTCCTTGTCATCCGAAGAAGAAACGCTTCCGGACCATTAAGTGCCCTTCATTTTAGTAATTTCAAATAAAATAAATACATTTGGCATTCGTTTAAGCCCTTAAACAACAACCAATCACCCTAATGAAAAAACTCATTTGGAATAGCTTCAGCCTGGTTGCTGTTGCATTAATTTTTTCCTCCTGCGGGAAGGAGAAATCTTCCGTCACCGGTTGGAATTATAATGATCCCAAGAACGGGGGCTTTGAAGTTGTCCCTTACGATGAACAGGAAACAGGTCCGGGTCTCGTCCTCGTTGAAGGCGGTACATTTACAATGGGCCGTACGGAACAGGATATCACGCTCGACTGGAATAATATCCCACGTCGTGCAACCGTGAGTTCATTCTATATGGATGAAACTGAGGTTGCGAATGTTCACTACCTTGAATATCTCTACTGGATTACCCGAGTATTCGGTGCTGATTATCCTGAAGTTTATAAGAGAGCTTTGCCGGATACATTAGTATGGCGTGATAAATTGGCATACAATGAACCTCTTGTTGAGCTCTATTTCCGTCACCCATCTTACCAGCAATATCCTGTAGTTGGAATTAACTGGTTGCAGGCGAATGACTTTTGTGCATGGAGAACAGACAGGGTAAACGAACAGATTCTTATCCGTGAAGGGATCCTGCGTATTAATCCGAATCAGATTAATGAAGATAACTTTAATACAGATGCTTACCTGGCCAGTCAATATGAGGGACTTGTTAAAAGTGATCTGATTGACCTTAATCCAAGTTCCGGTGCGAATGGTACGCGTAAAGTGCGTATGGAAGATGGTATTCTTCTTCCACGTTACCGCCTCCCGACCGAAGCGGAATGGGAATATGCTGCATTGTCTCAAATCGGTAATACCATTTACGAACGTGTGACTGATCGTCGTCAATATCCATGGAACGGACATATCGTTCGTAACAAAGACGAAAAATACAAAGGTCAGATGATGGCCAACTTCAAGCGTGGCCGTGGTGATAACATGGGTACTGCAGGCTTCCTGAATGATAACGCCGATATTCCGGCACCGGTACATTCTTATTGGCCAAATGATTTCGGTCTGTACAATATGGCCGGTAACGTTAACGAATGGGTGATGGACGTTTTTCGTCCGCTTTCTCCGGAAGATAAATCAGACTTCAATCCTTACCGTGGTAATGTGTTCAAGACACAACAGCGTGATGAAGAAGGTGCGATTTCTGAAAAAGACAGTCTTGGTCGTGTACCAATTAAGGACACGGATGAAAGTCCTGACCGTCGTAACTATACCAAAGCCGACAACATCAATTACCTCGATTCTGATGAGCCTGAAATTAAATACGATTTCGGTATTACCTCGCTGGTGAACGATAAAGCTCGCGTGTACAAAGGTGGATCATGGAAAGACCGCGCGTATTGGTTGTCACCGGGTGCCCGCCGTTTCACAGATGAAAACCAAAGTACAAATGATATCGGTTTCCGTTGTGCAATGACAAGGGTTGGTAGTCCGGTTGGATTAGGATCGAAACCCAAAACGAAATAATCAGAACAAAAATATTTTAAGAGCCTCCAATTCGGGGGCTCTTTTTTTTTGCTCCAATTCTATGTTTTACACTTTTTAGCTGAATGCAGCAAAATTTCTTTCCAAATATTTATTGATACATTCACCACCGGAACATCCTCTTTTTTTCAAGACAATAAAATTGAAATTTTGAGAGAAATATGAACAGCAAGATGAAATTGTTTTCTCAAAATAATCTGAATAGGAATTCGATTTGGCCGATGCCATTTTCGATTCAGATTATAAGTCTGTTTCAGATTGTTTTAATATGTCAAAGCTGCGAATGGTCCAACCGAAGCATCGACAAAGATTATTACAATCAGAATTTTGATGACTTGCATGCTTGGTCAAAATATGCTGAACTGGCAGGAGGCAATGCACATAGCGGCATGTTTTGTACATACGCAGATTCAACGCATCCTGTTAGCCAGACTTTTGAAATGGACCTGAGGTTGGCGTATTACTTTGGATACAAAAGATTTGATGTAAGTGCCTGGGTGCTTCATCAGGAGAAGGAAGCCAAAGGTGCATTGGTGGGTTCCATAGCGACGTTTGACTCAACGATTGTAAAAATAGAGAAGGCGGAAATTCAACCGAAGATCTTTCAGGCCGGTGTATGGTATAAAATTGAAATGTCATTGGATATTCCGCAGCATCTGCCGGATACAAATCGGGTCCGCGTATTTTTATGGTCTCCGGAAGGTGACAGAATTCTGATGGACGATATTTCCGTGCATGGAATCCGATAATAGGAATCCCAATTTTTTTCTAGGCCAATTATATTTTCTCAACATTTTCTTTTTTGAACCTTAGAAAAAGTGGAATGAGAAGACATAGAATAACAAGCAAATAGATTTTTGCAATGGTCGGCATGTCGAACCAGCTTGATTTGGTATTCAGATGAAAAAAGTCCAGCATTTTTTCGTTGTTCAGAAAATAGGCGATTGAGAAAAGAACATAGATCCACCAATACCGTGTGTAATAACAATAGGCTGCAATGAATAAGAATGCGGGAAAAGTGTACCGTTCATGCATTTGTGTATTGAAGAAAAAGAAAGCCATGACTGAAAGAGCTCCAATCGCAAATACCGATTCCACCGGAAGCTGAGCTGATTTATTTTTCCACTTGGTCCACACAGAACTGATCAAAGGAATGAGTGTGATCAATAAAAATACACTGAGCATGATCAATCCCCATAATTTAAAAGTAAGTCCATGCCACGAGTTGTTATCGGCTGTCCATCTCAATTCCCCGGGCAACATCAGGTACCAGACATTTCCTGCATACAGGGAAACGTAGGTGTACAAGCCAAAAAGACCTTTTAAAACATTGATAAATGCTGCTGATGTTCCACTAAGAATCCAGGGGATGATGATAATTACTTGCGTGAAAATTACAATCAATGCACCGTAAATAATTTTTTTCCAATCCATTTTTAATGGCATCTGATAGATAAAAATCAGAAACAATAATGGAAAAAAAAGTATCGCCTGAAATTTGAAATTCAGAGAAATCAGGAAAAGAACAGCAGATCCCAGCAAGCGGTTTCGTACAGCTGCTACAACTGAAGCGAATACAAAAAAACTAAAAACGGTATCAAATTGTCCCCAGAAAATCGTGTTGTGGAGATAGGAGATGTTTAAAATTAATGCAAGAAACAAACCAATTTGAACATTTTTCCTGGAAGAGAAAGATGCCAATAATAAAGCACTGGCAAAATCAAAAATAAGAGTGAAATATTTGAAAAAATGAATGTGATCGTAAGCATATTCTCTTGAGTGAAAAAGCAGGGTGACAATTTTAAACTCGTACAAATGCAAAGGCAAATAATTGATCACTCCTTCATAACTGTGCCCCAATCCTTTTGCATAAATATGCTCCAGCCAGACTTTCCAACATCCCATATCATAAACATGTCCGCGAACAGGAGTAAGGATAAGATAGAGTATGAAAAAGATACCTGCTACTATATATGTACTTGGGTGAATTTTGTTCATTAAATTCAGCTTGTCTGATTCAAGCCCTCTCCGGAGCTCTTTTTGAAGACAAAATAGATTGGGATACCAATGAGGATGATGATCAATCCATACAAGCTGGAACTTGTTTGATAAATCAGCATATTGATTGCCACCATTGCAGCCATCAGAATATAAAGTGCCGGGATGACAGGATATCCAAATGCTTTATACGGGCGCTCCATATCAGGTCGCTTTTTGCGGAGGATGAAGAGTCCGGTGATGGTGAGAACATAAAATAACATCACTGCGAACATAATGTAATTCAAAAGGTCGCCATACGTTCCGGAAAAGCAAAGTAGACAAGACCAGATGCACTGCATGATCAATGAATTTGCTGGTACATTGTTCTTGTTGAGTTTGGCTGCCTTGGGAAGGAAGAGTCCGTCTTTAGCCATGGCATAATAAACCCGGGCAGCAGTAAGAATCAATCCATTCAGGCAACCGAATGTCGAAACCATGATCATTATTGCCATGAAGAATTTCCCGTTCGTTCCCAACACAGTTTCCATCATTAATGTAGCGACCCGGTCATTTTCAGCATGCTGAATTTTTTCAATTGGCAATACATAGATATAGGCAATGTTGGCAAGGAGATAAAGAACCATCACTGTTCCAGTACCAATAAACAGAGAAAGTGGAAGATTTCTCTTCGGGTTATGAACTTCTCCGGCAGTATAAGTGATATTGTTCCATGCATCTGCTGAAAATAAGGAGCCGGTCATTGCTGCGCCAAAAATACCAATAGTACTGAGTGTGATGATATCAGGAAAAGCAGGGGAGAAGTTCGACCAGTTACCAGCACCCTGCATTCCAAAATACAGACCAAGAATAACAAGGAGGAGAAGGGCAATCACTTTTGAAACCGTGAAGATATTTTGCAAAAAAGCTCCTGCTTTCACATCCATGAAATTGTACAGGGTGAGCAGAATGATGATGCTAATCGCGAGTAATTGCTGTGTGCTGATATGAAAGGAGGAAATATGCAGAATATAATTATCCCCTGAAATTACAGGAAGAAATACTCCGGTAAATTTGGCAAAAGCAACACCAACTGCCGCAATGGTTCCGGTTTGAATGACGGAAAAAAGTGTCCAACCGTAGAGAAAGCCATACATCGGTCCGTAAGCTTCTTTGAGATAGATGTATTGTCCGCCTGCTTTGGGCATGGCCGCCGCCAGTTCGCCATAGCTCAGTGCCCCGAAAATAGTGATGACTGCTGTTACAGCCCATGCCAACAGCAGCATTCCGGGAGTTTCTACCTGGCGGGCTATTTCAGCAGAAACAATAAATATTCCGGAGCCAATCATCGAGCCAATGATGATGGCCGTGGAATCAAAAAGCGATAAACTTTTTTTCTCAGTTGTCATGGGTGGAGGTTGAGGTGAGTAAGATATTTACTCCGCTTTTAATCCGCAACAGATTTGAACATGAGGGTAATAATTTTATACAGAGAAGGAGTTTTCTCCTAAAATATCCCCAAAGCCGGTTCATGCTGGTTTTAATGGAAAATGTATCTTCGCAGACTCCATGACACGCGCAGAATTAACACAAAACATCCTCCGAAAAAAGTCTTACCTCTGTGTAGGACTGGATACTGATATCACCAAGATTCCCGTTCATTTACTGAAAGCGGAGGATCCGGTTTTCGAATTCAATCGTCAGATCATTGAAGCAACTCAGGAATACTGTGTTGCTTACAAACCGAATTTGGCATTTTATGAATCTCTCGGTCCGAACGGACTTCTGACATTAGAGAAAACGATGAAAGTGGTTCCTGAAAATATCTTCACTATTGCAGATGCAAAGCGGGGAGATATCGGAAACACTTCTGAAATGTATGCCCGAACTTTTTACGATTATTATCATTTCGATTCGGTGACAGTTGCACCGTATATGGGTAAGGATTCCGTAACTCCTTTTCTGCGCGAGGGAAAATGGGTAATTCTATTGGCGCTCACGAGCAATGCGGGTTCCATGGATTTTCAGCTCAGTGAAATTTGCTCGCCGGTTCCCGGGAAGGAAGAAAAACTTTATGAGCATGTTCTGCGTACATCACAGAAATGGGGCACTGCGGAGGAGATGATGTATGTCGTAGGAGCTACGCATCCCGATTTACTCAGTTCCATCCGCAAAATTATTCCGGATCATTTTTTATTGGTTCCGGGAGTCGGTGCTCAAGGTGGAAGTCTACAGGAAGTTTCGGCTTCCGGATTGAATGATCATGTTGGTTTGTTGGTGAATTCTTCTCGACAAATTATTTACGCTTCCTCAGCTGAGGACTTTGCTGATGCTGCCCGAAACGAAGCAAAAAAAATTGCAGCCGAGATGAATCTCATCCTCGAAAAACGTTTTTCCTGATAAAATTTTGTTCAGTATTTGGCGGAAAATTAATTTCCGCTTACAAGTTCCTACATAAAATATCCAATTCAGATAGAAAGTCGCTTTTAGTAAACCGGATTTTGCCGGGCATGCCTTTATTTTGGAAGGAAAATTATTCGTATGAACGAAGCCTTCCTTCACTACTTGTGGCAGTACAGATTATTCGATCCCCGCAGCCTTCAAACTTCAGAAGGAAATGCTGTGGAAATTGTAAAACCCGGAAGGCTGAATACAGATGCTGGCCCTGATTTTTTCAATGCGCAAATAAGAATTGACGGAACTCTATGGGCGGGGAATGTGGAAATTCATATCAATGCTTCCGACTGGCACAAACATGGCCACCATATGGATGCTGCTTACGACAATTGTATTTTGCATGTGGTTTTTGAAAAAGACAGTGCAGCGCTCCGAAAGGATGGAACATTGATTCCGACGATTGAACTGAAGGATAAATTTCCTTCGCATCTTTGGAATAATTATTTGCAACTTCTCGGAACGCGTGGATGGGTTCCCTGCGAACCGAGGCTAAAGGAACTCGACCAGATTACTATTCACAGCTGGCTGGATAGATTGGGAACGGAACGACTCGAGGAGAAAACGAAACAAATTCGACAGTTTCTCAACTGGAGCAGGAATGACTGGGAAGAAACATTCTATCAGCATCTGGCAAAGAATTTTGGCTTCCAGGTGAATTCGCTTCCCTTCGAACTCCTTGCCAGGTCACTTCCTTTGCGACTCATCCGGAAACACAGTTCCCGATTGCTTGATGTTGAAGCTCTGCTCTTTGGACAAGCCGGAATGTTGAACGAGGAGTTTCACGAAAGCTATCCAATATCTCTTGCAACAGAATACCGTCATCTCAGCAAGACCTACAATCTGAAGTCGGTCAACTCAGCTGCATGGAAATTTTTACGCTTAAGACCTTCAAATTTTCCGACGATACGAATTGCACAGTTTGCTCAACTGATGATGACACAGGAAAATTTATTTTCGAAGATGATGCGTGTTGAAAATTTTCAGGACGGTGTATCTCTTTTCAAAGTGACGACCTCCGATTATTGGAGAAATCATTTTCTTTTTGATAAAGCAACAGAAGCAAGCGTAAAAACACTGGGGAAAAGTTCCATTGAAAATATCTTTATCAATACAGTGGTACCCTTCCTTTTTGCCTGGGGTACAGAGCAGGGTTCAGAACAGCATCGAAAGAAAGCGCTTGATATTTTGGAGAAAATCCCGGCTGAAGACAACCAGATGATCAGGCATTGGGAGGACGCCGGAATTCCCTCAGCTTCCGCATTGCATTCCCAGGCTTTGATTCAGTTGAAATTGCATCATTGCGCTGAAAAAAAATGCTTATCTTGCGCTATAGGAAACCAGCTTATCAATACGCTCCCATGAAACTTGTTTCTGATATCCGCGATTATTTTGAACGACAGGCATTTGGTGTTTGCACCTATTTGGGTGACAAACTCAGCATGCGAACTTCTGTCATCCGATTGTTTTTCATCTATGCTTCCTTCCTTACCATTGGATCCCCTCTGATTGTATACATGATCCTTGTGTTCTGGCTGAAGATGAAGAGCTATGTCCGCAACCGACGTACATCGGTTTGGGATCTGTGACATTCTTTTGAACGAACATTTCAAGTTCAATGCTGATCAATTCCCGCGTTCGTTTCCTGTTTCTTTTTTTGAGTATTTCAATTTGCTGTTGTTTCGCACATGTTGTCTATGCACAAAATTGGACAGCGCTCGGTCCCGACAGTTTTCCCACACTCATTCGACCTTTCGACTTCAGTCTGAAAAATGCTCAGGGAATCGGACGCGTGACAGGAGTGTTTTTTGAACCTCGCAAAAAATGCTTCTTCAAAAAGAACACTCCTAAATTATTTGTTGGTAGTCCATATGGTGGTTTGTGGGAATCCACGGACCAGGGAAAACGATGGCAAGCATCCGCAACAAATAATCTACCCAATCCCGGAATTGCAGCGCTTGCTTTTCATCCCCAAAAATATTCTATCCGTTATCTCGCAACCGGTGATCCGGATTGCATTCTGAATGCGAATGAACCTGCTGCCGGTTGTGAATACTGTCAGGGAAGAGGAATTGTGAAATCTACAGATGCAGGAAAAACCTGGAGCAATCCCTTTGGAACCTGGTACAGTTGTGATGGCAAAGCTGACACGGCTTTCTGGTCCTTCCCGAGTAAGAAAGTAATCCGGAAATTGGTGATTCTGCCAAAGCATCCGTCGACTCTTCTCGCGGTGATTCATACCTACGTTGCTTCCACTAAATCGTTTGATGGATATGTTTATCGTTCTGAAGATGCCGGAGAAAACTGGCATCCGGTTTTGTGCGCCAAAGATGGTTTCCTGAAAGATCTCGAATTTCAGCCCGGAGATGAGAACACTGTTTATGTTTCCGGCAGAACAATTTTTAAAAGTTCGGATGCAGGGAAAACCTGGCAGGCAATGCCTAACCGCGGACTCCCTGAGGATTCATTGGTTATGCGCTGTGAACTGGCAGTCAGCCCTGCGAATCCTCAATTTGTTTACGCCTTGTTCGTCCTAAAAAAGTCCTACACCAGTGATTTTTATCTTTCTGAAAATTCAGGTATTTCTTTTAAGAAAAAATGTGCAGTCCCTTCAAGTCCGGAATGGAGAACTACCCTTTGCGCGGACCCTGTAAATGCTCAGCAGCTTTATTTTTCAGCAGGGAACAGGGTCAATAAATTATTTCTGACGGATGGCAAATGGTCTTATAAAAATGCAGGCGATGGATTGCATGATGATCTGCACGACCTCAACTTTGATCCTGCAGGCAATAAATTGTATGCCTCCACGGATGGTGGCTTGTACACAACAACAGACGGCGGCACTTTCTGGTTGCAGGAAAGTCGGGGATTGAATATTGCTGAATGTTGGAATGTTGCTGTCTCGAAGGAAAAACCCTACCGTATTCTTGTCGGAATGCAGGATTGCGGTACACAGCAATATCGTCCATCAGAGGATTCCCTTTCAGGCTGGTTTATGGTACGCGGAGGCGATGGGATGGAATGTGCCATTGATCCGCTGAATCCAAAAATAATGTATGCCAATGATGGCAACAACAATCTCACTGCTCGATCAGAGGATGGAGGGATCACCTGGTCGAGAAATC
>Ga0138256_10002143_pt1 | contig 21275 bp, 15 predicted proteins | sample KNB2016incub_MG_FD_105486 | JGI IMG/M metagenome (GOLD analysis project Ga0138256, IMG submission 105486) | Active sludge microbial communities from wastewater in Klosterneuburg, Austria - KNB2014incub_MG | ecosystem: Engineered > WWTP > Activated sludge > Unclassified | place: Austria... | reverse complement strand
AAATACTGAAACCCTACAGCGCCTACCGTACCAGGCACACTTACAAACGTAACACCGCTCAAGGAAGTGCCAATCATCCCGAATGCCACCAGCATCCAGTTGCTGCTGCGGTTGCCAATAAAAAACGAATCGTTATTGGAATTTTTTGAGGTAAACCAGGCAACAACCAGTAATAAAATAAAATATCCAATTACAAATGAAAAAAGCAGGAAAGGCGACATATACAATCGTTTACTTAAAAATAAAATTGAAAATAAAGAAAATATCGTGTCTTTGCGGGTAATAGCATCTTTATTTATCAGAATAGTCCGAAGGACTGTTTATAAATATCAGAAGGGATTATACCAATGGTAAAGTGAATTTGGCTATTTTACTGGTAAATCGGTATAAATAATGAATTAAGTTTTATGAAGATAAATTCACTTGCAGTTTTTTGTGGTTCAAAACCGGGTAATAATCCTTTGTTTGCCGAGGAAGCAAAAGCTTTAGGATACCTGTTAGGATCTAAAAGAATTACACTTGTTTACGGCGGCGGCAATAAAGGAATCATGGGCGCTGTATCAAATGCGGTGCTGAAAAAAAATGGTAAAGTGGTAGGCATCATACCCGAAATTTTAAAAGACAGGGAACATCATCACAATGGTATTACAGAACTGATCATTGTTGAAAATATGCACACCCGCAAAAAAATGCTGTATGAAAGGTGTGATGCTGCCATCATTTTACCAGGAGGTTATGGCACCATGGATGAGTTTTTTGAAATGCTTACCTGGAACCAGCTGAGTATTCATGATAAAAAAATATTCATATTGAATACAGCAGGTTTTTATGACCACCTGTTCGCCTTTGCAAAAACCATGGAGGAGGAAAATTTCTTGTATGATAAGTTAGAAGAAAAACTTGTTGTTCTTCATAAAGCAGAAGATATTTTGTCTTATCTGTAAATGCTTATCTTCTTCTGCGTCCGTTACCCTGAAACAAAGCAATATTATATCCTGCCCTGATGATTGGTACAGCCCTGCCCAAACCGTCTACATAAGGCGAGTTCCTGTTACGGATCAAATCCCAGGAAACAGAAAAATAATAGAAACTTTTATTGTATGCATCTCTGCCTCCGGCATACCCGGCACCTACTAAAAGACTGTTTGCATCAATATTATCGGTATAAGACAGGTAGGGTGAATTAGTTCCGGCAATATATTTTAATCGAACAAAATTATGCTCAAACTGAGCCTGGGCAAATAAAAATTTAAAGGGATACAGCCGCACAAATGCACCAGGCCCGTATACTGTTTGCCTGGCTTTATCACCATAGTCAAAAAAACCATCGTTTAACCTCTGGGAGATATAATTAAAATTAAAAGAAGCAGCAACATCAACATATTTGTTCAGGCTATAACCAAAATAAGGACTTACACCCAGGTTTGTATAGTAACTGCTGAACCCAAGCGCTATATCGCCTCCAACAAAAAGGTTTTCTTTTTTAAACCCTCCTTTTTTTTCTTCATCCGGCCTGTCTTCGTCCTGCGCATTAGCAAAACAGAACCCGCTGAGTAATACTAAAACTAAAACAACTTTTTTCATGTGTACTTTATTATTTTTAATTTAAAATTCTTTGAAGGATTAAAACAAATTTAGTTTAATCAGTTATCAAATATCTTTCCGCTGTTTAAAATATTATTGGGATCAAATACTTTTTTAATCCCCCTCATCATTTGCAGATTGGCATCCTCAAAAACAATATCCATATATTCTTTTTGTATCAATCCAATCCCATGTTCACCGCTTATGGTACCACCTAATTTTTTTACCAGCTCAAACAAAGCCCTTAAAGCCGGAATCACTTCAGGATTATTCAGGCTGTAAATGCTGCCCGGTTTTTTGATCCTTATGTGCAGGTTACCATCGCCGGCATGGCCATAGCAAACAACTTCAAAATCAAATTGTTTTCCCAATTCTTTTACACCACGTATTAAAGCAGGCAATTCGGCTCGTGGCACTACTGTATCTTCTTCAATGGTATAGCCGTCTATTTTAACAGCTTCTGCCACACGCCTGCGTAATTTCCAGAGCTCCGCTTTCTGTTGTGCATCGTCTGCAAAAAACACATCGCCACAATCATATTGTGTAAGAAGCTCCGAAATGGCTTCCATCTCTCCCATCATGGTATCCAGGTGATTGCCATCCACTTCAATGATCAGGTGTGCTTCCATATCATCTGTAACCGGTACAACTGTACTGTCAACAAACCTGCTTACAATCTTTAATGCATTTATTTCAACCAGTTCCATCGCACTTGGTGTAAAACCTGCCCTGAATATCGCACTTACAGCTTCGCCTGCTTTCTCCAGGGAGTTAAAAGGCACCAGCATCAGCAAATCATATTTCGGATACGGTAAGAGCTTTAAAACAATCTTTGTAACTATGGCTAAAGTTCCTTCACTTCCTACAATCAATTGTGTTAAATTATAACCGGTAGAATTTTTTAACACATTTGCTCCTGTCCAGATTATTTCGCCGGTAGGTAAAACCAATTCAAGGTTCAGCACATAGTCTTTTACCACACCATACTTAACAGCTTTAGGTCCGCCACTATTCTCCGCAATATTGCCGCCAATAAAACAACTGCCCCGGCTGCTCGGATCGGGTGGATAGAACAATCCTTTTTCCTTAACTGCATCCTGCAATACTTCTGTGATCACGCCGGGCTCTGTTATAACCTGCAGGTTACGTTCATCAATTTCCAGGATCGAATTCATCCGTTCCATAGAGAGCAGTACGCCCCCTAAATTTGGCAAAGCACCTCCGCTAAGGCCCGTACCGGCACCACGCGGTGTAACAGGAATTGTATATTCATTACACAGCTTCATAATGGCGCTGATCTCCTGTGTAGTTCTTGGTTTAATTACAATATCCGGAAGAAAATGCAGGTTCTCTGTTTCGTCATGGGCATAATTATTCAGGCTTTCTTTATCTGCAAAGACATAATCGTTCCCTACAATATTTTTAAACCTGTCGATAAACCAGGTTGCATTATCTTTTTTCAGTTGTACAGCTTGCATCTAACATTATTTATGTAAAAATCGTATAAAATAATGAGTTGATAAAATGATGTTGCTGAATGCAAATCCTGTAAAATTGTTAAACTTTATTAACGCATTGCAAAAACCGGTATGACTGATTACATTTGTTACGAATTTATTCGTATAAATTTTTAACCAAATAAAGTATAGCCATGAAACAATTTATTTTAAAAAACAAAAGAACCGTAGCCGGCGCATTTGCAATCCTGCTGATAGCCGGTATTACCATGTCATTCACAGATTCCCCCTTCAGTTACGGCAAATTTGCTGTACAGGAAAACAATTTCAGTTCGGGTGATTGCCCATATGACACGGTACCTGGAAAAGATCATAAAGGCTCTATGAAAATGAAAGATTTTGATAAGCTGCAAAGCGAACTTGATAAATCTTTATTGCAGGTAAATGAAGAAATGAAAAAGATTGATCTATCTGCCATGCAGAAAGAAATTGAAGCTTCATTAAAGAGTATGGATATGGAAAAGATCATGAAAGACGTAGAAAGCTCCTTAAAAAGCATTGATCTGGAAAAAATGATGGCAGATATCAGTTCATCGTTGAAGGATATTAACCTGGAATTGAAAAGCAGCGAAATTGAAAAAGCCATGCAGGAGGCAAAAAAAGAAATTGAAAAAGCCAAACTGGAAATTAAAGAAGTTGACAGGGAAGCTATAAAAAAGGAGCTGGAGAAAGCTAAACTGGAAATTGAGAAAATTAAACCCGAGATTGAGAAAATTGATATGGGTAAGATCATGGATGAAGCAAGGGCCGGGATAGATAAAGCAAAAGAAGAGCTGAAGCTTACCAAAGAGATGTTTACTGAGATGGAAAAAGATGGATTGATAAATTCAAAGGAAGGATTTACAGTGGAGTACAAAGACAAGAGCCTTTACATTGATGGAAAGAAACAATCCGAAAAAATTACTGATAAATACCGGAAGTATTTTAAGCAGGAGCACTTTAAGATGAAGATAGATAAAGACTGATTTAGCATCTTAAAAAACAAAAAAATGCATCCACCTGAATGGATGCATTTTTTTATATAAATGAATTTAAAACTTGGGGCAGATTGATTGCCGGTCAACATTGTCAGGATAAAACCCTTTCTTAATAATGCTGAGCTCACTGGCACCGCGGTAGTTATTAAATTTACTGAGTGATGAAAGGGTAACATCATAGCTGAAAGCAAACTGAATATTCTTTATTTCGAAACCAACCATGGGTGCAATAGCATCACCCAAACGATAATACAGCCCTGCCAGCAATTGTTTTTCGCCATACTCACTCAGGTTATAATTTGCATTTAACCCAAACACCAGTTCGGAAGCCCTTGCCTGTGTGGAGAAATATGCATTTGGGTTTATGATCACCCGGTCATTCAGTTTCAGTATGGCATTTACAAAACCGGTATGCCGCATGGGTATGCGGTTATCAATGGTCTGGTCGTTAAAGAAAGTTTCCCTGGGCCGGTTCACATGCTGTATGGAATAGCCGGCATTGATGTAAATATTTTCATCGGGGAAATAAGCATAGTTCATCCCTGCATGTACATCAAAATAACTGACATTATTATTGGTAAGGAAAACCGAAGTAGGTAAACTATTATCAAAGAATTTGCCGTCGAACTGATCGGGGAATTTTAATTTGCTTTGATCAATACGCTTATTGGCCCAACCCAGGTTAAACCCCGCAGAAACCAGGCTGCTTAGTCCAAGCATCTGATGATAAGCTACCGAACCATAAATTTTTGTACTGGTTAAACTGCCGCTTCCGGCCTGGTCATTTAATAAAACCGCACCTAGTCCGAGCCACCCGTTTTCAAGTTTATTCCTGAGCAACTGGGCATCGCCAAATACGCTGATGGTTTTGTATGGCACCGTCATAACAGCGCTCCATTGATTACGGTAATTGGCGCCAAGCCTGTAATCAGCATCGGGTATAAAGCCTGTGTTGGCAGGGTTGGTAGTCAACGGTGAATTAAAAAACTGGGAGAAATGCAGATCCTGTGCATGCAGCGAAGCTGCAAACGGTAAACCGCAAGCCACAAGAAATAATATTTTTTTAAATTGCCTCATTAATTAGATTTTAAAATCCTTCACTTATCTCAGCAGGCTTATGTCGCCTGTTTTTCTCAGTTTAACTCCATCTGTAAATTCTACATCCAGAGTATAGGTATAAACATCCATGGGCTGTAATACTCCCTTAAATGTTCCGTCCCATCCCTGGTGCCTGTCGGTTGTAGAAAAAACTACCTGCCCCCAGCGGTTATAAATCTTCCAGTTTATTTTACCAATACCAAAGCCTTCTACTTTTACCAAACCATTTTTTCCAAATCTGCCCGGCGTAAATGCATTGGGTACATCCAGCAAGGGTTTCACAATGATCGGTATATCCATGGTTATGCTGTCAATACAATCAGCCACATTAAAAGCATACAGTGTTGCCTGGTAAGTGCCGGTTGCATTGTATAAGTGTGTTGGATTTACATCGGTTGAGTTTTCTCCATCTCCAAATTCCCATAAATAGCGGTTTGCACCAATCGAAAGATTGGTAAACCTGGTGATCGTATTTTCCTGCGGAGGATTCGGCGTCCAGGTAAAATCAGCCGTCGGTATCGGAAAAACCGTTATTGCAAAGAAACCTGAAGTATCCCGTTTATTACAGGTACTGGTATCAATAGCAATCAGGCGTACATTATAGGTACCAGTTGCATTATATAAATGTGTTGGTTCAAAATCGGTTGATGTGGTTCCGTCTCCGAATTCCCAAAGCCATTCAATTCCACCCTGGGAAATATTTTTAAATTCAGCATTATAAGGTACACAACCACGGTCAGGCGTAGTAAATGCAGCTTTTACATTGGGGCTTATGCGTAATGTTTTAACGGCTGTATCAGGTGAATTACAGAACACCGTATCATCTACAATCAGTTTAATAATATAAGTTCCTGTTGATGGGAAAGTATGTATCTGCGGAGCAAAACCAGTTCGCACCTGGGGAGAGCCATCTCCAAAGTCCCATATAAAAGTCTGATTGGTATAGGTTGGTGCCAATGCTGTGGTAAGATTTGTAAACTGGTATCGAAGGCTGCTACAGGAATCGAGTTTGGAAAAACTAAAATCCGGAATAACTTCATTATTACCCACTTTCACATTTATATAAGCTGTATCAGCAATATTACATGTTGTTGAATCTATTGCTACTAACATCAACCGGTAATTACCCGGTTGGGTGTAGGTATGTGTTACAGAATTATTGGGTGCATAAGTTGTGTCAAAACCTGGATTAAAACTATCGTTATAATGCCAGATATACATTTTACCCTTTGCCAATGTATCGGTAAACCTGATCGTAAGTGGCACGCAACCAACTGTATCAATTACTCCGTCAACAGTTGCTTTTACACTGGCACCAACACCCGCAAAGTTCATTTCTATTTTAACAGCAGCTTCATTACAATTATTGGAATTATTATTTCTGGACCAGGCCCCCAATGTAGTAGGAAACCTTTGGTTAGCTGAAAGTGTTCCGCAAGCACATACAGCCTGGTAAATTACTCCGTTTGCATCAAAGCGGCTTGTCCCTCCATCTACATGGTCACCGGTACTTCCATTTTGCCCAAAATGTGATCCAAAAAACTGGCTCTGCGCATTTTTTTCCAATACGAAAAAATAAAAATCAGATCCATCAGGATTAGTAAGCGGCTGGCCGGCAGAATTCACCAAAGGGCTGACTTCTGGCATACCTAAAGTACCTGCTGAGGGATATTGAAAAAGATTATTTATGCCCCCACCCCAGCCTGAAACATATACGTTTTCACAACGGTCGACCAGGAAAGCAACAGGAGATAGATTTGGTACAGATGCGGCAGTACCAAAAACTGTTGAATAAACATATGCCGACAGGTTGGGTTGCAGTTTACTGATAAACTGCTTACTGCCGGGATTGCTGAAGGCAGCATTTATAACCGGCCAGCTACCCGTTGTTGTACCCATAATGTATGGAAAACCATTTTTATCAAACTGTACCCCATACACCAGGTCATGTCCGGGAGTCCCCTGGTAGGTAGTCTTAATAATTGCAGACCCATCATTTAATATTTCAGTTACAAAACCATCTGTTTCCCCCCCTTGAAAATTTGGCTGCAAAACACCCGTTTTATCACCTGGTAAATTCGGACTGTTGGTACCACCACCTACATATAAATTACCCGTTAAAGGGTTTTGTGAAATTACAAAACACGCATCATCACCGCTTCCACCAAAAAATGTACTGAATAATACGGAGGAAAGATTTGGGTTCAATTTAATAATTACTCCATCCTGCGGAAAATGATCCGGACCGGAATTACCACCTCCAAAAACCGGCTGAATAGGTGAATTTCTTATGGGAAATCCGCCGCTTGCTTCGGTACCGGATGATTGTGTGCAGGAAGCCAAATAAACATTATTAGCAGCATCAATGATCACTTCACTCCTGGCATCATCACCATAATTCCTGCGGGTGGCTTCGGCTCCTCTATTTTGTCCAACATATTTAGCTCTTATATTAACGCCATCATTACCCGAACCTCCTATCTTAATTGAACCAAGAAGTGCACTACCCGTGGCATTAAATTTAGTTATTACAATATCATAACCTCCGCCGTTACCAACCCCTGCTGTAGTAGTGGGATAGTTAATCGAATTAGTTCTGCCGGCTACAATTAAATTACCCTGTGCGTCAACTATCATACTGTGCGGCTGCTCGTTTCCAATACCTCCCAGGTATGTTGCGTATACACGGTTTGAACCATTGGCTGAAAATTTTATTATGGCCATATCATAAGGCCCATTACCATCTTCATTTACACCACCGCCAAAAGTTGTTTGAAATGCACCGGGAGATACAGGGAAAGTAGCACCAAGATTTAAGCCTATTCCGCCAGCATAAAAGGTTCCATCGGGCCCGGGTGTTGCAGTATAACCCCAGTTATCCTGTGTACTGCCGGTAAATGTTGAAAAAATAAGTGTGGGATCAATGATCAGCGTTTCATCAACTGAATACCCATCTGTTTTAAACCTTACTATATTATCTTTTACTACGTATTTACAATTTACTGTTTGCCTTGCGCCATCTTTTACCTGGTAACTGTAAGGGTATAATTCCTTTACATCTCCAACAGATGTATTGATCATCAGTTCCTTGTTCTTGACCTGCATTTTTTCCACGCCGGTATACTTCATGGCAATAGCAGCCACATTACCTCCCGGATGAACCACTATGTCATATTTCATTTTGCCGGCATTACTGTAATACCTGACATCAATATTGGGATATACATTCTGATAAGTTACAGCCTGGGCTATTTGACAATCGCCTGCCCATTTAGAAGGATCAGTACCTGTAAAATAATTATTATGATACGGCTGTATTTTTTCGGCTGTACTCTGAATATTTGTTACAGCTCCCAGAAATTTAACTTTATAGGCATGAGAACGCAAAATTACAGGCTGACCATTGGGCTGGTTTGCAGGATTATGCCCGTGCAATTGCTCTGATAATTTCAGCAGGTCATCTGTATTGTGTAATAAAACGGTAAATCCCTGGTTCTCCAGATAAAAAGAACCTGATGAAAAGTCGCCCCTGAACTGAACACGGCTGTCCCACTGACCCTTATTTTGTATAAATTCCATCTGGGCTGTTGTAGTTTTTGCAAATAAAACAGCGGTAAGGATTATAGCAGAGGTATATATTATTTTTCGCAAGATCTTCAATTATTTCCTTTTTTACAATGTACTAAAATAAAACGATAAATTCAGCAGTTTAGTTCATCATGGTTTTGTCAAATTCACTTACGAAATTTTACTCCATGCCGTTTTGCCTTTTTGCTGCTGTATAAAGTTTTTAACAGGTAAATTATCAGCAAAAATCATGTCAGGATCGTTTTCGAGCAAGATTTCAGCTATATTTTTTGCAGCTTCCAGTATTATTTTATCATGGACTATGTTTGCCAGCTTAAAGTTTAATAAACCACTTTGTTTAGTGCCTTCTATATCACCAGGGCCTCGTATCTCCAGGTCTTTTTCCGCTATCCTGAATCCATCATTTGTTGCCACCATTGTCTTTAACCTTTCCCGGGCATCATTTGATGCCTTGGGCCCTGTTAATAATATGCAAAAACTTTTTTCTGCTCCTCTTCCAACCCGTCCCCGCAGCTGGTGCAATTGCGACAGCCCGAATTTTTCTGCACTCTCTATTACCATTACACTGGCATTGGGAACATTCACACCCACTTCAATCACCGTTGTACTAACCATGATCTGTGTATCAGCTTTTACAAAACGCTGCATATTTGCTTCCTTCACATCAGCTTTTTGTTTTCCATGCACCATGCTTATCCAGTATTTTGGTTCCGGAAAAAAAGATTTTACTTCTTCATAACCTTTCATCAGGTTTTCATAATCCAGTTTGCTGCTTTCTTCAATGAGCGGATAAACAATATAAGCCTGTCTTCCTTTCTTAATTTCATCTTTTACAAAATCCATTACCTGCGGCCTGGCACTTTCTGGACGATGCAGGGTGTTAATGGGTTGCCTGCCCGGTGGCAGTTCATCAATAACACTGTAATCCAGGTCGCCATAGGCTGTTAAGGCCAGCGTACGTGGAATGGGTGTTGCAGTCATTACCAATACATGGGGGGGGATGGTATTTTTTTTCCATAATTGCGCCCTTTGTGCCACACCAAATTTGTGCTGTTCATCTATAACCGCAAAACCCAGGTTTTTAAACACAACTTTATCCTCAATAACCGCATGTGTGCCAATCAGTATATTCAATGAGCCATCTTCACAAAGTTTCAGGACTTCCTTACGTTCTTTTCCTTTGGATGAGCCGGTAAGCATTTTTACACAAACCGGCATATCTTTTAAAATTCCGGTAATGCTGTTATAATGTTGCTGTGCCAAAATCTCGGTAGGAGCCATCAACACTGCCTGAAAATCATTATCCGCCGCAATCAACATCATCATCAAAGCCACAATGGTTTTTCCGCTACCCACATCTCCCTGTAAGAGCCTGTTCATTTGTTTGCTGCTGCCTGCATCTTTCCTGATCTCTTTCAACACCCGCTTTTGTGCATTTGTTAACTCAAATGGTAAATAGCTTTTGTAAAAACTATTGAACAATTCACCCACTTTGTCAAATACCAGTCCTTTACTAAACCGATGCCGGGTCGATTTTATTAAACCCAATCTCAATTGCGCAAAAAATAACTCTTCAAATTTCAGGCGCCTTACTGCATGCTGGTAATGTTTATCTGATGCCGGAAAATGAATTTGCCGGTAAGCATTAAAACGGCTGATGAATTTATATTGTTTGATAACAGGTTCAGGTAAGTTTTCCGGCAGGTCTTTTTCAGCAAGAATCTGCAACAAGGCATAGGTAAGTTTACCAATGGCCCGGCCATTCAATCCCTTCGCTTTTAATTTTTCTGTTGAAGGGTAAACCGGCTCCAGGTAAAATTTTCCATCAGGTTTTTGCACGGTAAAGTTTTCCAGCTCGGGATGTGCAATTTGTGCATTACGCATAAAAAAAGTTACCCGCCCGAATACGAGGTATTGATGACCAATATGAATTGCTTTTTGTACCCAGCTTATTCCCTGGAACCAAACCAATTCTATTTCGCCGGTATCATCCTGTAAGCTGGCAACCAAACGCCTGCCTCGCCCTTCGCCCAGCATTTCTATTTGTGTTATTTTGCCCGCCACCTGTGCATATTCAGTATTTGGGTTTAAGGAAGCTATTTTATCAAGCTTGGTTTTATCTACATGGCGAAAAGGAAAATGATTCAGGAGATCATTAAAAGTAAATATGCCGAGTTCTTTTTTCAGCAGGTCGCCTTTTAAAGTAGTTACACCGGTAATATATTCAACAGGACTGGTTAATATGGTATGAACCGGGTTGATGGGATTTGTTTTTACAAATATATTTAAGGCAGGCAGAATATACCCACAGAAACACAAGAATCAGAAAAGAATAAGTCTACCTGTTTGTTTTATTCTGAAAACGCCTTGGGCTGTTAAATTTTCTTTTTCCCTGGCTTGATTTTACGGGAGCTGTATTATAAACAGGTGTTTCTCCCAGTGCTTCCGGTACTGTTGCCTTGGGTACAGGTTTACCGAGTAATCTTTCTATAGCCAGGAATTTGCGTTGTTCTTTTACAGTAACAAAAGTATATGCACTGCCTTCGGCTGCTGCCCTGGCTGTACGGCCAATGCGGTGTACGTAATCTTCGCCATCGTGTGGTACATCATAATTTATTACCAGGTCAATATTATCAATATCAATACCGCGGCTTAAAATATCGGTAGCTACTAAAATGGGTAACCTGCCACTCTTAAACTGTATCAAAACATCTTCCCTTTTATCCTGGTCAAGATCGCTGTGAATTTCATCAGCTAAAAATTTAGCACGTTTCAAATCCCGGGTCAATTGTTTAACACTTATTTTGCTGCTGCAAAAAATCAAGACAGATTTAAAGTCTTTTTTGCCGAGCAGGTGCTTAACCAGGGGTATTTTCTGCGTATCATAAACAATATATGCCTCCTGCATAATTTTTTCGGGTGGCTTACTGATAGAAATATTTACCTCTTCAGGATGATGTAATATCTTTCTTGCCAGCTCTCTTATCTTATGGGGCATGGTGGCAGAAAATAAAAGGTTCTGTCGTTTTTTGGGCAAGCTGTTAATGATAAACATGATGTCATCATAGAATCCCATATCCAGCATGCGGTCGGCTTCATCCAATACCAGGTACTTAAGTCCGCCCAGTTTTACATAGCCCATTTTTATATGCGCCATCATTTTGCCCGGTGTACATATCACAACATCGGCACCATGACTCAAGGCCTTTTTTTCCTGTACAAATGCATTACCATCGCCACCGCCATACACAGCAATTGAACTAACCGAAGTGAAATAGGAAAGCCCTTCCATATGCTGGGCAATCTGAATAGCCAACTCACGGGTAGGTACAATTACCAATGCATTGTTGGTATGGTCTTCGTGCGGATCAGTAATAATTTTATTAATCAACGGTAACAGGAAAGCAGCCGTTTTACCGGTACCCGTTTGTGCTGATGCAATTACATCTTTACCGTCCATAATCAGGGGAATTACCTGTTCCTGTACCGGGGTAGCATCTTCATAACCTGAGGCATCTATGCCTTCCATCAACCGCTGGTCAAAACCAAAATCTGTAAACTTCAATGTAAATTATATTTTAAAATCAGGTGAAGATAATGCATTTAGTGATGTGCTTTACTGTAAGCAGTATCTTTGAAGTGTACAGAGTCGCTGTATTAAATAATTTGATATGATAAAGGTAGGTGAATACAACATTTTAAAAGTGGCAAGGGAAGTTGATTTTGGCCTTTACCTGGATGATGGGGCAGAAGGCATATTATTACCAACAAGGTTTGTTACACCCGGAACAAAAGCTGGAGATGAAGTAAAGGTATTTTTATATCATGATGGGGAAGAGCGCCTGATAGCTACCACTCAAAAGCCCAAGGGTATTTTAGGTGATATTGTAAAACTCCGAACAGTTAGTGTAACGCCGCAGGGCGCTTTTTTAGATAATGGCCTGATGAAAGACCTGTTTGTACCCAAATCAAAACAACAACAGGGTATGATACCGAATGGAGAATACCTTGTAAAAATTTACCTGGATGAACAAACAGGCAGGTTAGCCGCTACAGAAAAGATCGATCCTTTTTTAAGCAATGAAACCTTAACCGTAAAAGAGCTTGACGTAGTTGACCTGGTTGTTTACCGCCGCACCGATATTGGTTATGTGGTTATTATTAATAATAAACATACCGGTGTATTGCACCATAATGAAATTTACAGGAACATTACTGCTGGCGACCGGTTTACAGGCTTTATCAAAAAAATATATCCCGAAGATAAAACCGGCACAGACCGCTGGAGAATTGATGTATCGGCCGGGAAGCCAGGTTATAACCGAGTAGAAGATGAATCAGAAAAAATACTCAGGTTATTAAAAGAGCATGATGGTTATTTGCCTTATCATGATAAAACTGCACCAGAAGAAATTTATTCTTTTTTCGGCATGAGTAAAAAAACATTTAAAATGACAACAGGCAATTTGTTCAAAAAAAGAAAGATCAGTTTTGAGAAGACAGGGATTAAGCTGATTGAGGATTAGAAGAATAGAAGATTAGAAGTTTAGGGGTTTAGGGGTTTAGGGGTTTAGGTAATTTTTTTGTCCTGAAAAATTATCAATTATTCATTATTAAATTATCCATCAGAATTGGCCAGAATAAAAGTTGATCTGCACGATATTTATAACAACAGCAAAGCCATTGATAAAGCTTTGCTGCAGGCATTTGAAGATGCCATTGATAAAAAGATAAGAGAAGTAGAAATTATCCCCGGCAAAGGCAGCGGACAATTACGCAAAAAAGTTGAACGTTTTTTACAACTTCCACATATTAAGCCTTTATACCACCGCATTGAAAATGACAGCAAGAATTTTGGAAGGCTGTTTGTTTATTTTAAGTTCTAAAAGCATCTCTCGCTTTTTATGCACACAAGTTTTGCAGAAGCGGTTAACAATGAATTTTTTAGCCCTTTTTTAACAGCCTACCCGATCGAAATAGTTTAACTTGAATGCAATAAATCTTTCACTATTGCTGTTACTATTTGTAAGAATTCGTACAAACCGTAACCCCAAAGTATTCACGCTTTAAAATTTCATAGTATGGAAACTAATCTTTCAAAATCTCATTTAAAAGCTATTGTTCAGCAAGTTGCAAACAATACTACTTCCTGGATAGGTCATCATCAGGGTGAAACCAAAAACAGGATAAGCGGACAAACCTTTATTTGCCCCACAGAAGGTGACCTGGATTGCATCGAAGTTTTTTCGGCCCATGTTACTAATGACGGGCCGGTTGATTTAACTATCCACTCATTTGATGCCGAGAAAAAAACCTGGGGAGCTCCATTAGGAACTTCTACAGTTGAATTCCACAGAAACGACACTGGAAGATGGATATCATTTCCGCTTAATGGCCTGCACCTTAAAAAAGGAATGACTTATGCATTCCGATTGAAAAGCGAAGCAGGACTGGTTGGTGTAGGAGAAGCTGCAGGTATTAATAACCACCTGCCTTTTAATGATGGCCAGGAATGGATTTCTAATTCGGATGATCAGAAGGGAAATTATTTTACTTACCTGAGTCTTGCTTTTAAAGTAGAGATGAGGGCGTAATTATTTTCAAGGACTGTTTTTTTTAAAACTGGTATGGATAAGTCATATAATCCATTGCAGGTAAACTGTTGCCGCTAAAATCAAACAGGGTCATATTTTCCCAACTGCTTCCTGTTCCCCACGGATCCCTTAAGGAAGAAGTTATCCATGCAGGTTCCCAATACATAATACCATTGCCGCCTCCGGATATTACAGCCTGCGTAAGATCTTTCATATAATTAAATTGCCCTGCTTCAGTAATCGGATAACCGGATACCTGTGCATCAATTCCAGTTATATTATTGTAGGTATCCGCATTCTGGGTTGTAAACGGATAACCCGTCTCTACAAGCATCAACTTTTTACCATAGGATGATTTTAAATTGCTGACCATATTTCTAATATCTGTCATCACATTAACTGTTGACCATTTTGTATAATGCGATAAACCGATTATATCAAAATCAGTTACGCCTCCATTAGTAATAACATTGTTTGTCCAATAAACTGCGTTTTGCAATTGTGCTACATGCAGAATGATTTGTGGCTTTATGGTTGATGTTGCTGAAAAATCCCTTACTGCTTTTATTCCGCTTTTCAACAGATCACAAAATGCTGAAAAATCATTTCCGTTTGTCTTGCCATCGGGCCAAAGCATACCCTGGTTATTTTCATTGCCTACCTGTACCATTTCGGGTGCAAGATTTTTGCTTTTAAAATAATTTAAAACAGCCAGGGTATAATTATAAACAGAGTCTTTTAATAAAGCTAAGCTCAGCCCGTTCCAAGCAGCAGGTATTTGCTGATGACCAGGATCGGCCCAGGTATCAGAATAATGCAAATCAAGATTAACAGCCAAGCCTGCAGATTTTGCTCTTTGAATTGTTTTTTCAACATCAGCAAGGTCACTGTACATTCTTCCACTATTAAGTGGTTTTAGCCACTGCGGATTGTGCCATAATCTTACCCTTACAACATTGGCTCCCCTGTCTTTTAATATAATAAAAGGATCTTTTACCTTTCCGGAATCTTTATAAATCCCGCCATAATCCTGAACCTGGTTAACATAGGACAGGTCAGTTCCCATTACAAATTGAGTATATGGATAAAACTGTTTATTGATTTGTGTACTGCCTGTATCTTGCGAATTGCTCTTATTACACGAGATACAACAGGTAAATGCAACTAAAAGCAATGACAGCATCTTTATTATTTTCTTCATTTTTAAAATTAAAAAAATTGCCATCTTGAGGGATGGCAATTGTAAAGCTACTTATATTAATTAAACCTGTTTAATTAATTGTTACTGTTTGCAGATTCTCATTTAACGTTATGGTATAGGTACCCGCAGCAGTTGGTGTTTTAAAATTATTTCCTCCTTCCCATCTTATTGACCTGGCTACACCTATCGCCTGGCTTCCACCACTATTATCCTCATAGTCAAAAGCTCCCCAATCATTGCCGGCAAGAAATTTAATATCTTCATTTGCATCCAGTGCCAGTGTTAATGTCCAGATACCACTACCCATATAGTTCATTTGCGGAGAAGCGCCCGGGTTCCAGTCCGGGACTCCCGTCATTCCATTACCAACCACCCTCATTTCTGTACCAGGGCTTGTAAAATATTTTACATTATCCCTGTCGCGACCATCCCAGATGACCCGGTAACGTCCGGCTGCAGCATAATCATTAAAGTTTGCGCCATTTACTTCCAATGTACTTCCGTCAGCACCAGGCGTTCCATAGCTTCTGGTTTCATCTACTGCATTACTGCCATTATTCCATTGATCATTGTCAATTAACTTCCAACCACCCGATGTAAAGTCGGTAAGTCCAACAAAAAGATTGGTGGCTGAATTACCTAATCCATAATTGGGGAATACTCCGGGAGGGTTCCAACCTGCTCCTGTAGCGCCGCCAACAAATCCCATACGGCCAGCCATGATATGATATTGCAATGTGCTTATATTAACTGATATCCTGTAAAAGCCTGCAGCAGGCACAGTAAGGTTTCCTCCGCTACCGGAAAGCACACCTCCCGAACCACCGTAATTCACATCCCAGCTCCTGCCTATTGTAATTTTAAACTCAGCATTTGCCGGTAAATAAATATAGATGTAATATAATTTATTGAAAACAGCAGATCGCAGATCCCTGATCAATTCAGGTGCCGTTGGAGGATCCCAATTATTACCATTACCCGTAGCTGCCTGATAACCGCCTGGCAAATAAACCCTTAATATTGGTATATAACTTTGTATGGTAACATTTACAACATTTGAATAAGTAATTTCTCCTGATGCAGTAACAGCCTTAATACGGTATTCAACTTTACCGCTGTTACCACCAGGGATGCCGGAATTTAATGCAGTCTCATTCATTTGTCCCTGATTTAAAGCCAAAGTATATAAAGAGGCTCCTACCGGGATTTCAACAGGTGTGACAAAATTCTTTGTTGCCGAATCGTACTGTAATGTATAGGTTATCGTGCCAGCGTAGCCGGTAAAAGCAGCTGACCACGAAAAACTATTGGAAGGAGACGAAGCATTGGCTAACGTACAGGTAACTGAGCTGTTTGCTGTTGCAAGTTTTGCCGGATCAGCAAATGGGGTAACACTTATCTTTAGCACATTTGACATATATCTCTCGTTATTATTATTATAAGAAGATATAAGTCTTACATCTATGGATTGAACTGTTCCCAATTTAAATCCCAGGTTTAGCAGCATGGCATTCAGATCCCTTCCTGTTAACGAAGTGCCCAATACACCTATAACAGTTTTGGTTTGCTCCTTGGCAAAATTTCTACCCGTTGTATCTATCTCAAGAATATACTTCGTAGTGGTAGAGTCATTCGAATATTTTGGATTCGTCCACGAAAAACTGATCACATTATTATTGGTATCGGCGAGGGCCGGGGCTGCTGTAGTAACCGAACTGCTGAGTACCGGTGACACACCTAACTGGTAAACCGGTAAAGCCTCAACCTTTTTCAGGTTATCCACTTTTTTACAAGCGGAGAAGATCGTCATCGTTACCAATAGCGCTGAAAGAAGTTTTAAAATATTTTTCATATAAATTTATTTATCGTTTTAGGCAATCGTTTTTGCTTATAATTTAGTTAGTTTATAAGCTCCGGTCTGAAAGTTAAATTCGACTTTATAATTCCCGGCACCCGGTGAAGGGAATTGGGGATCACTGTCCTTTTTTTCAAAATCACCGGATAATTTAGCCGTACCATCCAGTGCGTGGTATTGTGTAGACCATTCACCTTGCTTCTGAATCAACTTATAACCGCCAGTAGCGTTAAAGGTTATAGTAGCTTCATAATGCAAAACATCTATCCTGGTAAATTTTTGTGAAAGGTCGTATGGTGGTGGTAAAGGATTACTCCAGCCTGATGCAACTGCATCACCAAGGATCCATAAATTCCCATCACCATAAGCAGGTACAAAACCAGCTGTACCGGGTGGCTCTACCACAAAATCAAGATAATTGGTAACTGTTATTTTAATTACATTGGAATATAACGGAACACTGTTATTAGCTAAAGTTGATTTTATCCTGAACTCCATATTGTGCGGAAGATTATAGAGCAGCTCCATTTTAGTTAAAAAAGTATTTAAATCTTTAACAGTTAAAGTTGTACTCAAATTTGCACTGATTGCCACCTCCTGTTTTTTAACGCCGGCAAAGTTTGCTCCGGCAGTATCTACCTGCAAAATATAGCTTACAGTTTGTGAGCTGTTACCGGTATTGAACTGATAGTTCGGGTTGGTCCAGTTAAAGGTTAACGCCGGGTTATCCTTATTCGCTTTTAGCAGAACAAGAGCAGCAGTTGAGGATGCGGATAATACCGGGTTGGTACCCCCTTCAAAATAAACTTTGTTTTCATCTTTTTTGCAGGATAACATTATTGCAGCCGAAAAGACTGTACCAAATAATAATTTTATCATATTTTTCATATAAAACAATTTTAATTATTTCAGATTAATAACCTGTGTTTTGTGTCAGGTTAGGATTAGCCACAATATTAGATGCCGGAATTGGAAACAAATTATATTTTGCATCTACAGCAGTTCCGGAAGACACTCCACCTTTCCATGGCCATAAATAAGTATTGTTTGTTAAAATACCATAACGAATCAAATCAGTACGACGATGCCCCTCCCAGTATAATTCTCTTCCTCTTTCATCAAGAACAAACTGAAGATTTAACTGGCCACCAGAAATATTACCTGTTGCATTACCATAGGCTCTTGTTCTTATCAGGTTTATATAATTCAACGCTGTTGCTGCATCACCTCCTGTGCCACCTCGCAAAACAGCCTCTGCATAAATCAGGTACATTTCGGATAAACGGAATACCGGAAAATCAATATCTGCAAAATCTCTCTTTGAGTCTGATACAGGCCCGGCATCAGAACGAATATTCACGTATTTTTTTACATGCGGCCCCTGGTCAAAGTTACTGATGTCGGTGATGACTAACTGCGCAGGACTTGTGCCGTATTTTGAAGTAGTAAACATGGCCCGCTTATCGGTAGCACCGGTATTGTCAGTAAAAAGGTTGACAAAAGCTGAAGTTGAACGGTAGCCATACCAACCACCTCCAACGCCATATTCAGTGCCTTCATCGCCACATGCAGCATGTACAAAAAAAGTGGTATTGCCATATGCCTGTGTACGCAAACCGTCGCAATTGATAGCATACATGAATTCGTCTTTTGCCTTATCATTGTCAGCCATAAATACTTTTGGATAACCGGTGTATAAAGAATAGCCGGCGCCAATCACTTTTTTTGCATAGGTAACTGCCTCTGTATATTTTGCTGTACCGGTATACACCGCTGCATTCAGATACATACGTGCCAGTAATGCCCAGGCTGCTCCCTGGTCTACCCGACCATACTCAATTGTTTTGGCCGGCGCCAGGTCAGCATCAATTCCTTTCAGTTCTGATTCTATATATGCAAAAAGATCAGCTCGTTTAATTTCCTGGGGTAAAGTGGTACCAACCAGATCCGCTTCTGTAATAAAAGTAGACTTTCCAAACAGGTCCATCATTACCCAGTAATTATAAGCACGTAAAAAACGCACTTCAGCAACCGATTTTTTAATATCATCTGCATCAGCTCCCGTAATACCCCTTTCTGTTAATTTTGAATCGGTACTCTCTCTTATATATTCGTTTATTAACGTGATGTTATAAATAGGCCTTGCATAAATTCCCTTTAAAAAAGGATCAGCACTGGTCCATTTCATATCATGAAAATCATGAATCGTTTGATCGTTCCATGCCACCACCGCTTCGTCAGTTGGTAATTCCTGGCAGTTAAACAACATTCTAATAAAAGCAACCTGAGACCCTTCATCCAATCCACCACTAATATCCGGATTACCTGCGGGCCCTGAGTTTCCTGTAATGGCCAATGTTCCGTAGATTTTAGCCAACACAGCTTTGTAACCTGCTGCAGACGAAAATGTTTTCTCGGGAGTAAGATCATTGGTTGGAAACAGATCCAACTTCTTGGCGCAGGAGCTTGTTACAATAGCAACAATCAGTGCGCTTGATAAATATTTAATTAATTTATTTTTCATATCGATCGTTATTTTTATAATTAAAAATCTAAATTAAAGCCCAGAGAAAAAGTACGCGGCCGTGGATAAATATTATTATCTACACCGGTATCATTTGCATTTTCCGGATCAAGGCCTTTATATTTAGTAATAACAAATACATTCTGAACACTGGCAGCTATGCGTAAGCTGGCTTTGTTTTTAAGGATTTTCCCAACATTGTAACCGAGGTTAATATTATCTAATCTGAAGAAAGAAGCATTTTCAATATAATAATCAGACAGGTATTGATTATTCGAAAAATTAGTCTCCTGGTAATTGGTTGAAACATTTCCAATAAAATTGATGGGGTTTTTCAATTGCCGTAATACTCCATTATTAGAATTGAAATTATTATACAGATAAGTTCCAAAAGCCCCGTGTCCCGCAATTCCCAATGAAAACTGCTTGTAAATTACCTGGGTGTTTAACCCAACAAAAATATCAGACCCCGGTTTTTTGTAATAATAACGGTCTTTCTGATCAATAGTCCCATCCCGGTTTAAATCTTCATACAAACCTTCAATGGGATTACCGGTTGCCGGATCATAAACCTGCTTGTAAACAAAATATGAATACGGACTGTAACCTACATTAAACCTGCCAATATTATTTCCGGTACCACCTGATATGCCACTCACTTCAATACCCTGAAAATCAGGATCCTGTTGTTTTAACAGGTTTGTGATTTCCCTGGTGTTATAGGTGAAATTGAATCCGAATTCCCAGGTTAAATCTGATTTTTTAACTGGCACAGTATTTAAAGTAAATTCAACACCTTTATTTTCCATATTACCCACATTGGTGAATAACTCGATATTGAAATTACCTCCTGCAGCTACAGGAACAACACTTAAAAGGTCTTTAGTTTTTTTGTTATAGAAATCCACCGAACCGGAAATCCTGTTATTCAGAAACCCGAAGTCAAGGCCTAAGTTTGTTGTAGTAGTACTCTCCCATTTTCTATCCGGATCATAGGCTGAAGGACGTAAAAAACTGTAGAACGTATTTCCAAACTGGTATTGAGCTGCAGAATTACTTCTTGAATAATAAGGCAGATAGGAATAATAAGGAATACCATCCTGCTGTCCCGTAGTACCCCATCCAAATCTCAGTTTCAGGTCACTTATTACATTTACAGATTTAAAGAACTCATCTCTTAATTTCCAGGCTGCTGCTACCGCCGGAAAATAACCAACCCTGTTTTCTTTGGCAAATTTTGAACTGGCATCTCTGCGCAGAGATGCAGTTATCAAATATTTATCTGCGATTGTAAGATTCACACTTCCCAGGTACGATTCCAAACGATACTCTGGTTT
>Ga0138256_10002142_pt1 | contig 21277 bp, 14 predicted proteins | sample KNB2016incub_MG_FD_105486 | JGI IMG/M metagenome (GOLD analysis project Ga0138256, IMG submission 105486) | Active sludge microbial communities from wastewater in Klosterneuburg, Austria - KNB2014incub_MG | ecosystem: Engineered > WWTP > Activated sludge > Unclassified | place: Austria... | reverse complement strand
GCCGAACTTCTTCTCGATGACGACGTTCCTGCCCTTCGGGCCGAGGGTGACCTTCACCGCATCGGCCAGCTTGTTGACACCCTTGAGGATCGCGCCGCGCGCTTCCTCAGAGTAAGTGATGTGTTTGGCTGCCATGGCTTCGGTTCTCCTTAGTGAACGTTTTACTGTGAAGCGGGTTCGAGGCGCTTACTTCTTGGCGGACTTTTCGGCTTTCGCGCTGCCTTCGATGACCGCGAGGATCTCGTCCTCGCGCAGGATGACGTACTCCTCGCTGTCGATCTTGATCTCGCTGCCGGAGTACTTGCCGATGAGGATGCGGTCGCCCTTCTTGACGTCCATCGGCGCGCGCTTGCCGTCGTCGTTCACCTTGCCCGGGCCAACGGCGAAAACTTCGGCTTCCTGGGGCTTCTCTTTGGCGGTGTCCGGAATGATGATGCCTCCGCGGACCTGCTCCTGGGTCTCCAGGCGCTTGACCACCACGCGGTCGTGCAGGGGTCGAATGTTCACTGCGGGTTCCTCCTTCGGGTCTGTTATGTTCTTGCGGCGGATCGCCCCGAATGCCGGTTAGCACTCGTCGGCTGCGACTGCTAACAAGATACGGAAAGGTTCCCTTTCTGTCAAGCCCTGGGCCAAACATCTAAGTGACTCTCACTAAGATACCGCCCGAGGTCCCGGGGCTCCCGAGGGTCCCGGGGCCCGCTGGCATCGACGTCATCGTTCCGGTCTATGGCGCGCCGGCGGCCCTCGAGCGCTGCCTGGCAAGCCTCGAGCGCCATGTCGACGCCGGCCGTCACCGCATCCTGCTGGTGGTCGACGGGCCCCAGGAGGATGCCGTGAAACGCGTCCTCGCCGCGGCGGCCGTTCGCCGGGGGGCGCCGGCGTGGGTCGTGCTACGCCAGGCGGCTCGCGCCGGCTACCCGGCGGCGATCCTCCGCGGCATCGCGGAGGGGGAGGCCGACGCCCGCGACGTCGTGCTGCTCAACAGCGACACGGTGGTGACCCACGGCTGGCTCGACAAGCTCGCCGCCGCGGCCGGCAGCTCGCCGCGCATCGGGACGGTCACGCCGTTCACCAACAACGGCACGCTGGCCTCGATCCCGCGACCGTTCGAGGTCAACCGCCTGCCGACGGATTTCGATGCCGACCGCTTCGCCGCCCTCGTCGAGCACGCCTCGGCGCGGCTCTATCCGCGCGTGCCCACCGCCGTCGGCTTCTGCTTCTACGTCAAGCGCGCGCTGCTCGCGGAGATCGGCTCCTTCGACCAGGCCGCCTTCGGACTCGGTTATGGCGAGGAGGTCGACCTCTGCCTGCGCGCCGCTGCCGCCGGCTGGGAGCACTGCCTCGACGACGCCACCTTCGTCTTCCACGAGGGGCAGCGGAGCTTCGGCCGGACGCGCGACCGCCGGGTGCGCGCCGCCGAACGGACCCTGGCCAGGCGCCATCCCGGCTTCCGCGCCCGACTCGCCGCTTTCATGGCGGAGGATCCGGTCGCACCGGCACGTCAGCCGCTCCTCGAAGCGCTGCGCCGCAGCGTCTCGCTCAGCCCGCCGGCGGCAGGAGCGGCGCGGCCGAGCGTGGTGCATCTGGTGCACGGCTGGCCGCCGGAGAACTTCGCCGGCACCGAGATGTACGCCTGGGGCCTCGCGCACTACCAGAGCTCGAGCCGGCCGGTGGCGGTCTACACGCGCTCCGCCGACCGCCAGTTCGCGACCGGCACGGCAGTCGAGCTCGCGGACCGTGGCGTCCGGGTGCGCGCGCTGGTGAACCACTTCGACGTCCGCGATCCGCTGCGCCGCAACGGCCTCTACGACGCCCAAGCGCGCGCCGACTTCGGGCGCTTCCTCGACCAGACCCGCCCCGACCTGCTGCACATCCACCACCTCGCCGGTCACGGTTTCGCGCTCGTCGGCGAGGCGCGCCGCCGCCACCTGCCGTACGTTCTTCAGCTTCAGGATTGGTGGCTCCTCTGCGCGCGGGCGAACCTCCTCGACCGCGACCGGCGGCTCTGCCCCGGCCCCGCTCCCGGACGCTGTGCGACCTGCCTGCCCCTCACCCAGGTGTCGCCCTCGGCGCGCCTCAACCACCTGCTGAGCCGGACGCTCTACGCCGTCCGCGGCGCGCAGGCGCGCGCCGCGCTCGCCGCGGCGGGCGCCCTGGTCGCAGGTTCGGCGGCGATCCTCGACTCGTTCCGCGCCCTCGGCTGGCTGCCGGCGAGCGTGCCGGCCCACCTCGTTCCCTATGGCGTCGACCGCGCGCCCCGGCCGGCCGCGACCTCAGCGCTCGCGCCGGCCCTCCCGCTGCGACTCGGGTTCATCGGTTCGCTCCTGCCGCACAAGGGGCTCCACGTCGCGACCCGGGCGCTCGCCGGCCTGCCGGCGGCAACCGTCCAGCTCGAGGTCTGGGGAGACGCCACCCAGGATCCCGCCTATGTGCAGGAAGCCCTCGCCGCGGCGCAGGGAGCCACGGTGCGGCTGCGCGGGCGGTTCGCGGAGGAGGATCGCAGCGCGATCTACGCCGGCCTCGATCTTCTGCTGGTGCCCTCGCTCGGCCTCGAGTCCTACAGTCTCGCCGCACACGAGGCGCTCGCCGCGGGAGTCCCGGTTCTCGCCAGCGATCGCGGCGCGCTGGCCGAGCTCTTCGCGGCCGCCGGGCCGTGCGGCGAGCACTTCGATCCCGAGCATCCCGAAACGCTGCGCAGCTGTATCGACCGCCTCGTCGCCGACCCGCGACAGATCGCCGAATGGCGCCGCCATGCACCCGCGGTGCCGACACCCGCCGAGCACTTTGCAGCCCTCGAGCCGATCTACGACCAGGCCCTCGCCGCCGGCGCCCGCCGGCCGGCCTAGCGAGTTGGGCTAGGCTGGCGCGATGGCCGGTGCTCTCTTCGCGCGCCTCGCTCTCGCCGCGCGCCTGCTGCGCGCGGAGGGGCCGCGCGCCCTCGTCGACCGCTGGCGCGATCGCCGGCTCGACGCGCGACGGGCGCGGCGTTTCGCGCCTGCCGGCTCCACCGCGCCTGTCCCGACCGGCGCGCGCTCGGCAACGCTCTGGGTCCTGCCCTTTCGACTCCAGCGGCGCAGCGGCGGCGCGGCGATCCAGCTCCTCGTCCGCCTCGAGGAGCGGGCGACCACGGAGCCGGTGGCGCTCGTTCAGCGGCTGCCCGGTCGCTGGCGCTGCGAGCTCTGGGGGCGAGGCGTCGCGCGTCCGCTGGCGCGCGAGTGGCCGACCGACAGCACCCTGCCACCGCTGCTCGATGCCTCGCCCTTGCCGATCCTGCAGGAGGCTGCGCGCTGGGTCGGCGCCCGCCACCTGCACTTCGAGAGCCTGGTGGAACTGCCGCTCAGCCTGCCCCTCGCGGCACAGGAGCGCGGCCTGAGCTTCGGCCTCTCGGCCCACGACTTCGCGCTCTTCTGCCCGCGACCGCACCTCATCGAAGAGCCGTCCGGCGTCTTCTGCGCATTCTCGATCGAGCCGTCGCGTTGCGCCCGCTGCCTCGCCGCGACCTGGACTCTTCCGCCGGGCTTCCAGGAGGAGCGCCGGGAGGTCGCCACTCAGCTCGCCGCCGCGGCAGATGTGCTCGAGTTTCCTTCCGCGTACATGCGCCGCGAACACCTGCGGCTCTTCCCCGGAATCGATCCCGCACGCACCCGCGTGGTGCCGCCCAGAAGCCTCGCGGCAGCGCTCCCGGCGCCGCAGCGCGCGGTGCATCGTCCGCCGCGGCGGATCGCGTTCGCCGGCGCGGTGCACCGGCACAAGGGGGCGCTCGAGTTCGAGAGCGTCGTCCGGCAGCTCGCGGAGCAACGCCCGGAGGCCTTCGAGTGGCACGCCTTCGGAGGCGGCGATCCGGCGCTCCTCCGGCGCCTGCGGCGGCTGCCGCGGACGCGGGTCCACGGCTACTACCGCGCCGGGTCCCTCCCGGAACGACTCCGCGCGGCGCAGATCGACCTCGTCCTCCTGCCGTCGATCTGGCCCGAGGCCCATTGCCTGGTGCTCGACGAATGCGCCGCGGCAGGCGTGCCGGTGGTGGCCTTCGACCTCGGAGCGCTCGGCGAACGGATCCGCGCCGGCGGACTGGGACAGGTCGTCGACCCGGGCGCGGGAGCGGCCGCTCTCGCGGCGGCGATCGCCGGCCGGCGCTGAAGAACGGCCGGACTCAGCCGGCGGAGCGCTTGCGCGCCACGAGGAGCGCGAAGTCGGAGGGCAAGGCAGCTTCGCGCAGCAGCAGCCGCTCGGTGAGGGCCAGGAGGCGCAGGATCGCGGCGTCGTCCTCGCGCGCCGGATCGAAGTTGCCGACGATCCCGGCCAGCAGCGGATTCAGAATCGAGCCACCGTAGTCCCTCCGGCGCTCGAGATCGAACCGCCGCGACAGCGCTCCGACGAGCTCCTCGGAGGAGACCGCCTCGCGCGGTGCATGCTCGAGGAAGTGGGCGACCGGCGGCGGAATGTGCAGCGTCTTCTGCCCGCCGCTGGGCCAGTGCATGCGCAGCCGCGGCGGCAGCACCGCGAGCAGTTCCTCGACGATCCGCAGTTGGCGCGGCGTGAACTGGAAGTACTTCGGGCCGACGTACTCGTTGAGGATGAGCCAACCGCCGGGACGCAGCGCCTCGTCGAGGCGGGCGAAGAAGGCGTCCGGATCGGGCAGGCGGTGGAGGCTGAACTGCGACAACACCAGATCGTAGGCGCCGCGCTCGAGCGCCAGATCCGGAACGCTCCCGACTTCGAAGCGGACGCCGCCAACGCCGTGGAAGCCAACCCACGCCCGCGCCGCGGCGATCGCGTCGGGTGACGGATCGAAGCCGTCGAGCGCGGCGAAGAGACCGCGCTGCGTGGCGAGGAGCTCGAGCCCGCCGCCGCCGCAGTGCAGCGAGAGCCAACTGCCCTGGCGCGCAATCGGCAGTTCGCTGAACAGGTCGAGCAGCCAGTGACCCTCGCCCGGCCCGCCGGAGATGAGCGGCTGGATGTGCTCGGCCACCAGCAGGCTCGAATCGGTCCAGCCGATGCCGCGCGCGGGAGGCGCCGGTGCGCCAACCGGAGCGGACGACTTGGGTTCCATTGCAAAAGCTTAGCAGCGTCACCCGTGTGAGAAACTGGCGGACGATGCACCCTCGCGATCGACCCGAGCCACCGGCCGCCACAGTGGCGATCTGCAGCGCGAATCGCTGCGCGCTGCTCGCCGAGACGCTGGCCGTGCTGTTGCCGCAAGTCGATCCGCGCCGCGCCGAAATTCTGGTGGTCGACAACGGCTCGAGCGACGACACTCCCCGGCTGCTGGCCGAGACCGCCGCGAGCGCGGCGTCCGGCGGCCGCCCACCCGGTTTCTTCCGCGCCGTGCGCGAGGCGCGCGCCGGACTCTCCGCGGCACGCAACCGCGCCGTGCGCGAGGCGCGCGGCGAGCTGCTGGCGTTCCTCGACGACGACGCGCTGCCGCAGCCGGGCTGGCTCGAGGCGTACTTCGAAGCGTTCCGCACGCCCCGCGTCGGCGCCGCGGGGGGACCGGTCGAACCGATTTTCGACGGCGCGCTCCCGGCCTGGCTCGACGCCCGCTTTCTGCCCTACCTCTCGGCCTGGGATCGCGGACCCGAGGTCGTACCGCTGCGCTACAACGAGCTGCCGCGCGGCGCGAACATGGCCTTCCGGCGCACGACCTTCGCGATCTACGGCGACTTCTTCGAACAGCTCGGACGCAAGGGCGCTTCGCTGCGCTCCTGCGAGGAGATCGAATACTGCCTGCGGCTCGAGCGCGGCGGCGAAGAGATCCTCTACCTTCCGGCCGCCGGTGTGCGTCACCATGTCGCGACACAGCGGCTCTCGGTGGCCTGGATGGAGGCCCGCTTCGCCGCCCAGGGGTTTTCGGAAGCCATCCTCGACTGGCGCCACGCCGGAGCGCGCGGACTCCGCGTCGGGCTGGGACGCGTCGCCCGCCTGGACTGCAATCCGGACCGCGATCCGGGGGGTGACGTAATGGCGCGGTGCCTTCTCCACACCCGCCGCGGCTATCGCCGCGGAGCCCTCTACGCGCTGTTCTGGGTCGCGCGCTATCAGCCTCCGGCAGCCCCGGGAGAAGCGCCAGCGGCGATTCTTGCGCCGTTCGAGCCGAGCGCCTGACCGCCCGGCGGCAGCGGCCCGGCGCCAGTCGTCACCGCGCGTGCGCTCAGAGATAGACCTGGCGCGACCAGCAGTTCCCCCAGTAGAGCGCCAGCGGACGGACGAGCGGGAAGAGGCGCTCGGCGTCCGTGTTCATCTCGCCGCCCTGCATGCCGGCCAGCCAGCGCCGCCAGGTTTCGCCATGAGCGAGGTCACGCAACATCTGGCGGCCCGAGTAGCGCACACCCAGCAGACGCCAACCGAAGCCCTCGCTCGCCACCCGCCGCCAGAGCGTGCCCAGGTCGTAGGTGTGGGAGTGCAGCACCGCGGCCTCGGGCATGTCTGCGATCTCGAGGCCGCGCTCGCGCGCGGCGTCCTGCCACTTCTTGTCCTCGAGAATCGGCGCCCAGCCGAACGGCAGCGCCGCCCACGCTTCGCGGCGCAGCGCCGCGTTGACGGTCGAGAAGCCGATGCCACCGTGGCGGGCGATCCAGCCCTCCGATTCGCTGGTGAAGTAGAAGCGCGGGCCGCAGGAGTGCCAGTAGAAGACCTCCTCGCGCTCCGGCACCTCGCGGATGCCACCCTGCACCGCGGCATACCGTCCGGGGCGCAGCAGCGGCGCCGTCATCCGGTGGAGCCAGAGGCGGTCGGCTGGCACCGCGTCCTGGTTGAGGAAGACCAGCACCCGGCCGCGCGCCAGGCGCGCGCCGAGATCGCGCGTCAGCCCGTGGTTGAAGCTCTCCGGCGGAATCGACTCGATGCGCACCGGAAAGCGACGCATCCGCGCCAGGTTCTCCTCGTCGGAGGCCGAGTCGACGCACAAGACCTCGAACGCGACGTCGATCTGCTGGCGCAGGATCTCGCGCAGGGCGAGACCGAGCCGCTCGCCGCCGTTGCGGGTCGGAACAATCACCGAGACCGCGACCTCGGCGGCGGGTCGGGCGTCCACCGTCAGCGCTCCGGCCGGCACGGTTGCGGGCGGCGGCGGTGCGGCGGCCTCGCCGGTGAGCAACTCGCCCCAGGCCGCCATCAACTTCTCCGCGCAGCGCTGCCAGTCATAGCGCTCTTCGGCGAGCCGGCGCGCGTTGCTGCCGAGCCGGCGGGCGAGATCGGGTTGGTCGAGGATGCGGGCGGTGGCGAGCGCCAGCTCCTCGGCCGATTCGGCGGTCAGCAGATGTTCGCCATCGGCGACCGGCAAGCCTTCAGCGGCGAGCTTCGTTCCGACGACCGGCAGCCCGCTGGCGAACGCCTCGAGGAGCTTCAGCCGGGTCCCTGAACCGGCGCGGATCGGCGCCAGCAGGACCCTCGCCTGGCGATAGAAGGCGGCGGTGTCGCTCACCGTGCCGAAGACCTCGACGCCGTCGCGGCCGTGGCGGGCCGTCACTTCGGGGGGTGGATGCGCACCGACGATGCCCAGGCGCGCCTCCGGCCGAAGCCGGCGCAGCCGCGGCCAGATCTCGTCGAGCAGCCATTCGATCGCATCGCGATTCGGGGAGTGCCCGAAGGAGCCGACGAAAAGAACGTCGTGGACCGCTGGTTCTCCCTCCTCGCGCGGGTGGAAGCGCGCGCAGTCGACCCCGTTGTCCACCACCCGCAGCCGCCGCTCGCCGTCGCGCAGATAGCGGCCGAGAATCGCGCCGTCTGCCGCCGACATGACGTGCACCTGATCGCAGCTCTCTGCGGCGCGGATCTCGTAGCGCAGCAGGCGGCGGTAGCCGGCGGGATCGGACCACAGCAGGCGATCGACTGCGAAGCGCTTCTCGAAGCCCAGCGCGCGCCGCCGGGCGGCGGTGACGAAGGAGAGGTCGAGCTCGGTCAGGGTGACCTTGCGGCCCGGGAAGAGGCCGGCGAACTGACCCAACTCGGTGTGTTCGAGCTGCACGATGCGGGCGTCGAAGGTTTCGGCGAGATCGCGCAGGCGGCGGCGCGCGGCGGCGAAGGCGAAATACTCGGCGCCGCGCGGCAGCAGACTCCAGGGGCGGGCGGGTGGCGCGTCCTCACGGCGCAGGAAGTGCACCGAGCGGCAGAAATCCGCGAGCTCAGCCCGCTGATCCCCGTCGTCCCGCGTGGTCGAGAAGACCGCGAGGTGGAGATCGAAATCGCCGGCGACGCCGCGCAGCAGATTGGAGATTCGCACGCTGCCGCCGGAGATCGCCGGGAAGACCGGATAGGGCGAGACGACGAGCACGCTCGGGCGTCCGGCTCGCCGACCCGCAGCGCGCCGGGCCGCGGCCGGCGCGGGCGCCGCCGGCACCGCGGCCGCCGCCAGCGCGGACTCCGCTCCCGACGTCGCCGGCATCTGCGCTACCGGAGAGGCCTTCGCCGCGTGCCGCGCACGGCGCTCGTACCTCGCGGCCGCGAACTGAATTCGCGCCTGCGCCAGGGCGGTGCGCACCCGGTCGAAGCGGGAGCTCAATCGACGTATCCCAGGGAGCGCAGGCGCTCGATCTCGTCGCGGGTGAGGATCTCCTCCCACTGGCCTTTCTGCGCTCCGCTCCGACTCGCCGTGGCGCGGCTGCGCGCCAGGGTCGAGCGCAGCGCGGAGCTCAGCTCGGCGAGCGCCGCCGGATTCTCTGCGGCGATATTCCGCAGCTCTCCGGGGTCCGCGCGCAGGTCGAACAGCTTCCGGTCGCCGTTGTGGAGATCGGAAACCAGCTTCAGGTCGCCCTCGCGGAGCCCGAAAACACTTCTCGTCAGCTTGTCCTCCAGGAGAAGGGGACGGGGGCTCCATTCACGCTCGCCCTGCAGCAGCGGCACGAGGCTCCGTCCATCGAGCGGCTCCGGCCCCTCGGGCACGCCCAGCAGCTCGAGCACGGTCGGCAGCAGATCCTCCAGCCCAACCGCCACATCGACGATCCGGGCGACACTCTCCCGGCCGGGAAGGCGCACGATGAGCGGCACGTGGACGCTTTCGTCGTAGACCTGCGAATGGAGCATCCTGCCGTGCTCGCGGAACTCCTCGCCATGATCGGAGGTGATGATCACCAGGGCGTTCTCCAGCAGGCCCCGCGCCGTCAGCCCGGCGAAGAGCTCTGCCAGCTGGGAGTCGAGATAGCGCACCCCGCGGCGGTACAGGGTCTCCGCCAGGCGGACGCGCGACTCCTCGAGGCCGCGGGCATCGAGCTGCCCGGTCAAGAGGTAGTCGGTGGCACAGCCGCCACTCTCGAGGCAGAACTCGCGGCTCTCGCCGGCGCCGCCGAGATCGCGGCGGAATTCGGCCGGCGAGAAGTACGGCAGCGGGCTGTGCTGCACGGCGAAGAAATCGGAGTGGGGATCCATGAAGTGCAGAAAGACAAAGCGGGGGGCGCCGTCCTTCGCGTCGGGCCAGCCCGCGAGCGCCGCGTCGCGCACCCGGTCCGCGTAGGTCGGCGCGTGGGGCAGCTGTTCGTAGCGATCGAATCCCCTGGCAAAGCCGAAGTCGCCCTTCAGCCACTCGTTGGTCTGCAGTCCGAGCGTGGCGTAGCCGAGTGCCTTCAGCCGTTCTCCCATCGGCACCACCGCGCGCGCCAGGGAGCGCCCCTCGTCGACCCCGTGCGAGAGCGGACGGAGACCGGTGAAGAGCGTCATGTGCGACGGCAGGGTGAAGGCGATCGGCGCCTGGGCGGCGCGGAACTGCACGGCGCCCTCGGCGTAACCTGCCAGCCACGGCATGTCCGGGCTCGTGCCGGCGGCCGGCCAGACGCAATCGGCGCGCAAGGTGTCGAGCGAGATCAGCAGGACGTCCGGCAGCGGCTCACGACGGCAACCCGTCGCGAGTGCCAGCAGCGCGACCGCGACCCCGGCTCGGGCTCGCCTCGTGAGACCTGGGTTCATCGAGCCTGGCGACGCCGGAGAATCCACTCCGCGAGGCGGGAGGTCCAGCCGCCGTGGACCGCTTCGACTTTCGGTGCTCCGATCGCCCCAGCCAACTTGCCGAGGAAGCGGGCGGAGGCCGCTTCGTTCATGAAATCGGGCCGGTCGAGAATCTCGGTCGCGGCGACCGCAGGCCGGTTCACCAGCCAGGTGAAGCAGTCGTTGAGCAGCGTCCCACCCCAGGCGATCCGCTCCTGGGCGACGCAGTCCAGCCGGGCTTCCCCGGCCAGCTCGCGCACCACGCCGGCGCCGATATCCGTCGCCCGCCAATGGGGGTTCTCGACCTCGCCGCCCGCCGCCGCCCGCAGGTCGCAAAGATTCGAGTGGTGCAGGAACGCCGTGCCGCCGGGCTTGAGGACGCGCGCGATCTCCGGCAGGTAGCCGGCGAGCGCATCGCGCCCGGCATGCACCAGAGAGTCGAAAGAGACCACAGCGTCGATCGAGGCGGCGGCGACCATCGGCAGGCTTCGCCCGTCGTTGACGTGGTACTCGAGATGGCGCAGGTGAGCGAAGCGCTGGCGGCAGGCGGCGATGCAGTTCGGCGCCAGGTCGACCAGCACCAGCCGGCGGCTGAGAGGCGCCAGAAAACGGGAGATCCGCCCGTGGCCGGGCGCGATCTCGAGCACCTGCCGGGCGGGCAGCATCACTTCGAGCCTGGGGCGCAGGGTCAGCTTCCACAGCGCCTCGCTCCCTCCCCAGGCCGCGGACCATTCGTCGCCGCTCTGATCCCAGGCGTAGGTCGATTCCCAGTGACGCAGATTCTCTTCGATGGATGCCATGGCGGGCGCCGCTTCCCTGTCTAGAGGTACCCGAGAGCGCGCAGCCGACGAGCCGTCTCGTCGTCGATGACGCTCGGGTCGGGCCGCGCCGCCAGCGACGCCAGCGCAGCGTCGTGCCGATCGAGGTTGCGGCGCATCCCGGCGACGATCTCCGGCTGCGCTGCGGCCAGATTCACGCGCTCCTGCGGATCGTCACGAAACCGGAAGAGCTCCATCGCCTCCGTCCCGGGGTGAAAGAGGAGGTGAAAGTCCTTGTCGACCATGTAGCTTCCGGGCGTCACCCACGGATTCTCTCCGAATGCCGGACGTGGCGCCAGCGCTTCCCCGCGCAGCGCGGGCAGGAGAGATCGTCCCTCGACGCCGCGCGGCAGACGGGCGCCGGTGAGGGCGACGACGGTCGGCAGCAGATCGACTCCCTGAATCACCTCGTGGCGGCGCTGGCCCGTCGGCGCTCCCGGAGCGCGCACGATGAAGGGGATCCGGGTCACGGTCGCGTACGGTTTCTCGTGCAGCACCGACCCGTGCTCCCCGAACTCCTCGCCATGGTCGGAGAAGAGGATCACCGTGGTGTGGGCATCGAGGCCCGTTGCCGCCAGGGTCGCGAGGATTTTCCCGATCCAGGCGTCGACATGCGCGATCTCGGCGTCGTACATCGCCTCCGCGTACCGGAGGTCGCGCTCGGGAAGCGGCAGCGGCGTCGCCGTCCAGCGCGAAGTGCGGATCGCCTCGAGCGCTTCGGAGCTCGGCTCGAAGCCGGGCGTCGGCGCTTCGACGAGCGCCCCGAAACGGTCGCGGAGGGCGGCCGGCGGGAGATACGGCGTGTGCACGTCGTAGGTGTGCAGGAGGAGCAGAAACGGTTCGTTCCGCCGCGCTTCGAGCCAGGCGATCGCCTTCGGGCCGATGCGGTCGAGCCCGCCACCCGCGCTGTCGAAGAGCGCAAAACCCTGGTCGAGGCCGAAACCCTTCGACATGAATCCGCCGTCGGTGAACGCGGCGGTCGCGAAACCCTTTTCTGCCAGCAACTCGGCCACCGTGTCGATGCCGGGACGCAGCCGGTCGGCGCGCGTCCGCACGCCATGGCTGGCGACGTGCAGTCCGGTGAGGAGCGAGCTCTGGGAGGGTGGAGTGTACGGGGCCTGGGCGAAGGCCCAGTCGAAGACCACGGCGCGCGCCGCCAGGGCGTCGATGGCCGGGCTCGTGCCGCGGCCGTAGCCGTAGCAGCCGAGATGGTCCGCACGCAGGGTGTCGATGTCGAGCAGGACGATGCCGCGGGTCGGGGCCGGCTGCGGACTGCCGCAACCGGCGGCGAGCAGGGCGGCGGCGAGGCATATCCGGCGAAGGCGCCGGACGATTCCGCCGCTGCGGGAGGAAAAAGAAAACCCTCGAGCCCCCTCTTCCGGGCCATCTGCCCGGAAGTCGGAAGCTCGAGGGATCACGTGCTCAGCGGATCCTGAATCCGGCAGGGCCGGAGCTTGCGTCAGCGGTACGACTCGTACTCGTCGAGGCAGAAGGTCGCATCACCGGAGATCGCCGGCGGGTCACCCGCGAACACGCCCCAGCGGATGGTGTCGATCTCGGCCGTCGGGTTGATCACGGTGTTGGTCATGATCTGGACGTTGTTGACCTTCGCCGTGACGGTGCCGGGATTGCCGCGCGTCCACTCGATCTCGACCTGCGCCGGGGCTGCGTTGAAGACCTGCAGCGCGCCTTCGCCGATGAACTTGTAGGTGGCGGGGCCATCAGCGCGCCGCGCATAGACAGTCAGACGATAGTTGCCGGTCGCCACGCCGCGCTTGAGGAACGCGATCAGGGTCGTACCGACGGTCTCGTGGCCGCCACGCAGGAACTGGAAGTAGTTCGAGCCGTCGACCTGCGGAATGTTGATGGTGTCGGGATCGATCCAGAACCGGATGAGCATGTGGGTCTCGTCGGTGGGATGATCACTGCGCACATAGGCATCACCGACCGTCGCCTTGTTCACTTCCAGGCCCCAGGTGGTGCCGTTGAGCTTGCACGCGTCGTTGACCGTCAGGCTCGCCGCGTTCGCTGTCGCCGCAACGGCGAGGAACAGGGCCACAATCCACATGATCTTTTTCATCTTCGCTTCTCCTTTGGGATCCGCTGCGTCCTGCGCTTGACCTTCTGCTTGATTAGAGGCGAAACTCGGGCGGATGTTACCACCCCGGCAACGCTTCTCCGCCAGCCGCGGCCAGGGCGGCGAAGCGGCGCCGGCGGAGGCCCTTCCCGGCGCCCCGGAAGCGACCGTATCCGGCTTTCCCCTCAGCCCTTTGCGATCTGGCGGATCGGCGGCGCTCGAGCTCGTGCTGGGCCTCGCCCTGATCTGGTTCCTCTACCGCACTGCGGCCGGGGCGTTCTTCGTCGCCGAGGACTTCGAAAGCCTGCGCTCCGACTGGCGCAGCGTCGGCGCCGAGCTCCTGCACGCCGGGGGCCTGCCCGGAGTCCGCGCCGGCACAGTGGCGTTTTTCGCCCTGTTTGCGCCCCTCTTCGGCCGCGACCCCGAGCCCTACCGGCTCGTCCTGTGGCCTCTCTTCGCTCTCTGCGGGCTGGCCGTCGTCAGGATCGGCATCGCGTGCCGTCTCGCGCCTCCGGCGGCGCTGTTCGCCGGCATCGCCTTCCTGGCCGCTCCGATCCACCCCGAAGCGGTGGTCTGGCTGGCCTCGGCTGCGGGCACGGTGCCGTCCAGCCTTCTGGTGCTGATCGCGGTCGCGCTCTGGGTCCGGGAGGCCGTGCCCTCCCGGGGAGTCGTGGCCATCTGCGCTGCGCTCTTCCTGCTCGCGATGTGGACCAAGGAGACCGCGCTGGCGCTGCCACCGCTCCTCGCCGTCGTCGACTTCGCGCGCGGCGAGTTCCCGGGCCTCCATCCGGCGAAGCTCTGGAAGCGCTACGGCTGGACGGCCGGGGTGCTCGCCTTCTACCTCGCCTGGCTGGCGGCGATCGGTGAGCTGCGTCCGGCCCTGGGCTACGGCTTCGAGGTGACCTCGCGCAGCAGTTACTACCTGAGCGTGTGGAGCGCCTACGCCCAGGATCTCCTGCGGCCCCTTGCCCCCGCCAAGGCCTGGGCGCTGCAACCGGCAAAGTGGTCGTGGGCGACTGTTGCGTGGCCGTGGCTCGGCGCTTTTCTCCTCCTGCTGTCGCTTCGCCGCCTGCGCTGGGCCCTCCTCTGGGTTATGGCTGGCCTGCTCCCCGGCCTCACCAAGTACGGCGCGCGGCTGACCTTTCTCGCCGTCGCCGGCATCGCCTTCGCGGCGGCGATCGCACTGCAAGAGCTCGCGCTCCGCCTGCAGCGCCGGGTTTCCGCCCGCCGCCAGTTCGCCGCCGGGCTGGCGCCCTTCTTGGTCGCGGTCCCCTTGCTCCTCGTCGCCGACCACCGCGCCCTCGAACCGCAGCTCGCCAACTGGGTGCGCGCCGGCGAGTTCGCGCGCTGGCTCCCGGCCGAGGTGCGACGCCAGGTTCCCGCTCCGCCACCGGGCGCCGAGTTCTTCTTCGCCGGCCTGGTCGACAACTTCGACGGCGCCGGATCGCTGCGGATGGGAATCGTCTCCGAGATCCGGAGGGTCTATGGCGACGATACCCTCGTCTCGTGGAATGTGCGCGACGGGCCGGCGCGCGGTCCGCGGCGCCCGCTCAAGTCGATTCCCTGTGAGGCTGCAACGACGCGCTTCTTTCTGCGCTTCGACGCCGCCGAAGGCAGGCTCCTCCGCCAGTCGGCCGCGGAGTTCGGTGTGCGATGTCCCTGAGTCGCGGCATCGTCGCTGCACTGGCGGTCGGCGCCCTGGCCTGCGGCGGCCAGCCGCCCCAGGCCGCCCCCCCCCCGCCGATGCTGACGCTGCGGGAGCTCCCGGAGCCTGCGCTGCGGCCGTTCTCGCTGACCGCAGGAGCGCCGATCGAGACCCTGACGCGCAGCGGGTTCTCTGCCGGTCGCGCCCAGCCTGCGTCCGCCTGGACACCGGGTGCCGCCGGGATCGAACCGGCGCAGTTCGTCTACCGCGAAGCGCTCGCGGCCGAGCCCTGGCTGCTCGTCACGGCGACTTTCCACGGTCGCGTGGCCGGTGGCGTGGAGCTCGCCTGGTCGGGGACCGGCGACTGTCGGGAGGCCCGGCTGGCGCCGCAGAGCTCGACCTCCCCCGCCGCCGGTGCGCAGACGGCCCTGCAGTTCCTCCCGGGAGTCGATCCCTGCTGGACCGGCACGATCCAACGGCTGCGCCTCGAGACCGGCGGTGGCGCGGCACACCAGCTCACCGAACTGGTCGTCTCCCGCCCGGCCCGCCTGGCGGAGTTCCAGACGAGCCTCGGCCAGGGCAGCTGGCGGATCCGGCTGGGCAATGAGCTGCGCTCCGGCTTCTTCGCGCCTCCGGGCGCGGCGCGGACCTGGACGATCCCGCCGGGGCCCGCGGGCGTGCTTCGGCTGGCCTTCGGCGTCGCCGGGCCCACCCGGGGCAGCGCCCGCTTCCAGGTCCGCCTGCGGAGCGCCGCCGGAACGGCGACGCTCCTCGACGAGCTCGCCGGCGGCAGCAGCCTCGCGCCCGACCGCTGGCACGAGCGCTGGATCGACCTGCCGGCCGCGGCGGGAGCGCGGCGGCTCGACTTCGAGAGCACTCCCCAACCCGGGGCGGTGGCGCTCGGTTTCTGGGAGGGCGCGGAGCTACGGCCCGTCGACTCCGGCGCCCCGCGCCCGAACCTGGTGCTGATCTCGATCGACACCCTGCGCGCTGATCGCCTCTCCGTCTACGGCAACTCGCGCCCCACTTCGCCCGCGATCGACGGCTGGGCGCGGTCGCAGGGCGTCGTTTTCCGGCGCGCGATCGCCCAGGCGCCGTGGACGTTGCCATCGCACACGACCATGCTCACCGGCCTCGATCCGCTGCGCCACGGCGTGAACTCGAGCCTGCCCGCCGCCCAGGAGCTGGTGACGCTTGCGGAGCGGTTGCGCGCCGCGGGCTACCGCACCCAGGCGGTGACCGGCGGCGCCTGGATGAGCCCGGCCTTCGGACTCGACCAGGGCTTCGACGCCTACTCGTTCTCGCCCTCGCAGGACGATCGCGAGATCGAGCTTCACCGCGGCGTGGCACGGGCGCTCGAGTTCCTGCGCTCGGGCGATCGCCGGCACCCCTACTTCCTGTTCTTCCACACCTACGCGGTGCATGGTCCGCAGCGCGCGCAGGCCGGCTCGTTCGAGCGCTGGAGCCGCTTCGATCCGAAGCTGCGCACCCTCGAGTCCGCGGACGAGCTCGACCCGGCGAGCGGCCTGCTGCGCGCCCACACCATGCAGCTTCTCGCCGGCGCGGGGCGCGGGCGAGAGCCGCTCCCCGCCGAACTCGCCGGCCTGCCCTTCGATCTTTACGACAGCAGTGTGGCGGCGATGGACCACGAGCTGGCAGAGCTCCTCGCGGCGACCGCCGACCCGGAGGACGGCCGGGCAGCGTTCGTGGTGCTCACCTCCGACCACGGCGAGACGTTGGGCGAGCACGGGCGGGGGGGCCACAACAACCTCTTCGACACGACCCTGCACGTTCCGCTGATCGTGCGCGCGCCCGGAATCGCGCCGGCGACCATCGAGTCACAGGTGCGCGTGGTCGATATCACCCCCACCCTCCTCGACGCGGCCGGGCTCGAATCCGGGCCGGCGGACGGGCGTTCGCTCCTGCCGCTGCTCGCCGGGCGGGCGGAGCCGCCGCGCGAGGCCTGGTCCTACTCCGCAACGGGAGACCAGACCTTCGCCCTCTACCGGACCAACGGACTCAAGGCGATCGTGACCCTGAACCCTTGGCTCGCGGCGTCGAGCCCGATGCAGCTTTTCGATCTGCGGCGGGATCCAGGCGAGAACGCCGATCTCGCCAACCGCCAGGGCCGCGTCGTGGCGACGGTCGCCGAGGAGGTCGAGCGCCGCAGTCGAGGGATGGGCCAGGGCATTTTCTTCACCGTCCATGCCGATCCCGCGGCGAGCGCCGGTCCGCTGCAGTTGGCCGTCTCGGCGCCGGAGCTCGCCCGGGGACGATGGCGGCCCTTGCGCGGCGGCGCGACGACGGTCGAGCCGCTCGTGGACGGGACGTCGTACCGGCTCACCGTGCCGCCCGGCGCGTCGGCGGAGTTCTGGCTCGAATCCGCCCGCGAGCTCGCGATCGAAGCGCTGCCGGGACCTTCGCGGGTCGCCGCACGCATCGCCCCGGCGTTCGCCACCGCGGCGATCCGCTACTGCCTGACGAATGCGGGCTGGGTCTTGCCGGCGGCGGGCGGCACTTGCGTCGATTCCGTGACGCTCTTCCGGCGGCTCGGCGCGACCGCTCCTTCGGCGGCGACCGATCCGCAGCTCGAGGAGCAGCTGCGCGCGTTGGGCTACCTGCGCTAGCTAGTTCGCGCCGCTCTCGCCGGCTGCCATCGCACTTCCCGAGTCGTTCCGGGGTCGGTAGATCGCCTCGGCCACGCCCAACCAGACGGGCTCGAGCTCCTCGCCCGGCAAAACACGCTCGAAGGGCGGCAGAAAGGAGCGCTCATTGTGAATGCTGATCGAGCCGAGGCTCCCATCGGGCTCGAATCGCTTGCCGTGCAAGAGGAGCAGAGCTCGGCTCGGCAGATCCTGGGCTCGGTTCATCTCGCCGGAAAAGGGCCGATAGGCCCAGCGCCACACGTCGAACATGACGAATCCGGGGTGGAGCAGGTCGAGCTCGGCGGCGTAATGGAACTCATTGGCCCGGTTACCCAGCCAGAGCGCCATGGCGGGAGACGATGCCCAGAAGTACGGCACGACGGCGGCACCCTCGGCACGGGCCCGCTCCGCCGTGGCCCAGGCCGACCTTCCCTCTGCAGCGAGCTGCCGCCAACGTTGCTCGGTCCGTAACGTATCTCGCCCGGGGAGGACGAGAAGCCCGATTCCGAGCGCGATCCAACCGGCCGATCTTCGGGCGCCCAATGCGGCGCGGTCGCCGAAGCAGAGCGCGAGGATCGGTCCGACCGCAGCCAGCGCCGGAACGACAAAGCGTGAGTTGGGTTGCTTCGCGGCAAAGATCAACAGCGCAGCGCTGCCGAGCACCAGCGCCGCGAGCCAGCGTCCCCGATCCTCGGAGCCCTGGCCTGGCTGGAATCGGCCACGAACCATCCACACGACGGCGCCGACGACGAGGGTTGCGATCAACAGCGGCTCCCGTTCGACGAGCCGGCCCAAACCGAGCCACAGCTGCTGCGGGCTCTCCAGCCCCGACTCTCCGCGGCCATACATCCCGCGCTTGAACGCCAGGCGTCCGACATAGCCCAGGAACCGCTCCATCCCGTGACACCATGGCAGAGTGGCCGCCGCGAGGGTCGCGATGGCGATCGCCATCGCCTCGAGACGCACGACGAGGCGCCGGGGACCAAGCAACAGCAGGAGCAGGAAGGGCGCCGCGGTGATCTTCGACGCGATCGCCAGACCGAGAAGCACCGCCAGCATACGGACGAGCCCGCGGCTTTCCGCGCGCGCTTCGGCGAGCAGGACGACGATCGCGGTGGCCAGCAGGATGAGCGAGGCGAGCAGGGCTTCGGCTTTGAAGAAGAGGAGATTCGTCACCAGCGTCGTCGAAAGCAACGCCGAGGATTGCGTCAGGACAGCGCGGATCAACGAACCCGTTCTCTTCAGGACCGCAGCCCCGGCGAACAGACAGACGAGCACCTGCAGACCGAAGAGCACGGTCGTGACGGCGCGCAGAGCACTCTCCGGATTCGCCAGCACGGCCGCGCGCAGCGCTCCCTCGCCAGCCACCAGATGCCGGAGCCGGAGCACACCCGCGCCGAGCAACTGCACCGGAACACCGGGATGATCGACGAACGAGGTCGCCTCACCTTCGGCCAGGCGAAGGGCACCGAACAGGTACAGATACGATGGGTCGTAGTTCTGACCGAGCCAGAGCTCGCCGCGAGTTCCGCCGAGTCCCATTCCCAGCGCGATCAGCAGCGCCGGAATCGCTGCGATCGCGACCAGCCGTCGCCAGGAGAAAGGACGGCCCGGCGTCTCACCTTCCACGGGTCGCGGCTGGCGTCTACTGCTGCGCCGCTTCGAGCCGCGCGAGGCGCGCCTCGAGCTCGGCCTGCTGGCGCTCGAGCTGGGCGCGCAGCTCGGCGTTCTGCTGCTCCAGGGCGCTGATCTGCTCGCTTCCCGCCTTGAGCTCGTCGTCGATCTGCTGAATGTAGAGGTGCGCCTTCTCGAGCTCTTCGAGCATCCCCATCTGATAGGCCGCCAGGTCGATCACCGGCCGGCCGTCCTCGCCGAGCTTCGCCGGGGGCACCGCGGGCAGATGCTTGTGCTGGCGGAAGAAGGCCTCCTGGTCGGCGAGCGGGGTGAGCCGGTATCCAGGCTCGAAAACGTAGTCCGGAACGTTCATCGGCGTGCCGCCCACCGACAGCGCGCCGACGACGTTGACCCCGGTGGTGGTGACATCGAGGGTATTGGCCGCCGCCCCCTTGAAGATGCGAAACGGAGTGTTCACCCCAGACTCGGTGAAGGTGAACGCGCCGTTGGCGGAGTTCGCGCGCAGGATCCAGGACGAGGTGTTGACGCCGCCGGTGTTGACGATGAAAAACGAGGTCGTGCCGCCGTTGGTCTTGCTGACCTTGACGTCGCCCTCCGCGACGTCGAGCTTCTGCCCCGGAGAAGCGGTGCCGATTCCGACCTTGCCGTCGGCGCTGATGTCGATCGAGCTCGTCGGCGCCCCGGGCCGGATACGGAAGGGAAGCCGCGAGCCGCCGGTGACGTCGCGGACGAAGAAGTTGGCCTCGTTGCCGGCGATGTCCCAGGTCTGCGCGGTGAAGCCGCCCGAAGAGTTCTGCTCGAGCCGCTGGCCCGGAGTGTTGCTGGTGTTGACGTGCAGGTCGAGCACCGGCGTCGCGGTCCGGAAGCCGACGCGGCCGGTCGAGTCGACATAGACCGAATCGGTCGTGGCGCCGCCCTCGACGGTGAAGGGGACTCTGCTGCCGGTGATGTCCTCGATCGAGAACTTCGCCTGTCCGCCGGAGGCGGAGTCGTTGGCGGTCAGCTGCCAGTCGGTGGTTGGGAACGTACCCACCGAAGTGTCCTCGAACTTGATCCGCAGGTTGTTCTCCTTGAGGCGGATGGTGTCGAAGCCGAAGCTCTCGCCGTTGACGCAGTCGAGGCCGACGCAGGCGCTCCCCTGCACGATGAGGTCGTCGGGGATCACCTGGTCCATCGGTGCGAGCACCGATGCCGGCGCAGCGGCCGGCTGCGTCGCACGGGCGTCGCCGCGCTCGCGCTCGTCGGCGGCCACGAAGGCGCCGTGGAGAATCGAGAAGGCGCCGCTCGCGACCCAGCCCGCCTCCGCGATCCCTTCGCCACCGGCCTCCGCTTCGCCGCGCGTGCGCAGCGTCGAGGCGATCGACCGCAACTCCCAGGTGTAGGCACCGTCGGCGTGCCGGGAGCCGTCTTCGCGCTCGAGCGCGAACGAAGGCGTGCTGCCGGCCGCAAAGCTCCGCCGCAGCACCTCGCCCGCCGGCCCGGCGACCCGCAGCTCCACGGCGCGGGTGTCATCGGTCAGCCGCAGGTCGATGCCGGCGCTGCCGGCCACGGCGGCGACTTCGGGCGACCCCTCCGTCGCCAGGAGCGCTCCGCTGGGAAGCGCGACGGCCAGCGCGACGGCACCAAACACGGAGAAGCACAGGCTGGAAAAGGGAGCTCGGACCATGGCACTTCCCTCCTGAGAAAATCGAAATGAGGCGCGAACCTACCACGAGTCGCGGAGGAGTCGAGCACGGCCTGCCGCGGCCCGGAGAAGGGGGCGACCTGATCCCGGGCAGAGGCTGGATCAGTTGGCGTAGCCCAGGGCGCGGAGCTGGCCGAGGAGCAGGTCGTCGTCGGCGGGTCTGGCGGTCGCCTGCCAGCCTTCGGGGAGCTTCCACTGCCAGAGGAAGCGGACGCCGCCGACCGTCTGGGCCCCCCGTTCGCCGGCGAGAGTGGCGTTCTCGCCCGCCACCTGCACGCCCACCGGACCGGGCGAGATCTCGAGCACCAGATGGCTCTTCGAGCCGCCGGGGAGCTCGAGGCGCAGCGCCTCCTCCCAGGCCGCGGTGCCCTCGAAGGCGACCGCCCGGACGAGCAGTGGCGAGAGCTCCGGCTGCGTGACGGTCACCGGGACGGCGCTCCCGCCCGGCACCTCGAGGGTGAGGTGGAGACCCGGCGCGACGCGCGCCCAGCTCGCCAGGAGGCGCCGTGCCAACTCGCTCGTCCGCGGATGGCCGGCATGGAGATCGCGGGTCTCGGCAGGATCCGCGCCGACGTCGAAGAGAGCGGTCGCACCGCGGAACGGCGCCCAGACGCTGTTGTCCAGCACCAGCTCGAGCCGATCGTCGGTGCGCAGCGCCAGCCCGTAGCCGGTGTTGGCGGCGTAGGTGGTCGCGAAATCCGGCAGGCCGGGCACCAGCCCTCCCGCCAGGGCCGGCCGCAGCGAGACGCCGTCGATGCCCGGGAGCGGCGGGGCGCCGAGCAGGTCGAGAACGGTCGGAACGATGTCGACCGACCGCACCTGGCGGGTCTCCTGCCTCCCGGCACCGGCGCCGGGGGCGCG
>Ga0138256_10002141_pt1 | contig 21279 bp, 19 predicted proteins | sample KNB2016incub_MG_FD_105486 | JGI IMG/M metagenome (GOLD analysis project Ga0138256, IMG submission 105486) | Active sludge microbial communities from wastewater in Klosterneuburg, Austria - KNB2014incub_MG | ecosystem: Engineered > WWTP > Activated sludge > Unclassified | place: Austria... | reverse complement strand
GAATGCAACGCGCAAGGTGCGCAATGTGATCATCCTTATTACGGACGGGATCGAAGCTTGTGATGAAGACCCTTGTGCCGTGAGCAGAGCCCTTCAATCGAAAGGGATCACGTTGAAACCCTTCGTGATCGGCGTAGGGATCGGTGAAGCCGATAAGTACAGTTTGCAATGCGTGGGCAACTACTTCGATGCGAGCACACCCGAACTGTTTGAACATGTTTTGAAAGTGGTTGTGACACAAGCGTTGAACAGCACCACCGCACAAGTGAGCTTGATGACCGAGGATGGGAAGCCCACCGAGACCGATGTTCCGGTTACGTTCTACGATCAGCGGACCGGAGCGCTGCGTTACCATTTCGTTCACACGATGAACGACCGGAACATTCCGGACACCTTGAGCATTGACCCGATCTACACGTATCGCGTTGTGGCCCATACCCTTCCACAGGTGACCCGGGAGAACGTGATCGTGAAACCGGGGATCCACAACATCATCGCCGTGGATGCGGGGCTGGGCACCTTGCAATTGAAAGTCGGAAATGGTCCGCCCGAAGCGCAAGCGATCGCCTGCATCATTCGGCGAAAGGGTGAAGCGAATACACTGCATGTGCAAGAACTTGGGACCAGCCAGCGCTTACGTGCCGGTGTCTACGACCTGGAAGTGCTCACTTTACCCAGATTAAAGATCGATGAAGTACGCATCGAACAAGGGAAGACAGCCGAAGTCGTGGTGCCGCGCTCAGGCACCTTGAACATCCTTCCTTCAACGACCGGGAACGGTGCGGTCTTCGTAAAACGAGGTGATGAGCTGGAATGGGTGATCGACCTCGACCCTACTGCGATCAGGACCCAACTACGATTGTTGCCTGGCCAATACCAAGTGCTCTACAGAAGCCGCGGTGCACGGCGCACCGAACTCTCCATTACGAAGGACATCACCATTGAAAGCGGCCGTTCCGCTAGCATCAACTTCTGAACCATGAACAGCTTCCCCATTCTCGATCAAAAAGACACACGCAGTGGTTTCGGTGCCGGCCTGCACGAACTCGGCAAGCAGAACCCCAACGTGGTCGCACTGTGCGCCGACCTGATCGGCTCGCTGAAAATGGATGCCTTCAAAAAGGACTTCCCCGATCGCTTTTTCCAAGTGGGCATTGCCGAAGCGAATATGATGGGAATTGCCGCTGGTCTCACCATCGGTGGAAAGGTCCCCTTCACCGGAACGTTCGCGAACTTCTCCACCGGCCGCGTGTACGACCAGATCCGGCAGAGCATCGCTTATGCGGGCAAGAACGTGAAGATCTGTGCGAGCCATGCCGGACTTACACTTGGCGAGGACGGTGCAACACACCAGATCCTGGAGGACATCGGATTGATGCGCATGTTGCCCGGCATGACCGTGATCGTGCCTTGCGACTACAACCAGACGAAGCAGGCCACCATCGCGATCGGCGCGCATGAAGGTCCAGTTTACCTCCGCTTCGGCAGGCCGAAATGGCCGGTCTTCATTCCGGCTGATATGCCCTTCGAGATCGGTAAAGCGCAAGTCCTTATCGAAGGCTCCGACGTGAGCATTTTCGCCTGTGGCCATTTGGTGTGGAAAGCGTTGCAAGCAGCAGAGGAACTCGCCAAGACGGGTATCAAGGCAGAAGTGATCAATGTTCATACGATCAAACCATTGGATACCAAAGCCGTCCTATCTTCTGCGAAGAAGACCGGATGCGTGGTAACCTGCGAGGAACACAACAAGTATGGTGGTTTGGGCGATGCCATTGCCCAAGTGCTTGCGACGACAATGCCTACGCCGCAGGAATACGTCGCTGTGAACGACAGTTTCGGAGAGAGCGGCACCGCGGACCAGTTGCTGAAGAAATACGGATTGGACGTTCCGGACATCGTGCAGGCTTCGCAGCGTGTGATCAAGAGGAAGTAGTAAGAAGTCGTGAGTCGATCGGTCGTTTAGTCGTGGGTCGCAGCCTCATTGCATGGTCCGTGACCCAGTGACATAGTGACTCACGGCTCGTTTCTGAATGACTGACCTCTCCGACACCGAATTGCTCGCTCTCTTTCGGAAGGAGGATTCCCGGCACTACGCCTTCAACTTGCTCGTACGTCAACACCAGCAACGGTTGTACAGTTCGATCCGGAGGATGATCACCGACCATGACGAAACACAGGATGTTTTGCAGAACACGCTCATTAAGGCCTGGCACGGACTTGATACGTTCCGGGGTGATTCCCAATTGCACAGTTGGCTCCACCGCATCGCCCACAACGAAAGTCTTACCCATCTGCGGAAGATGAAACGCGGGCTCTTCACCAACGATGGAACCGTTCTGGCACAACTTTCAACCTCGGTGGACAATAGTGCACATTTCAGCGGCGATGCTATTCAACGGAAACTACAGAAGGCCGTGATGCGATTGCCCGACAAGCAACGTGCTGTCTTCAACATGAAGTACTTCGATGCGTTGAAGTACGAAAAGATCAGTGAGATAACCGGCACGAGCGTTGGAGCATTGAAAAGCAGCTACCACATTGCCGTGAAGAAGATCGAAGAATGGCTGATCACTGATCAAACCAATTGAGCATTTAAACGTCGAACCGATTGAACACCATGGAGCCGATCGACCAAACCGATGAATTGAAGGATGCCCCCTTGCTCAGGAGCATTCCGAAGCACGACCCGTTCATTGTGCCCGATGGGTTCTTCGACCGTTTTCCACATGCCGTGCAGGCCAGGATCTTGGAACAGCAACACCCTATTGCTAAGCCTTGGTGGTCACGCTTCGCCATACCTGCGATCTCCCTTGGAATGATGGCGCTTCTTGTTCTGGTGTGGTGGATGATCCCGACGAACAAACCGGAGTTGAACGCGTTGGTCCCTGAATTGGATGAGCATACTGAATTCGCGGTCCTTGACGAAACGGATAGCGATCTGCTCTATGCCCTCTTCGACACATCCACCACACCCATGGGCAATGTGGACCTGCAACTGGAGACCGAAGAACTGATCGCCTATTTGGACAATGAAAACCTGCCGTTGGATTTCCTGATCGAACAACAATGAAGAATATTTTCATACTGCCCTCCTTACTCGTCCTTTTGCTCGCGAACAGCTTTGCCGTTGTCGCCCAGGACCAAGACCATGGTTCAATACCGAAGGAGAAAATAGCCGAGATCAAGGCACAGAAGAGTGCGTACATCACGACCAAGCTGCAACTCACCCCGGAAATGGCCCAGCAGTTCTGGCCGATCTACAATGCGTACGATGCCGAGAACGATGCACTCCGCAGCGCAATGCGCGAGCAGTTCAAACTGGCGCGTGAGAAAGGCTCCAACATGACCGAGGCACAGGCGAATGAATACCTCGCCAAAACAATAGAGAACCGCCAAAAGGAATTGGACCTTGAACGCAAATACAACGAGACATTCAAGAAGGCCATTGGCGCATTGAAGACCGTGGAGCTACAACGGGCGGAAAGGGATTTCAACCGCGAAGTGCTGCGCAGATTGAAGGACAGGATCAAGGGAGCGGAAGGCCAAAGGACCAAGCGACCGGAACATTGAACCGAGCAATTCTCCTTCCTGCACCGCCGCACCAACGTTTGGCATTCCTTGTTTCTTTGCGGTGCAATGACGGATCTTAGCAAGGCCTTTCTGGAACACCTCGGCCAAACCAGCCCACATCCACTTGCCTTGGACATTGTGCATGCCGAGGACTGCTACTTGACCGACCGTAACGGGAAACGCTACTTGGACCTGGTGGCAGGGCTTGCAGTGAACAATACCGGACATCGTCATCCATCAGTTGTGGCAGCCATTAAGGATCAATGCGATCGGTACCTGCATGTGATCCCGTATGGCGAGTTCATCCAGGAACCCCAAGTACGCTATGCGGAAAGGCTTACCGCTTTGCTTCCCGATGGTCTCGATAGCGTCTACTTCGTGAACAGCGGTACCGAAGCCATAGAAGGTGCCCTGAAATTGGCGAAGCGCATTACGGGCAGGACCGAACTGATCGCGTGCCTCAAGAGCTACCACGGAAGTACGCATGGCTCCTTGAGCATTACCGGGAATGAATCGAAGAAGTTCCGCTCGCGCCCGTTGTTACCCGATGTGAACTTCATCCAGTTCAACGGTCCGGACCAGTTCAACCTGATCACAGAACGTACGGCAGCAGTGGTCATTGAACCGATCCAAGGAGATGCAGGCGTCCGTGTTCCAGCTCATAATTGGTTGAAGGCGTTAAGGGGTCGTTGCAATGAGGTTGGCGCCCTATTGATCTTCGACGAGGTGCAGACCGGTTTCGGCCGAACCGGGAAACGCTTCGCCATGGAACACTCTGGGGTAGTGCCGGACATTCTGGTCCTTGGCAAAGCCTTGGGCGGTGGCCTGCCCATGGGAGCATTCGTAAGCTCCCGCGAGCATATGCACCTACTTACGCACGATCCGGTCCTTGGCCACATAACCACGTTCGGTGGCCATCCGCTACCGTGTGTTGCGGGCTTGGCTGCTTTGAATGTATTGGAAGCCGAGCACCTGATGGATAATGCCGAACGAATGGGGGTCCTGTTCAAAGAACTGCTGATCCATCCCGCGATCAAGGAGGTACGTGGCCTAGGTCTCATGCTCGCTGTTGAACTGGAAGACCAGGACAAAGTTCAGAAAGTGGTGTTGGACTGCTTGGACCATGGGGTGCTCGGATTTTGGTTCCTTTCTTGCCCCACGGCGTTCAGGATCGCACCTCCGCTAACGATCAATTCCGCCGAGGTCCGCAGTGCTTGCCACTTCATTCTCAAGGCCTTGGACCGATCAATTCCCTGAACTTCAGGTTTCACTGGATCAGGATCGACCGTTCCCCGATCCAACTGCCCCTTAGCTTGAATGGTTGCCACCGAAGCGGATCCCGCTCTTGAAAAGTGTATATCCATGCGTACATTGTGGCCGCTAAAAAGGACATTACACCCAACGATCCCTTTCAACTATGAAGAATCTGTTAATCGCACTTGCCACCTTGTCACTTCCACTGACTTCGATGGCCCAGCACCTGCAATGCGGTACCGACCAACAACGGCAGGCGTTGATCGCTGCGGACCCGACCTATCTCCAGCGAGAGGCCGAATACGCCGAAGAAATACGCGACCTGATCGCCAACAGCGCCGCACGAGGAGAACGGGATGTGATCTTGACCATCCCCATTGTGTTCCATATTATCCACTTGGGTGGTGATGAGAACATTTCCAATGAACAGATCTTCAACCAGGTAGATCTGCTTAACCAGGACTTCAGTCGGACGAACCCCGACATCAGCCAGGTGTATGAGGCGTTCAGCGATATCATTGGTGATGCGGAGATCCGTTTCGAACTACCCACGAAGGACCCTGAAGGCAACTGCACGAACGGCATTTTGCGCGTGTATTCCCCAGAAACGCTTGTAGGCGATGATGGTTCCAAGATCGGCGCATGGCCGCGCAGGCACTACTTGAACGTTTGGACGGTCCAAAGAATGAGGGATGGGGTGGCTGGTTATGCTTATTACCCTGGGGCTTTGGATGGGCCGATCGGGCAGCTGGCGGATGGGGTGATCCTTTTGAATAATTATGTTGGGGATATCGGAACGTCAAACTTGAACAGTTCCACTGCACTTACCCACGAGATAGGCCACGTGCTGAACCTTCCGCACGTTTGGGGAAATAACAACGGACCAGACGAGGAAGGTCCACAACCGCCTGCGGGACACATGTCTTCTGAATGCGGGGATGATGGAGTATCCGACACTCCTCAAACACGCGGTTGGAATGGTTGTCCCTCCAACCCTAAGGACTGGGCGGACTGCAATCGCCAGCCTTTTGATCCTCTGATCCAAAATTTCGATGGGGTGAATTCGGGATCGGGCACAACCGCTCCGAACACGATCGAAGTGCGGGACACGTTGGGAAATCGCCTGCGTGCGGTACTTACTGCTCCTGTTGCCGTGGGGGTTTCGGACAACTCCTCACTTGACGACAAGTTCGCTTTCTCCAGTTGGCCCCTCGGAGCATTGGATGGTGACACCGCTGTGGATCTGACAGGAATTCGGGATGAGAACAAGTACTATGAGTTCACGGTTGACCCAACGGTCTCCGATGTAGCGAACATTGCCGCAATTGCTTTCATTGTGAACCGGAACGAGACCGGAGCGCGGACATTCTCGATGCGCACCAGTGCGAACAATTATGGAAGTGCCATCACCCCTTCTCTTGTGGGTCCACAACTCACTATCGTATCCGGCGCCATTTCCTATCGTTATGATGTTGTGGGTGATCAGGAAGTAGCATTCACCCTGCCTTCTTCAACCTTCACCAACCTGCTGGACCCCGTTACTTTCAGGATCTATGCTTGGAGTGCGGAAGATACGGATGGCACTTTTGTGGTGGACGATCTTCAGATCCGCGGACAATCCGTTCGGATCGAAAATGTCCAGAACTACATGGAGTACTCCTATTGCTCCAACATGTTCAGCGCAGGTCAAGTTAGCCGCATGCGCGCAGCTATGAACTCTTCCACCGGCGACCGCAGCAGCCTCTGGACCGAATCGAACTTGCAGTTCACCGGTATTGCTGAAGGCTTCCGTTCACAGTGTGGTCCGTTAGCGGATTTCTTCCCCCGGATCAGTAATTCCGGTGGTTCGTTCAGCGGAAGTTCACAGGAACCCAGGACCCCAATGGTTTGCACCGGTGTGGATGTCAAGTTCATCGACAACTCTTCGCGATCCATTCCTACATCTTGGTCCTGGAGCTTTCAGGATGGGTCCCCTTCCACATCGAATGACCAGAATCCGATTGTTCAGTTCAGCAGTCCCGGTTGGAAATCGGTAACCCTAACGGCCAGCAATGACCAAGGCTCCGATACCCGCACCAACGAATTCTCGATCCTGGTCGGTGGTGGCCCGAACGATGTGTTCGGCCTTTATCAGGAGGGATTTGAAGATGAAAACGGTCTGGCACCGTTCGTCCAATACAACTATGATGACAACATCACCACTTGGGCCCGCACTGCAACTACCTCATACTCCGGCAATGCTTGCGCCAAGTTGAACAGTGGTGACCGCAATCCGGTTGACCTGATCAACTCTTCCAATGCAAATGATTACGACGACCTGGTTTCTCCGACCTACGACCTCTCTCTGATGGTGAACGCCGATATGAGCTTCCGCTATGCGTATAACACCAGCACGACGATGTTGGAGGAGGTTACTGAATCATTGATCGTATCCATAAGCACCGATTGTGGCAAAACTTGGAACGCCTTGGATGTCATTGATGATGGTGATATCATCAACAACGGTGTGGATCCTTCTTTCCCTCCACCGGATTGGGCGTTCCGGAGCTACACCCTGAACCAATCACAGCGTGCGCATGACGTTCGGTTCCGTTTCCGCTTCTTTAGCAGTGCGTTCTCCGGTGATCTGTTCATCGACGATATCAACATCAACGGTGTGGTGGGGATCGAAGGCTTGACCCGAGAAAACTTCATGACCCTCTACCCGAACCCGACGAACGACCGGTTCACGTTGGGCGTATTCGGTATGGACAATGCCAAGACCACCATCGTAGTGCAGGATATGCGCGGTGCTGTCGTATACAGCACGACCCGCAATGCGAATGGAGGAGCATCCATGGAATTCAACACGAAAGAATTGGGATTGGCCGATGGCATGTACCTGGTCCGTGCTTCCAATGAAAGCGGAAGCAGCACCCAGAAGCTGATGGTGGGCAAATAGACCACACTCGAACACACGGTAGGGGCTGTCTCGAAAGAGGCGGCCCCTTCTCTTTTGTTACCGATCCATACTCACCACGAGCAAATGGTAGAGCACCTGATCTTTACGAGGCATCCCTTCCCCTTCGCAAAAGACCTCGCCAACAGCGCGATCAATACTGACCAGAAGCCAACATGACCAACGTACAGCCTTCCACAACCTCGATACCCATTTTTTCGGCTCTCTGCTGAAAAGCGGGGTCCTCGGTCCCTGGATTGAAAATGATCCGTTCCGGCTTCAATGCCAGGATCCGTTCATGCCATTCTTTCTGCAAGACCGGACCTAGGTATAGGGTTACGGTATGGATCCCACTGGCGGGCATTTCACGCTGGATCGTAACGCCCGAAACCTCGCCCTTCTTCACCCCAACGGGATGCACGGAATGGCCATGTGCCGTCAACCGATGGATCGCCCTATAGGCATACCGTTCAGGGTTCGTTGATGCACCAAGTACCACGGTTGGCCGATCTTCCATTGTACAAAGTTCGCGTTTACGCAAAGAGCACCAGCTCTCGGCTCAGATCTCGGCCATGCCTTTCCGCAGGTCCTCGATCGTACGTTCCGGAACTTTGGAAAGATCCAATACCATCAATGCATCCAAGGCATCATTGAATTTGGGATCGCGGTTGAACCCGATGATCTTGCCATTGAGCAGCAAGTACTTCTTCAGCAACACCGGTAATGCGGTCTCGTTGGGGTCCACCTCGGCGATCAAACGATCCATCTTCTTCAGATCGGCAATGCCCGCGGAGACCAAGGTTTCACTGTCACTCCGGTCGTGCTTCACTTTGAATTTGTTGCGTGGCTTCACGGCTGCGGCCAATACATGGTCGTAGTGATGTTGCTGAACGAACTCCATGATCAACGCACGCGAGAATCTACTGAACGTGCCACTGATGCTCACCGGACCAACCAAGTATTGAACATCCGGATTGGCGATCACGTGCAATAGAAGCCCGCGCCATAACATGAACAACGGCAATCGATGCCGTTGATAATCCGGGGCTATGAACGAACGGCCCAATTCGAATGATCTGCGTAACACCCGTTCCATGGAACGCTCCATCCGGAACAAGGTGCTGATATAAAAGCCCCGTTTCCCATATCGCGGCATGATGCGCTTGCCATTACCGATCCGGTACGCTCCAGCGATCCTCTTGGTGGAACGATCCCACAGGAAGAGGTGATCATAGTACAGGTCGAATTCGTCCAGGTCCACCGATTTATTGGTTCCCTCCCCTACTGCACGGAAAGTCACCTCTCGCAAGCGTCCGATCTCACGAAGCACATTGGGGATACGTGAGCTGGGTGCCAAATACAGATCGAACTCCGCTTGCGTGTTGAGCTTCAGATCACTTAGTGCTTCGATCTCCCGGACCAAGGTATCCTCTTGTACACGGTCCACAACGTCCTTGGGCCTACGCGGGAAACGCAACGGACTGAAGAATTCGCGTTTCACTTGGAGCCCACTGCCCAATGCATAGGTCTTGGCACGAAGGAAACGGCCCAAACTCTCCGCTGAGGTGAATGCTCCCACATCATTCACAGGGATGGGCTTCCCGATGCGCATGCGAACGGAGCGGCCGCGCATCCGTAGCATTTCCTTGGGCAGCGCCAGGGTCCTCAAGTTCGGATGGATCATTCCCAACATCTGGAAGATCACACTGTTCGCTCCATCGAACCAGACCGGTATGATGGGGGCGCCAACATGCTGCACCAATTTGATCGCCGACGGCTTCCAGCGGGGATCCGCGATCGCCTTTAGTTCGGTGCGCCAACTGCTCACCTCACCAGCCGGAAAAATGGCCAGGGCCCCACCATTCCTCACGTGGCCCATCGCTTGCCGCATGCCTTGGAAACTGTTCACCGAGGTAAGTTGCTCGAACGGGTTAACGCCGATGAACCTGTCCTTCAACGGTTCCAATTGTTGCAGAAGGAAATTCGCCATCACCTTGATATCCGGCCTTACTTGGCCCAATACCTGCACCAATGCAAGCCCATCGATGGCACCGTAGGGATGGTTGGCCACGAAGACCAACCCGCCCTCCTTGGGAATATTTGCGAGGTCCTCTTCCGGCACTTCAAGTTCCAATTCCAAGTTCCGGAAAACGGCCTTTACGAAGTCAAGGTCCTGCAAGTCCTCGATCTCATTGTAGAACCGCTCCAGTTTCTTCAAGCCGCTAACCTCTGTAAGCAGACCTAGCCGAGGATCGCCAGGTCGCATATGGCTGGCCATGGCCAGATCCGCCGGATGTACAAGCTTTTTCATTGGATGGGGTCCGACGAAGGTATCCACATCCGGAAAAATTCAGTGAAGTAGCTCCGTGATGTCAGATATTGAGGATACCGATGATCCTTTCGTTCATCAACTCCCCTCCTGGGTAATGCCGCGTGTAATCCAAGTTCATCCAATGCTGTCCATCTGGATCGGTATGATGGTAAAGCGGTGCATCCCCGACTTCCTTCTTGAAAAGCACCTTTCGGATCAGGTACCCCGCACGTTCCAACTTGGCCTCATCGCCGATCCGCAGTTCCGGATAGACATGACCTTCGGTGCGCACCAAACGCACCTCCCCACCAATTGCCTTGATGCTCGCTGCCATCAATAGGGCGTGATCGTCGCAATCTCCTGCCATTAGTTCCATGCTCTCGGCTGGTGTTGCGAAATATTCGCCCCCCTTGACATCGGAAACATACTTCCAACGGGAGTTGATCTCTTTGAAAATGGACAAGGACTGCACCAAAGTGAATTCATCACTGCCCACCACAACATCACTGAAGTTCGCCGTTGCCATACGCACCGCTTCCTTACGCACCATTCCACTGGGATCGTTCACCAGTGCCTGCAGCTTCTCTGCATCATGGAACGGGGCCAATTTGCGGGCCGCCAATGGGGTTTGAACGGCCGATTGGCGCAACGAACCCAAGAGCTCTGCGTACGTTCGATACATATCACCGAAACCGAATTGTCCGAAGAGCCCGGTGAGCGTAAGAACCACCATACCGGTGATCAATCCGGTGTAGACCACCGTTTGGAACTTCCGAACCAGTACTATGAACGCACCCATGATCAATACGAACGTGATGAAGTGGTCCACGCGGATCCCTTCCCCAATGGGAAGCACCAACTGTGGAACGTAGGGCAACAGAATGATGAATAGAGGCAAGGCGAGCAATAAGGACACCAGATAAACGATCACCACATGGGCGAATCTGTCACCCTTGTGAACGATGGTTTCCTTTTGCGGCTCGCTGGTCATAGTACATCGATACGTGATCCGGGGATCACAAGTTCCTAAACTAGGGCTACTGTGGTACGTTCTACAAAGTTCGCAAGAAGTGGCTCAGCAGAAAGGGATTAACAGACTTTAGGGTTCGACAAAAGCCGAAAGACCACCGCCCAACAAGGCATTTCCACCGTCGGAGATGTTTTCCCCGAGAAAGTGTGGACAGAACACGCAATTGCGGTTGGGCTACTTGTCGGTCGCCGGATACATTTGCCCGCCGATGAACCTGAATATTCAGCTTGCGTTGCTACTTGGCGCTGCCACCTTGTGCAGTTCCCGAGGCGCTGCGCAAGGCAATGGGACGGACTATGGTGGTCCTGAGGGGCTGGACATTTATGAGGACCTCGTCCATGACGGAACAGAGAACATTGCTGCGGTCTGGGACGTGAATGATTCGCTCCGGTTCATTCCAGGCTACGAGTTGTACCGGAATTGGAATACGGACGTGCTCTTCGATCGAATGCACGCTAACCGTGTGGGTCGTGACACCTTGGAACTTAGACTGGCCTATGAGGATTGTGATCACTCCATGCCATGCCCGGGTGATCTTACTTCGGGTTTCGGTATGCGAAGAGGACGCATGCATTATGGTGTGGACCTTGACCTTGATACCGGTGACCCGGTCGTTTCGGCCTTTGCGGGGATGGTACGTATCTCCAAGTTCAACAGCAGTTTCGGGAACGTGGTGGTGGTACGCCATTTCAATGGACTTGAGACCCTATATGCCCATATGAGCGAACGAAAGGTGGAACCTGGGACCTTGGTTGAAGCAGGCGACACGTTGGGACTTGGAGGCAACACCGGCAGGTCGTACGGCTCACACCTGCATTTCGAGGTGCGCTTCTTGGATCAACCCATTGATCCTGCATTGGTTTTCGACCTCTCCAATTCCACATTGAAAGCCAAGACCTTCGATGTCCATGATCGGATCTTTTCAGATCTTGTGGCACAGCAGGGTGTCGGCGGCAAGTCTTCGGCGCGTAAGTATCACATCGTGCGCAAAGGCGACACGTTGTTCGGCATCACGCGAAAAAGTGGCATACGCATGAAGGATATATGCAGGCTGAACGGCATCATGGAGACCAGTATCTTGTCCATAGGCCAACGGTTGCGTATCAACTAGCCTTTCAGTTTCATGCGGCTCAGATTGTCCACGAAGTCCTGAACATGGGTTGGAGAAAGTAGTAAGGCTTCTCCGGTATCCATTCTCAACAAGACAAGATCACTTTTCGCTTCGGGCAAACGGTCGATAAGTGTCCTGCCGAAACCCAAAGTGTAGCTCGTCAGGCCGATATCCACTGTACAATAGCGCAGAAAGGGTTCAGCTCCAAAGGCGGTCACCAATCCACCCGTCTTGCTTTTGATCCCGTTCTCCCGGATATAATCCCGCGCTCCACTCCGGTCGATCAAGCTGGCATCGGAGATGCTTTGGACCTTTATGGAACGTGCTTTCCTGTTGCGCGTCAACTCCAAGTGATCGACCCCGATCTTGTAAAAGCAGTTTTGGACCCTGTCCCTGGCGAATGCGACGATCAAGCCCAACGCACACAGGACCAACATGATGTAGAGCAAAGTGAACCGGCTCGTGGAACTGCCGACGATGATCCCCGGAAGTAGACCGAACGGTATTGCCCAGATCATGACCAAGGTGTTGTACCAAACACGTTTCGTTCGATATTTCTTTGTGCTCATTATTCAATCGACCTGGTCCTTTCGGAACACTCTTCCATGAATAAGAAAGCGGTCCATCGCGGAACCGCTTCCATTTGTACCGAAGGCGGGACTCGAACCCGCACAACCTTACGGTCACACGCCCCTGAAACGTGCGCGTCTACCAATTCCGCCACTTCGGTAAGGGGGAGATCCTCCACAGGGGGCGCAAATATAATGGTTGGACCTGTGACGTGCGAGTTAAGTCGTATAGACCTACACCACGTACCTTTCCGGAAATGGTAACGCACGACCTGACCGGATTCACGCGAATGAAGGATCATTCTACCGTGGATGTTGTTCCTCACATCCTGGATGTTCTGGCAAGTACCAAGGATGTGCAGGTCCTGGTTGGTTGTGATAGCCACAATCGAGCACACCACACGGTCTATACAACCACTGTGGTGCTGCGTTTCAAACGAAACGGAGCGCAGGTGATCTATCGCCGCGAAAAAGCCCCCAAGGTGACCGACCTCTGGACCCGCCTCTGGGGTGAAGTGGAACGCAGCCTTGCCGTAGCGTGTTGCCTTCGCGATCAAGGTCAAGTTCCTGTACATGGTATTGACATGGACCTCAACAGCGATGCCCGGTTCCGATCGAACAGGTTGCATACCGCCGCTGTGGGCTATATCCGGTCCAATGGGTATGAGCCACATACAAAACCGGAACTGCTGCCTGCCTCTTGGGCCGCCAATGTGCTGTGCAATCAAGGGTCCTGAAGCACGAAACCCCCATCCCGGTAGGGGGACGAGGGAGTCGTGACTCTTCAGATTGACCTCTGAAACTACTTGGACAACCTTTTGAACGGAGGACCTGATCGAAGGTTACGAACGAGTCCAATATTTCTTGTGATCATCATTCTAGAATGCCAACCTACCCTGCTGCTCCATGGCCAAACGCAGTTGGCTTACCTCCTTGCGCAGGTCCACGACACTGCGCGCCAGTTCATCGCGGCTCATGTTGGGCTCGGGTAGTTCGGCACTGATGAAGTGGACGAATTTCCAGATCTCCAACACGTTGTTGATGGGCACCTCGTACGGTACGTAGAGCGGGTTGGTACTGCAGAGCAATAGGTTGCCCTTTTCCTTGAGCTGGTTATACAGCACTTTGAAAACGATACCGTCGTCCTTGGTGATCACGATATACGGCTGACCATCGCGAATGGTCTGCCAGTTCTGCACGTATTCCCCGGTCACCCATGACCCCTCCGCCACGGGCGGCATGCTATCGCCACTGATCTGGAAGGTTCGGTACTTGCGGTCCTTAGCAAGAAAGGGCATCTGGAAAGTGGGCAGAATGCTGATGTATTCCGGGTCTGCATAGCCCAGCGCGTAGCCGGCTTGCGCCTTGTGCGGCACCAACTCCACATTCTCGATATCATCACTGTTCACCGTGGTGGCCAACACACGCAATCGTTTGCCGCTGAGATCGATGTCACCGCCACGTTCCAGAATGCCGAGTTGGCTTTCGCTGAGTGCGGTGAGGTCGTCCTTGAGCAACTTGTCCACGCTGATCCTGAAGTACTCGCTCAGGCGTAAGAGCAGATCGAACGAGGGTTCGGCAGTGCCGTTCTCGTAGCCACTATAGCTACTGCGTTTAACATCCAGGCCGGCAGCGGTTTCTTCTTGCGAACGGCCGCGGCGGCTGCGAAGGAGCTTGATGTTGGCTCCGAAAACGGGGTTGGTTGTCATGGTGTTTTGGCTTATGACCGGTGAAGGACTGTTCTATTCTGAATGCTAGCACTTACGCTTCGTTGGGTTTGAAACCGATGGGCTTGCGCATCTGCTCCGCCGGGGCGACCAACTCGGTGAGATGGTCAAAAATGGCTTGGATCTCATCGTCGTGACCGGTGACACGGCCTTCCAATTGCTCCTGCCTCTGGAGGATCTCACGGTGCGAAAGCAACACTTCGCGCATGCGGTTGAAAACGCGGATGATCTGGATACTGACAGCAATGGCCTGCTCGCTGCGCAGGACATTGGCCAACATGAGGATGCCGTGCTCGGTGAAGGCGAATGGGAGGTACTTGGTATGTGCTCCCTGCTTTAAGGTCACAAATTGTGACCTTAAAGCCCGGTCCTCTTCCATGGTCAGCTCGAAAATGAAGTCTTCCGGGAAGCGATCGATGTTCCGGCGTACAGCCTGCTTGAGGCGCTTGACCTCCACACCATAGAGCTCCGCGAGGTCACGATCCAAAATGACCTTCTGCCCCCGAACAGGATGGATCCGGCTCGTCACCAGCGCATCGGGAGGCGATACGGCCGTGTAGCTCGCAGGCGGCTCCATAAGCAATGCATCCACTGACAAGGTTTCCAACATTTCGTTGACCGATTACTTGACGGGACGAATGTAGTGACTAATTTACTGACCCGAACATGACGGATATACTGTCAGCACAAAATTATTGGTGGCCTCACCCCGACATTCTCCCAAGGAGAGGGAGAAAAGCCCTAGGTAGAAGATGATTACGAACAAGAAGGAAGTGCTTGCAGCAGACTTCCGCCAGGGATGGCAGCGGCAGCCCGGTGAAGGCGGGGCCTTGCGGGCGTGTGGAGCGAGGAGGCACCGACGCAAGGAGGTGACCCCGGAGCCCCACGCCCGCAGGACCCGACGAGATGGCTATAGCGGACAGCCCGTTCCCGCCGCTTTTGGGCGGGAGGTGGCCAAATACAACCTCACCCCCGGCCCCTCTCCCAAGGAGAGGGGGGAAATGCACCCGCTGACCGACGATCGCGAATAGCACATGGAACGAACGATCCTCCACCTCGACCTGAATACCTTCTTCGTGAGCGTGGAACGCATACGCGAACCGAAGCTGATAGGCAGGCCCGTGCTGATCGGTAGTGATAGCGACCGCGGCGTGGTGGCATCGTGCAGTTACGAGGCGCGCGCCTTCGGGGTGCGCAGTGCCATGCCGATGAAGATGGCCAAGCAGCTATGCCCCGAGGCGATCATCCTTCGTGGTGACAGCGGCGCCTACCTGCGCAAGAGCGATGAGGTGACGGAGATCATTCGCGCGCATGTGCCGCTGTTCGAGAAGAGCAGTGTGGACGAGTTCTACGCGGACCTGAGCGGAACCGACCGTTTCCAAGGCAGTTGGAAGATGGCCACGGAGCTGCGGCAACGGATCATCAAAGAGAGCGGGCTGCCGAACAGTTTCGGAATGAGCATCAACAAGACCGTGAGCAAGGTGGCCACCGGCGAGGCAAAGCACCGGCCGGATGGTCAGTTGCAGGTGCCCGGCGGAACAGAGAAACCCTTCCTCGCGCCGATGCCGATAGAGCGCATTCCCGGCGTGGGCGGCAAGACGGCACACCTGCTGCGCAGCATGGGCGTGGCGAAGATCCATACCATGCAGGAGTTGCAGATCGATCTGATGAAACGCCTACTCGGCGAGCATGGCCCGGTGCTTTGGCGCAAGGCGAACGGGATCGATGACAGTCCGGTGATCGCGTGGCACGAGCGCAAGAGCATCAGCACGGAACGCACTTTTGCACAGGATACGATCGATGTGGTGAAGTTGAAAGGCCTGCTTACCGCCATGGCCGAGAGCCTCGCCTTCCAACTGCGCAAGGGCAGCAAGCTCACCAGCTGCGTGGCCGTGAAGATCCGCTATGCCGACATGAACACGCATACCAAGCAGCTGCGCATCGGCTACACGGCCTGCGACCACATCATATTACCCGCCGTACACGAGCTGTTCCGCACGTTGTATGACCGCCGCCAGCGGATCCGATTGGTGGGCGTGCGCTACAGTCACCTCGTGGGCGGTGGCCACCAGATGGATGCCTTCACCGATACGCAAGAGGCCATGGACCTGTACCAAGCGATGGACAAGGTGCGCAAGCGTTTCGGTGATCGCGTGGTGATGCGTGCTGCGGGTATGGATGCGAAGAGCATCGGAAGAATGGACAACCCTTTTGATGGGCAGGCACCGGTGTTGTTGGCGAATAGGAGGACCTAGCCACCCCCAAGCCCCCTCTCCAAAATTGGAGAGTGGGCTTACGAAAAATGTAAAATGAACAGAAATACAATGGACACGAATGGACGATAATGGACCTGCTGTATGGTAGGAGTAGGAACGTCCATTTTCGTCCATTCGTGTCCATTTACCCCAACAGCCCCTACCTTGGAACCAATGCAACGCCGCGACCCAAAATACTCTGCCATAATTCCCCCCAACGGCGGGTATGAAAAGCTGAAAAGCTACCAAGTGGCCAAGCTGCTCTACGATGTTACCGTGCGCTTTGTGGACCGCTACATACCCAATGGTAGCCGCACAAGAGACCAAATGGAACAAGCCGCACGCAGCGGCGAACGAAATATTGCAGAAGGCAGCAAGATCAGCGCCACCACCAAGAAATTGGAACTGAACCTTACCAGTGTGGCACGTGCCAGCTTGGACGAACTACGGCTGGATTACGAATCCTACTTGGAGCATCGCAAACTGCCGCTTTGGGAACCCATGGACCCACGCCGGAAAGAACTGAGCAACGCACGCTGCAAAGATCCCGATGAGTTGGCCCGCTGGATACAAATGGTGTGGCTGCGCGAAAAAGACGAGCGTTTACAGGCGGTTGAAGGACCACTCACCGCACGCACGCCGCGCACCGTGAAGGACCGCGCCTATGCGGAACTGAGCGCGAACGTGGGGCAGACACTGTGCAAGATCGCCTTACACCTCTTGGATAAACAGGTGGACAGCCAAGCAAGGGCATTCGAAAAGGAAGGCGGCTTCAGCGAGCGGTTGTACAAAGTGCGTTCTGAAATAAAGGCGAAGAAGAACCGGGATTGAATGCTTTTGGGCGTGCCGGTGTTGTCCTTTCGCTCCGCTCAGGAGCACACCGTCGGGCTATCCGCTATGCTCCGCAGGCCCTCGGCAAACGCCTCGGTCCTTTGCGGGGTGCCGCTCCTATCCCTCACGCGGGACCCAACCTTACTCCACGATCACCCGAACCACTTCCCCCTTAACCGACCGCAACGCATAAAGCCCGCTTTCAACACCGGATAAGTCCAACGCATTTACTCCCGGACGAAGTGTGAAGGACCGCACCCGTTGCCCGGCGCTGTTGATCAGTTCGGCCAAGGTCTTCTGCGCACCGGGGTATTCCACATTCAACATATGCGATGCCGGGTTCGGCCACACGCGCAATGTCGCCACGTGCTTTTCCGCGAGCCCAACATTCAGCACCACGATGATCGTATCGCTATTCCACTGGCAGCCGAAAGCATCCGTTACCAATGCATGGTAGTTACCGGTCGCCTCAGCAACATGTGAAGCGCTATCACCGACCACCGTTGTTCCATTGAAATACCATGTGTAGCTCTCACCACCCGTGATCCAGAGTGAATCATTCTGTACTTGAAGTGTATAGTCTGGGTCGGCATGCTCCTCAACATACACCGTGTCGATGCGCACTTGTCCATTGGCATCGGTCACCTCCACGACATAGTAGTTCGCGCACAGACCATCGATCGTCGGTGTCGTGGCGCCAACGTTCCAGTTGTACCCGAATGGCCCTTGACCGCTAGTAAATGCAACCGCCTCACCGTCGCAAGCACCAGGGCATACCCGTGGGGCGTATAGGCTCACATCGAAGGTGGTATCCGTGGCAGAGATCATCATCGCATCACCGTTCGCCACATCATCGATGGTGGTGCTGCCGTAGGTGACGAAGCCCCAGTAATAACCACCAAAGTACAGTTGGTGCGGCTCTGCGGCCTGTCGGTGGATGCAAAGCGGTACATCACGTTGGTTGCCGCCGGCCCTCTGCGCCCAGACAACATCACCAGCGCCATCCATCTTCAGGATCGCGATATCCTCGCCACCGGAACTGGAAAGCACAGTACCGAAGAAATCGACCGTGGCGCTGAACTGTACCGCTACATAAGCATTGCCCTGACCATCTGCTGCTGCGCTCCAACTGAGATCACGCTGTGTGGAGCCTGTGCTCTTGCCCCATTGGTAGTTGCCGTCCGCATCGAACCTCAGGATCACGAAGTCATCATTACTGCTCACGGAAACGAGGGTGTCATCCGGAAGGGACATGCTGCCCCAAAGCCTCCCGACCATGAACACATTGCCGAGCGTATCCGCAGTGATACCCATACCCTCATGATCACCTGAACCATAACTGTTCGCCCAAAGGGCATTACCGTCCAGGTCGCACGCCAACACGTATGCCTTTCCACCTGTGTTGGTGCTCGAGATCGGTAGTCCGTCGAACGTACCCACCGTAAAGCTGAACTGCCCTGTAACGAACAACCGACCGTTGGCCAGCGCTATGCCGCGAGCGGATTTGCTCTGCCCGTTGCCCGTGCTCGCCTTCGCCCATTGCACGGTACCTGTGCTGTCATACCGCGCTATAATGATCTGCCGAAAATTCCCGGGATTCGGGACCATGATATCATCGAAGCGGATCGTAGTACCACCACTGTATCCTGCAATGAACACATCGCCGCTGTCCGATACTGCTACACCCCTTGCTTCATCACTGCTTCCGCTACTTCCAGCACGACGCGCCCAAATGCAATTCCCTTCCTCATCATAGCGCGCCAGGAAGATGTCGTCGCTCCCCAACGAACTCAAGGTCACGTCATCACTGAAGACAGCATTACCGTTGTAACTGCCGGTGATGTAGATCCGGTCTTCTGCATCGATGGCGATATCGTACGCGAAAGCATCGTCAAAAGTGACCAGAACGCTTCGCACCCACAGGCAATTCCCAGCCGCATCGTACTTGGCCAGCACACCTGCCGTATTGCTCCCTGTGGTGATGGTGCCGCATCCGAACTCTGAAGTACCTCTCACACTCCCGGCCCAATAAGCATTGCCTTCACTGTCCGTGGCGATACCATAGCACTGGTCCACATTACTTCCATCGCCGGCACTCACAGCCCAGTTCCATTGTTGGGCCAGGATCAGATTCGCATAGGAAATGAATACAATGAGCGTAATCTTGCGCATGGGCCAAATTTCGAACATTTGAAACGAACGCTCTACCGAAATAGCTTGTTACCTTACCAGTGGAACGGTCAAGGCTATTGTACGGAATAAAAGATGCTTGTGCGACAAACCCTTTCCTGGCGATCACCATTGTCCTATTCCAAGGTGGAACGATACGCACTTGCACTTTGTGCGTTGTTCTGTTTTGGCATTTTCGCTTTACCTGCCCAAGATGGTGTGAGCACCAACACTGCACAGGAACAACAACTCGTTGATCCTTTGCACAACGCCCAAATGGCTGCGATCCTGCACCAAATGGACATCTTCAATGGGGATAGTGCGACGGTCCTCATAGGGTCATTGTTAAGCGCGATCGAAGAGGATGAAATCGAAATACGCTATTACCTATTGAGCTACCGGGCGGAAGTACTCTACTACGAAGGGTTGTTCAACGAGGCCATGCGCGACCTGGACCGGGCCGAGCAAATGGCCTTCCAACTGGACGACAGCTTGAAGATCGCGAACGTTTACAACTTGAAGGGATTGTTGCACGAGAATATCCAGAACGGAGACCTGGCCATCCCCTATTTGAAGAAAGCCTTGCACTGGTTCCCCGTTCGTTCCCGGACGTCATGGCCGCTATCCGAGCTTCATCACATTCATGGGAACTTGGGCACCTATTTGACCCGGTCGTTGAACAGTGACAGCGCGGAATATCATCTGCGCCGTTCTTTAGCGCTTGCAACTTTGGCAGGACAAGGGCGTGCGATCGCAGTGGCAAATTGGTCACTCGGCGAACTCGATCTCGAGCTACAGAACACGGACAGTGCATTGACCCATTTCGCAAGAGCATTCAAAGGGACGTTGGACTCCAAGGACCAGGACGTGGCCTTGGACGCTTTGGTGGGAAAGGCCAAGGCATTGATCCTGTTGCGCCGGATGGAGGAAGCAGAACGTACACTCGCCATCGCGGAGCAGCATCTGAGCATCCATATGAACGAGATCGGTGCCGCAACTCGCCGGAATTTCGCGCGAGATGCGTCTCGTGCATACGAGGACATGGGAGACGTCAAGAACGCCTTGTCCCAGACCCATGTGTGGCGCAATTTGGACAGTACGATCGCAGCACGAAATACCCATCAGGCCTTGGCCACGCAAGCCGACCTCCTACAAACCGACAATGAACTCTTGAACGAACGTAACGAGCGTGAACGAGTGGCCGAGGTGCTTCGCATTGAGCGCTATAGACGCAACATGTGGTTGATCGGTGGAGCACTTATCCTTTTCGTATTCACCATGATCTTCTACGTGAACGCGTTGCGCCATCGGAACAAACGCAAACTGGCTGAAAGCGAAATACTCCGGGTACAACAAGCCGGCTTGATCCACGAACTCCAACTGCGCGAAGAGATAGGTCGTGATCTGCATGACGATATCGGCGTTGGCCTCTCTGGAATAAAACTCCGCAGCGAAATGGCATTGCGCGTTGAGCAGGACTCGGACAAACGCGCGCAACTCTCCAAACTTGCCGT
>Ga0138256_10002138_pt1 | contig 21292 bp, 17 predicted proteins | sample KNB2016incub_MG_FD_105486 | JGI IMG/M metagenome (GOLD analysis project Ga0138256, IMG submission 105486) | Active sludge microbial communities from wastewater in Klosterneuburg, Austria - KNB2014incub_MG | ecosystem: Engineered > WWTP > Activated sludge > Unclassified | place: Austria... | reverse complement strand
GTGCAGATCTGTGTTTCTGTGGCAAGAGTTCCAATCTCAGACTTCTGTGCAGATCTGTGTTTCTGTGGCAAATGAATCCCATATTTCTGTGCAGCTCTTTGGTTCTGTGGCAAGCGGTCCAACCTCAGACATCTGTTCAGATCTGTTTTTTTGTGGCTACAGTTCTGGATTCAGCGGCGTATCCACCACCTCTCCTATCTTAGCTCCCGGGCACCAGGTCTCCCAATCCGCCACCTGATTATCATTCTCCGGGGCCTTCAATCTAATATTTTTATCCATATAGATTATCGTCATCACACTCCTCATTTTATCGGTCTGGTTTGCCCCGGCACGGTGAAACAACCATCCCAGATGATAACTTACCTCGCCAATATCGAAGGCTTCAATAACATGGGGATAACCGTGTTCTTTCAAACTGGATTCGAGTATAGCCTGGCTTTCATCACTGATCTTTTTGTCGCGGCCGGTGGGTAGATGTTGGCTGCCGGCACTGAATTCAAGTGGACCCATTTCGAGTGGGGTTGCCTGAAGCGGTATCCAGACCGTGACTGTCCGGTCAGTAGACAATGGCCAATAATATTGGTCGGCATGCCAGGGAGTAATCCCTCCACCCGGTTCTTTATACAATGCCTGATCGTGGTAGAGGCGGACACCTTCTGTGCCTAATAAAGCCGCTGCAATACCAGCCAGTTTTTTACTGAAAACAATTTTTTTAACAGGTTCAGATTGAGTCCATATATTCATGATCTGCAGGAATGCTTTACCATAGGTATCCCTGGCCTCCATAGGCAGGTGTTGTGTATTGAGTCGGCGGACTTCTGAAGAAATGATCTCATTTAGATAGAAGATAGTCGGTTCAGCTAACACCTGTTTGAGTTTGATAAATCCATTGGTTTGAAAAAACTGCAATTGTTTTTCAGAGACCGGGTAAGAAGAATTGAGGTCTTCTGCAATAGATATCGTTGAAATTAAAGTTTCCATAGTTTAAGACATTTGATCGAAACCTGCATTATCGTTCCCAATGTTTAAGGGCCGCATTCATCGAATTTGGATATAATATTAATAAAAAGGAAAGAGATTAACATAGTGCTGCGGTCTTTGCTTAAATTTGAAATTATGATCGTCAACTTCATTATTCTTCAATTTTTAATTCGCGGTTTTATCCCGGCGCCTGCTGAAATATCTATAAACCACTTTTCGACCCCTTTTGCCACTCCGCAGCGCTATCTATACGTAGCTTTACCAGGTATCCGGAATTACCTCGAATACGGAGGCCATGGCCTGCTCGTCTTTGATATTGATAAAGGTCACAAACTGGTCAAACATATCCCTACGCAGGGATTGGCCCCGGATGGCAAACCATCCAATGTCAAAGGTATTGCAGTCAGCCTGGCTACCCAATGCGTATATATCAGTACAGTTCACAACCTCCAGTGTATTCATCTGCAAACAGAGAAATTAGTTTGGGAAAAAAAATTTGAAAAGGGATGTGACCGGTTATCGGTTTCGCCGGACGGTAAAGAGATCTATGTGCCTAGCTTTGAAAAAGAAGATTGGTACGTGATCGATGCTGCCACTGGAGTAATCAAACAGGTCATCAGCCCCGGGAGTGGAGCCCATAATACGATATACGGACTCAACGGTAAAGAAGTTTATTTGGAAGGTTTACGCTCACCAAATCTTACCATAGTTGATGCCCAGAATACAGCCAAACAGCGGATAGTCGGACCATTCAGTAATAACATCAGGCCTTTTACTGTCAATGGAAAACAATCGTTGGTGTACGTCAACATCAATGATTTATTAGGTTTTGAGATCGGAGACTTGAAAACCGGTGTAAAATTACATTCAATTAAAGTGGAGGGATTTGAAAAAGGCCCGGTTAAAAGGCACGGTTGCCCCAGTCACGGGATTGCTCTGACGCCGGATGAGAAAGAGTTGTGGTTGGCAGATGCCTATAATCAAAAGATACATGTTTACGATAATACGGTCATGCCTCCTGTATTAAAACAATCCATAACCCTCCGGGATCAGCCGGGTTGGATTACATTCAGCAAGGAGGGAGATTATGCCTACCCCTCCACGGGAGAAGTTATCGATACCCGGACAAAAAAAATATTGTCGATTTTACAAAATCAACACGGCATTCCGGTACAAAGTGAAAAAATGATTGAAATTGATTTTCGGGGCAAACAAGCAGTCGACGCCGGAGATCAGTTTGGGATTGGAAGGGTGTTGTAGTCAAGGGTCAATAGTTAAGGGATCAAAGATCATGGGTCAAGGCATTGACATCGACCAGTCGGGGTCATAAAGGCTGGCCACCAAGCACCAGCCATCAACTGCAATTAAACGTCCACGTTATCGTAAACAATCACTTTAGTCCAGAGGTGTGAGCACTCCTCAACAAATTTGAGATGGATAGGATCTGTCTGGTAACTGGCCTGATCTTTTCCATTTTTAAATATCAACATCCAGGATATGGAATAACTGCTGTCAATGACGCCCCGGTTGGTATCGGCCGGCATACCAATATTAAATTGCTGAATAGTTTTGACCACTGACAGTTTGCGAAGGCCTTCAATCAATTTTGCTTTGTCAGCAGCATTGCCCTTGTTTTTCAGCCAAAAATAGACATGATGTATAAACTTCTTTTTAAGTTCCCTTTGTTTATTTGCCACTGTGGCAGGCTTGGTCATTACTGTTCCGGCCAGTGATGCTTTGCCCAAATTGCCTATGAATTTTCTTCTGCTTTCTTTTTTCATATTTTTGGTTTGGCCACAAATATATACTTCCTGATTAAATAGATGATATGGAACCGCTTAAAGAAATGTTTAATAATGTTTATTTTCAAAAACTGGTCAACGTCGTTTCATCAGTTTATCCGCCTCTGAATAAAAAAACATTCTTCAGCGAATTGACTGATGATTTGGAGGTAAAATCGCTCAATGAACGGTTAAGACATACATCAAAAGTTCTTCAAACCCATTTACCCGCCCGGTTTGAAGATGCCATTGTCATTCTGGACCAGGTAATTCCACGGATGGAAAAAGGGTATACTGCCCTGGTTTTTCCTGATTTTGTAGGTTGTTTTGGTAAGGACAAAGAAGAAATTTCCCTGGCAGCATTAAAACGATACACCATTTATGGTTCATCTGAATTTGCCATCCGGGAGTTTTTAAAGAAGGACTTTGAAAAAACGTTGTCGGTGATGAGGACCTGGTTGCGGGATCCCAATCTTCATGTTCGTCGTTTGGTTTCAGAAGGAAGCCGGCCCAGGTTGCCCTGGTCGTTTAAGCTGGATGCCGTTATTCGCAATCCCGAATTCACTGCACCGATATTGACTGCCTTGTGTGCTGATCCGGAACTCTATGTAAAAAAATCGGTAGCCAATCACCTCAATGACATTTCCAAAGATCATCCGGATTATATGATGGGCCTGGTAAAAAAATGGGACCGCAAAAATGACCATACGAGCTGGATTGTTAAACACGCCAGCAGGACCCTCATTAAAAAAGGGAACAAAACCGCCCTCCGGTTATTTGATGTCAGGCATACCATTCAAGTGAAACTTGATCACTTTAAGCTGTCACCCAAATCAATCCAACTGGGTCAGACTCTTCACGTTGAATTTTATCTAAAATCCGAAAGTAAAAAGGCGCAAAAACTTATCGTGGATTATATCATTGAATACCGTACAAAAAGCGGTGGACTTTCATCAAAAGTCTTTAAACTAAAGGAACTTGTACTATCTGCCGGTCAGGAGGTTTTTATTTCAAAGAATCAGCGGTTGATGGACTTTACCACCAGGAAACATTATCCTGGGAAACATAAGTTATCCATTCAGGTAAATGGAATAATTAACCACACTGTTGAATTTAAACTGTCTACATCTCAAAAGCCGTAGTTTAAGGAAAGTATTGGATCCATTCAAAAAAACTTAACCTCTATTATAGTTGACGCATTTAATTCGGGCTAAAGATTCCGGTTATAGAATTTTTATGGACAAATTAGTGTCTAAGCGGCAGATTCTATCCCGGTGAATAAAATTTTAGAATCATTTTGCGGCCAAATGATGCTAAATCATGCCAGATTTTATAAATTTATTGTTAGTAAAAACGTATTGAGTATGTGGAAAGAGTTTAGAGAATTTATTAACCAGGGTAATGTACTTAGTCTGGCCATCGCAGTGATTATTGGAGCAGCTTTTGGAAAAATCATAGGTTCACTGGTTGAAGATATACTGATGCCAGTGATCAGTTCTGTATTCAGCGTCAACATTCCTGATCTTAAATTCATTCTCAAACCCGCAGAAATCGCGGCTGATGGCAAAGAGATAAGCCCGGCTGTGGTGTTTGGTATAGGCAAATTTATTCAATCTATTATTGACTTTATTTTAGTGGCTTTTCCTGTCTTTTTGATTGTTAAGACAGTAAATAAAATGAAACGGAAAACCCCAGATCCACCACCCGCAGGACCCTCTTCCACGGACTCACTTTTGATTGAAATCCGTGATTTATTAAAGAAATGAACTTTGGGACAACTTAAAAAATCAATTTTTTTCTGAACCTTAAGCCATCGATATCGGTGGCTTTTGTTTTAACGGCATATCCTCTTCATCAATTATCTTTGAATTTACACACACCTATGAAGACATGCTTGTTAAAACACACACCAGTGCGGTACATGGAGTAGATGCCGTCCCCATCACGGTCGAAGTCAATGCCGGTGGCATGGTTGCTGCCGGGAAACAATATTATTTTTTAGTGGGGCTGCCGGACAATGCAGTCAAAGAAGGGCAACAACGCATTGAATCGGCATTAAAAAACAGGGGATATGCGATGCCAAGGATGAAGATTGTAGTAAACCTGGCCCCGGCAGATATCCGCAAAGAAGGGTCAGCTTATGACCTCCCTATTGCTATGGGAATTTTAGCGGGCTCCAAACAAATCATCAATGCAGACCTGGATTCTTATCTGATCATTGGTGAACTTTCTTTAGACGGTACACTGAGGCCAATCAAAGGAGCCCTTCCTATTGCAGTACTGGCGAATAAAAAAAAGTATAAAGGTTTAATCCTTCCTAAAGTGAATGCCCGTGAAGCAGCTATTATTGAACCGTTGCCGGTGTATGGAATCGAAAATCTACAGGACGCTATTGATATCGTAGAAGGAAATCCGACCATTGAACCGACTAAAGTGGATGTCAAATCAGAATTTAATATCCGGAACAACCACTATGAATTGGATTTTTCCGATGTAAAAGGGCAGGAAAATATCAAGAGGGCATTGGAACTTGCGGCTGCCGGAGGGCACAATGTAATTTTAATTGGTCCGCCCGGTGCAGGTAAAACGATGCTAGCCAAAAGGCTTCCTTCGATTCTTCCTCCTCTAAGCCTGGAAGAAGCGCTTGAGACGACTAAAATTCATAGTGTCTCCGGCTTATTACCTGCCGGTGCCAGCATAGTGACCAACAGACCCTTCAGATCACCTCATCACACCATCAGTGATGTCGCTTTGGTAGGCGGTGGATCCCACCCTTCACCGGGTGAAATCTCCCTGGCCCATCATGGGGTTTTGTTTTTGGATGAACTGCCCGAATTTAAAAGATCGGTGTTAGAAGTGTTGCGTCAACCTATGGAAGAAAGGCGGGTAACCATTTCAAGGGCAAAAATCAGTGTGGATTACCCCGCAAGTTTTATGCTCATTGCCTCGATGAACCCTTGTCCGTGCGGATATTACAACCACCCTGAAAAAGAATGTGTTTGCGGGCCAGGGGTAGTTAAACGTTACCTCAATCGAATCAGCGGGCCATTATTGGACCGCATTGATTTACATGTCGAAGTTACGCCAGTGTCTGTGCAGGAATTGTCCAATTACCACTCCGTTGCTGAATCAACTGACTCCATCGTAAGCCGTGTTTTAGCTGCCCGCCACATTCAGGAAATACGGTATAAGGGATTGCAGGGAATCTATTGCAATGCTCAAATGAATGGTAAAATGCTCAGAGAAATATGTGTGCTCAAACCCGAAGGGGTGATTTTACTTCGTAACGCCATGGAAAAACTTCAGCTATCAGCAAGGGCACATGACAGGATATTGAAGGTTGCCCGAACGGCTGCGGATCTGGATGGCAGCCCAGCCATCTTAAATCACCATTTGGCGGAGGCGATTAATTATAGGAATTTGGATAGGGAGGGGTGGGCTGGGTGAAATATTAATAGACTCATAATGCGACACAGCGCCCACAAAGGAAAAAGGAAAAATACTCCGTTTTGGTCTTCGTGCCGCCGTGGGAATTCATCATCAGACTCTCCCACTACGACACAGCGCCCACAAAGGAAAAAAGAAAAATACGCCGTTGTGGCCTTCGTGCCGCCGTGGGATTCATCATCAGACTCTCCCACTACGACACAGCGCCCACAAAGGGAAAATACTCCGTTGTGATCTTCGAACGGCGGTGGGAATACATCATCAGACTCATCCACTACGACACAGCGCCCACAAAGGAAAAAGGAAAAATACTCCGTTGTGGTCTTCGTGCCGCCGTGGGAATTCATCATCAGACTCTCCCACTACGACACAGCGCCCACAAAGGAAAAAACTCCGTTGTGGTCTTCGTACCGCGGTGGGAATTCATCATCAGATTCTCCCACTACGACACAGCGCCCACAAAGGAAAAAAGAAAAATACGCCGTTGTGGCCTTCGTGCCGCCGTGGGAATTCATCATCAGATTCTCCCACTACGACACAGCGCCCACAAAGGAAGAAAGAAAAATACGCCGTTGTGGCCTTCGTGCCGCCGCGGGACTTAATACATTACCTAACAAAGTAAATCCAGAAAAACAATTAACCATTTTAATTTAAAACACATAACATAACACACCTATGACAGAGAACGAATTGGCTACAGTTGCGATAGACATTTGTTTTGTAATTCACCGTGAATTTGGACCGGGATTACTGGAAAGTGTTTATGAATCTGCTTTCGTATACGAATTATCGCAACGAAATATTTCATTTACCAGGCAAGAGGGTATTAAAGTATTTTATCGGGGAGTTAATATGGATTTGGGGTTTAGAGCAGATTTAATACTTGAAAATAAATTTCTTATTGAATTAAAATCTGTTGAATATCTTGAGAAAGTACATCATAAAAGAGTAATAACTTATTTGAAATTAAAGGGAATAAAACTAGGATTATTGGTCAATTTTAATGTAGAGCTGATAAAGGAAGGGATACATCGAAAAATTTGGGGACAAATAAGTGAATAATGTAAATTCCGGATTGGACTAGTTAAAATATTTACTAATTTTAGAATAGGTAACTTATAGAAATTCTATGATAAAGCTTATTCTACTCCTTTTCCTGACTGTGTCGTGTCTGCACTGCAAGGATAAAAACGAATTAATGCAGGTAAACATAGCTAATGCCCCAGTTACTGTTTGCGCCCCTCAAACCACCGATACCCGCTGGTATGAAACCCAACAAGCCGCCCCGCTGTTCGACGGACTGGGTAATTTGCATTATACTATTTCAACCTCTAACCCTCTTATCCAACAATATTTTGATCAGGGTCTGAAATTATCGTATGCCTTTAACCATGCTGAAGCGGCCCGATCTTTTTATTACGCAAGCCGGTTGGATTCGACCTGTGCTATGTGTTATTGGGGATATTCTTATGTACTGGGTCCGAATTATAATGCCGGCATGGAACCCGATAACTATGAAAGAGCTTTTGATGCAATACAAAAAGCAATTAAATGGTCTGGAAAATCTTCGGATAAAGAAAAGCAATTGATTCTGACCTTAGCAACCCGATATGTCAAAGATCCTGTAGAAAACAGATTCCCCCTGGATAGTGCCTATTCTGCAGCAATGAAAAAATTGCATCAACAATATCCCGAGGACCCTGAAATCGCAGCACTGTATGTTGAGTCTGTGATGGATTTACATCCCTGGGACCTTTGGGACAAACAAGGACAGCCTAAACCCTGGACACACGAAATCGTTTCCATAATTGAACGCCTGATCAAAAAACATCCGAACCATCCGGGCTTTCACCATTTTTATATCCATGCGGTTGAAGCCTCTTTCCAACCAGAAAAAGGATTGGAAAGTGCCCGAAAATTTGACCAGGGCATGGTACCAGGAGCTGGCCATCTTGTCCACATGCCTTCTCATATTTATATCCGGACAGGCGATTATCATGAAGGTTCAATCGCCAATATCAATGCCGTTAAAATCGATAGTCAATATATAAGTTCCTGTCATGCGCAGGGAGTATATCCATTGGCTTATTATCCGCATAACTACCATTTTCTGGCAGCTACAGCAACCCTGGAAGGTAAAAAATCCTGGGCATTGACTGCATCCGAAAAAATGAGTGCGCATATAGACCAGGAATTGATGAAAGACCCTGCGTGGGCTACCTTGCAACACTATTACCTCATCCCTTATTTTGTCAGGGTAAAATTTGGTGATTGGGATTCTATACTTTCCCGACCGGAACCAGCCATTTCCTTGCCTTATGTGCAAGCTATAAGACATTATGCCAGAGGCATGGCTTTTTTGAATCAAAAAAATATATCAGCTTCCAGAGCGGAGTGGGCCCAACTGGATAGTATTGCAGGGGATACCACTTTAAAGGACCTGACGATCTGGGCAATCAATTCCATTGCAGACATTGTATCACTGGCTACCAAAGTTTTGCATGCTGAAATCCTCGCAAAGGAATCATCCTTTGATCAAAGTATTCGATTGCTCAGGGAAGCGGTTGCCCTGGAAGACCAATTGGCTTATAATGAGCCCCCGGATTGGTTTTTTTCTGTGCGTCATCACCTCGGAGCGGTATTGATTGAAGCCGGTAAAAATGAAGAAGCAATAAAAACGTATCAGGAAGATCTTGTTCGGTTGCCTAAAAACGGTTGGGCCCATCACGGATTAAAAACCGCTTATCAAAATATTCAAGACATTAAAGCTGTTTCAGAAATTGATAAAGACCTGCTGCAGTCCTGGAAACATGCGGAAGTACAACTGAGCGCTTCGAGGATTGATTTACAGGTAAACTAAACATAACATATAAAACGCCCCCAGGTTATCCCGGGATTAAGCTACTTTCTGTTTATATTTAAACCATTCATTTTACGATTAAATTAGGATGGTTATTCCAGTTTTATTATGTATTGTCTTGACCTATTTGTTGTTATGCGTTAGTTTTTATTTTTTTCAACACTTATTTTTTTTCCGGCCTGAAATACTTCACGATTCATTTAAATATCAGTATGCTTTTCCATTTGAAGAACTTGATTTTGAGATGGAAGACGGTGGTTATATCAATGCTTTATATTTTAAAGTACCCAATTCCCGGGGGGTGGTTTATTATTTGAAGGGCAATTCGCGCAGCATCAAAGGGTGGAGCAAATTTGCCAAGGATTTTTTAAGCAATGGGTATGATTTTATTATTATGGATTACAGGGGTTTTGGTAAAAGCAGGGGCAAAAGAACACAGGAAAAAATATTTACCGATGCCCAATTCCTCTATAAATGGTTGACGGAAAATTATGAAGAATCGAATATCGTATTGTACGGACGATCCTGGGGAAGCGGGGTTGCAGCCCGTATAGCAGCCTGGAATAAACCGCGTTTGTTAATCCTGGATTCACCTTATTATAGTTTCTATTATATCATTCATCGGTATTTGTTTTTTATTCCCTTATCCTGGTTGCTGCGTTATGATATCCGGACAGACCAATATTTAAAGTCAGTCACTTGTCCTGTACACATTATTCATGGTACCCATGACCGGTTAATTAGCTTTCAACAAAGTGTAAAACTAAAAAACCTGTACCCGGAAAAGATCGTCCTGCATCCGGTAAAAGGAGCCCGGCACAATAACCTTACCGATTATAAATTGTTTTTTGAATTGTTGTATGATATCCTTTATATTCATCCAGAACCGATCAAACCATGAAGGAGACCAGAAAGGTGGTGTTCGATTTTAACCGGATTTTTGACCTCATTGAATATCAACGAAAAAAATACCCCAATTCCCGGTTTCTAAATGTATTGGTCGAAAAGAAATGGCAGGCTACCGGCGTTGAAGAATTTCAAAAAAAAGTTAATGCATTAAGTATATGGCTGCTGAATGAAGGGTTTACCAAAGGGGATAAAATATTAATTGTTCCCTTGTCCGGTCACCCCGACTGGATGATCATCGATTTTGCCTGTCAACAGATCGGGTTGGTTATCGTTCCTTTACACCCCTCTGCCCGGGATCACGAATTACAACTCATACTCGCAGAAACAGCCGCCAAGCTATGTATCTGTTTTAACTCTTTTTTCGCAGAAAAAATAAAACAAACCACCGGACTGGATCCTGATCTAACCCGTGTTTTCCATTTGCAACATAATCAAGCAGGATATTTTCAACCGATAGAAAGCCAGGAAATAACTTCCATCCAGTTGGAAAAACTGGAACAAATAAAATCTACTATATCTGATCAGGATTTAATGACCATATTATATACTTCTGGCAGTACCGGCGTGCCTAAGGGGATTATGCTCAGTCATGCCAATGTAGTATTTAATATCAAAACCATTCTTTACCTTCTTCCTTTGGAGCCAAATCACAAAGTGATCAGCTTTTTACCCTTCAGTCATATCTTCGAAAGGGTGACTTGTTATGCGTATATGGCCTGCGGGGTGTCGGTATATTTTAGCCAATCTGCCGATCGTTTTGTTGAGGATTTTAAACAGGTGCAACCCTATTTCTGTACCAGCGTTCCGCGAGTCCTTGAAAAAATGGTTAATTACGTAGAAATTCAAAAGTTTAAACGAAATCGTATACAACGATATTGGATCGATTGGGCAATTCGGGTGGGTGAACAGTTTGTGCCTTTTGATACCGATTTTAAACCCGTTTATCATTTTAAATTGCTCCTGGCACGACTGCTGGTCCTGAATCATTGGAAAAAAATGCTGGGGGGAAAGTTAAGATTTATGGTTGTCGGAGCAGCCTCCCTCCAATCCCGGATCAGCCAACTTTTTGCAGCGGCAAATGTTCAAATTGTGGAAGCATACGGTATGACAGAAGCGGCCCCTTTGATTTCTATAAACCGGTTTGAACCCGGATTGAATATTTTTGGAACCGTTGGCCGGCCGGTACCAGGCCTGGAAGTAAAAGTTGACCAACCTGATGACCAAGGGGAGGGCGAAATTTTAGTCAAAGGTCCCAATATTATGAAAGGCTATTTTAAACGCCCTGATCTGACTTCGGAAGTATTGGATACCAATGGTTGGTTAAAGACGGGTGATATCGGCAAATTTGTCCACCAGCAGTATTTAAAAATTACAGATCGGAAAAAGGATATATTTAAAACTTCCGCCGGAGTGTATATAGCCCCCCAGCCCCTTCAACTGCATTTTTGTACATCACCATTTGTTTTAAGATGTTTAATCATTGGGTTTCAACGTCCTTATATCACTGCTTTAATAGTTCCGGATTTTGAGGTCTTGCAAAGTTGGTGTGAAAGTGAAAAAATACATTGGACATCTCCTACTTACATGGTGCACAATATTAAAGTCAGGAATAAATTACAAACAGAAATTGATGGGCTCAATGAATCCTTATCCAATCTGGAAAGGGTTAGAAATTTTATCCTTTGCGAAACAGATTGGTCCGTCGACCTCGGTGAACTGACCGTTAGTTTTAAACCCATCCGCAATGCCTTGATGAATCATTATCAAAAAGAAATTGATAAAATGTACACAGAATCACTGCAATAGTTTTATACCCATCAAGTGCTTACCTTTGCACTCCTTTAAAATGAGTGAATCAATACATCAACTGATTAAACAACGCATCCTGGTGCTGGACGGCGCTATGGGTACCATGATTCAACGGTATAGGTTGAATGAACAGGATTACAGAGGTGTCCGTTTCAAAGACCATAAACATGACGTTAAAGGCAATAGTGAATTGTTGAGTTTAACCCAACCTCAGATTATACAAGCCATACATGAAGAATATCTTGAAGCAGGTGCAGATATTATCGAGACCAATACCTTTAATGCCAATGCGGTTTCCCAGGCGGATTATCATATGGAATCACTGGCTTATGAACTCAATTATTCCTCTGCCCAACTTGCCCGCAATGCCGTAAAGACTTATTTGGCGACACACCGTGACCGACCATGTTTTGTGGCTGGTGCTATCGGACCGACCAACAAGACGGCTTCCCTGTCCCCCGATGTCAACAACCCGGGTTACAGAGCTATTCATTTTGATGAACTGGTTACTATCTATTATGAACAAACCAGAGGTTTGGTAGATGGAGGTGTAGATATTTTACTCATCGAAACCGTATTTGATACCCTCAACTGTAAAGCAGCTTTGTTTGCGGTACAAAAATATATGGACGATACCGGCAATCAGCTTCCGGTCATGGTTTCCGGCACGATTACCGATGCCAGTGGACGTACGCTTTCTGGTCAAACTGCCGAGGCATTCTGGATTTCTGTAAACCATGTCAATCTATTAAGCGTAGGCCTAAATTGTGCCCTGGGAGCAAAAGAACTCCGGCCACACCTGGCTGCTTTATCCAAAGTAGCCGATTGTTATATCAGCGCTTATCCCAATGCAGGTTTACCAAACGAATTGGGAGGTTATGATCAGAGCCCTGAAGAAATGCAACAATATATCCGCGAATTTGCATCCAGCGGTTTTGTAAATATTGTAGGAGGATGTTGTGGTACTACTCCTGAACATATCAAAGCTCTGGTAGAAGGGGTAAAAGGAGTTAAGCCTCGGGAAATACCTCAGATACCTCATTATACAGAATTATCAGGAATGGAGCCTTTGGTTATTCATCCGAATATCAATTTTGTAAATATCGGAGAGAGAACTAATGTAACCGGGTCCAAAGCTTTTGCCAAGCTTATTAAAGAGAATAAATATGCGGAAGCTTTAAAAGTAGCTCAGCAACAGGTCGAAGGGGGTGCCCAGGTGATTGATGTCAATATGGATGAAGGCCTGCTGGACTCCGAAGCGGCCATGGAAAAGTTTTTATTATTGTTATCCGCAGAGCCTGAAATTGCTAAACTTCCTATTATGGTGGATTCATCCAAATGGAAAGTGATCGAGGCTGGTCTGAAATGTCTGCAGGGCAAAAGCATTGTCAATTCCATTTCCATGAAAGAAGGAGAAGCGGAATTTATACGTCAGGCCAGATTGGTACATCGTTATGGGGCGGCAGCTGTGGTAATGGCTTTCGATGAACAAGGCCAGGCGGATACCATTGAAAGAAAAGTTGCGATTTGTAAACGGGCGTATGATATTTTGACACAACAAGTAGGCTTCAAACCTCAGGATATCATTTTCGATCCCAATATTTTTGCCGTTGCTACAGGTATCGAAGAACACAATGAATACGCCATCAATTATATCGAGGCTACCCGGCAGATAAAAAAACTCTGCCCCGGAGTCAAGATCAGCGGTGGGGTCAGCAATCTTTCATTTTCATTTCGGGGAAATGACCGGGTCAGGGAAGCGATGCATTCGGCCTTTCTTTTTCATGCCGTTCAGGCCGGTATGGATATGGGCATTGTCAATGCAGGGATGATTGAGGTATACGAAGAGATCCCAAAAGATCTGCTTAAGTTGGTGGAAGATGTTTTGTTTAACCGAAATGACAAAGCTACTGAAGCCCTTACTTCCTATGCAGAACGGATTAAAGGAGGAGGCAAAGTTTTGCAAAAAGATGATGCCTGGCGTCTTGATCCCGTCCGCAAACGACTGGAACATTCTCTGGTTAAAGGTATTGATGAATTTATCGAGCAGGACATTGAAGAAATACGACAGGAATATGATAAAGCATTGACGGTTATTGAAGGACCCTTGATGGATGGCATGAGTGTGGTCGGGGATTTGTTTGGTTCTGGTAAAATGTTTTTACCCCAGGTAGTAAAGAGTGCCCGGGTGATGAAAAAAGCGGTTGCCTATCTGACTCCTTTTATAGAAGCTCAAAAACAAAAAGGAGAATCGAGCAATAAAGGCAAAATATTGATGGCTACGGTAAAAGGGGATGTACATGATATTGGAAAAAATATAGTAGGGGTTGTACTCAGTTGTAATAATTATGAGATCATAGATCTGGGTGTGATGGTGCCCGGAGACAAGATCCTGGATACGGCTATCCGGGAGAATGTAGACCTCATCGGATTAAGTGGACTCATTACTCCTTCATTGGATGAAATGGTGGACGTAGCCAAAGAAATGCAACGCAGGGGTATGCATTTACCCTTATTGATAGGAGGTGCCACCACATCCAAGTTGCACACCGCAATTAAGATAGAACCCCAGTATCAACTTGCCCCGGTGGTCCATGTGTTGGATGCTTCCCGCAGTGTTGCTGTTGTCAGTGCGTTATTAAGTAAGGACGATGAAAGCCGTGGCAGCTTTATGCAAAAGATCAAAGACGAATACGTCCAGGTGCGTAAATCCAGGGCAGAAAGGGAAACCAATAAAGCCTATGTTCCACTCAAGACAGCAAGGCAAAATAAATTTAAAGTAGATTGGCAGGCCTATAATCCTCCTGTTCCGCGTTGGTTAGGAATCAAAGTTCTTAAAAATTATTCCCTGGAGGAAATCAGTGAATACATCGATTGGACTCCGTTTTTTTCGTCCTGGCAGTTGACGGGCAAATATCCGGCGATATTTCAGGATACGGTTGTAGGGGCGGAGGCTAAAAAATTATTTCTCGATGCCCAGAGTTTACTGAGGCGGATCATCGATGAAAAATGGATTGAGGCCGAAGCGGTAGTAGGATTATTTAAAGCCAATAGTATCGGCGATGACGATATTGAATTGCGTGATGAGGATAACCAGCGGATTACCACCCTGCATCATCTGCGCCAGCAAAGGGAAAAGTCCGCCGGTTTGCCTTACCTCTGCCTGGCTGATTTTGTAGCTCCCAAATCAAGTGGTAAGACCGATTATCTCGGCGCATTTGCCGTCACTACCGGTATAGGAATCGAAGAGCGGGCAAAAAAAATGGAACAGGCCAATGATGACTACCTTGCCATCATGCTCAAATCACTGGCTGACCGCATGGCGGAGGCGTTTACAGAATGCCTGCACCATAAAATGCGCACAGAATGGTGGGCTTATGTGGACGAAAAATTATCGAATGAAGAACTCATCTCCGAAGAATATCAGGGGATACGGCCGGCTCCGGGTTACCCCGCATGTCCGGATCATTTGGAAAAACGGACCTTGTTTGATCTGCTTGACGTAGATCATCATATACAAATGAAATTGACTGAAAGTATGGCCATGTATCCGGCTTCTTCTGTCAGCGGATGGTATTTCAGCCACCCGGAATCCAAGTATTTTGGATTGGGTAATATCGGCAAAGATCAGGTGGAAGATTATTCACACCGGAAAAACCAGGATATTCGTACTACCGAAAAATGGTTGGCACCGATTTTAAACTACGATTCCGAATAACAATATGAACGATACTATTAACCCTAACAATTCTCAGCATGATGATCCAGGTTTAAAAGAATTGATCCTAAAAGCCAGAGAATATGGTATAGCATTATGGAAAGGGAAAATATTGATCCTCGTGTTGGCCGTTTTATTTGGTAGTATATTTTTTCTCCGTGCCAGACTAACGCATCCCACCTATGGAGCCACTCTGACTTTCGCCTTAAATGAAGGAGAAAGTGGCGGCGTCGGTGGTGTAGGCGGTCTGCTGGGCCAGTTTGGGTTGGGGAGTAGCAGTACTGGAAAAGTTTCACTGGATAAAATCGTAGAGTTATCCAAATCGATGCGCATTGTCAATCAGGCCTTATTTGAAAAAGCAACTGTTGCTGGAAAAGAAGATTATTTGGCCAATCATATTCTTTTGATCTATGAATTGAATAAAAAATGGGCAAAAAACAACCCTCCGTTTGAACACTTCAGGTTTACCCATGACTCTTTTCCGGCATTCACTCTGGAAGAAAACTCCGCGCTCAAAGGAATCTACGGGTTTACCGTTGGAGGAATGAAGCCAGGACTGGTCACCTGTGGTTATAATACCGAGAGCACCATTTTCTCTATGACATCCACTACGGAAAATGAAGAATTATCGTTGGCCCTCACCGAAAATATATTTCATCATCTGTCACGTTTTTATATTCAACAATCCAGCGACAAACAAAAACAGACCTATGACCTGGTCAAAGCGAAAACAGATTCAATTTACCGCCAATGGACTTCTTCCGAATTTACAGCCAGCAATATGGAAGAGTCAGAAGGTGCTCTTTGGGCACCCTCTGACCGTACACGGCGAACGATTAAAGTCAAACAATCAAATATGTATGCCATGGCTTATGGGGAAGCCATAAAAAATCTTGAAATGGCTGACTATGCCGTCAAAAACAGTACCCCTTTTATTCGTGAAATTGACCGGCCATTTTCACCGTTATACCCTCAATCTCCGGCTAAGCTCAGACAAATTATAATGGGTTTGATCCTGGGCTCGTTTATAGCTGCTGGCTGGTTGTTGGGTAGAAAAATAATCCTGGACGCAATAAACTCTTAGGCAAATCCATTATATTTGAGTAATAAAACTACTCAATCTTGATTGAGGCCTTAATATCATCCAAAACGCGCATTAAGTTATTGTTGAAATTTTTTCTCAACAGTAACACCGTTTCTTATTTGCGCGGCCTCGAATCCGAATTTGGAGAATCCAGCAATGCTATCCGTCTGGAGCTCAACAAAATGGAAGATGCCGGGATGTTGGATTCCTATCAGGAAGGCAATAAAAAATTTTTTAAAGCCAACGTCAAATACCCGCTTTTTAAAGAAATACATAGTATCCTTTTAAAGTATATTGGCCTGGATCAGATTCTCGATCAGGTATTGGAAAGGCTAGGCCATCTGGACCAGGCTTTTCTCACCGGTGCTTTTGCCCAGGGCCGGGATAGTGGGGTCATTGACCTTATCCTGGTAGGTCAGCTGGATAAAGGCTACCTCATCCAATTGGTAGAAAAAGCAGAAAAACTGATCAAACGTAAAATCCGTTACGTCATTTATGAAGATGAAAAAGAATTAAAGGAAGGATGGTCTTCTTTTGACCCAATCCCATTTTTGATCTGGTCGTCCCCTGCCTGGGCAGCACTCAAATCCAATACCCATTAAATCCTGAGATATTTTATGATTCAAGCCTCTTACCAAAATGACCTTTCGCCAACAATCGGTAAATGGTTTGCGGTATTGACTAAAGTAAAAGCGGAAAAGGCTGTGTGTCAAACGTTGGTGGCTTCCGGAATTCAATGTTATGTTCCTCTTCAAAAAATTACCCGAATCTATACCCGGAAGAAACGGATATCCTTGGTCCCGCTGATCTACCGGTACATCTTTGTCCACATCAAAAAACAGGATTATGTGCATGTCCTGGAAAAACCCAATATCGAAGGATTCGTTCATTTCAACAGGCATTTGATTTCTATCCCTGATTCAGAAATCGAGTGGTTGCAGCGGGTTACGGGTGAGATCAATGATATTGTTTTGGAAAATCGGCCCTATACTCCCGGCGAAGCCGTCGAAGTAGTCATGGGTAATCTGACGGGGTTGAAAGGAAAATTGATAAAGTCGCTCGGTAAAAACGAATTGCTGATCGAATTGGACCATATTGGTTTTGGGTTGAGGATACAGGTAGATCCTGCCCATCTGCGCAGTCTTCAATGATCATATTGTATTGATCCGGCTGCGATTGTATTTTTTCAGCGATAGTCAGGTGCGACATATCGGGGGCGAAGCCATGTACAGGGTTGAATTGCAGAATTGTTGAATTGTTGAATTGTCTGAGAATGTTTGAAATGTTGAATTGTGAAATTGTCTGATGGCACTGGATAATTCACCTCATTATAAATTTCCCTTTGAAAAGCTTGAGATTTGGGAATTGGCCATAGGCTTATCCGTTAGAATTTATAAAATCACGCAAGATTTTCCTCAAAGCGAAAAATTTGGAATAACCAACCAATTAAGAAGGGCAGCAAATTCAGTGAGTGCAAATATCGCCGAAGGCTCAGGAAGGCTGTCAGTAAAAGATAAAGCCAATTTTTTCCAGGTTTCGTATAGTTCTTTGTTGGAAGTTTTAAACTTTTTAATTATTTCAGAAAAATTGGGTTTTATTACCAATCAAATCCTGGAAGACCAAAGAGAAATGATCTCTGAACTTTCGAATAAAATATATGCTTATCACAAAAAACTCAAAACATGACAAACACAATTCAACAGTTCTTCACTTCACTTCAACAATTCAACAGTTCAACAATTCAACCCTAAATGAATATAGGCGTCATCGGTACCGGATATGTAGGCTTGGTTACAGGCACCTGTTTTGCTGAAATGGGCCACCAGGTAATCTGTGTGGATATCGATCTGGAAAAAATTAAAAAACTTCGTTCCGGGCAGATCACCATTTATGAGCCTGGACTTGAAAATTTATTTGAACGAAATATCCAGCGGAATAGAATTCAATTTACTTCGTCCCTTCAGGAGGCAGTGGATCATGCGGAGATTTTATTTCTGGCCTTGCCTACACCGCCAGGTGCGGATGGTAAAGCGGACCTGAGTTATATTTTAAATACAGCGGCCCAACTGAGTGGGATGATCCATCGATATACTTTGGTGGTCAATAAAAGCACAGTACCGGTCGGGTCAGCCGATGAGGTGACCAGGGTACTTGCTCAAAATCTGGATAGCTCATTGTTTGATGTGGTCTCCAATCCGGAATTTTTACGGGAAGGGGTTGCGGTCGAAGATTTTATGAAGCCGGACCGGGTCGTCATAGGTAGCCGCAGTGAGAGGGCCATTCATAAAATGAAACATTTGTATGAACCGTTTGTACGGCAGGGGAATCCGATTCTTGTCATGGACGAGCGATCGGCCGAAATGACAAAATATGCCTCGAATTCTTATCTGGCTGCCCGCATCAGTTTTATGAATGAAATGGCTAACCTTTGTGAAAGGACGGGTGCAGATGTAGATATGGTTAGGAAAGGCATGGGCAGCGACAACAGAATAGGTAAACGATTTTTATTTCCAGGCATCGGTTATGGTGGAAGTTGTTTCCCAAAAGATGTACGGGCTTTGATTCATACCGCCAAAGTCTATGGATATGATCTAAAAATATTAAATGCTGTAATCGGAGTCAATGAAGAACAAAAACATGTCCTGGTCCAAAAACTAAATCAATATTTTCAGCATCAAATACAAGATAAAAAAATTGCCATCTGGGGATTGTCCTTTAAGCCCAATACCGATGATATTCGGGAAGCTCCGGCACTGAATATTATAGAGGATCTATTGGCCCAGGGTGCCAGGGTCAGGGTATTTGACCCGGAAGCTATGGAACAGACCAGGACTGTTTTTGGCAATCAGGTGGAATATGGGCAGAATGAATACGAAGTCCTGGAACAGGCTGATGCTTTATTGATTGCGACGGAATGGAGTTTATTCCGGGCACCTGATTTTGATCAAATCAAATCGTTGATGAGGACGCCGGTTATATTTGATGGCAGGAATTTATATGAACTCGATGATCTGCCCGCTGGTTTTTATTATGAAAGTATAGGCCGTAAAACAGTCACTACAATTTAATCCTGTGTTTTATGCAAATGGTTGACCTTAAATCCCAATACCTCAGGATCAAACCGGAGGTGGATAAAGCGATCTTCAATGTCTTAGACCACGGCCAGTTTATCAACGGCCCGGAGGTACATACTTTTGAGCAGGCATTGGAAAAATACCTGGATATCCCTTATGTCATTCCATGCGCTAACGGCACGGATGCCCTGCAAATAGCCCTGATGGCTATCGGATGTCAACCCGGGGATGAAATTATTGTGCCCGCTTTTACCTATGTAGCGACTGCGGAAGTCATTGCATTGCTACAACTCAAACCGGTGATGATCGACGTCGATTATGAAAGTTTTTTAAGCACACCGGAATTGATCGAAGCCGCTATAACTGCTAAAACCAAAGCCATTGTCCCGGTTCATTTATATGGACAAATGTCGGATATGAAAAAAATCATGGAACTGGCAGATCGTTATAAAATATTTGTGATTGAAGACAACGCGCAAGCTATTGGAGCAGATTATATTCATCCAACCGGTAGTCGTTATAAATCCGGGACACTCGGTCATATAGGTTGCACGTCATTTTTTCCATCCAAAAATCTGGGATGTTTTGGAGATGGTGGAGCCCTGATGTGCCAGGACGCTGAACTTGCGGATAAAATACGAATGATATCCAATCATGGACAGAAGAAAAGATATTATCACGACCTCATCGGAGTCAATTCCAGGCTGGATTCAATACAAGCGGCTGTACTCAACATCAAATTAAAATATCTCGATGAGTATTGTCAGGCCCGTCAAAAAGTAGCACTGGCCTATACCCAGGCATTTGAAGATATCCCAGCCATACTGACACCGGCAGAGGTGGCTTATTCCACCCATGTATATCATCAATACACCCTAAAAATCGCCGATGGACGAAGAGATGCCTTATCCGAATATTTGAACGAAAAAAAGATCCCTAACATGATCTATTACCCGGTACCCCTGTATGCCCAACTGGCCTTTATCCCTTTCCGGGGTGAAGTCAATTATTTACCGGTCACGGATAAACTCTGTCAGGAAGTAATATCCCTGCCAATCCATACGGAGATGCAGACGGCGGATTTGGATCAGATCATTGAAGCAGTAAGGAGTTTTTTTAATTGATGTTGTATCAGATGTCGATGGTATCTTGTTTTGGCTGGTGAGTAGTCATAGTTTCGCAGCTACGCCGCTAAAGAGTCTTTTATGTTATTTTGTTACATAGGTGGGGCAACTACGTTGCCAGCACATGTCAAACTGTAGTAAAGTTTCGCTTTGTAAGCCACATCGTGGCGATATTTTATTAGCACAATTATAGAACCGGGTCAGGATACCTTGCCTTTAACACATAATTGCCGCACAATTTTTTGTTGATTGGGCATGAATCATGATAGACATTCGATTTTCAAAGCCACCTCGTGGCGATATTTTATTAGCACAATTGTATAACCGGGTCAGGATACCTTGCCTTTAGCACATAATTACCGCACAATTTTTTGTTGATTGGGCATGAATCATGGTAGACATTCGATTTTCAAATCCACATCGTGGCGATATTTTATTAGCACAATTGTAGAACCGGGTCAGGATACCTTGCCTTCAACACATAATTACCGCACAATTTTTTGTT
>Ga0138256_10002136_pt1 | contig 21300 bp, 10 predicted proteins | sample KNB2016incub_MG_FD_105486 | JGI IMG/M metagenome (GOLD analysis project Ga0138256, IMG submission 105486) | Active sludge microbial communities from wastewater in Klosterneuburg, Austria - KNB2014incub_MG | ecosystem: Engineered > WWTP > Activated sludge > Unclassified | place: Austria... | reverse complement strand
GGCCTCGGCTAGTGCGGTGGAGCGGTCCAAGGAGGCCACGCCGCGGTGCCCGGCGCCACCAATGTTGTTGAAGGCACCTCCTGCGTATACATGGCTCGCATCGAGCTGAAGTGCGCGGACCGCTCCATCCGGGGCGGGATCCCAGGCGGTGGCATTATTAATGTTCGAAAGCAGCGATAATTCAGCAAGCCCATTGCGCGGCTGCCCTCCGATGTTCGTGAAGTCCCCGGCCGCATAGATGCTGCTGCCATCCACGGCAAGCGCGCGCACCGAGCCGTTCGCCGCTGGGTTCCAAGTGTCCAGCGTTCCACTGGTTTGATCGATGGCGAGGAGATGGGGGGTAGGAGAGGAGAAGTCACCGCCCACGTACCACATGCCCTGAGCGCAGGCGATGGCGCGCACGCCCGCGTTGAAGGCTACGTTGGGTTGTGTCGGAACGGCCACGCCGGTGGTGCCATCCAACACTGCGATGTTGGTTCTGGACCTTCCGCCGGAACTAAGGAAGGAGCCACCGTTGAACAAGCCCGTCCCTGAGCATGTCAACGTCAATGTTCCGGGGGAATGGCGGATATCCAACGAAGTGACCGATCCCGTGGCGATGTCAATTGCGGCCATGCATCTACGATCCTGTCCTGCCATGGAGAGGAACGAACCCGCCGCGAAGAGGGTGGTCCCGCTCGGATCCAAGGCCAGGGCACTTACGCTCGCGTCGGGGGTGGGCACAGTGGTGGGGTGGATCGCACCGGTAGTAAGGTCCACCGCGGCCAAGCGGTTCGCGGGTAACCCGGCCAGCTGCGTGAACGAGCCCCCCAGGAAGATGCGATCTGTGTGCAGCACCAATGAGCTCACTGTTTTCGTAGTGCTGAGGTTCGGGCTCGGGTCCCAAGGGAGCAAGGTGCCCGTGGTCGCATCGAGCGCACCGCAGTAGTTGCGGGCCGTGCCGTTCAATGAGGTGAAGTCGCCAGCTACATAGACCTCACTTGCGGAAGCGATCAACTTGGTCACCGCATGGGAGGCGGTCGGTGCCCAGGGATCGATGGCCCCCGTAGCGGCGTCCAGGGCCATCAGGTTGTTGCGCGTGTATGGTATCGCGCTTATCGTGAGGCTGGAGATCGAACCTCCCAGGTAGATCTTGCCGCCTGCAAGGGCCATGGCGAATATCACGGTCGGCGGGCTCACTGTTTGCGTGCTTCCCCAAGAGCCAAGGGACCCTGTGGCCGGATCGAGCGTGGCGATCCGCGGTCTGGGTACCCCGTTGACCAGCCCGAACCCGCCACCGATATAGAGGGACCCAGCATGCATCAGCATGGTGAACACGGTATTGTTCGCCGTGGGAGCCCATGGGCCCACACTGCCGTCGGACAGGATATGCGCCAGACGTAGGCGTGGCAGGCCTCCCACCTCGGTGAAAGCGCCGCCGATGTACCACCCTCCTGCACCATCGCTCACCGCTGTTTGCACGACCCCATTGATCCGAGGCATTTGCGGCCGCACCTGGCTAGTGCCCAGATCCACCTCCGTGCCGAACGGATTGTTCGGCCCCACATAACTGAAGGCACCACCGAGGGCCACGGTATTGGTGATCGGGTCGAGTTCGATGGCGTTCACGGTCCCATCCGTGATCCACCATTGCGGTCGGGGCGTGGTGATCTGCGCGGATGCGGCCACACCGAACATTGAAAAACCGATCGGGAGCAACAGGTTCCTCATGACCATAGTGGATAAGATGAGCGAAAGGGTTCGTTAATGTAACGGTTCTTCCTGAGAGCGCGGGACCGTGCTTCGAACCGTTCGGATCGGGGAGAGGTGACACCCTTCAGACGCTACCTTGGTCGGCCTATCCCGCAACAGCAATGGGTCGCACCGCTCGCTTCTTTTTCATCGCCGCGTTCCTAAGCGCCACTTCGATCGTTCCCGCCCACGAGGGCATGTGGCTCCCCACCGTACTGGGCAGCATCCAGGACCGTATGCAGGCCGAGGGATTGGAACTTACCGCGGAGGATATCTATAGCGCGAACAATGGCAGCTTGAAAGATGCCATCGTATTGTTCGGTGGTGGATGCACGGCCGAGGTGATCTCCGGGGATGGATTGATCCTTACCAACCACCATTGCGGTTTCGGAAGTATTCAGGAACACAGCGCCCTGGACCACGACTATCTGAAGAACGGATTTTGGGCCATGGACCGTGCCGCCGAGTTGAAGAACCCAGGGCTTTCGGCCACGTTCATCATCCGCATGGAGGACGTGACCGAAAAGATGCTGGCTACCGTTCCTGTCGGCGCTTCGGAGGGCGAAAGGCAGCAGGCGCTCGCTACGGCGGGCGCATCGTTCGCGAAAGAGGCGATCGCCGAGGGCCATTACAATGCGGTGGTGCGTGCCTTCAACTATGGACTGCAGTTCATCCTGATCATAAGTGAGACCTTTCCTGACGTGCGCCTTGTGGGAGCTCCCCCTGGTGCGGTCGGGAAATTCGGTGGCGACACGGATAACTGGATGTGGCCCAGGCATACGGGCGACTTCTCCATGTTCCGCATCTATGCCGGGCCGGACAACAAGCCGGCCGACGCGGGACCCGGCAATGTGCCCTTCCGACCAAGGCACGTCCTGCCTATCGCCATGGGAGGAGTGAGGGAAGGCGACTTCGCTATGATCTATGGATTCCCAGGGAACACACAGCGCTACCTCACCAGTTACGCTGTGGAGCATTTGATGATGCGCACCGATCCCGCCCGGATCGCCATGCGCACCGCCAGCCTCGGCGTGATCGACCGCGCCATGCGCGCGAGCGATCGGGTACGGATCCAATACGCCGACAAACAAAGCGGCATAAGTAACGGTTGGAAAAAGTGGATAGGGGAGTTGCGGGGATTGCGCGAATTGGAAGCGGTGGACCTGAAGCGTTCGCAGGAGGCCGAGTTCAGGCAGCGGGCGATCAACCAGGGACGCCCGGACCTGGTGGCCGTGCTGGACACATTGGGCGCGATCTACGCCAAGTGGTCCCCCTATGCCCACGCGCGTGATCTGTTCGTGGAGTGGGCCTACTATGGGCCTGAACTGGTGCGCTTCGCGGATAGGTTCAAGGAACTGGAAGCGTCACACACGGCGTCGCGGGAAAGCGGAAAGTTGGAAGCCGAACTGGTGAAGTTGCGCGCCGCGACGGAGGGTTTCTACAAGGACTTTGATGCCCGTGTGGATCGCGACGTATGCAAAGCGCTCCTGCCGATCTATCGCGAACGCATCGACCCGGTGTTGGCGCCAGCGGCCTTGACCGCCATCGATCAACGATCCGGCGGGAACGTTGATGCGTTCGTGGACGATCTCTATGACCGCACGCTTTTCACTTCCAAGGAGAACGTCTTGGCGCTGCTCGCGCGTTTCGATACGAGGGCCGCGAAGAAACTTTCGGCCGACCCGATGAGCCGGCTGTCGCGCAGCTTTTTCGATTCCTTCCTCAACGGGGTTCGGCCCGTCCATGCGGCGCTCGGTGAGCGTATCGAGTCCGGGATGCGGAACTATGTGGAAGGGACCATGGCGCTTTTTCCGGAGCACACCTACTGGCCGGACGCGAATAGTACGCTGCGTCTCTCGTACGGCAAGGTGGAAGGATCGCGACCACGCGATGGAGTGGTCTATCAGGCGTTCAGCACCTTGGACGGTATCTTAGAGAAATACCAGCCCGGCGACCCGGAGTTCGACGTACCGGAGAGGCTGGTGGAGTTGCACCAGCTACGGGACTATGGTCGCTACGCCGAGGCCGGTAGTATGCCGGTATGTTTCACGGCTTCTTTGCACACCACGGGTGGCAACAGCGGGAGCCCGGTGATCAATGGTCGCGGCGAGCTCATCGGCCTCAACTTCGATCGAAGTTGGGAAAGCACGATGAGCGATATCCTGTTCGATCCTGCGAAGTGCCGCAACATCGCGGTTGATATCCGTTATGTGCTTTTCGTGGTGGACAAACTATGCGGAGCCGGGTATTTGCTCGAAGAGATGCGGTTCGCACCGGCTGAAGCCACCCTGCCCATCATCGATCTTCCAATACATCGTTGATCCATGGGAACCTGGACCGAACGGCATGGCCGACTGGAACGCAGCTTCAAATTCAAGGATTTCAGCGAGGCGTTCGCCTTCATGACCCGGGTGGCCATGGAAGCCGAAAAACTCGGGCACCATCCCACTTGGACGAATACCTGGAACACGGTCGACATCGCACTGAGCACCCACGATGCGGGTGGAGCGATCACCGAGAAGGACCACGCCTTGGCGAAGGCGATCGACCGGGTGGCAGGTGGAAAAGAAGAAGCCCCCCGGTGATCGGAGGGCTTCAAGGGGAGAGGTGAACTGGATCAGCCCACTTTCTTCACATCGGCGGATATGCGCAAGGTGGTTTGCTTGGGTTCGGTGTTCGCTGTTACCGTGACCGTTTTCTGCTGGGCGTTCTCCTGCTTGCCCGGCTTGTAAACCACTTCGATCTCGCCACTGCCGCCCGGAGCGATCGGCTCTTTGGGATAGCTCGGTACCGTGCAACCGCAGGAACCTTGGGCGTTCTCGATCAGCAGCGGCTCTTTGCCGGTGTTGGTGAACTTGAAGACGTATTTGTTCTCACTGTCCTGCTTGATGCTGCCGAAGTCGTGCTCGTATTGCGCGAAGTTCACGGTGGTCTTCGGGCGGTTGTCCACTTCCGTCTTGGCCTGCTGGGCCAGTGGATCGAAGGCCTTGGCCTCTGCGGTCGTAGCAGGCGGCTTGGTCGGTTGCGCGGCGGACATCGTGCTGGCGGCCTCTTCCGAACTGGTTGAGCTGCCCGTGGATCTGCCGCTGGCGGCCATATAGATCAAGGTGCCGGCGATGATGGCCAGCAGCGCGATCTTGACGGTCTCTTTCATCGCTTGGTAGGTTGGTCGTTGGTTGTGGCCGCGAAAATACACCGGCCACGCTCAACCTGGGGGCGTTAACGATCCCTTAACAGCCTTCTACTGCTGGCGGGCGATGCCCATCCGCTCATAGGTGTCGCCACTAAGCGCATCCAACGCTTTCTGGTAGCTGTTGTCCACGGGATTGTCCGCGTTGATGGCTTGCCAGTAGGCGGAGTTATCCCAAAGATCGCGGGCGATGAGCGCTTTCAGGCGAAGCGCGAGGAGCGGGCGCGAACGGGCGAGACCTTCGGCATCCTTCTTCACCTCATCCTTCTCGCCCGCTGCTACCAATGCGTTCATCAGGTCATCGCTCACCGTGAAGGAGCGGATGAAAGGTTCGACAGCCGCGAATTGCCGAAGGAGCGCCTCACGGTTCGTATCGACGTACGAAAGCGCGAACGTGTTCAGGGTCCCCTTGCGCACCAGCTTTCCGAAATACTCAGAGCTGAGGGACGTGTCGATGGCCACGAAAATGTCCGGCATAATGCCGCCACCGCCGAACACAACGCGTTTGTTCATGGTGAAGAACCGGGCGGTATCGAGCGGATGGATGCTGTCCGCATGGGTGAGTTCGCCACGTTCCAATCGCTCGCTACGCTCCTTGCGGTAAGCCTCCACCCCTTCCTCATAGGGCTTCTGGATGCACCGGCCGCTGGGCGTGTAGTACCGGGAAACTGTCAAGCGCACGGCCGATCCGTCGGGTAACATCACTGGTCGCTGCACCAGACCTTTGCCAAAGCTCCGACGACCCACTACGAGCCCGCGGTCCCAATCCTGCACAGCCCCCGTTACGATCTCGCTCGCACTGGCGGAACCTTCGTCCACCAGCACCACCAAACGGCCTTTCTCGAACCGTCCTTCGCTCGTCGCGTAGGTGTTCTCCCGAGGGGCATTGCGTCCTTCGGTATACACGATCAACTTGTGGTCGGCCAGGAACTCATCAGCCATCTCGATGGCGGAACGCAGGTAGCCGCCCCCGTTCCCTTGAAGGTCCAGCACCAGGTCCACCATGCCTTTAGCGCGGAGTTCGTCCAGCTTGTCCCGCACCTCTTTTGTGGTGGTGGCGCTGAAACGGCTCACTTTGACATAGCCCACGCTAGGCGTTGCCATATAGGCGGACTCCACGCTGTAAATGGGGATCTTGTCACGGACGATGGCGAATTCCAAGGGTTCTTTCTCACCGCGCCGCACCACCGTCACGTTCACCTTGGTGCCCTTCTTGCCGCGCAAGCGCTTCATCACGTCGCTGTTCTTGAACTTGACACCGGCGACGGTCTCGTCCTCGATCTTCACGATGCGATCACCTGCCCTGATGCCCAAACGTTCGCTGGGACCGCCGACGATCGCGTCCACCACGTAGATGGTGTCCTCGACGATATTGAACTGGACCCCGATCCCTTCGAAATTCCCCTTGAGCGGTTCGTTCACCTCGTCCAACTCCTCTTTCGGGATGTAGATCGAATGCGGATCGAGCTCCGCGAGGATGCTCACGATGGCCTCGTCCACTAGCGCCTCATCATCCACGCTGTCCACATACATGCGGTCGATATGGTAGAGCAGCGCTTCGACCTTGCTGGCTTTGGTGGTGGGCTGGCTCTGTGCGAAAGAAAGTCCCGCTTGCAGGATGATCAGAAAAAGAACGGTGGGTCGGTTCATCGGCTGTTGCTGAAGTTCGTGTGGATCAGGGATGGAACGGATGGGAGGTTCGACGGGTTGCCCGGGACATCACTTGCTCGGAATTTTCATGCCAAGGATCCGGTACGTGCTGCCTTGCTTGAGCTGGTCTTTGTGGTACTTCTCCACCCAAGCCACTTTTCCGTCCTTGTAGTAGCGCCATTTGCCATGTTTCATCCCATCCTTGTAGTGACCCACGATGCCCTCCTTGCGGAAAGCCCATGTGCCCTCGCGCTTACCCATGCGGTATTTCCCTTTCAAGGTGATGTGACCGAACTCATCATATTCGGTCCAATCCCCGTGAAGGGAACCCCAGCCATACACCGCGAAGATGAGCGGTCTTCCGTCCGGGAAGAACGCACGGTACACTCCGCTGGGCTTTCCACGTTTGTACCCCAGCCGTACCGCGACGCGGGTGGTATCGAACGCGTAGCGGCCGAAGTGGGTGAATGCGACCGTATCGCGCAAGGGGCCATAAACCACCTGGTAAGCTCTTACCTCATTTTCCGTGGGTACCCAAAGGGTGTCGGGTTGCGCACTACATGGGAAGGAGTGCGCCAGGACCAGAGAAAATACGATGGACCGGATCATGGTCGCGCGGGTACGGAAACTTGGAAGGAGCGACCGATGGACCGGCCTTGGGTATCCGTCAAATGTAAGTGGTGTGTTCCCGGACCTACGGCAAGGGCCAGACGGTGGTCCCCGTGGGTGGTGGCTACGAATACTCGGTCCAGATGCCAATGGATGTAAGTGTTTCGGTCCCGATGTGCGGCTTCGGCGACGACCCGGCCGCGAACACCATCCAGTTCTGTGGCCAGGAGCACTGCGGCTTCGGGCCCCGGGTAGATCAGTTCCATTACATCGTTATCCGCCGTGTTCAGCTCAGGTCTTCGCCACGGTGGAAGGCGCACATAGCTGGGGTCCTGGGGAGCATAGTAGGATTCCATCGCCGGGGGGAGAACGAACCAGGGCACAAGCACCCCGCCCTCGTTGACGGCCAAACGCGCTTTGTGATCCGCTGAAACAGGTATTGAACGATGGTAAGGACAGGGCTCCGTGCGTGCGCCCGAGCGAGGGGCCCAGGTGGTATCCGTTCCGGGACAGATCGCTGTGCTGCGATGGCCGCTTTTCCGGCAGATCGATAAGGGGAGAAGATCGTCGAAAGGCACCTCGGGCCTCTCACCGACGGGAAGTAGCCCGAAAACTTCGAATAGCAAGGGTGCGGCCGCGAGCGCCCCGGTAAGACCTGGCCGTCCCTCTCCACTGGCATTGCCGCACCACACCCCCACACAATAGGTCGCGCTCACCCCGATGGCCCAGGCGTCCCTGTGCCCATAGCTCGTCCCGGTCTTCCATGCGATGTTCCTGGCACCCGCGAACCTTTGCCAGCCCTGTTCCTCCACAGGCCTTTGGGACCGGGTCAACGCGTCAAGGGTGAGGTGTACGGGACCGGCGGAGAGTGGGACAGAGGTTGCGGTATGCTCCGGGGGTGCGTTCGCGAACAACACGGGCGCATGCACCACTCGGTATCCCTCCCACGCGGTGCGTCCATGCGCATATCGAATGCGCCCCAGGGTCGCGTATGCTCCACACAATTCCCACAAGCTGCTTTCGCCACCGCCCAAGATCAAACTAAGTCCGTAGTGCTCCGCAGGTCGGTCAAGGCCAAAGAGCCCTAAGTCGCGCAAGAGACCCAATGTTCGGTCCACCCCGTGCCGACGGAGCGCGCGCACGGCGGGTACATTGAACGATCGTGATAGCGCTTCGGCCGCCGGAACCGCTCCTCGGTATTTCTGGTCATAGTTCTGCGGGCTGAACCCTTCATATTGGGTGGGGAGGTCTGCCACGAGCATGTCCGGTAACAATTCGCCGTGCTCGAGCATGGCTGCGAACAGGAACGGTTTCAATAGGCTGCCGGTGCTCCGCTGCGCCCGGACCAGATCCATTCTTCCCGCATGCGCGTCACCAGCGGCCGCCAGATTGCCGACGTAGGCGAGGACCTCCCCGGTTGGAACGTGCATCACGAGCACAGCCGCATTGTGGATCCTATCCTCGAGCAGTCGTTCCCCATGTTGCTCGGCCACGGCCATGACCCGGTCCTGCAGATCACCATCGAGGGTTGTGCGCAACGCTGATCCGGGGGCTTCCGAACGGAGAAGCAGGTGGGGTGATTTCAGGGGGAGCGCTCGCGGACCCTCAGGCAAGGGCTCGTTGCGGGCCAGGGACCACTCAAGGCTGTCCAGCACTTCGATCGCCAATAAGCGGTCGAGCAACCGATCGCGTTTGGTGCGTAGCGCCTCCCGGGATCGGCCGGGATGCACAAGCCCCGGTGCGTTCGGCAGCACCGCCAAGGTGGCGGCTTCCGCCCAGCTTAAGTGACGGCTTGAGTGGTCCAGATAGCGCCAGCATGCGGCCTCAAGCCCAACTACATTGCCACCAAAGGGGGCGTTCGCTGCGAACAACGCCATGATCTCGTCCTTACTAAGGTGGAATTCCATTCCGAGGGCAAGCCAGATCTCTGCGAGTTTGTTGCAAAGCGTGCGTGGTCCTCCGCGGCTCATTCGCGCTACTTGCATGGTGATGGTGCTACCACCCTGAACGATATGACCGGAGCGTATATTCTGGCCCAGAGCGCGGAACAGGGAAGGAAGATGGATCCCACAGTGGGAACGGAAATGCCGGTCCTCGAACTGTTCCAAGCAGGTTTCGAACCGGTCTGCAACGCTATCGGATGCAGGGGGCAAACGCCATTGTCCGTCAGCCGCTACGGCCGCCGCCAGGAGTTCTCCGTTCCGGTCCAGAACGGTGCGCGAAAATGGCTTGTCGAACCAGGCCGGACCTGTGGTCGACCAGAGAAGTGAGAGCCCGGCCAGAAGGAGCACGGAACAAGCTATGGCCCAGCGCACAACACGTCGGGACAACCTGGACGGACTTGGGGGCGTCATGGCAGCAGGGAGCAACGGTACGCAAGTTCCAAACCTTGTTCCGAGGGAACCTTATCTTCGACCGCCTTAACGACACACGATGCACCGTAAACTCCTTGCACTAGTCGCCCTTTCTACCCTGTCCTGGAACGTTGCTAAAGCCACGCACGTCGCCGGTGGGGAGATCATCTACGAATGCTTGGGCAATGGGCAGTACCAGTTTTCGCTGATACTTTATCGTGATTGTGCTGGTACTACCTTGGGTACTTCGTACACCTTGGACTTCACGAGCCCGTGCGGCAACCAATCCTTGACAGTGGACGTGGACACGGTGTTCGAGGTGAGCCAACTTTGTGAGGATCAGCTTCCGTTCAGTTCCTGCAACGGGGGTAACCTTCCTGGATTGGAACAGCACGTCTTTACCGGAACGATCACACTCCCCCCTTGTGATTTCTGGACCGCATCCTGGTCGCTTTGCTGTAGGAACGATGCCATTAGCAATCTCCAGACGCCGGGAACCTATGACGGGTATCTGGAGACAAGTATGAACAACGAGGATTATCCCTGCGATAACTCTCCTGTTTTCACGAACGCGCCGATCCCGTACGTCTGCTTGAACCAACCGGTCGTTTATTCCTATGGTGTTTACGACCCGGACGGAGACTCGCTTAGCTATGCATTGATAAGCGCCATGACCACCGGCGGTGTGCCGATCCCCTATGTATTCCCCTACACGTTTTTGGAGCCTATCCAAGCAGGGTTGACCTTCGACCCCTTCACCGGGCTGCTGCAATTCACTCCGAACGCCATTGGGAACTACGTGGTGGTGATGGAGGTAACACAGTACGACGACGATGGTAACGTCATCGGCACGACGTTGCGCGATATGCAGTTCGTGGTGATCGCCTGCACGAACCAAGCCCCCGACCCAACCGCCGGGGCGATCGACAATTTCAGCGGAACCGCCGTTCAGACCGGGCCGTTCAGTATCGAACTCTGCGAATCGGACAATTTCTGCTTCGAGGCGACCTTCACCGATCCAGACGCGGGCGATACCCTCACGTTCAGCAGCAATATTCAGCAGAATCTCCCCGGCTCAACCATTTCGGCCACCGGTGCCAACCCGCTCACCATAACGGTTTGTTGGACGGCCCAAGCGGGTAACTCGGGCTTCTTTCCGTTCACCATAACGGTGGAGGACGGCAACTGCCCGATCAGTGCGTTCCAGACGTTCGTGTATGCCACCAATGTGCTTCAACGCACCTCGGTCGGTCCTGACCAGACAATTTGTGGTCCGCAGATCGCGGAGATCGAAGCACAAGGAGGATTGAATTTCGTGTGGACCATTATTCCCGGTGGTGATCCCATTACAGGTCAGAATTTCACCTGTTTGGATCCGCCGTTCTGCTCTGAGGTGATCGCGGATCCGAATTCCACGACCTCCTACATCGTTACCAGCGACCTGGCAGGTACATGCATCAACGCGGACACCGTAACTGTTTTTGTAGTGTCTGATTTCACCTTCGCGGCGACTCAAAGCGACGACACGCTCTGCTTGGGGGAGACCGCCCAGTTGAACGTGGTGCCGAACCCGAACCTTCCCGGTTACACCTTTGAATGGATACCCACCTTGGGTCTATCCGCTGGTGATATCGCCAACCCGATCGCTGGATATAGCCAGCCGGGGTCGTATGCCTACACGGTGGAGATCACGAGCCCGGATGGCTGTGTGAAACAGGACACGACATTGGGTCTGGTCGTATTGCCTGGCTTCGTCCCCGACTTCACGCTCACGGTTGCGGATAGCTCTTTCTGTGAGGGCCAGGGAACCACGTTCACCGTGGACATTGATAACTCCCCACCCATCTATTGCGGACCGAACTTTGCGGGTTGCACCTCGGGCATCGTTGCTGATTTCGAACTGGGCACCGGTGTGGACCAGGGAACGACCACTTCGTATCCTGCCCCCTATGGCAACTGGTACAACAGCACGCGACACCAAGTATTGGTCCGTGCGAGCGAGTTGTTGGCGCTTGGCTTTACGGGTGGGACGATCAATGAATTGTCGATGAACATCGCAGTGGTCAACGGGCTAAGTCTCTATCCAGGTTGGTCGATCCAGATGGGTTGTACGACGCTCGATTCGCTGGATATCAATGACGGGTTCGTTTCAGGGTTGACGCAAGTTTTTGGACCCACCGATGTGAACATCCTGGCGGGCTGGAACAGCTACGTGCTCAACCCCGGCTTCAATTGGGACGGTGTATCGAACGTGGTCGTGGAGTTCTGTTTCAGCAACTATCCGAACGGCTTCACACAGAATTCCCCAACGTTCTACACGACCACCAGCTACACATCCGTGATCTACAACTTCACGGATGGTGCGAACCTTTGCGACACGGTGACGCCGCCGTTCTTCAACCAAGGTGAGAGCAACCAACGCCCGAACATGCGTTTCCGCGTCTGTGCCGGTGTGAACGAGGATCTGCTCGTATACTCCTGGAGCCCGACCGACGGCCTCAGCGATCCGAACGGTCCGGTCACCAATGTGGTCCCCATTGTGACACCAGCGGTTTACACAGTGACCGTTGGTGATCCGAATTTGGGCTGCTTCGGCACGGCCACGGCCACCACCTACTGGGATCCCCCTGCGGACGTGAGCTTCGTACCCTTGCCAACGAATGAAGGTGTGGCCCCATTCGTTGTCAGCTTTGACAATACTTCCTCAGGCAACGTGACGTCGTTCACATGGACGTTCGGTGATTCGACCGGCACATCCAACGAATTCGAACCTGGTTACACTTTTGAGGCCGCTGGCACGTACGTTGTTACCCTCTACGGCGTTTCGGATCAAGGTTGTACAGGCTTCTACCAGGATACGATCGTGGTTTTACCCGATCCGGTCGTGGACATTCCTAACGTATTCTCGCCCAATGGTGACGGCGATAACGATGCGTTCATCTATCGAGATCTGCGCGGCTTCAAGCAAGTGGAGATGACGATCTTCAATCGGTGGGGCCAGAAGGTGCATGAAGCACCTGTAACGGCGGACAACGGCACCATTTGGCGTCCAGAGACCAGTGTAGCCGAGGGTACCTACTTTTATGTGTTCATCGGCCAGGGCAACGACGGCAGTGAAGTGAAAAGGGAAGGGCACGTCACTCTGGTGAGGTGACCTGCACAACGATCCGAGAAAGGGCCTTCGGGCCCTTTCTCATTTGCCAGATCCGCTATCCTACCGGTATAACTTGGCACAATGCGAACTGGGATCAACACGGGTTGGGTGTCATGGAGCCTCGGCTTGCTGCTCTATCACCTGTCCTCCGGTCTGTGCGCGATGGAAAGCGAAGTGCCTCGATCCTTTGTACTCGGGCTCACCTCGTCCCACGTGCCAACGGTGGAGGTTCGCGGCCCCGATGATGAACGCATTGCGGAACTGGACAAGATCACAGCGAATGAGGGTCGGCCGCCCGCGTACGGTGTCGTACTTCCTGTGGGTGTTGACGCGATAAGGACCGGAATATGGAGCGATGTTCCAACCGGTGGTCGGGTCCTGCGGCTCAAGGTGCGTTCGGCGAACGCCCTCGGAGTGGAACTCTACTTGGACGAGATGGACCTGCCGGAAGGCGCGATGTTGCATGTCTACGATGAACGTGGCCAGCAACTTCTAGGCGCGTACACCGCTGCACATGTAAGGTCGAACGGCCGGTTCACCACGGCCCAGCAGATAGGTGATGCCTGCATCTTGGAACTTTATGAGCCGCCCAATGCGTACGGTCGGTCCCGTCTCCGCGTCGCGGAACTGGGGTATGCTTTCCGGGGCTCCGATCCAGGGCGGTCGGATCCTTGCGAGGTGGACGTGAACTGCACGGAAGGTGCTGACTGGGCGGACGAGCGGGACGGTGTGGTCCGCGTGGGTACGCGTATCAATGGCGTCCTTTTCTGGTGTACGGGTTCCCTGGTCAACAACACAGCCCTCGATTGCAAACCCTACTTCTTGACGGCCCTGCATTGCGGCCTGGGTTCCACCGCTACTGACCTACAGGATTACAAGTTCTATTTCAACTATCAACGTCAGAGCTGCGGAACAGGGAGCGGTACCGCGACAGATGTGATCACGGGATGCCATCGTAGAGCCGACAGCAACGACGGGGGGGGGACGAGCGGGTCCGATTTCCTACTGCTGGAGAGCCTGGATCCGGTCCCCCCGTCGTTCTCACCATACTGGAACGGTTGGGACGCGACCGGCCCGGGTAGTAGCAGCGGTGTATCTATCCATCATCCTACAGGTTCTGAAAAGAAGATCAGTACTTACGCGATGAACCTCCTTACTACACAGTGGGCGGCTGGAGGCCCCTACAGCCACTGGTACGTCAAGTGGACCGCGACCGCGAACGGACACGGGGTAACAGAACTTGGGTCATCGGGTTCACCCTTGTTCAACGCTGATGGCAGGATCATTGGAACGCTCACCGGGGGTACGTCATGTTGTGTCGTAGATGGTTGCAATCTACCCGGCAGTGGGCCCAACGAGCCCGATTACTATGGCAAGATGCAGTACCATTGGACATCGAACCCGAACGATCCGAACGAAAAGCTCAAGGTGTGGTTGGATCCCCTTGCCACGGGAGTGACCGCACTGGATGGCAGCCGGAACCCTTGTGCGAACAACGTTTATGAACACAACGTACCTGCGTTCGAGCTGTTCCCTGTTCCTTGCGCCGGGCAGCTTACAGTGGCCGATACCCAGGGCGTGCTGAACGGTGCTTCCATGGATGTTGTCGATGCTACGGGGCGCGTCGCATGGCGGTCCGACTGGACCGGCGGGGGCCGTGGGCAATTCGATCTGGGCGCGCTGCCCGACGGAGTTTACCTACTAAGGATCAGCCGCACGGACCGGCCCGTGCAGCCCGTCCGGTTCATGATCGCCCGCTGAGCCTCTTTAAAATGATAGAGCGCCCGTAGGCGCCCTATGCTCACAGGGTGCGAGCCGCACTATTTCACTGGATCCACCATAAGGCCCTTCGCCTTGTACTTCTCTTCCATCTTGGCTTTCTCGCGCTGCGCGGTGCTCAGGTCCACATGCCGGACCACGGACCACTTCGCAGAGCCGATCTCGATGCCGCCAGCCTTTGCGAATTGCGCCACGACCTGATCATTGCTGGACTTGGGGTCGATCTGGAACGCCTCGGTGATCACCACGGTCTTCGTATCGGACTGGCTTACCAGGAACGCCGCGGCCGTGGCGGGTTGTTGGGCGCTGGCGAATAAAGCGGTGCTGAACAGCACGGACGCTAGGAGGGATCTGCGGAGGAACATCTGCATGTGTTTGATCCTACAATACTACGGAATGTGGCGTGCCGGGCAGCGCTGTTGGTGCGGTGCTACTTGGAGGCCTGTGGTCCGTCGCCCGGCGCGATCACCGCTACGTACTTCCCCGGCGTGCGGGCCTGGATGGCACGATCGTACATCGCTTCGCAGACGGCACCTGGTAGGTAGTAGCGCCCGGCATAGGCGGCCGTGAGCCTTAGATGAAAGGTGGCCTTCTGTCCACGACCCAGGCTGAAATAGGTCAGCACCCGGTCATCGCGGATATCCTGATGATCGAACGGCGAGTCCGGATAGCTCTGCTCGAGCCCTTCCATGCGCGCGTTCCGCAGTTCCCAACCGGATGGTAGCACCTGCGTAAGTGCGAGATTCTCGTACCGATCGAGCGAACCCGTATGGGTTACTTCCGTCGTAGCCAACAAGTCCGTGCCCTGGGTCAAAGCGGTCACATCCACCGGTCGGCCGTCGAGCGTGGTGTAGGTCACGCGGAGGTCGAGCCCCTGGTGGGTGGGCGGCTCCTGCCCGATGGCCGGAGTGCCGGTTCGTATAGTGCGCAGGAAGAGTTGTGCTTGTCCCTGGTTGTTCAGACGAACCGTGGCATTCCCATCCGGGATGGGGAGTTGCATGCGCCAAATGGATCGTCCGGTACGCACATCCGAGGTCTTCCCGCCAACGGTCACTTGGAAGTTCAGGCCGTCGCCGAGGGCGTTCTTTGAGGCGTACCGGGCCACGGCCATGAGCGCGAAAGCGGTGCTCTGGGTGCTGAGCCATTGGCCATCGCCGAGCCGCTGGGCCAGGCGACGTACCACGGCCCCAGCGGCTTCCTTGCGCTCCATGGCGACCAGCGCCAGCGCGATGATCGCTTCGTCACGCGCTCCGGAACCGAACGTCCCGGCCAGTTCGGCGTACGATGCTACCTGAACGCTGCGGTCTTTTACAAGGTCGTTGGCCACATCGATCCGCCCCAGATCAGTATACGCACAGGCCAGCGCCCAACGCGTGATGTCGTCGATCCCCACGGTCGTTCGAAGGCGGTTCATGGCCCCGCTTTCGCCCGCATTGGCGATCGCGAGGACCCAGAGGCGATAAGCCTGGATGAAGTGCGTACGCTCTTGACCCGGGATCGGGTTCCAGGTGCGCGCCATACGTCGCTGTCCGTCCTTCCATCGTTCGATCGTGGGGTGTGGCACAGCGAACCCGCTGCGTTCCGCTTCGAGTAGGAAGTGACCGGCGTAAACATTGCTCCACTCGTTGGAATAGTCACCACCCGGCCAATACGCGAAAGATCCGTCCGGCCGTTGGAAGGTGCCCAATTTGGTGATCGCTACCTGCACGTTCGCCTGTGCATCGGCTTCGCCAGCTTTGCTCAGGTCAGTGAGCGCGGACAGGAACAACTGGGGGAACGCTTTGGAAACGGTCTGTTCCAGGCAGCCGTGCGGGTAACCGAGCAATTCGTGCGAACGGCTCTCCAATCCCAGCGGAGGGATCGCGGTCACTTCCAGAGCCGCGGAATTGGTGCCCACCACCCCGATCGGAGTTGGTGTAAGGTTCCTTTCGCCCCCGGCGGGCAGTACATGGTCCTCTGCGACGGTGAGTGCTTGAACAGGTGGACGTACACCGATGTCGATGGCAGTGGATGCGCTCTCGGCACCCGCGGAGACGGTGACGGTCACTTTCGCGGCACCGAGCATCTCCTTCGCACGGAGTCGGAAGAAAGTGACCTGTTCACCAGGTGCGTTGAACGAGAGAACGCGTTGTTCACCCGCTATGGAGAGCAAGGTGCCCGAGGTGCTCAGCTTCACCGTTACGTTCCGTAGGTCCTTACCCATGGCGAAAACGGTGACGGGCAGGCTCACCTCTTCCCCCGGGCCAAGTACACGAGGTAAGGTCGCCAGTACCATCAAGGGTTGGCGAACTGGCACAGCCTGCTCCGCGTTCCCGTATGCGCGCTCGCCATTGCTCGCCACGACCATCACCCGCACACTACCCACATAATTGCTGATGGTGAAGCGATGCTCGCCTTTGCCACCCTTTTCCAACCGCGCGGGACCCTGGAACCGAACGATCGGTTTGAAGCGGCCGATGCGCGAAGGGTCAACGGGGCCTCCTTCATCACTTCCTCCCAGGGCCAGGATGCGCTCGGCCTGCACACCGAAGGCCCCTATCACCTCATCATAGAGGTCCCAGGTATGCACACCCAGCGCTTCGCGCGCATGGAAATGCGCCCAGGGATCCGGCGTTGCGAAGCGCGTGAGGTCGAGGAGGCCTTCGTCGACCAAGAATACCGTGTAGTTCATGGCGCGGCCTGTCTTCTCCCTGATCGAAATGGTGAACGGCTTGTCGGGGCGGATCTCCGCGGGTGCGCTGATGATGGGTTCCAAATGCGATCCAGGGTCCTCCACATGGATGGGGATCACGCCGTACAATCGGATCGGCAGGTCGTTCGCCACATCTCCATGGGGCTGGAGGATGCTCACGTGGGCGTATACCGTAGGACACATGTCCGGGGTGATGGTGAGGTGATGGCGCAATTCACCTCCGTCGAGCGGTACGCGTTCGATACGGAGCACACGATGACCGTTCTCGATGCTGATCAACGCGGTGCCTTTGGAAGGTGAAGGGATCAGCAGTTCCGCTTCATCCCCGGGTGCGTATCGTTCTCGATCGGTGTGGAAGACAAGACGTGTCGCCGCATCATCGCCTTCGCGACGCGAACGGCCTTCGCTGCCGGGCCAATCGAAGTGGACGGAAGCCACGGCCACATGGCCGCTGCTGAGTTCCTCCGATCGCACAAGGAACCGTCCCCATAATGGACGATCCACGCGTACATCGAATGTGGCTCGACCCTGAGCATCGGTCGTGATCTCTTCGGTACTTATGTGGCGGAGGCTCGACGCGCTCATGGCGCTGGTAGGTCCGTCCATCTCACCATCCCACCAACGGTCCTGGTCCATCTTCATCAGCCGCACGCGTAAAGCACGGCGTGGTAACGGCCTTCCGTTCGCGTCCACGCTCACGAGCGCGAAGCGATACGTCGTATCGGTGCGATAGGTGTCCCAGGCCCCATCGGCCGGTGCCGGCTTGATCCCCACATAGGCAGCATAGGGATGGAAAAGGATCTCCTGCCGATCCGTGCTCGCATCACCGCCCGGATCGCTCACCCGAGTGAGCACGGTAAGCCTTGTGGCAGAGGGGGCACCCGCACCGGCTCTCACATCCAGTGGAAGATCCAATTGGCCCTGAGCGTTGGTCCGCCCTTCGAACACGACCGTTTCCTCAGTGCGCAGTTCATGGCCAAGGTCATCAAAAAGGAAGTCCTCATAGCCTTTGGGCCGGAACCGATCGGGGCTCATGGCCAGGCTCACCACTACGGGTGCTGATGCCGCCGGCGCGCCGTGCAGCCAGACCGCTTCCAAATGCGTGTTGCGCGGCAGATCGGAAGGGACCAGGGGACCATCGCCCAATTGAAGGGCGACGCGCATACGGTTGGGTTTCACGGTCTCTATCCGCAGGCTCTTGTGGAAGGTGGCCCCCCCCACGTTGATATGTGCTGTCCAAATGCCTGTTGGCGCATCGGGCGAGGTGACGCAAGTGAAGCCGTACAGGTCGCCGGTCCCGCTGCTGCGCACCTGACGTAACACCGTGCTTCCACGCGGATCGGAGAGCTCGAGCACGATGGGATGCTCCGCAGGCAGGGTGTGGTCCGGGTCCTGTAGGATGAAGGTGAGATGGAGCGTATCGCCCGGACGCCACACGCCCCGCTCCCCGAATAAAAAGCCCTTCAACCCTTGCTCCAGTGTGTTCCCGCTCACTTCGAAGCGGCTGATGTCCAATGCGGATCCGTCGTCCAGGCGGAGATAGCCGCGTTGCTCGCCTTGCTGGGCAACGAGGAGGAACGGCTTATGGGCCGCATCGGGCAGCACGGCCATGCCATTCCCGTCGGTGGTCAGTGCGCCAAGGGACCGCAGTTGAGCGTCGAGCACGTCCACTGTTACACCGCGCAGCGCAGCGGTGCTTCGCAGGTCGCTCACGACCACGTGCAGGGCGCCCTGGTCGCCACGTTTGGCCACCAGCCCCAGGTCCGAGGCCAGGATATTGCGGCTTATCGTGCGGCGTGCGCCATAGTAGCTCGGCGAACAAGGATCGTCCCGGTGCGCATGATCGTAGTCGTCATAGTACCAACCCTCTTCGTGGTAGTAGTAGGCATCGGGGCGATCGAAGACCGAAGCGTCCAACGGCTCATCGGCGTTGCGCCCGCTCATCCACTCTTCAGGATCGAGCGCGGGGACCTCGCCACAGGGGTAGGCGGAGTGCTCCTGCTCAAAACCCAGTTCGACACGGTATATCGCACCGGGTTCTGAGTTGATCAACTCGTCCAGATCGATGTGATAGCGGTTCCATCGGCCGGGATCGGGCGCATCGGCGGTGCGGAGAGGGAGGATCTTGTCAGCGACCAGTCGCCCAACACGTGCCAATTCCTGATCACCCTCCAATCGGTTCGTTTGCAGGAACTGTGGCACATTGCTCTCATAGATCCGCACCACACGCACGCGCACGGCCGAGAGGCTCACTGCTTCGAAGGGTACCAAACGGCCCTTGGTGCTGGGCAGTATCGTACCGTGGCCCACGAAACGGAGATCGGGTCGAAGTTCCTCGAAGGTGACCGTGGTGGTCAGGTCAGCGCCGAGCGTGCGGCCGTTCATGAACCGCAGGCCACCGGCTACGAAGGCTTGTTGCGCACCATGAAGGCGCTCGGCCGGGTGCAGCATCAACGCGTTGCCGTCCAGCGAAACGCGCACTTGGTCGGCGCCTGCGATGCCGACAAGCCCTTCGAGTTCCTGTTCCGGGTCGATGGGGTCGGAGAGGAGAAGTCGGAGCGCCTGTTCCCCTTCGTCCTCGGTGCGGGTGAGCACAAGGGAAGAACGGTCCAACGCGGGAAGCGACAGCCGAACCTCTCCGTCCTCCTCGCTCTCGATCGGTCGTCCGTTCCAGCGCAGCACCACTTCCCGATCTTCGCGCCCGCGCGGAACGCTATCGACCCAGGCCCGGTGGTGGTGACCATCGGCCCCGAGCGCCCATCGGAGCGTGAGCTTTTGCCCGTTCTGTTCCGCGGTGAAGCACCCTTCGGGATCGAGACCGGTGATGTCGTCCGCAGTGGTCACTACCCATTCGATCTGTTGCCAGGCCGGGTCAGCGGCGTCCACGGGTCGCAGGTCGACCACTTCAGCGGTAATGTGCTGCTGGAACGTGCGGAATCCGAAGCGGAAGGTGCCTAGATCATCCGGCACGTTCATCACCTGCCCCAAGCGGAAGCGAACGTTATAAGTAGTGCCTGCCTTTAGTCGCTTGGTCGGAACGAACGCCAGCGTGCGCGCATCGTGCCAGCGAACCGAGCCTTCCACGGACGGATCCAACTGGAACAGCCCGTTCAATTCACCTTCTGCGGTATCCTTCAGGGTGATGCCCTCGGCCAGACGTACCAGAACAGGCGAACGGGCGGGAATATATCCTGCGGTGAACGCTAGGACATAGGGAGCGAAGGCCGGATCGGGGCGTTGTGCGGTTCGATGCGAGCATGATCCTGCGAAAAGGGACATCACCCCGAGGGCGGATGCCACCAAAACGTTGCGTAAGGACATGGAGGGGATCGGGTTCGGCCCGGAAGTTAGCCGACGCGATCTGCAACGCTAGCCTCGGCCGGGGAATTGCGGTAGTCGCCGAAAGGGACCTGCCGCTATGGTTCGGCCAGGATCTTATCCGCTTCGTCCGCAGCGATGATCCTGCCACTGAGCGCGCCCACGGTGAACACGTCCACCAGCCCCTTGGTCTTGAGGTCTTCCTTGGCCTGGTCGGCCTCAGCACGGGTGGCGAAGGAGCCATGGTAGTATCGCACGGCGTCCACACTGGTGATGGGCGTCACATCACCGATCTCAATGAACTTGTCCATCACGTCCATCGGTACGTTGCCCGCGAAGGTGCCTACCTGCACGCGGTAGCGGATCTGCTTCTTGTCGATCCCGCCTACAGGTATGCTCCTCAAGTCTTCGGGACCGGTGAGTCGCGCACCCGCTTCCCGCAATGACACGCGCTTACCACCCTTGAACGCGACGAGGAACGCGCCCTTGAAGCCTTTCAGCAACATATCGACCTTGTGCTTCGCTGCGGCGTTCACATCGGTGAAGCTCCCTGTATAGTAGCGTGTGAGACCATCGTCGCCTTGGATCACTACCAGATCCCTCACCCCCGCGAAGATGTCCTTCGACAGTTTGTTGCGGAAGGCACCGAGCTGTACACGGACCACTGCACCATCCGGCGTCGTGGTCGGCAGAGCGCTATCCAGGCCGTTGCGAACCCCGTTGACGGCGTCGTCGATCGCGATCAACTCGCCGTTCTCCTCGGCCATTACGCGCCCTTCGATCCCCTTTGCCCCCAATGCGAGTTGTCTGCGCACCGCTTCCG
>Ga0138256_10002135_pt1 | contig 21301 bp, 14 predicted proteins | sample KNB2016incub_MG_FD_105486 | JGI IMG/M metagenome (GOLD analysis project Ga0138256, IMG submission 105486) | Active sludge microbial communities from wastewater in Klosterneuburg, Austria - KNB2014incub_MG | ecosystem: Engineered > WWTP > Activated sludge > Unclassified | place: Austria... | reverse complement strand
GCGGAATCGCAGTATCCGGAGACTGACGTCTCGCGGCTCGCCGGGTTCCCGGCGAGCGGGGGACGTCAGTCCCCTGATTGTGATTCCTGCGATTATGCAATTGAACTTATGCACGGGTGCTTATTGCCACCAACTTCGGCGGCTCAGGGGGATCCTGGATTTGTGCAGCAATGGGTTGCGGGCGGGCCGTGGAAGAATCGTGCAGAGTAAGCCGGACCCAGGAGCGGAGCGACGCAGTTCCGGCATCGTGTGCATCGTCGGGCACGCCGTTGGTATTGCAGGAACGGCGCTGCACTTGGTCCGGCCTACTTCTGTGCATCCAGAAACGCGATCAAATCACGCAGTTCCTGAAGCGTCATTCGATCGGCAAGCTTCTCAGGCATGACAGAAATCTTTTGTAGCACACGGGCTTCGATGTCGGACGTCTTGAGTTCAATCAGCTGCCCTTCCGCGTTGCCGACGATCGTCAGGCCTTCGTTCTCATGGACAATCATCCCCGTCACGATCTTGCCAGCCTTCGTCTCGAACGTCCACGAGACAAATTGCGGGGCAATCTCGCGGCTCGGTTCGAGGATCGACTGAATCAGCTGGATGCGATTCATCGTGCCGATTGCTCGCGACAGGTCCGGCCCCACATGACCGCCGCGGCCATCGACAAGATGACACTTGAAGCAGCCTGGGCCGTTCGGGTGAAAGAAGATTCGACGACCCGCCGCCGGATCGGCGTCGCGGCCACGGTTCAGTTGTGCCAACCACTCTTCGCGGTTTGTCGGCTTCGTCTCAGTGATGGATAAAATTGCCTCAGGTGGATTGAGCTTTGCTTCGGAGAAGCCGAGGACAATTTGATCCGCCAGTTTCGATGCGACGGCTTCGTCGGGCAGCGTGATAATTGTCTTTGCCATTTCCGAAACTGCGCCTCGGATTTCTGCATCGTCAGCAATCAGCGGTCGAGCGGCACGGAGCGATTCGAATCGCAGTGGCAGAGGACTGCTATTGGTCAGGAACGTTTTGAGCAGTTGCCGAGACGGCCCGCCAGTCGGTTCTGTTTTTGCGACGGTCGCAAGGCCGACCATCGCTGCAGCTCGAAGCTGCACATCGAGTTTTTCATCCGCCACAAGGTTTCGCAGCAGCTCACCCGACACCTCCGGCTTTGCTGACTGCAGCGAGCGGATCGCTTCGACGCGCAGGGGTTCATAGTCTGACTTCAGCAGGCTGGCGAAAAAAGCCGCGTCGAGAGCGTCGTCGGTCGGCGAAACCAGCCGCAGAGCCTGAGCCCTCACTGCCGGCGAACGTTGCTCGTCCTTCAGCAATGGCAGGACGTATTGTTCGGCTGGAGTCTTGTCGAAGTCTGCCGGGTCTTTACCGTTGAGCATGTCCAGCGCGGCAAGTGTCGTCAGAAATAATTCAGGTGTCACCTCTTTCGAACTGAAGATCTCTTCTACCTCAGATTTGAGTTCGCTGAATTTCTCCTCGGCCACCCACTGCACCGCCAGTCGTCGCACGTCCGGATCGGGATCGACCAGTCCAAACGCCGCCAGTTCATCATTTTTTGGATCCAGCTTCCGCGCCGCCAGCAGAATGACCTGGCGAACCCGAGGGGCGCTCGCTTTCACATTGGGAGTTGCATCGGGAATTAGATATCGCGCGAAGTTTTCCTGCGAGAATTGTGTCGTTAGGGCATTGACAACAACGGCCATCACGAAAGGATCATCAATCGACAGCACCAGCGGGATCACGGCCCTGTTATTTTGATAGTCGAGTTCCGCGAGCTGCGCCAGCAGCGCGAATTGCGCATTCGGATGCGATGAAGAGGCAAACTCTTTTGAGGCACCGGCGAACACGCGATCGGTGACTTCTTTCGGAGACAGGCGATCGACCAGATAGTGCGGTCCATCGAGTACCGGAATCAGCTGCGACCAGAGCTGGACATCAGCGGCCGGTCGCTGTTCCGGCAACAGTTTTTCCGCCCGGAGATCCGTGGGAGCTGCAAGCCATGCCGCTTCGAGTGGTGCTCTGGGAAGCAACTCCTGACAAGCTGGCTGACCGGGGATTTCATTGGGCAACTGATCAACTTCAAGCAGGCGACGCGCGGCCACGCGCCGCACGTCAAGACGCTTTGAGCAAAAGAGCAATTTCATCGCGTCTGACGAAGATGATTGCTGGACTTTGACGAGATCCAAAACAGGTTCCGTCCGTGGCTTAATCGGCGAAATCTTCCAGATGCGACCGTGACCGTGCAGTTTGTAGTCTCGCAGCACCCAGTCGGTGCAGTACAGTGAACCATCGGGACCAGTCGCGATACCGACCGGTCGAAAATCTTCGCCGCCAGTGATGAGTGGTTCGGCCAGCGATGTAAACGATGTCCCCTTCGGCTGCAGTCGAAAGCGGTCGATGCGGTGATCGCCCCAGCTGGTGACAAACAGGTTCCCGAGATATTCCTCAGGCAGTCCATCCGATTCATAAGCCACAATGCCGGAAGGGGCTTCACCGGTTCCCGCGACCATCGGCAGCGTGCCAGGAATCTCGCCATTCCACGCCGTGAACGGATGCAGCCCTTTGCGACCATTACGGAAACGATAACCGTAATCTCCGCCAGGAATCACATGCAGCAAACGGCACGGCGGACGGCTGTCCGGATCGTTGTCCACGCTGAAGAGTCGCCCAAACGCATCGAAGCAGTTTGCGTGCGGATTCCAAAAACCGGTCGCAACCTGATTCAAATGCGAGCCATCGAGTCGACAACGATAAATATTGCCACCCTCGCCGCCGCCGCTGAGCAACTTGCCGTCCGAGCCGATAATCTTGTAGTCAGCCCCAAGATTCTCGCCAAATCCGAAATACATCCAGCCCAGCGGATCGATAGCAAACCCCGCCAGTCCGTTGTGCGGGTAATCACCCTTCGTTTCGAGCCGCACGATCGACTCTTTGCGGTCCGCTTTGTCGTCGCCGTCGTCGTCGTGAAAAAGAAAGATCTCACTGCGAGTCGCGATGTAGACGGACTGCTTTGGATTTGAGATTTCTGATTTTCGATTTGCGATTTCGGCGGGGTTGTACAGCGGAAACCAAATCGGTCGTACCACAACGCTCATGGAAAACTTCAGCCCGTCGGTGAAGACGGTAATCTCGTCCGCCTTGCCGTCATTGTCCGAGTCGCTCATCACGAGTACTCGATCACTTGGATGTCCCTGATAGTCCTCAGGCCGAAAGTGTGTGTTGCTTTCGATGGCGAAGACTCGCCCGCGATGATCGACATCGATCCCCGTCGGCGTGACGATCTGCGGCTGCTCGGCGAAGACTTCGATCTTGATGCGAGGATCCCGCGACTTCGGCAACTCTTCGGCAGAAAGTTGGCCAGTGATGATCGGGACAACAAGCCAGAACGCCATTCGTTTCGTAAAGCTGTGCATCAATCCTGTCCTTTGTACCAGGCACCACGGCCACGTTCAGACACGCTCGAAGTCTTCTACTTCCAGTCTACCAAACCCATGGCCGCTCGTCTTCTCTGCATCGACTCCACCACATGACCTGAGCCGCCGTATGCGCTGGCGGCTCATTTGTGGGCGAAGGATGCAGCATAAGTCTGGTTGACTTTAAGAATCCCATAAATCGCATACATCTCATTATTCCCATGGGAGGCATGTGAATTGTGGGATTTGCGAAAACCAGTGGCGGCAATTAGGCGAGCGGCAGGAACGGATTTACCACCGGCGAGTCTTCGGGTGGAGCGGACTCGTGCGCCTGAAGCACGCCAAAGGAAGCAGATCTGAGGACAGATCTGCCTACGTAGTCCGACCTGTCTCAGGTCGGATACCCTGGGCGACGCGACATCTCTGGTAATCCTGTTTCTTCCGCTCGCCTTAGCAAGCGTTCCCCGCTTTGATTGCCCCACGATCCTTGTGGATCTTGAATTCGATTGCATCCACCAGCGCGATCCAGCTGGCTTCGATGATGTTTTCGCTGACGCCGACCGTGCTCCAGATGGATTCCTTGTCCCGGCTTTCGATCACCACACGAACTCGGGCAGCGGTGCCTTCCATGCTGTTGATGACACGGACTTTGTAATCCATCAGCGTCATCTCTGTCAGTCCTGGGTAAGCGGGCGTCAGAGCTTTTCGTAGAGCGCTGTCGAGCGCATTGACGGGGCCGTCACCTTCGCCAACAACATGCTGGCTGGCCGAGCCGGTCGTGAGTTTGATCACCGCTTCCGTCATCGGCTCACGCGCCTGATTCTCGACATTGACGCGATAGTGCTCCAACTGAAACGCGGGTAAATAGGTTCCAGCCTGTTTCATCACGAGCAGATCAAACGACGCTTCCGCCGCTTCGTACTGATAGCCTTCGTTCTCTTGATCCTGCACGACGTTGAGGATTTTCTGCATCAGCTCATTGTTCTCGCTGATGTTGAATTTGGTTGTCTTGGCAACAATGTTTGATCGCCCTGAGAGTTCACTCACGAGAATGCGTCGTTCGTTGCCCACCGAGTCCGGCTGGATGTGTTCGTAGCTGCGGGCGATGCGATTCACGGCATGAACGTGCATGCCGCCTTTGTGAGCGAACGCGCTGGTGCCGACGAATGCCTGTCCGGAACGGAAATTCATGTTGGCCAATTCGTAGACGTAACGCGAAAGCTCAGTCAGTCGCTGGATCTTGCCTGGTGCCAGCACATCATATCCCAGCTTCAGCGACAAATTCGCCGCGACGGAAATCAGATCCACGTTGCCGCAGCGCTCGCCGATGCCGTTGATTGTGCCCTGCACCTGGATTACGCCGGCTTTGACTGCGGCCAGGGAATTTGCGACGGCCAGTTCGCAGTCGTTGTGACAATGAATCCCAACACGGCACTCGACGGCATTCTGCAACGCGGACACGGCTTCGACGATTTGTTCTGGCAGCGTACCGCCGTTCGTGTCACACATGCAAATCATGTCCGCTCCGGCTTCGGCAGCGGCCCGCCATGTCTGAACCGCGTACTCAGCATTCGCGCGCCAGCCGTCGAAGCAGTGTTCGGCGTCATAGATCACTTCACGGCCTTCGGACTTTGCGTAGGCAATCGAATCCCGGATCATGGCCAGATTTTCTTCCAGGGAGACGCGCAGGATTTCTGTCACGTGCAGATCCGAGGTCTTGCCGACGATGGTGATCACGGGAGCCTTGCTGTTGATGAGCGCCTGCATCCCGATGTCGTCTTTGGCGGCGATTCCCTTGCGGCGCGTCATGCCGAAGGCTGTGATCTTCGCGTGCTTCCATTCCATTTCCGCTGCGCGCTGGAAGAACTCTTCGTCTTTGGGATTCGACAGAGGATAGCCGCCTTCAATGTAGTCGAAGCCCAGCTCGTCCAGCTTTTGGGCGATCATGAGCTTGTCCTGCAGCGAAAAATGCACACCCTCGCCCTGCGAGCCGTCGCGGAGTGTCGTGTCGTAAAGTTGAATGCGAGACATTTGTTGCCTTTACCAACAAAAAAACCCTCAGGGGAGACCTGAGGGCTGGAATCAGTTTCGGTGTTCCTCAGGCACGGGCAGGCGGTCGAGCGGTCATCAGGCCGCCGATCAGAATCATCTGAATGCCAATAATGCTGAGGTTCATGGAGAGACACTGTAGAAGACTTGTGGCAGCATCGTCAACGAGAAATGTGTCAGGAATTGCCAGGAAGCATTGTTCGCGGGAATTTGGGAGTGAATCGGACACGAGGCGCGGTCGAAATTGAGTCGCAGCGTAGAATCCGGCATGATTTCGTGTTCATTCCGTTTTCAGCACGCTGTTCGTCCAACCCGAACTCATTGTTGTGCTTCCTATTGTTCATGGCAGATTCATGTCAGAGCCTGAGTGTTCCAGCCCCAGTGCGCGTACGATTTCCGGTCGATGGCTGGTTGTTGGCATGTTCATTTTCGGACTCGCAGCGACGGGGACGCTGTATGCCTACTGGACACTGCACCTGATGCCGTTTATGCCGTTGCAGGAAGCCATCGTACAGGAATTTCCGGGCTCTGCTCCGCGAGTCGATGGTGGCAAAAAGCGGATGAGCGAGAACACGCCGACGATCCTGAGGATCGTGATGAAGTCCCAAATTGATCCGTTGTCATCAAATGACGATTCCATTCGCGCAATTGTCGCTTTGAGAACTCGAGTCGCAGAACTGGCGATCGAAAAGGTGCAACTGGAAGATCTGGCGATCATCGAACTGCATGTTTACAAGCTGCTGCAAGAAAAAGAAATTCGCGAACGTTCGTGGCGACTGGAATTGGAATCCGGCAGGGACTGGTACGAAGTTGATCAGCGCGGAGAGCCGGTCGTAAGCACACCAGTTGTAAATCCGAACCAACCGGCGACGTCACCCGAGTCTGTGAATTCACAAGCGGCATCGAACGCGAGCCCCCTTCATCCATGATGTTTAGCATCGAAATCATGGCAGTAATCAGTGGGGCGATCTTCGGCGTCCTGCTTGCCCGACGAAAGCAAATGGACTTTGTGGGTGTGTTCTCCGTCGCGTTTATGACTTCATTTGGCGGGGGAACTCTGAGGGATCTGCTGCTGGACCGTCATCCGCTCTTCTGGATTCAGTACGCCTGGTATCCGGTCGTTGTGTTCGCGGTTGCTGCGATTGCGTCGTTGATTCCCCGAATCCCCGCTGGCATTGAGCGATTTCTGTACCTGCCGGATGCACTTGGGCTCGGACTGTTTACGATCGTCGGCACCGAAATCGCGATCAATGATAGTACGACCCCGTTTGTCGCCGTATTGTTTGGCGTGATGACTGGCACATTTGGTGGAGTGATCGGCGATATCGCGTGCAATGAAGTCCCGACATTGTTTCGCCCAGCCACGCCACTTTACGCGACCTGCGCGTTCATTGGCGGCTGGACGTTGATCGGTTGTAAGTGGCTAAATGTTCCGGATACCGCAGCCTTTGCGTCAGCTGCGACGATTGTTGTGGTGACTCGACTGACGGCTCTTCGATTGAATCTGTGTTTACGTGCGATCGGAAGTTGGCCCGAATAGGCCGGTCCGAGCAAACCGTTTCCCTGCCGCAACTTCGGCCTGAGTATTGGTTTCATTTGCCGAACGCTGTGTCTATGCGTGAAATCAGGTTTGCGCTGTTCCGGCAGAATTTGCCGATTAGACTCCCGTTGCCGAATGTCTGGCAATCGGACTACGATTCTTGCCATGACGCAAGATCAGGGTGCCACCGTTCTTCCACCAGCCGAAGCCGACATGCGGGCGAATCGCAACGCAAGCCAGACTCTTGTTCAATGGACTTGCTTGGCGATGGCTGCGATCGTTTTGCTGTTGCCTGGGTGCGCGGCGACGTCTTACTCTTATGGGTTTGCTGATGATTACCTCACATCTCAGGAACTTCAGGCGCGGACTCAGACGCAAATTGAGCGCGGCAAACCGAATGCTGTGATTGATTCCATGGGTTGGGTTTGGGGTATTCCTGGAAAGATCACACTCTTTGACCGTCGGGTAGAAAATCATCGAATTGATCAGCGGACAGAAAATGAAATCGCGGCCTATCTGAACGACAATGAACTCTCGACCGTGAAAGTTCGCCTGAACCAGTACCATCCGACGGACGACTGGGGGCGGTTGGTCGCGAATAAATCGGTGGGTGCCGGATGGCGTTACACGATTGGCACGTTGAGTGTGCTCGGGGAAACGGTCTTTCCCGGTCGCGTATTCGGCAGCGACCACTTTAACCCGTTCACGAATACGATCCATATCTATTCGAACATCCCAGCCATCGCATTGCATGAAGCGGGGCATTCAAAAGACTTCGCGCAGCGAAAGTGGAAGGGAACGTATGCGGCGACATACGCACTACCCTTCGTGCCGCTTTACCAGGAAGCGATCGCCACGAACGACGCTCTCGGATACGTGAAAGAAAATCGTGATCTGGCAGCGCAACGGGAAGCCTGTGAAATCCTGTACCCAGCCTACGGAACATACGTTGGTTCGGCAATTTCGGGACAGGTGGCGTACGGCTATCTTTTCGGCGTCATTGGTGGACATGCCGCCGGGCGATGGAAATCCTGGCGTTTGCAAAACACCGACGATGTCAACAACGGTTCGTTTGTTCACGAACGAAGATCGCCCTCGAGTTTAGCCGTCTCGAATTCGGCCCGGCAATTGGTGTGTCCGTAGTCGAACGCTGTGTCTATACGCGAAATCAGCTTTGCGCTGTTCCGGCATTATACTTTACGCAGTGTGGATTGATGTCCTTGTTCCGAGGCTCCTGCCTCGGAACACACTGCTCCCGAGGCTCCTGCCTCGCGAGCCTGTCGGTGGAGGCAGGAGCCTCCAGTGCAGTGCGTTCCAGGGCTGGAGCCCTGGAACGAGAATTGACCGCCTCATTCCAGGCCGCGTGGAGTATAGAACCTGTCCAAAATCAACTTCTCGATCCCGAATGTCAGTAAGTACGCGGCGCAGAACTTTCCCGTCGGCGGAGCGACGGGTGTACTGTACACCCGTCGCTCCGCCGACGGGATTTCCACTGGGTGCAGAACAGAAGCGGGCCTCATCCAAATCACGGACTTGTTTACGGACAGGTTCATAGGCGAGCGGCAGGAACGGATTTACCACCGGCGAGTCTTCGGGTGGAGCGGACCCGTGCGACTGACGCACGCCAAAGGAAGCAGATCTGAGGACAGATCTGCCTACGTAGTCCGACCTGTCTCAGGTCGGATTCCCTGGGCGACGCGATATCCCTGGTAATCATGTTTCTTCCGCTCGGCTAAGTTCGCGACGCTGGACTTTCCCGTCGGCGGAGCGACGGGTGTACAGTACGCCCGTCGCTCCGCCGACGGGAATTCCACTAGGTGCAGAGCAGAAGCAGGCCTCATCCAAATCACGGACTTGTTTGCAGACAGGTTCATAGTATCGGCCTCGGTCCGGCCTAAGTCGTCCGTAATGTAGCCCGGCCGCTCACAGACTGAGTACCCTTGTGCAGACGCTGTCGCTGTATCGATCGGCGCACTTAGTTTGAAATCTCAAAATTCGAGACTCCTAAAATTGCCAGTCCACCGATATTTGACAGTCATCCCAGTTGTCCTTATGCTTACAGACAGCCTTGTTGTGTTTTATTGCGTAGTGTGTGTTTCTGGGTGGGGATTCACTCAATATATTTGGAGGTCTGTAATGAAAATGGCTCGATTGTTCACTTTGGGTGCTCTGGCTGGAATGGTCGTATTTGGGGGCGTGGCTAGCGCTGGTCATCGTTGGGGATCGTTGGGTTCCAGCGGAAGCAGCGGCGGTTCGTATGGTTCTTCAGCTTCATACGGATCCGCCAGCTATTATGCACCGTCAGATTCCTATGGATCGACTGGTTCGTATTCCTCACCTGCATCGTACGGTTCAACCGGATCATATGCGTCACATGGTTCGTACGGATCGACAGGATCGGTGGTCTCAAGCGGCTCGTACGGTTCGACCGGCTTTATGGGCTCACTGGGCTCGTCTGGCTATCGCCATGCTCGACACGCTGCATCGAATGGTTCGATGGGATCAACTGGTTCATACGGATCCGGTTCATACGGATCCAGTTCGTACGGATCCAGTTCGTACGGATCTTCGTCCTATAGCTCGACGGGTTCTACTGGATCCCTCGGGTCATCAGGTTCCAGCGGCGGAGTGAGCAGGCGCGAACTGCGACGTGCATCCCGTGCTTCAAGCGGCTCGACTGGTTCTACTGGGTCCTACGGTTCGACCGGTTCAAATGGATCGATCGTTTGGTAGGTTCTGCTGATCGGTATGCACCAATAATGGTGTGACAGCGAATGTTAACATCAAAAAACGCCAACAGGTCACCAGGAAGTCTGGATGACAGTTGGCGTTTTTTTGTTGGGGCTGGATTGTCATCAATCAGTGGCAGTCGATATTGAGTGGCCAAATCGGAGTCGAGACGGTCGTTGCTCGTCTGCAGGAGATGCGCGACAAGTTCATGTTGCATCACGAACTTCGCCACGCCACGATCATCACGCTGGCGGGATCGGGTGAGTAAGCACCCGTGCGTAAGTTAAATGGCATAATCGCAGGATTCACAATCAGGGGGCTGACGTCCCCCGCTCGCCAAAAAACCGGCGAGCGGAGCGGCGTAAGCCCTCCGAGTCAAATGCGTGCAACTCGGTGGGCTGACACCCACCGCTCGCCAAGTTATGCCCCAGGACTTACGCATGGGTGAGTAAGAACAAGGCTGTGCAGTGAGAACCGGTTCACAGAAACCGTGTCTATCGGATGTCACCCTGAGCCGTCAGTGGTACACTGGCGGCTTATTTCCGTTTTGATGTCTCACTTGAAGAAAAACTCCAGATGAGTATCCCAGCAGCCCCGCAACTTCCACTTGGATTCAGTGCCTCCGGTTCAACCTGCGGGATCAAGGTCAGCGGCAAGTCTGATCTGGCGTTGTTTGTTTCAGATCGTGATGCCGCTGCCGCAGGAGTCTTTACGACCAATAAAGTCTGCGGTGCTCCCGTGATCGTATGCAGGCAGCGGGTTCCATCGACCGTCGCGCGGGCGGTGATCATTAATTCGGGAAACTCCAACGCGGCGACGGGTGAACCGGGGATTCGGGATGCCCTCCAGATGACCGCGTCAGTGGCTGAGCAGTTGGGCTGTGACGCGAATTCCATTTTCGTATGCTCGACCGGAGTGATCGGCGTTCCTTTGCCGATGCCAAAAATTCTCAATGGCATCCCCGGTGGCGTGCAACTCCTTGGAACTTCAGAACAGCACTTGCTCGATGCGGCAACGGCGATGATGACGACAGACACGTTCCCCAAGATGGCATCGACTGACGTCGCGGTGGCTGGCACGACAGTCCGTGTTTCGGGCGTCTGCAAAGGTGCTGCCATGATCGCGCCGAACATGGCGACGATGCTGTCTGTGATCATGACAGACGCTTCACTGACGGCGGAACAGTGTGACGCGGCCCTGCGTTTCGGTGTCGATCGAACTTTCAACTGTATCAGCGTTGACGGCCACATGAGTACCAGCGACACGGTTCTGCTTTTGGCCAATGGAGCGGCATGTGCCACCGTTTCTGATTCGGATCTGACCTGCATTCGTGACGCGATTCAGCAGGTTTGCCAGAAACTGGCCACCGATATCATTCGCGATGCCGAAGGTGCGGATCACTTCATCACGATCGATGTCGCAGGACTCGATTCGCGTGCCGCCGCCTACCGCATGGCCAAAGAAATCGCCGACAGCGCATTGGTGAAGACCGCAATCACCGGCGGTGATCCCAATTGGGGCCGCATTGTGTCAGCCGCAGGCTATGCAGGCGTCAATTTCGATACAGCGTTTGTGTCGCTGCACATCAATGGAATCGAGGTCTACCGCGCTGGAACGCCGGTTCCGTTCGACGCAGCGGCATTGTCGAGTCAGCTCAAAAGTAAGCGTGACGTGCATCTGGAGCTTGCTGTCGCGGGTGGCCCATGCTCAGGAACCGAGTCTGTGCGTTTTTGGACCTCGGATTTGACTCAGGAGTACGTGCGGCTAAATTCCGAGTACACGACGTAATCCACGCATTGATTGCGGGAATCGTGCCTGCGGACCTTTCACGGCGGCTGATTGAGCATAGAATCCGACAGCAGGTTCATGGATCAGGACAAAGACCGTTCGCGTCAGAGACGTTATGGCCAAAAAGGCAGCAAAAAAGGCGGCGAAAGAGAACGCCACCCCAGAAACAACAGCAAAAACAAAGGCCACTCCTGCGCCAAAAAGTGAAAATCCCCCTGCAGAAACGCCAGCCAGGGAATCCTCAGCGAAGTCCGCAAGCAGCGAGAAATCGGCCTCTGCTGTCACCACAGCCAAAGCAACCAAAGCTCCACTCGCTGGTAAGTTGCCAGCTGTCAACGACAAGCAGGTTGAAATTCGCACGCAGGAAATTGGTCGCGAGCTGTTTGGACGAGTGCAGCATCGGGCACCGTCGATCTTTCATGGTCGCTGGTGGGAAGATCGGCTCATGTCGTGGGCCATGGATGATGACGCCGTCAAAGTGCAGATGTTTCGTTTTGTCGATGTGCTGCCGATGCTCAAAGATCACAATGCCATCGCGCGGCATCTGGATGAATACTTCGAAGACGTCCGTGACAAGCTCCCCTGGGCCGCTCGACTTGGCCTTGATCTTTCGACCAACAACAGCATCCTCAGCCGCGCGCTGGCGTACAATGCACGCACAAATGCCGCTCGCATGGCACGGCGATTTATTGCCGGATCGAATGTTGACGAAGTCCTCTCGTCCGTTCGCCGCCTCCGCCGCAATCGGTTTGCTTTCACGCTGGATCTGCTTGGTGAAGCCATCATCAGCGACAGCGAGGCGGATCGATATCAGCAGGCCTATCTCGATCTCATCAACGGCATGTCGCAGCAGGTTGATGAATGGCCCGACGATCAATTGCTGGACTCGGACCACGAACGTCGCATTCCTCGCGTCAATGTGAGTATCAAGCTGTCGGCCCTTGACAGCCAGTTTGCGCCGATCGATGCGGAAGGGACGATTCGCCGCGTCTCGGCACGGCTGCGTCCGGTCCTGCGAGCAGCGCGGGAACATCATGCTTACGTTCATATCGATATGGAGCAAAACGATTATCGCGAGATCACGTTCGAGATTTTCCGTCGCGTCATGATGGAAGACGAATTCCGCGATTACGCCGACTGTGGCATCGTGATACAGACGTATCTCGAATCGGCGGAAGCCGACCTCAGGCGCATGCTCGAATGGGCTCAGCGACGTGGCACGCCGATCTGGATTCGACTCGTCAAAGGCGCGTACTGGGACTACGAGAATATCGTTGCCGAATATCGTGGCTGGCCAGTCCCCGTGTATCGTCGCAAGTGGCAGTCCGATGATTGTTATGAACGCCTGACTCGCATTCTGATGGAAAACTATCAGTGGCTCCGCCCTGCCCTCGGCAGTCACAATCTCCGAAGTCTGGCCCATGGACTTGCGCTCGCGGAACAACTGCAGGTTCCAAAGCAGGCCATGGAAATCCAGATGCTGTACGGCATGGGTGACGAACAGGCTCAACTGTTCCTGGAGCAGGGTTATCGAGTCCGCATTTATACGCCGTTTGGCGAATTGATTCCCGGCATGGCGTACCTCGTGCGTCGGCTGCTCGAAAACACTTCCAACGATTCGTTCCTTCGCCAAAGTTTTACCGAACACATCGCCGTTGAGAAACTTCTTATGAAGCCCTCCAGCCACGCCACTGCCGAACCTCCAATTCAGGATGCGCCGAAGTCGGGGTTTTCGAACGAACCGCTCACAGACTTCAGTCGCGAAGAAAATCGTACTGCAATGACCGAGGCACTCGCCGCTGTTCGCGACGAATTCGGCAATGAGTATCCCCTGATCATTGATGGAAAATCCTGCGACAGCCGTGCAACACTCGTCTCTCGGAATCCTTCAAAGACTTCCGAAATCATCGGGCGTGTTGCATCGGCAACTGCTGAACAGGCGGCCGACGCGGTTGATGCCGCTCGACGAGCGTATTCGATGTGGGCGGCAACGCCGGTCGAAACCCGCGCTGAATATCTCGAACTGATGGCAGCCGAGATGCGAGAACGCCGCCTTGAACTGGCGGCCTGGATCATCTTTGAAACGGGTAAGCCGTGGGCAGAAGCCGATGCGGATGTTGCGGAAACCATTGACTTCTGCATGTACTACGCTCACGAAATGAAGCGTCTCGCGAAGCCTCAGCAATGCGATTTCCTCGGAGAAGAAAACAGCTACACCTACCGTCCGCGGGGAGTCTGCGTTGTGATCGCTCCGTGGAACTTTCCGATGGCGATTCTGACCGGCATGACAGTCGCGGCGATGGTCGCAGGCAATACGGTGATTATGAAACCAGCCGAGCAGTCATCCATCGTCGGCGCAAAACTGATGGAAATCGTCCGCAACGCCAGCGTCCCGGACGGAGTCGTCAATTTTCTGCCAGGCGTCGGCGAAGATCTTGGACCGGCGCTGGTAAGTCATCCCGATGTCGATCTGGTTGCCTTTACGGGCTCCCAGGACGTCGGCCTCGAAATCAATCGCTCGGCAGCGGATACGGACAAACGCCAGCAAAATGTGCGGCGAGTCATCGCGGAAATGGGCGGTAAGAACGCGATCATCGTGGATGACGACGCGGACCTTGATGAAGCCGTCGTGGGCGTCATCAAAAGCGCGTTCAGTTATGCCGGACAAAAATGCTCCGCCTGTTCGCGCGTCATCGTGCTGGAAGCGGCCTACGATCAGTTCGTGCAGCGTCTGGTGGATGCCACGAAGAGTCTGCTCGTAGGCATCGCGGAAGATCCGGCGACGAAAGTTGGTCCAGTCATTGATGAAGACGCCCGCGACCGGATTCTGGAGACCATCAAAAAGGTCGATCCAGAACACGGCGGTGTGCTGACCCTGGCTGTCGATGTCGGCCCATTGGCCAAACAGGGCACATTCGTTGGCCCGCATATCTTCACCGATGTGGATCCCACGTCACCGCTGGCCCAAAACGAAATTTTTGGTCCCGTGTTGGCCGTCATCAAAGCCAAGAACCTGGACGAAGCTTTCCAGATCGCCAACGGAACAAGATACGCCCTCACCGGCGGCATCTACAGCCGCAGTCCCGCCAGTCTGCGTCGCGCTCGTAACGAGTTCGAAGTCGGCAACCTGTACCTCAATCGCGAAATCACCGGCGCACTGGTCCAGCGGCATCCCTTTGGCGGCTACCGCATGTCCGGCATCGGCAGCAAAGCCGGTGGCCCGGATTACCTGCTGCAGTTCCTCGTCCCCGTCAGTGTTTCAGAAAACACCATGCGTCGCGGCTTTGCGCCGAAGGTGGATAACGAAAAGTAGGCTGTCTCTCGTTCCGAGGCTCCAGCCACGGAACTCGCAGGCAATAGACTTGGCCGCCTATCGTTTCTGCTTCACGCTTGTTGCGGCCCAACTGCCTGCCCAGACATTCAACCTGCGACTCGGCCCAACGGGCCAGCCGTAAGTCAGCCCAGGGCAACGCCCTGGGTTATTGGTTGTCAAGCACGAAAAGCCCCAACGGGGCGACCCTAAACTGATTCGCCCCGGTCAGCCCAAAACATAGTGCCGCCCCGTTGGGGCTGGAAATTATCGCGTGAAATTCTATCCCAGGGCGTTGCCCTGGGCTGACATAGGGTCGGCCCCTTGGGCCTGAAAACCGGACAGCGTTCCGACTGATCTGACACTTATCGTTCGAGCGATCGTAAGCATCCATTGTTGGCCCACATCAGAAAACTTTGCAATGCAGGCCATCCAGCCTCGCATATGTTCTTCTTAGCTGACAACGGAAACCACAATGATCTGATCAGCCGAAATGGCGAGCCGGTCGCGGAGGACAGCAGATTCTTCGCTTCCCCATGCCAGACAACTCAAGTGGTCTGTATCAAGGACAAGCATTCGTCGGCAACCACAGGTCGATCGGCCTGGAGGCTCTGCCTCCTGTCCGCCGCCGAGAGACTTGATACATTAAGAAAACCATCTGCGTGCAGACAGTCGAGGCAAGAGCCTCGGGGGCAGTGCGTTCCAGGGCTGGAGCCCTGGAACGAGATTGTGAAGCGCCCACTCAAGGTTCAACGCTGCTGCTAACGGCCAAAATCAGCAGGCAATGTTTCACCACCCGCTGGCGTTGCCAGTGCTTTCATGATGCTGAGATCCGTCTTGTCGCTGAGGAAAGCGACAGAACCATCACACAACGCAAATTGTCCTCCGTTCCAGCCGGGCGGTCCGCCGAATCCGTCGGGCGAGCGATTGACACCCAGCGCCGGGTCGCGCACGTTGGCTGGGTATCCCCAGGGCCGGAAGTTCTGACCGACGGAACCCAGCAGAATCGTGTTCGAAGTTCCATCCGTGATCTGTTTCAATGAGAGAACCTGGCCCGACTCGTGGAGTATCGTTGTGAATCCGTCACTGCCGTCGCGGGAAGTAACAGGTGGAAACGGTGCGGTCACGATTGGCAGCACTTGAACATTTCCGGCCCAGTGACAGAGTCCGTAACCATTGGCGTCGAAGACAGGTCCGGGTTGAGACGGGTTGAGAAAACATGACATCTGACACTTGTAAAGTTGGTCGTTCGGCGGACTGTTCCACGATTTCTGGAATTGTATGTTTTGAGTTGTAAACGAGTGGAAGTCTCCGAGAAATGCGATCCAGCCGTGCAGCAATTCGCCATCTTCATTCATGGTTCCTCCCGGCGGAAACGCGCCATACACGTCATGAAAGTTATGGAACGCTAGGCCGAACATCTTCAGCTCGTTCTTTGCCTGCGCCGATCGCGCCGCGTCACGCGCCTGAGCCATGAATCCCAGTTCGCGGGGAGTCACCGTTTCCGAAATCGAATCGCCACGCCCTGACAAAATCCACACGGCCTGATGCGTCGCACCAACGAGCGCAGTCCCGGATGCGAACAACACGAACAGCATTGCCGATGCCAGAAGAGAACTCCGCCATGTCCAGCGGCTCGCCCCCGAATTCGCCATATCGACGCCTGTTCGGCAGAACCACTGCATCGTCCGATGCAGCGTTGCAACGAACATTAGCGAACTGACAGTGCCAAGGATCAAGGTTGGCCAGTCAGCGGTCATTCGAGGAATAGTTCTCAGCGGAAAGTAGATCCATCCGAGAACCAGTTGCTCCACATACTCCGGGGCTCCGAACAAGCAAATCAATCCTGTAATGGTCGGCACTGCAATCCAAAGAACTACCGCAGCAGTCGGTGATCTATGCGTGAGTTGTTCATTCATGGTGCCAATCCTGATGATGGACTCTCTGTCGTTTTGCGAGCTTCCGACAGAGCTTGTTTGATATCCGAGGAACTCATCGAGCCGATGAAACCATTCGTCAGCAGTACCATGCGATCGGCGCCCTCAAGTTCGGGCTCGAACACAAACAGGCGTCCGGTTGATTCTGCATTGCAGCCAGAAACCGCCAGATACTTCAGTCCCGGAAATCCAGGAATCTCCCAAAGTGCCGCATCGACTTCAGAATCGTCGATAGTCGGTAGTCGCCCGTCATGAGTTGCCGCGAACTGCCAAAGCGCCGTGCGCAGGTGTTCGAGCTGCCGCTGCCTTGCCGCTCGGCCAGAATCTGCGTCCGTCCGCGCCGTGTCTGCCAACTGGTATGTCCATCCCTGTTTTCGCCACGCTCCCGGGGTCATCAGTTCGCGTGCACCGGAGATCATCGTCAGCACGATCACAAACGAAAGCCCCCACAGCAGAACCAATCCCAATGCACGACCATACGTCAGCAGCGGAAGTCGCGGAAAATCACGCCGAGCCAGATTCCAGAGTCCCTTCACGAGCCAACCGCTCAGCAGCAAAACAGCGACGAAGAATGAAATCGCCTGAATTCGCAGTGCCGTTCCGGCAACACTTTGAACGCCGTTAGTGCCGCTCTCGACCGTCCAGCCTGTCGGCAACGGTGCTGGCATTCCGGCGTCGGCAGTCAGACACATCCAACAACATGTCGCAGCGGTTGTCAGCCACATCCCGTTACACCAACGATGCCACATTTTGTAATCTTTCGTTACCGACATTTAGACGTACGTGGGTGCCAAACGCACCGAAACGGGCCATGCCTGTTTTAGGTTCAGATGCAGTCGCAGGGATTCTCACTGCATTCACAAGACATGAAACTCGATGTGATGATATTTGTCTAATGTTGTTTTGAACACTGTGCGTGGATAGACTGATGAAAAGCAGTTGTCCACAACGAGCGATTTCTTCCAATCGAGGCGCGGCATGGATAAATCATGGAATCAGCTCGAAGCTGTTGAATCACATCCCGATAAAGTCAGCGGTGCCTGGGTCTTTCGCGGTACGCATGTGCCAGTTGCGGCGCTCTTCGAAAACGTTCGCGACGGTGCGACAGTTGATGAGTTTCTGGAATGGTTTCCAGGTGTCAGTCGCGTTGATGTCGAATCCGTGCTGAATCATGAAGTCGCGAGTCTTACTGCTTCGGATTTGGAATGAAGATTTTGTTTGACCAGGGAACGCCCGTTCCATTGCGAAGGCATTTGCCTGGGCATTCAGTAATGACAGCCTTTGAACAGGGCTGGGGAAGTCTGGCGAACGGTGAACTGCTTGATGCTGCCGAACGAGCCGGATTCGAGCTTCTTGTGACAACCGACCAGAATCTCCAGTATCAGCAGAATCTCACTGCACGTCGGATTGCAATAGTCGTGCTTCGATCGACTTCGTGACCGCGTATTCACAATTCGATTCCCGCAGTTTGCGCCGCTATTGTCCGGGCATCGATCGGGACAAACGAAGAAGTCGAAATTCCTCCCTCGCAGTAGGGAATGCCTATTCGGGAATCTTGTACGTCAGCGGCGGATCAATACGAAGGTCTTCCACCATTGTGCCTTTTGGAATCGGAAGGGAAGCCATCGTGAAGCGAGATTCATCGTAGTCGAGGTCGCCAATGACCAGGTTATCCACAATGAAATCAGTCCGCGATGCCCTGCGGTGTCCTTCTTTCTTCGACACGTTGCCGGTCTCGGAAACGTATCGCACTCCGGTTTTGGAGTGGAAGACGCCCGGGAAAAACTCATGGACGTTGAAGTGAGTGACTTCGGAGTAATTCAAACCGCGACCTTCTCCGCCAGCATGACGTTTGGTTTCAATGAGTCGGTAACCTTTTGATGAATCGACGGAGAAGGAAAAAGTATAGCCGCCACGTTCAGGTGGGACGCTGTCTCCTTCGACTTTGGATACCGTCATCACGGAACCTTCCCTGCGGCACACGAGCATCCGTACGGCGGGGTCCCATTTGTTGTCCGACTGTTCGCCGTTCAGTTGCGATATCAGACTGCGGCACCCCATCACGAGCGGCACATATCGCTTCCCTTCAAAGACCTGTTCGAGTTGCAGGACCGTTCCGTTCAGGTCGGCCCATGTATCCTCTTCGTCGGACGCATTTGTGCGCGGCGAGATGTAAAGTATTTTGCCATCGAGTTTGTAAAAGCCGTCATTGGCCTTCAGTCGGTGTGCCGTGGCCCTCGACGTTGGATCATTCGAGCGGGCAAAATATTCTTGCTCGTACCGTCCCAATCCGCTTCGCTGAACGAGCAGAAACGGCAGCCTGTTGGCGTTGGGAGGAACCTCGGCGACGGCAGGAGAAACTTTGTCCGGAAATTCGACATCAAAAAAGCTCATGACGGTTCCTGACACCTGAAGATTTGCCAACTCCTTTGACGATTTGTCGTAGCCGGAGATGATCTCCTCGATAAACGCGACCACCTCCGGCAACTGCGGCCCTGGCGCAGTGAATTGGTGATCGTCCGCAGCCTGAGCAGCGATCGCGCTGACGTATGTGAAGAGCGTTATGAGCAAAACGCATGGGTTTTTCATCTTGTGTGCTTTTCTTGTTGTCAGTCGAAAGACCGTGAGCGGCAAGGCGTTCATTACATCACCATCTCGCCGTGCATGAAGCTGCCCGCTGTTTGGAACGCGATGTTGCGTCCGTAAACGCAATGTCTTCGAGTTCCTCCGCTACTTTTCAATCGAATACCCAAGATCGCCCCCCCGAGGGTCTTCGCCGTCAATCACTCCGCTGTCGTCAATCAGGTCGTCGCTGACGCTGTAAATGATGACGCGAGCTTCATCAGTTTTGAACTTCAACGGTTGACCATCGAAGGGATCTGTCAGGCGCTGAATTTTCGCAGAATCGTTACCGGGAATGAGATCCCGAAGGTCGTCCAGGGACTTTGGAAATTCGCCGTGCTTCAGGCGATAACGATAAGCGGCGATTGTGACAATCAGGCTGTTTTGCCGTGCCTCGGCTCTGGTTCCTGCGATGACGGACTGACGCAGCGCAGGCAGCATCAGGATCGCGCCCCAGTACTTCAGCCGGGAAAAGGAACCGCCTGAGGCGGCCTTCATTTGAGTGTCGATCTCTGTACATCGTTTTGTCGCTTCCTGCCACGACACGTCCAGTCCAGCCGTCGCTTCTTGAAGCAATTCAAGAATTTTTAACTTACTTGAAACGCGAAACACGAGCCCGCTCGTTGTATCCATCGTATGAAGACAGATTGCACGTTCGCCGTGGATGGCGCGCAGCACTTCGGCGCGGAAATCGGCACGACCTATGGCGGATTGCAATCTGGTGAGTTCTTCATCGTTCCAATTGCAAAATGGCAGCATGTCGGCGGTCAACTCGCAGCCGACGGCGTGTGTTGCAATTCGGATGAGTTGCGAAATCAGCAGAGGTTCGCCACGAAGCGATTCCGATACCGCGAAAACGGCGGCAGTGTCATTCACCGCCTCACTGGCGTTCCCTTCATGCGCACGAACATGGGCGCTGAGCGTGAGTAGTCTGGCCAGCGTGCGGGCTTCCTGCGCATGAGGCAGAATCGCGTTGATTCCAGCGTTAAAGTCAACCGGATATCTCGCCATTCCTTCGGCAGCAGCAGCCTGTCGGATGAGCTGCATTTCCTGGTCAAGTTCCGCCAGAAAGTTCCGGGACGCATCCAGTTCCGCCCATTCCTGTCCCGGCTTCGGAATCGGCGTTGGCCCCATTCCCACGATCGGAATGGCAGCCGCTCGCTGGTCAATCCCGGCATTGGTGACTGCTGCGATTGCGGCCGTCCAGAGTTCTGTGGTGTCCGTGACATTTTGCGGCACCGAGTAATACGCATTCAATTCGACGGCATTCGTGGGCAGGCCCTGTGACCGCAGTTCCGCGAGTTCCTGGTCCAGTTGCGACGAGCCGAAGAACGCGAACCCCAACATTGTGAGTAGCAGCATCAACGGCAACGCAACAATGACTATCAGCCATCGCCGTTTTCGCGATTGTGATTTGCTGAGTTGTTCGGCTTCCTGGTCGTTTTCGGGCATGTCTACTTTCTCCACTGCTATTTACTCGCCGTTCAATCCCTCGTTCCGAGGCTCCTGCCTCGGAACGCACTGCCAAGAGGCTCTGCCTCCCGTCCACAGTCGCAAGACGCAACACTTTCAGGTGTCGTCTAAAGAGTTGGCATCGAGCGGTCTATTGTTGTCTTATCAGCCGCCACGCACTAGCGTCCGGTTCCATGAAAACCGGGAGCCAACGCTCTGCGGCTGATACAATCACGACACATATTTTCCGTTCGATGCTTACAGTCGAGGCAGGAGCCTCGGGGGCAGCGCGTTCCAGGGCTGGAGCCCTGGAACGAGGTCGCGGAACAATTGGGACAATTGTTCTAAGCACCCGCGCACAAATAACGGCATATAATTATTGGAAGCAGATTTTGAATTCTTTCCCGATGTTTGCGAGGACATGGGCGAGCATCTCTTTGAGATTTCCGAACGACCCGTAGGCTTC
>Ga0138256_10002134_pt1 | contig 21302 bp, 13 predicted proteins | sample KNB2016incub_MG_FD_105486 | JGI IMG/M metagenome (GOLD analysis project Ga0138256, IMG submission 105486) | Active sludge microbial communities from wastewater in Klosterneuburg, Austria - KNB2014incub_MG | ecosystem: Engineered > WWTP > Activated sludge > Unclassified | place: Austria... | reverse complement strand
TGGGTACTGAATGCTTCTAATGCAGCTCGATTCTGTTATGCTTATGATATGCCTGATTCCTTGCAGGCTATTCCTCAATATAAGGCTTTGACCAAAAATGTGATTGCTTATGAAGGCATTATCAAAGAATCCAGGTACCCGGCCTTGAAAGGCATCTCTCCCATGGCCCAGGGAGATGGACCGTTATGGGAGAAAGGCATGCCCCAAACTACGATGTTTAGCGTATACGGTAGTAGTCATGTAGGGATCTTTGGAGGGACGATAAAGAAGACCAATGTAGAACAGATCCTGCAGATCGATTGTACCAAGACGGACATGTTTGTTACGCAAAAATCTTATCCTACTTATTTATTTTTTAATCCATTTCCTGTCTCAAAAACCATTGAGTTAAATGTAGGTGATCAGAAATCTGATATTTATGATTTGATCCATCATTCTTTTATTAGAAAAAATATTAAAGGAAAAGTATCCGTAGTGATTCCTGGTGATCAGGCGATGGTGTTGGTCTATACTGGTGCTGGTGAAAAGGCAGGTGTGAAAAATGGAATGTTAGAGGTAGGTGGAGTGATCGTAGATTATGGATATCAACAGTGACGAGTTATAAGACAGGAAGCGGATAGTTATTAATTTTCCGTTTCAATAAAGACTTTTTGGAAAGTTTTGCAATTTCAACCTATATAAAAATTTCATTTTAGAATTGTACCTATCTTATATTCTTTCAGTTTCCATGCAGTATTTTCTGGACTTTTATCCAGATAATAATCAGATTAGCATCAACTTAAATGATTGATGAAAAGTGATGGTTTTTATTTAATCAAGCAGGCACTATTATCGCAATACTTTTCCATTTCCGAGTCTTCCTTGAGTTGGTTGATTTGAATGTATTTAATTGAAGCGTTCAGCTCTAAAAACTTTTCTTTTGTAATTGCCTCATAGGGCATTTGAGCGTATGCACCCGATTCTAGTTTTGGTAAAAAACTAATTGATTTCAGATCATACTTAAAATATTCGAGGACGACATGGATGATGTCTGCCTCAGTTGGTTTAAAAGTTATCGTGCAGGAAACCTGATTGTCTGACCAATATTTTTGAAGAAATGCTGCGAGGGATGTTTGTTCCCAGATAGACACTTTTGCGATACTTTTCCCTTGGTTATGAATAGGGAAGGAGAGTACATAGGAAGAATGATCCACCACATCTTCCTCTATGGGCAGCCCTGCCTCCACTAGATAAGGTATTAGAGATGAGTTTTTTGCAATCCTAATTCGACGAATGTAATATTCATATTCTGGAAAATGGCAACCCGGATTGACTCCAGCTAATAGACTGACCGTACCACTGGGTTTGACACTCGTTGTCTTGATGCTTCTCGGGACACAAAGCCAGGAAGAATAGATGGCATCCCACCTTTGGATTTCTGCATATCCACTTTTAAGCCAAATTCGCAAGGTTTCCAAAGAGTTTTTTTCGAGAAAATTGGTCACGCCTGATACGGAGGTGCCTATTCGTCGATTTCGCTTTTGTACTCTATTGGTATCATGCCAGGTAGTACTTACGAGGGTTGCAGTTTTTCCTAATAAGTAAGCAAATTTAAGTGTCCGCAAATAATCTTCATAGGATTCTGCTCTTGATGGAAAGGTTTCAACAAGACAACACAATTCATAGGACTCCAAGGTTTGTTCCCCACAAGGATTAGTTCCTTTTGCTTTTTCATCTTTGTGATCAGCAGGATCACACATTCGGGAGAAAGCCTTGATATTATTCAAAAACACATATCCTGGTTCACCATTTATAGCTGTTTGTTGAGCTAGGGTTTTAAAATCAGTATCATTATTGACAAACACACTATTATTCGAAGCCCATCCCCAGGATGCCCGATGTGCCATACTACCTTCGTATTTCCCTTTTTCAGAATTCCACCGGTAATCTTTCAGCGTACGATACTCACTATTTTCATGGTCTCCCAATGCGATCTGTGCGGAGCGCCTTACATTTCCTGCGACTACACATTGTCCAATGATGTTCATAATATCCGTGATGGCAGTCACAGTCAGATAGCCTTGATCCAATGTATTCAAAATAGTTCGGATATGATCGTGCATCTTGATCAGAGGTTCAGGTCCGGATGATATTCCTCCAAATCCACGAATAGGCATACCTGGTGGACGAATTGAATCATAACAGAAATAGACTGGGTGAGCAGTTTGTTCATTGAAATGTTTAGAAAAATAACTCTTCAATAGTTTTTCAAGACTTTCTACCCATCCTTCTCTTGAATCTGGGATGCTGTATACTTCAGGGTGGCAGTCAGCAGGTTTGTATATTTTTATTTTCTCACTTCCATTCACATCAAATCCTACACCAACGCCAACCATACTCATATCCATCATAAACATAAAAGGTTTAATAGCTTCTTCCTCTGATTGATCGATGAACTCTGTTGATACAAAAGCACAATTAAATAAAGCTTGGCCTATTTTTTTTTCTTGAATGATGGATGTTCCCATAGCCCACAACATTCTGCCGGGAGGCAAAAATTTCATTCGAAATATGCGGTCGTACATCTCTTGTGCCGACCGTTGAGCTTTCTTAGGATTCCAACCAAGTCCATTATCCAGAATATGTTGCTTTTGCAAACTGTAAGTCCCTTCTACTACCCGCCTGACTGTTTCATACCAATGTTCATTTGTGCCATCTTCTTTGATTCGGGAGTAAGTGCGGTAATAAGTTAATTGACCTAAACCATTGAACCCAAATCCAGGGTCTATGTATTTATAAGCTTCTACAAAGCTTGCATCTAATTGGAATATAAGCATGATAAATGATATATATTATAATGGACTAATATGTCCACTATAATAAAGGTAATCATTTGTTCATATTATAAAAATAAAATATAAATAATTTTTATAATATATTTTTTAAATTTTCGGAAAAATTGAAAACGGCATGAATCGCTTATGAAACATGCCGTTTTAACCACTGTGGAATTATGGCGATGAGATTATAATAGTCTGAAACTTATATTGTCGTGATGCTATTAATTTGAAGGTATGGTTGCGAGTTTCCTTGCTTTAGGGTACAAAATGTTATTTTCGAGATGTACATGCTTATGAAGGTCTTCCTCGAATTCTTTTAACATTTCATAAAAAGCTTGATATGATGTACACGCGCCATTTGGAGGAGTATAGTTTTGACTCAATTTTTTGATGACATTTAAATGATCTGCCGCGTCGTCATGTTCTGCCTCTATGACATTAATAATCTGATTGAGTCTTCTGAATGCAAGTGTTCCAGGGGTGAGTTGACTGCCATGAGCAACCTCTAATGACTTGATATATGGAAACAGTATCTTTTCTTCTTTATTTATATGTTGTGCCAGATTGATACTCAATGCATTTAATTGTTTTTGAATTTCTATCAATTCAGGATGTTGGCCCTCATGCACTTTCACCACTTTGTTGGATTGTTCGAAGAGTGTTCTAAGAGATTTCTGAACGAATCTATGATGTTTTTGCACGATATAATCAGCCAATTCCTTCAAGGCCATTGGGTTGAAATCAGGATTATCAGCATATGGTACTTGTATGATTTCTTGAAGTTGGTGTTGAATTTTTATCGGATCCAGATTGCGTATAACACAGGCTTCAAGAACTGTCGTTTTCCCTCCGCAGCAATAATCGATTTTATTTTGTATAAAAATTTCGATGGTTCGAAGATCCTTGCTCACCAAATCACCTACTTTCCAATTCAGTATATTTTGAGGGCCTTCATTTATCGGGTTGCTTACTATTGATATACTATTTTCCATGAGTATGTTTTTAAAATGTATTAATATGCTAGAATTTGATGTTAATAAAATATTTAATATACTTCTTCTAATTCGGCAACAGGTGTGACCTCTGGTATTGCTGACTTGTCCACTGACTGCATACTAGTCCATTGCCTAAGGTGCATGATTCTAGATACTATAAACCAAGTAAGAGGGATTACTCCGCCAAAGAAAAATACGCTAGCTCCAATACCTCGTAACCAGGTGAGTGACTGAAAAGTCCCGTTTTCAATAAAGTGGTGTGATCTTCCATACCATAAGCCTTGCTCTACCACTGCTTTGAACTGGATCGCACCAGCTGGGAAAAGATCCAATACCACCATGAGCATCAATCCTGCATTGATGGACCAGAAAGAAAAGGTTATGATTTTTTTATTCCATTTATCTGGTTTTATAAGCAATCGGGAAGCAAATAGTAATGCTGCTATTGAAATATTGCCATAGACACCCATTAGGGCAGCATGAGCATGATTTATAGTTAGATAGGTACCATGTTCAAAATAATTCATTATAGGAAGGTTTACTATAATTCCTAAAACACCTGCTCCAAAGAAATTCCAAAAATTTACTGCCACCAGAAACCTAAATACTTCTGGAAATCCGAAATCACCAAGATTTTGATGTTCCATAGCTCCCACTGCTATTTTGGGCATGTTTTTGAACCTCCAGGCTTCTACTGTCAAAAGGATTAGAGGTACAAATTGTAATGTAGAAAATATACTACCAAGGGCCATAGTTGCTACGGGTTTTGCATTCCAGTAAAAATTATGGGATATCCCTAAGAGACCAGTACCTAAAAATAATAAAGTAGCGAAATAAACCACTCTTATGGCGGCTTGTTTACTGACTAGACCCATAAGGACCATCAGATAACTTACTATGACAGTGATAAAGACTTCAAAAAATGCTTCTACCCACATATGAACCACCATCCAGCGCCAAAAATCAGCTATCACAAAATTGGTTTCCGGCTTAGCTACAAATCCTGAGATGAATAGTAGGGGAATCCCAATCACAGAATACATGATCCAGTTTGGAAGATTCCAACTCTCCCCTTTGACAAAAGCAGGATGGATGCCTCTGTATACCACAATGGCCCATAGCGCAAATATGAGCATCAGGAGTGCCTGGTAGATTTTGCCGAAATCTACAAATTCCCAACCTTGGCTACCTAGTAGATTCCAATTATTGCCTAATAGATTTAAAGGGCCTAAAACCATTCCCGTCAATGAGCCACCTACCAGAATAAATAGCAACACGAATATGGTATTGATTAGACGAAGCTGTCCTTTGATTTCAGTTTTGGCTAATATGGGTAGTATAAATATAGATGATGCAATCCAACAAGTAGATATCCAATAAAGAGCCAACATAAGGTGCCAACTTCTAGGAATGGTGACCGGAAGCCTAGGAGTTATATGGAGGCCGAAATAGTCCAAAAAATGAATAAAATCATTGATCGTAATGATACCACTCGACACCTGAATAAAAAATAGAATCACTGCTACAAAGAAAAACTTAAAGGTAGCTTTCTGAGTTCTTGTGGGTTTGAAATTTTTAACTCTTTCAGAAGTAAACAAATCTTTGGTAGCAGGTTTAAAAAATTTATTTGGAAGTTGATTATATTGACCTATATAATATAAGACAATCCCACAGGCCAATACAAATCCTAACAAGCCTAATACACTCCAAAGAATGACTGGAGAGGTAGGTGTATTGCCTGCTGTCGGGTCGAATGGCCAGTTATGTGTATAACTAAAGGTGTTTCCTGGTCTTTCCGTCACACATACCCAGGCACCCCAGAAAAAAAAAGAACTCAGCGCAGCTACATCTTTCCTATCAGCAATATAATTTTTAGGTAAAAAGGCCCTGCCTTCCTTATTCTCGAAAAATAATTCTATATAATATTTTTTTAATTCTACCACTGCATAAGCCATCGCATCCGAAATAAAAATAATATCCTTCTTTTGGTTATACCTGTTTTGTTTAAGGTCCTTTTTCGTTCGATCCTCGATCGTTCTCATTTCAAATTCAGAAGGTCCGGCACCATTTTGTAGTTTAAATTCATTGGCATAGAATATATTCATACTTTTAGTTACCTGATTTAAAGCTTCAGCTGTAAAATCAGGTCCTCGCTGAGCCCCGTCCCCAAAGAAGCTTCCATACTCCATCAAGTTATATTTATGAAATACTAATTGACCCATAGTGATTTCTGCTTTATCAATAACAAGATCACCGGAATTTGTTTTAAAATTCGATAAGGGAGGAGCTTCATTATAAGTTTGATAGCCGATCATTCCTACTCCCAGTACGCTTATGATAAAAATAAACAATAATGGGCCCCACCAGTTTTTAGTATTCATAAAATAACTGATGCTTTTGGATTGTCCGTCGTGTTGATGGTTCTTGGTTTCCATTTTTAAAAATGTTACATAAATTAAAAGAATTTAAAAGATCGGTCTTATGAGAAATTATTTATAATGGACAAATATATCCAATAATATTAGATTCTGAAATTATTTTTGTTATTTTCTTTCATTATTTGGTATGATTTTAAAATAAATTGGGGGTAAATACTTCACCGTTGTTTGCCTTTCAGCATAAAGAAGTATAATTTATTTGGGTTGTAAGCGAGGCGATTTATATTCAATGTAATCTTATAGTACTTATTTTAGATCATTATGTTTTACAGTAAGTTGATAAATGGACTTGGCTTAATTGGTCGAATTCTTATGGAAGCTGCCAGTAGTTGCACCAATCCGATATGATCCTTTTATGGAACTTGATTTTGAGGTATCATTTGATTTAGAAAGCCGTAAGAGTCGTACACTTATCGGAAGTATAGAGCCTAAGATTAAGATATTGATTTGATTCATATGTTTAAACTTTAAAAGTAACATAACTGAGATTTCAAATTCCAATCAAATTGATTTTGCAAAATCCATCTTAGTTTTTTTAAGATTATTTAAATTGATATAAAATTTTGCGAGATAAATTTATAATAGCGTATTTTGGCATAAAATTTTGATTAATGTTTTCAAAAGCATGTGAATATGGCATTCGGGCTTCCATTTTGATTGCGTCGGAATCTGTGAATGGAAATCGGTTAGGGTTGATTACTATTGCTAAAAAAATAGATTCACCCGAAGCATTTACTTCAAAAATATTGCAGAAGCTTGTAAAAGAAAAAATTATTTTTTCCATTAAGGGACCTGGAGGAGGATTTGAAGTGAATAAGAATAAGCTGGATAAAATAAAACTCGTTGATATCATTCTAGCTATAGATGGAGAAGTTTTAAAGCAATGTAGTCTGGGTTTATCAGATTGTTCGGAGGTACGGCCTTGTCCATTTCATGGCAGATATAAACCGATTAAGGAAAAGCTTCTCAAATTGTATAGCGAGACGAGTTTGAAAGACCTGATCGATGGAGTTTTATCCGGTAAGTCTTTTTTAAAGATTAATTAATTAGGAGTCATCAAAGTTAAAGGTCAATGAGTTGTTATTGTTCCAAAAATTGTTCGTTTTATTTTGAAATTATTTTTTCCATTCTAATTCGATTACTCTTTTTGCAGCAAGGTTGCCTAATCTGACGCCTTCATCACAATCCATACGGTAGTGTACACCTAATGTAATTCGACTGTATGCATTTTCTAACCCTGCGACACTAAAGGAAGAGAAACTTCTCGGAGCACCTAAAAACTCAAATCGATCTTTGTGACAATTGTCCGTAAAGGATTTATTACTACCTAGAATATCAGTAAGTATAGCTGCTCCTGAACTTCCAAAACCAGAGTGCCCGGAAGGATAAGCAGGAAAATTTGGCGACATTCCCTTCATATTTGTATAAGGGTGGTTCATTTGGGTCTTCCAGGTTGGGTCTATCAGTTCTTGGATATATTCTACCGGCCGCCTGACATTATAGGTATATTTAGAATACCAGATAGATATAGCTGCATCAGCCATAGCCATTCCAAGTTTTGCATATAGTTCCACTGCCCGATCCAAACTAAGCTTTTCATGTTGGACAAGTTGATTGGCTATTACGAGTTGTCTTGCTGCAGGCTCAAAGGTTACTTCAAAAAAATCATCGCTCCAAAATTGACTAATCCATTGATCTTCAAAGTTTAAATTATCAACGTAAGCTTTGGTTTCGAGTGCTTGTAGGTAAAATTTGGATCCAGGATTTTCGCTGTAAGGTATAGGCGGTTTTGCTCTAAGGTCGCTGGTTTTCATGGCAAATGGTCTTACTTGACCCCAATATGGAAACAGAGCTGGGGAATAATCTGGTAGGGTAGGTTGCCACAGTTTTTCGCCATTAGGCCCCACTTTAGGAGGAATATAGCTATTGGGGGTTGGATTTTTATAAGCTTCGTGGCCGGCTGCATCCGTCACACTGAAGTTGAACACGGCTGTGGCGATGTCTTTGCCGAAAAGTTTTGATCGCTCTAACTCTTCTTTTTCCAAAATAGATTCGTTTTTCAAATTGAATTTAGACTCCAGCGTATTTATCCTTTCAAAATCCGCAACCTTGATTTGTGAATAAAATTGGCGTAATATATTAGCATATGCCGCATTTGCAACTGTGGGCCAATGATAAGCTGCTCCAGTTTGAATTTTTGGAAGCTTTAAGCCGCTAAACTGACTTTCCAAAGATTGATATTCAGGCATACCTGGTACTACAGCTTCATAGGCTGCCAGTCCAACATAGCCAAACATGCGGGCTGCAGCCGGTGGTCTGTATCCTGTGGAGAAGCGGTCAATCTCTGTAATTAATTCGTTCCAGGCCAATGGGACGGAAGCATCAAATTCTTTTGTGTCCGAGAATTCTAGCTGCCCTTCCTTACTATTGTCTTTGGTACATGATTGAATAAAAAAAAGGCCACTCCCCATAAGAAGCAGACTGAATCCAAACTTAAATATTGTTTTCATATAGAGTATTTAATAAATAATAAAGGACAAATATATCCACAATATTGAATATTCCTAATTAATTCCTAATTATTTTTTTTAATTGATATGTGGTTTAATGACTTTAAGCATTAAAATATGGTTCTTGATGACCAGATGGGTTAGTAGAAAAAAAAGGATGCTTAAAGGTAATTAGAGCATCTCCGTATAAGCAATTTTTTTTGGATCAAAGATCGCTTTCTAATATTGTACAGATTGATTATTGATGAGGTTTTTCTGTATCCCTTAACCTCTTCACACAATTTTCCAGGCTCCTGTACTGATGATAGGCCGCTTTCCAAATATTTCCTTTGCCTCGATCTACATTTTCCGGACTTTTGTCCAGGCCGCTGGAGTACCATTCTCCACGCTTATGATCGATGAGATAGGTATTGATATAAGACCACTGTTTTTTGAATTTATCAGCATATTGTAAAGGGTCATTCGGATAGAGGTCAGATAATATCAGTAGTGTATTAAGCCCCTCTGCCTGGGTCCACCAATTTTTAGTGGCCTGCGTGACGGTGATACCCGGCACATCTTTAAAATAATATCCATCATCGAAAAAGCCTCCAACCGTATCATCCCAACCTCCGGCAAAACATTGGTCAGCCATTTTTTTGGCGATGCGCCAGGTAGTAGTGTCGTTTTTCCAACCTGCCACCTGCGAAGCCTCCATGAGCAGATAGGCTGTCTCAATATCATGGCCCCAGGATACATAGTCGAGATGTTGGTGTTCTATCACTTCGTGGCTCGAATCTCTAAAACTGATTGGGGTCCAGTCCGGTTTAAAAAACAATAGCAGGTTGCCTTTTTCATTGACGATCGTATCTCTAACGAGGTAGATCAATTCTTCGAGGCGTGATTTGACCAGAGGATCTGGCCACACTTCATAGAGGGCGGTCATCGCTTCTAGCAAATGTATAGAGCTGTTTTGATCTTTATAACCCAGGTCAGAAGTAGATGGGGTCGTAGCTGGTCGTTGTATGACGGCTCCTGTTTTGGTCAGATGTTGGTAATACCCTTTTAAAGCAGGGTCATGACTATGTTCTTCGAGCCAGTTAAAAGTTTTTTTAGCGAGGTCTAAGCCTTCAGGATCTTTACTCATCATATAGTAAGTAGCTGTGGCATAGAGTCCAAATGAGTTACCATAAGCGGTCTTAGAGGTATCACCGAGGGGATGACCGGCCTGATCTACCAATTGATAAAAACCTCCATAGTGTTTATCCCACATTTTATCTCTGAGAAATTCAAATCCATGCTTCGCATAGGACATAAATTGTTTGTCAGCTGGCCAGTGCATCGCAGCCTTTGAGGCATTCCAAAGTAATCGGCCTTGTGATACGATCATTTTCTGTTGATTGGGCCCTGGACGGAAGTCTTTGTCAAAGGAAGTAAGATATCCTCCGAACCCGGTATCTATGCAAGCGGGGTACCATATGTCGACCAGGTTGGTTCGTAGCAGGTGCTCTATCGTATCAGCCAGGACCAACCGTTCGGATAGGGCTTCTGTTTTTTGTTCTTTTGTCTTGCAACCAATTAATACTGCGAAAAGGAATAAGCAGTAGAAAACACTTTGAATGGATTTGGACATTTTTCTGAAATTAAGATGTTAAGTTAATTAGAAATTGAAGATTATTGGTCACCGCATTTAATTAGGAATGAAAGTGAGTCGAATATCATCAAATATGCCCTCCTGGCTCATTGGATGGAAAAAATCCAGTTAAGACTAAACTTACCGCACACTATTGTATCAAAATCGTACACTTTATAAAAAAAATAAATAATACAACTATAAGATTATCAGTGATATATGATTATGGCATGTCATTTACTCTAAAACTGATAATGTTTAGATCATACATTTTATTGGGATTAAGAGATCTGTGGAAATCAAAATATTTTTCATTCCTCAAAGTAATTGCACTTAAGATCGGTAAATGAATAAAGAAGTATTTTGATCTAACCTGAAAGTTTAAAAAATTATGTTTATCAATCAATTCAAGCACCTTTTTCGAACTTTGATGGCAGGAGGATTTTATACCTTTATCAATATAGTTGGACTGGCTGTAGGCATCGCCTCGATCGTATGGGCATACCAGGATGTCCGGTTCGGTCTTAGTTTTGATAATTTTCATCCTGATCAAGAACGCATTTTTAGAGTAATTACTAAAAATCAGGCAGGGGAAGGCTTAAATGGGTATTGCCCACTTCCTATTGCAGTATTCGCGCCTAAAGATTTCTCCAGTGTGGTTTCTGCAGTAAGGTGGGAAGATCTTTATTTATCTGTCAAAGGTGCACAGGAGGAAACTTTTGGTGCCAGGGTGGATTATACGGATCCTGCCTTTTTTGAGTACTTTAATTTTCCATTGATCAAAGGCTCCAATGATCTTACCAATAAGTCTGCTATACTGATTACAGAATCTGAAGCCACAAAATATTTTGGATCTAAGGACCCCCTGGGGCAGACTTTGATATTACATGCCGGAGAATCATATCAGCAGCCTCTGACCGTCACAGGCATTCTGAAAGATTTACCGCTCAACTCATCGCTACAATTTTCTATGCTGACCAATTTTAATAATTATATCAAAAGCGATGGTACCTTTCTTAAATCCGATGAGTGGAGTTGGATGGCGGATGCAATATTTATAAAATTACCCAATCCTCAGGATGTAGCCAGGTTAGAACAAGACTTTAATAAGTACTTGCCGCTTCAAAATAACTCCAGAAAAGATATACAAACTCAAAGTTTTATTATCGAACCACTGCGTGAAGTTTCCAATCATGATGATGATATGGCAGCAAATGCTTTGCGCGAGCGGCCAAACAATTCAGCAATATATGGGCCGACAGTGCTGGCTATTTTGATTTTATTATCTGCCTGTCTCAATTTTGCAAATACGACTGTAGCCCGATCCAATAGAAGGCTCAAAGAGATGGGTGTGCGCAAAGTACTGGGTGGTTCTACGAGTCAATTGATCGTCCAGCAATTAGTAGAGTGTAGTGCAATTGTTTTTTTTGCCATTCTATTATCCATCTTGTTTAATAAATGGTGGTTGCCCACCTTCAACGGTATGTTTGATGGAATAAAACTAGAAGCACATTATTTGAATGATAGGTCTTTAATGCAGTTTATGATCTTTCTATTAATTGCTGTTACTGTTTTGGCAGGCCTTTATCCGGCATATTATGTGAGTAAATACAATGCTACCCAAATCTTTAGAGGTGGTGTAAAATTTGGTGGTTCCAATTTGTTTTCAAGGATTCTTTTAGGGATGCAGATCGTGATTGCTTTTATTACGGTGACCGCAGGTTTTTCATTCGCCCGTAATGCGGCATTCCAGCGTGATTTTAATTTTGGATTTAATCAAAACAATATTGTGGGCATATGGACTCCGAAGGAAACCTATCAGCCAATGAGAGATGCATTGGCTCAAATAAATGGTATTGAAGCGATGGCGGGTAGTAGAAACCATATTGGATTTTCATGGCGAAACCTGGGTATTGAAGCGGAGGGAATTAAGAATGAAATAAAATATCTTGAAGTTGGAGACGATTATCTCGATGTGATGGGAGTAAACTTATTGTACGGCCGTGATTTTTCTACAGGTGAAGCTGATTACCAAAAAAGTGCCATTATTTCTGAAAACCTTTGCTCCTTGTATGGTTGGAAGTCCCAGGATGCTTTAAACAAACAAATTAAAATTGATACCCTTACTTATTCTGTGATCGGGGTGACAAAAAATATCTATATGGGGGGATTTTTTAATCGATTAGAGCCTATATTGATGGTAAAAACATTAAATCAGGATTATGCTAACCTTATCATTAAAGCCAAGCCAAATTCTTTGCACACTCTAATGGACCAGCTCAAAGCAACATGGACGGAGCTCTATCCTTTGAGGCCTTTCAACTCATTTTATCAGGACGAATTAGCCACCGAAGCGCAAAAGGTAAATGAAAGTATCGCAAAGATATTCTTCTGGTTTGCCCTTATTTCGGTTATGTTGACCGCTACCGGAATGTTTGCTTTGATATCTTTGACCGTATTGAAAAAGACTAGAGAGATTGCCATCAGAAGGGTAGTGGGCGCCAAATTGTCTGACATTGTAATCGTCATTCATAAAAACTATTTGTTAATATTCGTGGTTGCATCGATATTGGGGATTTTTGCAGGCGCTTCTTTGACTAAATTGTTGATGGATTTGATATTTAAAATTAATATTGGCATTAATATGGTGACCATCTTGCAGTCTTTTATGGGAGTATGTTTGTTGATAGCTTTTGTGATTGGATTAAAAATATGGCAAGTCAATAAAATGAGGCCGGCGGCTGTATTAAAGAGTAATCAATAAATCCTCAACTAGGGTTATCGAAATTTAATGCTGACAGCTCAATGTATAGTTATAAAAAAATATTATCCAGGAAGATGTTATTGTCGATATCAATTTCTAGGAATTGAAGATATTCTTAATTAATTCATGAATTTAAAATGATAAGATGAAAAAAATATTGGCGCTCCTCATTTGTTTAAATTTGGGTTGGAAAATGCAAGGGCAAGAAACTAAAGACCATGAGGGAGTCACAAAGGCACTGCTCAATTATGTAGAGGGCTTCTACGAAGGAGATACGCTCAAGCTGATCCAATGCCTAAAACCGAGTCTGCATAAAATCGGATATTGGAAAAATAAAAAGACCGGCGAATATGACTACGATGGTCAAATGACTTACGTTCAGGCCATCGAGTTTGCAAGGAATGTTATGATTAAAAAAAGCTTTGCTAAACAGGATGCTCCTAAAAAAGTAATTGTGCTTGACATTCAAGAAAAGACTGCTGCCGGCAAGGTTTATGCATGGTGGGGGATAGATTATGTATTGTTGAGCAAAGATAATGACAAATGGATGATCGAACAGGTGCTTTGGGAAGGACCTCCAGCGAAGGAGAATAAATGATAGTACCAAATATAATTGTATACCTTTTAAATTTAATTAGGCCTTAAAATTATTTCTTTATATTCATTTTTAAATCAAACAATAAAATACTAAAATGATCAGCTTAAAAAATATATTCAAATGGGTTAATGTCGGGGGAGCGAGAAATTTTATACTCAGAGACCTTTCTCTAAATATTGAAGAGGGTGAATTTGTGTCTATTATGGGGCCTTCAGGTTCAGGTAAAACTACCTTGCTCAATGTGATAGGTATGTTAGACGGCTTTGATGAAGGCGAATATAAATTTCTGCATGAAGAAGTCCATAAAATGAAAGAAAGACAACGTACTCAACTTTACAAACAATATATAGGCTTCGTTTTTCAAGCTTACCATCTTATCGACGAACTCACAGTTTACGAGAACATTGAGACCCCGCTTTTGTATCAGGATGTGAAGGGTGGAGAGCGCAAAGCATTGGTAGGAGATATGCTGGATAGATTCAATATTGTGGGAAAGAAAGACCTTTTCCCCAATCAATTGAGTGGAGGCCAACAGCAGTTAGTCGGTATCGCAAGAGCATTGATAGCCAAGCCCAAACTGATCCTGGCTGATGAACCCACCGGCAACCTCAATAGCAAACAAGGCGAAGAGATCATGACCATATTCAAAGAACTGAATGAACAGGGTGTGACCATCATCCAGGTGACCCACTCGGAAAAAAACGCCACCTACGGTACCAGAATAGTAGAATTGTTGGATGGCAGGTTAAATAATTAATTGAAGCAATTTTAATAACACATGAATATTAATAAATTTTTGATTTTAGGTTTTTTAGTACTGACCTTTGTGAAGGGGTTCTGTCAAAAAACTTATTCGTTAGAGGAATGTATTTCCACGGCATTGCACAATAGCCAATTGGTACGATCTACCGATATTAGATTAAAAGACGCTGGTATAGATGTGGATCGTGCCACCGCCTTTAAACTGCCTAGTGCTAGCGCAGGCTTTGGCCATGGTTTGAATTTTGGACGATCGATCGATCCATCAACCAATGATTTTATCAATGAGCGAATCACCAGGGGCGGATTCTCTGCCCAGGCATTTCAACTGTTATGGCAGGCTGGAAGTACAAAACAATCTATCAAACAATATCAATATGCTGAAGAAGCCTCTCGCTGGACTTTAAAAAATGAACAGGATAATTTGCAACTTCAAGTCACACTGGCTTATCTCCAGGTACTTAATAATAAAGAGTTAGCTGCCAGGTCTGCTCAACAGGAATTGACTACCCTGGAGCAGCTCAATCGACTTAAAAATTTAAACGATCAGGGTGCTGTCTTACCCAATCTATATTCAGATATGCAGGGTCAATATGCCTTGGATCAAATGAATAGTTTGGATGCCCTGCAAGCCATCAAAACCTCTAAGCTGGTACTTTCGCAATTAATGAATATTCCATATCAGGAAAGCCTGGAAGTGACCACAGATGCAAGTATCGAAGCGATAGATCAGTTAGCTTTTGGTAATTCTAATTTTGATCAGGCGTATTCACAACATGCTCTGATAAAATCCAGTGAGTTTCAAATAAAAAGTGCAGAAGCATCCCTCCTTGCAGCCAAAGCTGAACGCTATCCTAGTTTTGGTTTGGGGGCCGATTTTGGATCAAATTATTCCAGTGCATACCGCCTTCAGGGCGATAAAGTAGGGTATCCAAAACAATTATCAAACAATTTTAATTATGCGACCTATTTGTCATTAAACATACCAATCCTGGATAATGCCAGAGTGCGTTCCAATACCAGGAAGGCGGAAAATGCCATTGAGCTTGCAAAAGTCAATACTGAGTATGCCAGGACTTTTGTCCAACAAAAAATAGAAGAAGCTAGATTAATGCAAACCAATGCCACAGAACGATATAAGGTTATTCAATCCCAGGTTAGTGCTTTTTCGGAATCTTTTCGTGTGACAGAAGCCAGATTTAATGCGGGTGCTATTCATTCAGTTGAATATCTTATTGTTAAAAATAATTTGGATCGTGCTCAAAATCAACTTATTGCTGCTAAGTATGAAATAGCCTTCCGAAATAAGATCCTGGATTATTATGCTGGCATTAAATAGCCTTAAGGCTGATTGGGTGCTTCTGTTTCATCACTGATTTCATGTGGTTCGTGTCCATGGGTGATCTCCTGTAGATATTGGATTTTTAATTGGTCATAAAAAGAATGTTTGCCGGAGATGGTAGCAAATAGATTGGCGAGGAGTGCTGTCAACATGATATAAAATATAACGGTATGGCTATTGGTCATTTCCAATACCAGGATAGAGGATGTAAATGGGCTCCTGGTCACTCCGGATAAAAAGCCGGTCATGCCACACAAGATCATTAGATTGGTATCGGAGGAGGATAGGTTAAATAACTCAGCAAATAAAGCACCTATGCTTGCCCCGGCACTCAGGGAAGGTGCAAAAATGCCCCCGGCTGCTCCCGTGGTAAATGATAGAATAGGCCCGACAATCCGTACGATAGGCAGATACCAGCTCACAGACTTGTGGTCTGTAAATAGGGTAGAGATCATGAGTTCCTTTCCAGAACCAAATGCCCCTCTCTCCAGAAATATAGCTGTGGCTGCCAATATCAAACCACATATGATCACATATAATATTTTGTGAGATCTTTTCTTGAGTTGCTGCTTTTTTTTGAAGACAGATAAAATAATATGGCCCATTCCATTGCCAGCATAACCCGTGACCAGCGCAAGTGGAATGACCATGACTAACAACCAAAAGGAGAGATTTTTTAAATCTGGATACCCCAGGTATAAATAGGGACCTAAAAAGTTTAACGCGGTAAGTCCCGCTATAATCACACCAGTAAGCAAGGCTGATCTAAAAAGGCTAAAATGTGTTTTGGTAAGTTCTTCTATGGCAAAAACGATACCGCCCAATGGTGTATTAAATGCAGCTGCCAATCCGGAGGCAGCTCCTGTCACCAGCATATTTCTTTTTGAAATTTTGGGATACCATTCTGGTAATAGATCGTTGATTTTTTTGAATATAGCCGCTGATATCTGGATGGTTGGTCCTTCGCGGCCGATGGCTCCTCCTCCAAGTACCATGATCAGGCTTGAACATATTTTGATAAAAAGTATACGAAGACTTAGTAAGTGGTCAATAAGGATATTTTGTTTCGGGTTGGCGAGTTCAATAGCAGCGGTCACTTGTGGTATACCACTACCCCTGGCATAAGGGGCATACTTGACTACCAGCCACCAGGCCAAGACAAAACAAGCAGGAGTGACTACAAAAAACGCCCATTTAAATTGATCGAAAAGTAAGTGAGTCCCGGCTTCTGCCAAAGAAAATAACTTGGCATACAGTACGGCTAGTCCTCCGGATAGCAGAGCACCCAACCAGAATGGCAGGGCATTGAGCAAATTCTTCTTTAATCGTTCATTATCTACTACATCAAATTTGGATTTTACAAGGATCTTGGTCTTTTCAAATAGGATGATAGCTTTTTCTAATAATCGCATCAAGATAAATTGATCTTATGGTATAGATGAAGACGCAAAAATAGCTTAAAGAACTTAGACCTTTTTTATCAGACTTGTTTTCTACTTGAAATGCAATACTCCCCAGGCTAAAAGGTCACCTGTATGCCAGGCTAAAGAATTTATTTCTTCTTAAACTTATCCCCTCTGGTCTTAGGCTTTTTATATTTCCTGGCGATTTCAAATTTATAAGATCCTCCAAGATTAGTTTTGACATTTTTCTTTTTCTTTTCATGAAACCCCGGTTTGAGGAGTTTTTCGTCATGGCGAAAAGAGACAGGGGTGTCGAAAGCCCTGGGCCTTTCGTCTGGGGTGAGTTCTTTTGAGATTTCTACTGCCGGAGGCATCTCCATCAATTCGATTTTGTGGGACATCAGTTTTTCGATTTCTGTTTTTGCAGCTTCCTCTTTATCTGTATAAAACAAGATTGATTTGCCTTGTTTCTCAGCACGCCCGGATCTACCTATCCGATGTATATAATTTTCCGGAAAATTGGGTGTGTCAAAACTGATCACATGACTAATGGTTTCGAGGTCCAGGCCACGCGCCATCACATCGGTGGTGATCAATATTCGATGCATACCGTTATCAAATAGCCTGATGGCGGCTATTCTGTTATTTTGGGATCGATCAGTATGAATGAAGCCCATTTCCGAAGCATAGGTCTCTTCCAGTGCCGCGTATAATAACTCTACATTTTTTTTGCCAGTCACAAAGACCAATACCTTCCTGAATTCTTTTTTATCTTCAAGAAGTTGTCGTAATAAATTGGCTTTGGTGTAAAAATTAGCGACATGATAACATTGTTGCTGAATGTTTTCTAATCTTGTTCCACTCAGAGCGATTGATATTTTTTCAGGAGCAATAAAATAATTATCTATTAATGCTTCTACCTCATCTGTCATGGTCGCAGAAAACATAATATTTTGTCTCCTTTCCGGCATCAGTTCGAAGATATTGCTTAGTTGAAATCGAAATCCAAGGTCCAGCATGACATCGACCTCATCGATCACCAATTTTTTTATTTCGTTTAACTTGACTGCTTTAGACAGAGCCAGATCATACAACCTGCCGGGAGTCGCTACCAGGATGTCCATCCCTTTCGCAACGGCTATTTTTTGCGTAGATATATTAGTACCACCATAGACGCCCAACACCCTGACTTGCATATATTTTGCATAGGCATTGATTTGTTGTACCACCTGGATCACTAACTCACGGGTAGGTACCAGGATCAATATTTTTGGATGGACCAGCTTTGAAAACTTCAGATCACGCAATAAGGGTAGCATATAGGCCAAGGTCTTACCAGTACCGGTCTGTGCTATACCTACCATATTCTTTCCAGCCAGGATCACCGGATATGACTTTACTTGTATTGGCGTCGGTTTTTCAAAACCAAGATCAACCATTGCATTCGCTAAAGGTTTGGGAAGGTTAAGATCTGCGAATGTATTCATAGGATTAGGATTGGACTGCAAAAATCGTCAGTATTAACGAGATATTGAAATAAAGCAAGAAGTTGGGGTTAAGTCCAGAAGCAACCTACGAGGTTTGCCGCCCTGCTTTGCGTGCAGATCAACTTGTAGGTTTGCTTCTGCCGTTCGAGGTTTGCTGCTGTCCGACCGCTTTCTGATATCTTTGTTGAATTGCTTCCTACCGATGTGCTTCGCCTTATGGCTTTTCGCGCAGATAACCCTATCCGCCGCTGTGCAGACCTGTAGGATTGCCTCTGCCTTGCAATCCAATTTCCCAAAACTCTAACATCCTCACACTATCTTTGTTTTCATATGGAAATCAGTCTTAATAAATACATCAGCAACAGCGGGTATTGTAGCCGAAGAGAGGCAGACAGATATATTGAACAAGGCCGTGTCACCGTCAATGGTCAGGATGCCACCAAAGGAAATAGAGTCTCTGAAGGTGACGAAGTAAGGGTGGATGGTGAGCCGATCAGGAAAAAGAAGGAGCGGATTTACCTGGCGCTACACAAACCAAAGGGGATCACCTGTACCACTGATGTCAAAGACAAATCCAATATCGTAGACTATGTCAATTTTAAAACCAGGATCTTTCCAATCGGCAGACTGGACAAACGAAGTGAAGGACTGATTTTTTTAACCAACGATGGAGATATAGTCAATAAAATACTGAGGGCTGGCAATAATCACGAAAAAGAATACATTGTCACTGTGGATAAACCCATCACTCCGGAATTTATCCAGCACATGCGCAATGGAGTTAGGATATTGGGGACCTACACAAAAAAATGTTTTGTCAAACAAGAGACTGATACCCGATTTAGAATCATCCTGGTACAAGGGCTCAATCGCCAGATACGCAGAATGTGCGAAGTGCTTGGGTACAATGTACAATCATTGAAAAGGATTCGTATTATGAGTATGACATTGACTGGAATTCCTCCTGGCAAGTGGCGTTATTTTACCCCAGCAGAAATCAATACAATCAATCTTATGTTGGTAGGCAGCAGCAAGACTGCTGAGGGAGATGAAGGGATGGATGAATAAACTATTACACCCGACCCTAATCTTCAAACAAAAACAGCCGACCCTTGCGGATCGGCTGTCACAATTTACGGAATTCGTTTATTCAGATTTTTTATTTATGCCACCATACTTTTGTATCCAGGTCATCAGCACCTTGTCTGGCTATAGCAGCTTGAACATTGGTACTATTGACTGAAATTTCAGAATTGGGATAGGTCAATCTATTGATGAAATTTCCTTTGATCGCTTTTCCAGGAAAAGGATTTGGTGCCAGAGCAGGAAATCCACTTCTCCTAAAATTGGCAAATGCTTCCGGTCCATTGAGGAAAGAAGATACCCAATATTGAGTATTGATCTGTTCTAACCCTTTTGCCGCATCATACGGATTGGCTGCAAGATAGGCATCTATAGCACTGGCAGCGATGGCAGAGCCAGCGTCATGAGCAGCAGCCTCTTCCATATTGGCTTTGATACCATTTTTGAATGCATCTGCAGCCGATCCTGAGGTCCAACCCCTCTGAATAGCTTCAGCCAATAATAACGAAGTTTGAGAATAAGTCACCAAAAACATCGGTGCAGTATTTTTGCCAAATCTAAACCGATCACACTGACTATAGTCATAAAAACTTGCCAGGCCATCTGCCGCGACCGCTGTTTTGATCGAATTGTTGTCATATCCAAATGGCATGCCTATTTGCACAGATGGATCCGTAACAGACTTGGCAGCGGTTTGCTCAGGACCTGACTTGGCTCCGACATAACGATTGGCTATAGCCTTTAAACGAGGATCATTGTTGTTTTTAAGATAGTCTACAAAGGGTTTACCCAGGTAGGCGTTATTGGCTTCTGTAGAGTTCATCCACTGTCCACAAGCGTTGGTATAGTTAGGATCGTGCTTGATAAAAGCATTGTCTGCATTGGAAGTCATTATGCCCCCCGCAATCGCTTTTTGTACTGTTGATTGGGCAAGCCCTGCATCAGCCTTGACTAATCTCAAACCCGCACGGAGTAGCAGTGAATTGCCAAATTTTCGCCATTTGGCTATATCACCTCCAAACAATACATCAGCAGTCTCTATGGTCTTGCTGGCATCTAAGGCAGCACTGGCTTCCGTCAATTCTTTGATGATATCACTATATATGGCTTGCTGTGCATCATATACTGGCGAAGCAATCTGTTCTATATAGCCTTTACCTGCTTCAAAATAAGGGACATCTCCATAAGTGTCTGTCAATACCATAAAAGCAAACGCTTGGAGTATTCTGGCCATATTACGAAGGTTGCTTCGATTAGGCAGTTCGGCAGTTTGGTTGATTACATCTTTTGTGTACCGGATGACTGATCGATAGTAGCGTTGCCAGTTGGCAGCAGTGGCATCACGGTTGTCTTGATTAAAATTGGCACCAGTCAATACGCCAGAATTGGGCGATACCATCTGCTGGACGATACCTACTTCCAGGATCAATTGATTGTTAGTAAAAGAAGTAGTAATTACTGCATTGTTGAGTATAAAAGCAGGGGTAATGGC
>Ga0138256_10002133_pt1 | contig 21313 bp, 19 predicted proteins | sample KNB2016incub_MG_FD_105486 | JGI IMG/M metagenome (GOLD analysis project Ga0138256, IMG submission 105486) | Active sludge microbial communities from wastewater in Klosterneuburg, Austria - KNB2014incub_MG | ecosystem: Engineered > WWTP > Activated sludge > Unclassified | place: Austria... | reverse complement strand
TCTCACCCGTGGGGGTGGCGCAGCAAGCCAGGGTCGAACCACCCCCTTTGGGATCCAGTTCTTCCTCAGCGTCACGACGCACCACGGCTGCATCGTAATTGGCCGATGCGCAACACCGTCCCCCCGAGTCGGGGGGTCGCTGGGCCGACCGGTGGCCGCGGCTGACCGGCCATCTTCGGAGATGCGGTGTCGGGGCGCGCTGGACTCGAACCAACGACCGAAGAATCATCGGATTGCGGCCGACGCCCGCTCTTTCTTGCACTTCTCTTCGTCGGGGTCCTTGGCGCTCTTGCAGCCTGCTCGCTCGTCGGCGTCCTTGATGGACTCGCAGCGTTCATGGGCGGCAACCTGCACCGCCGTGAACCAGAAAGAGGTCGAGCAGCCGGACCGCGCGGCGACGGCGATCGACAGGACACCTGGTACCAGCAGTTCGCCGAGAAGGGCTGGAGCAACCGGGCGGTAGAGCGGAAGGGCACGGGCGAGTTCATCGGTTTCACCGGCTTGTCCGTACCGCGGCGGCGGCTGCCCTTCAGCCCGTGCGGCAAAACTGGCTGGTGCCTGAAGAGATCGGCCGGGCGCCGCGGCTGCGCCACGGAAGGAGCCAAGGCGTGTCTGCGGGTCGGGGTCACGCAGCTCGGGCTCGAAGAGATCGTGTCGTTCACGACCTTGAAGAATCGGCCTTCGGTGGCAGCAAGCAAAGCCATTTGCGTTTCATTCGGCCGACCAGTCCCGCCCGGCGGCGCCCGTCCCCACGACCTCGCAGGCCATTCTGGACCAAGCCGTTGAACCGTCCTTGGCCAGCGCCGCGGGCACCAAGCCGAGCTGGAGCACCTTCAGTGCCGCCGCTGAAGAGGCCGGGGAGTCCAGGCTCTCGTTGCGACGAGTCAACCTGGGTGCCGTTCGAAGCCGTAAGGCGGGAGCACCCTGGCGTGTCCAGCCCACGAGCCGCTCGAACTCACACCGGCTCATCCCGTCGAGAACGTCGCTCGCCTGGCCCCGCGCCGACCGTACCAACAGTGTGGATGCACAAAGCGAATACGCTCGGGGTGCACCAACCCCACGCGAATTCAGCATGACCGTCAAGACGATCCTCGTGACCGGCATATCCGGTTTCATCGCCAAGCATTGCGCCATTGAACTGATGCGTCACGGCTACGTCGTGCGCGGCACGCTGCGCAGCTTGAAGAAGGCCGACGAGGTGCGCGCCACGCTGGCCAAGCAATGCGACTGTGCCGGGCTGGAGTTCGCAGAGGCCGACCTGCTGGCAGACCGCGGCTGGGATGCAGCCATGCAGGGTATCGACGGGGTGCTGCACCTGGCGTCGCCCTTTCCGCTGGCCGAGCCCAAGGACCCGGACGAATTGCTGCGTCCTGCGGTCGACGGCACACTCCGGGTGCTGAAGGCGGCCATCGCAGCCAAGGTGCCACGCCTGGTGCAGACTTCCTCGATGGCCGCCGTCGCCTACGGCCATCCGCGCAGCCGCACGGCGCCCTTCACGGAAGATGACTGGACGGTGACCGATGCGCCAGGCGTCGGCGCCTACACACGCTCCAAGACCCTGGCCGAGCGGGCCGCGCGCGACTTCATCGCGAGCACGCACCCGGCGCTGCACTTCTCGACCGTCAATCCGGGGCTTGTCCTGGGGCCGCTGCTGGACCGCGATATCGGGACCTCGGGCGAGACCCTCCAGATGTTTCTGCGCGGCAAGTACCCGGCCTGCCCCAAGCTGGCGTTCGCGGTCGTGGACGTGCGCGACGTCGCCAAGATGCACCGGCTGGCGCTGGAATCGGACGCGCCAAGCGGTGGCCGCTATATCGCCGCGTCCGGCATGGCGTGGTTTGTCGAGATGATGCGTCCGGTCAAGACACAACTCGGCAGCAAGGCTCGCAAGGTGCCGACGGTCGAGCTGCCCAATTTCGTGGTGCACCTGTTTGCCCTCTTCGATCCCGCATCGCGACTGGTCCTGCCGGAACTCGGCCGCCGCATCGAAATCGACAACCGCCGCACGCGGGTGGCCTTGGGAATGACGTTCATTCCCGTCGAGGAGTCCGCCCCGGCAATGGCACAAAGCCTGATCGATCTCGACCTCGTCTGAGAGACGACAGTCCGCACTCGGTTTGCTCGCCCGACCCGCATGGGACGGCGCTCCTGCCGATCGTCTTCCCACTTGCAGTCTGCCAGCCCCGCCTGTGCGCCGCCGGCACCGAGGGGGTCGATTGCGGCCCGGTCCAGCCGGATCGATCGAGGGCGCCATGTCGGCGTTGCGCCCGGCGTGCCGTGGCGCGTACGATGCAGCAAGCTTGAAGGCCGCAGCCCGGCCTGCGACTCACGGAGGTGGCCCATGACCGACCAGGCACGCGTGGTGTACAGCTACTCGACCTCGGTGCCCGACGAGCCGGGACAGGCATTCAAGGTCCTGGCCACGCTGGTCAGCGCGGGCATCAACTTGCTCGGCTGCAGCGGCACGCAGAGCGACGGTCAGGCGCACATTGAAGTCGTGCCCGCCGACGCGGCCGCGTTCGCGGCCCTTGTCGAGCGTGCCACGTTGAGCTTCCGGCGGCAGAAGGCAGGCTTCCTGATCCAGGGCAACGACCGCCCGGGCGCACTGGCCGACAACCTGTCGCGGCTGGCAGACATCGGCATCAACGTGGACGGTGTGCACGGCCTCGCGGCAGGCGCCGGGCGATGGAGCGCAATCGTGTGGGTCGCCGATCGCGACCTCGAAGTCGCGGCGCGTGCCCTGGGCGCAAGCCTGCCCTGAAGCACCACCTTCAGGCGACCTGGACCGTGTCGAGTCGAGGCCGTCCAGTCAAAGTGTCAACCAGCAACTTCCTGGCTTCCCACCGGGCCAGGCTCGCGCCATCGGCGACAGGAAGGGGTGACTGGAAGTTGCACGCGGCAGTAGACGACCCTGTGGGCGACCGAGGCGCAGCCTGTGCACCTCACTCAGGGCAAGAGCCATGCAAGGTCGCCGTGGTTCACCCGCGAGGGAAGGGTTCAACCGTTCCCACCAGGGTTTGTCGGCCCCATTGATCGGCACCTGCGGTGCGGCCTTACCGATCTCGCTCGTCGTCAATTCGAGTGAGCTCTGCTGCTCTTGATAGTCCTTCGCCATGAGCTGCTGAAAGACCGCGGCGCCACGACGGACCGATCGCGCCGCGCACGTCTACGAGTTTCAGCGCTACCTACTTGGGATTCGTGCGCACTCACGCCATGTTCGGGGTCTGATCGACCGCGTGTTCATCGGCGCCGGGGATTTCCTTGAAAGCCCCCCTCTCACCGGACCGACCGCCATGGCCGTGACCGAAAAGAAACGCGGCACTCGCCAGAACACACATCTGGATCCCGGCGTTCAAGCGTCGCTCCAACGGCAGGCCACCAGGCCGGGTCTGACGGTACGCGGCGCATGTTCACCAGCACGAGCCTGGCGCCCTGCTTTTGGTCTCGCCAGTATCGTCGTTGGGCATTCTGGCGCCTCAACCACCAAGGCTCACTTCTGGCTGCACCCGAGCAACACATCCTGCAACCACAGAGCCGACTGACCGTACGACTCCGAGTACCGAGGACGCTGGTAGCGAAGCCCAATCGCCACGCGCCCAGTCCACCATATGGTTCGCCCCGTCTCCGAAAGTAGGACCGGGCCGATGTGACCCTTCGGAACCTCAATGCCGAGCTCGCCAGCCCTGATGGAACCGTTCACTGGCCGCACGGACTCGTCGTTGGCCGCTACCGCTACAGTTTCCGTCATCATTGCCCCCTTCAAAGCTGATGCGGCAATGCTCACGACCGGTGCGAGCCGTGCCAACGCCCTGTGTGCGGGGTGACACGACACTTTCATGTGAACAATTGCCGCGCCTCGGGAGCAACGCGGTCGGACGGTCATCCTCCCCTCCGCCGCCCATGCCGCTGGGGAGCCTCCCCTCTCTTCGAACGCTGATCTACACGAACCATACCGGCTACCAGTCCACGACCCACCGACCCTCATGGCCCTCAAGAAGTCCGAGCTCTACTCCTCCCTCTGGAAGTCCTGCGACGAGTTGCGCGGCGGCATGGACGCCAGCCAGTACAAGGACTACGTCCTGGTCCTGCTGTTCTTCAAGTACGTCTCCGACAAGTACGCCGGTGACCCCAGCGCCCTGATCGACGTGCCCGCCGGGGGCACCCTCATGCAGTTGCGCTTCGCTTCGTTCGCTGTGATCAACTTACGGCGGGACTTGCACCCGCAAGAGTGCGCCCGTGCCGGGCGCACAAGAAAAAGGCCACCCGGGTGGGGCGGCCGGTCGGTCTGTCAGCCTCCGGTCACTTGGCCGGCTTGCTTGAACCCGAAATGCTGGCGAACAGGTAGTCGTAGTAGGAGAACTGCAGAATTCCCAGATCCTCGACGAAGACTCGCGTGGCATAGGTGCCCGACCAGTTCTTGAACCCCTTCGTGCCGCTGACGATTACCCCCTGTCCGCCGCCCGCGACGACGGTTGCATCCGGGTTGGCGACGGGCGGCACGAGGGTCTTGTCCAGGTAGGTTCCGCACGGACCCCGGCTCGACACGGTGTGGATCTCGCCGGAAGGCAGCTGCCAGATCACGAACTCATCGAAGCAGAAGGTGGAGTCGGTCGTGATGGGACCTGCCGGAGCGGCGACGACGTTCTGGCCCCAGGCGTACAGGTGCCCCTTCGACACCTTGGTCTTGGCATCCACCAGGGTCAGCTTGACCGTCCGAAAGCAGTCCACGCACCACGCGGTGAAGCTCGCGGGCAGTTGCTCCTGCGGATAGCTGTTGGGCTCACCGAACCCGTTGGCGAGCAATACGATGTTGGTTTCGGCACGCGCCTGCGATCCGAACCCGAACACCGCCAGCAGCCCTGCGGCCAGCAATCCCATTGCCTTTGATTTCATCCGAGTCTCCTTAGTTGTTCAAGCCATGCCCGTGAAACGGGTGGATCCAGTGTAGGGGTGAGTCGTCGACGGTGTCTGCAAAGACCTTCCACATCGCGGGTTTGCCGCTGCCTTGGCTCAGGGCAGGCCACAGAGATTGATCTTCTGCGTGAACCGCAAAGGCCAGGTTCGCTGCGTTCGCCCCGACTTCGCCATGGGAGAGCGCGCCAACGGCAGTCGGAAGGAAGTGCCGGCGACGTTGCTCAGCCATCGCCGCGCAGGAGTTGGCGCCCCGACAGACATCGAGCGCTCTGCCGCAGGCACCGACTCAGATCGGGATTTCGTAGGCCTGGTTGCTGCGTACCCAGGAGGCCAGGTTGGACTTGATGCTCTTCATCCGCCACGCGCCAAATGCCGGGTCGTTGTTGAGGGCGTCGAGCGTTGCACCCAGTTTGGCCGTCGACTCGAAGCGTGCGGCGAATGCAAGGTTGCCGATCTCGCCGACCTGAACGCTCCACAGGCTGACCTCGGCGCCGTGCTTTCTCCAAAGCGCTGCGGACTCCTTGATCAATTCGAACAGGGCGGGCATGTCGCACCCGGGCGTCGGCGTGAACACGTACTGAACCATTGCTGAGGCCATGATCGTCTCCTTGGTTGTATGGACCCGTCGGCCCATGTCAAGCCGACGCGGCAGTGGATGCCTGTGATGGGCACTCGTCAAGAATCGGTCGCGATTGACCACTTTCGCGAATCCGAGATTGACACTTGGGTGTCATGCGCGTAGTTTTCGGCGCCGCTGCTTGGAGTGGTCTCGGCCTGGGGACGGAGGACGCGGTCGGCCGCTCGGCCACGGAATCAGGGCGCGGCAAGGCGTGCATCCACAAAGCCCGCGCGGAAGGATTCAAGCAGTGAGCATCGAGTTGTCCAGGGAAGCAAGGGCGCAGGCCCTCACCTCCATCGAGCGCTACTTCAACGAGAACATGGAGCAACGCATCGGCAACATTGCCGCCGGCGCCCTGCTCGCGTTCTTCCTTGAGGAGATCGGTGCCACGGTCTACAACAAGGCCGTTGCCGAGGTTCAGGAGCGCATGCAGGCGCGCGTCCTTGAACTGGACATCGAGGTTCACGAGGAGGAGTTCCAGTACTGGCCCAGGCAGGCCAAGGCGATCAGACCGCGTCGGTGAAGCCGAGACCTCGCTCAAGCCGTCCCCCAGTGTCGACTCGAATGTCAGGCCGCTGAACCGTGACCACGCCCATCCTGCTCGACCTCCCCGCCGCAATCGAGACTGAGCGACTCTTGCTTCGCCCCCCCGCGGGCGGGTGATGGTCCAGAGTTGTACGAGGCAGTGTCGGAGTCACTGCCTGAATTGCGACGATTCCTGGCCTCGCTCCCCTGGGTGGCTGCGGAGCAGTCCGTCGAATCCTCCGAGATCTACTGCCGGACGGCCGAATCGAACTTCTTGGACAGGAAGGACGATGCATGCTGCGCGTGTGATCTGACGCGCATATGCGATCCATCGACTCGCCGACCGAATTCGAACCCGCCACTTGGCCGAGCGCGGCACTTGGGTCACTTGGTCTCGCAGAGCGTGACGATCTGCTTGCGGATCAGGTACGCATCCTGTAGCCCCGGGCTCAGGTCGACCGCACCGAACACGAGTGAATAGGTGCCGGGCCCGAGTTCGTACGGCTCGCGGTTCGGTTTGCGAAAGGCGTGGGACGGAGCGCGCATGGCATCGTCATGGCGCAACGCACCGGTCTCAAGGTAAGCGGGCGCCGCCACGAGCACTGGAAGAATGCCATAAGTCCAGTCAAACCAATAGAGGACGTCGGTTGGCGCCTGGGGCTCAAGCACCAGCGTCCAATAGTCGGTAACCCAGAACCACCAGGGTTGAGTGGACTGGCTCAGGCCGACATAGAAATTGCTCACCGCGGCATAGCCGTTGTTGCCCCAGGTGGCCTCGAATCTGAAGTCTGCATTCGGGCCGGTGAGTGCCAGGCAGCGGTTGTCGAAGAAGCCGACCAAGTCCAGGAACGGCCCGAAGTAGAGGTCGTAGCTCTGCTCCCCGCAGGCGCCCTTGCGGTCACAGACCTTCAACTGCACGGGCCAGGTGCCGTTCCAGGCGATGTTGAAGAAATTGTGCTCGGTCATCAACTTCTTCGGGTCCACCCGCAACTCAAGGGTCTCCGTATTGTTCAATGGCGAAGGAATGTGAGAGGTCATCTTCTCGGCCGTCAGCGCATTCCACACCGCAACTGCCGGTATGGTCTTGTCGACGCCTGCGACGTAGAGCCTGAAGGTGTTCCAGTCCAGGTCCGCATTGCCATCGGGGTCGTAAGCGGTGACAGTGATCTTGCCGCCGGCCATTCGGGCCTGGAGCGACTGGTTGTTGTCCGAGTGCAGGTAGATCGACGGCGCTGAATTCAGGGGCTTGGTGCCGCACTTGGCATCCACCAGATCGCGCGCGCGCTGTGCGCGCTTGACCATCTCGGCGACACCTACGGAATGCAGGTCCTCCATCTCCGAGGCGCTGCGCAACTGGATGCTGATGATCGTGTTCTGATGGACGGCGAAGTAGTTGAATTCCTTGTTCCCGGGCCTGTCGCTGTAGTAGGACAGAACTCCGGTCCCTGTCGGACCCACGGAGTATCCCCAGTAATTCGGATTGATCACGTTGAAAGTATCCACCTCTCTGTTGAACATGCCATTGGCGTCTGCCGCGCTGCCGAACGAATACAGACCGACACTGACACTGTTGGAAAACAACTGGTCCTTGGTGAGACCGGACTTGGGGCCGGCCCGCAGCGTGAAGTAGGTGACCAGCAAGGTCTTCTCCTGCTCACTGTCCATCTTGAAGTAGAAGCGCCCCGGTGCATTGCTGCGGTCAATTCGCGTGACCCGCTCCACCGGAAAGAATGTCGCGTCCTGATTGCTCCAGCCGGTAATCTGTGAGCAGTCGGCGGCCGCGGAATTCGTAGCGATGGTCGAGGCGAACAGCACGCCGAACCCGACGGACGCGACCCTGAGAACACGGCTCCACCGCCTGCCGAGTGCGACAACTACTCTGTCGAAGCGATCCATATCTTGCTCCCGGACACCATGCGTCGCCATCGAGACCGAGCCAGCGGCCCGGGCCCTCGACACCTTCCAAGATCCTCGCCCCCCAATCCCGATTGCAGTTTGGCGCAGCGCCGAAAACAAGCAGGTGAGCATGCGCAATTCGCATGCATCTCCTTGCAAAGCTCGGTACAGCCGGGTCACCGCATGAACGGTCCACGAAGAGGAGGGGGCGGCCTCAAGATCGAGGACCCGGTCACGAGGCTTGGTGAACCGCTCCACCCGCCTGTGGCGCCTGCGTCCACCCGATGCCCCGGATTGAGCCGTCACGGACGGGGCTTCTCGAACGCAGGGAAGCTCTCGTCTCCAACGACATCGAGCCCATCGGGACCCGTTGCGGACTCGCAAGCAAATGTGGCTTTACCATTTGCTTGAACCCCCAAGGAGGCCGGTTGGGCGCAGCCGGGTCCTGGGGGCACCCGGAACTGGGCCGCGTACTGGCTCGGGTCGATTGGCGCCGCTGACCAGAGGCCGCTCGCTCGAGCGCGGCCCGGCCAGTGCGGCTTCGAGTCCGCGCACGCTGTCGACGTTGATGCCGTCGCAGCCCATCGCCTGTGCCAGCGGCGCGATATCGGTCGGGTCGATCCTGGTGCCCCAGCTCGGGTAGTGGCGCGCCATCTGCTCGAGCTCGATGCGGTTCAGGCTGTTGTCGCAGAAGACCACGTCGACGACATCGCTCGGATTCATGCGTCCGCTGACTCGGCCAGGTGGGTCTGGCCCATGTTCTCGACCAGCGCGCCCCGGTGGGCGACCAGCGTCATGGGTCGGGTGATGACGGTGTGCAGCAGCGCGTGCAGTTCGCCGTCGCTGGGCGTGCCCACCTCGACGAAGGTCGGCACGCCATCGGAACCGCAGCCTTGGCGCCAACGGTCCATGTCGGCGTCGATATCCCCAAGCTGTGCGAGCCAACGACCGCCGGAAGGATGTGCAAGCCAAGCTGCTGACCCGCCTCAACGCATTCATCCGGATGGAGGCCGCAGACGACGACACCTTTGCTGGGCGGTAAGGAATGGGGGCCACAGGGCGACCCGCTTCCACGCCACCGACGGCGTTCCACACCGGACGGGGAGAACTGGCCGGAGCGGGGCGTGAGTGCGGGCCGGGCCGACCCAGTCGCCGGTTCGCCATGGTTCGATCCCTCCCCATCGGCGCCGCCGCACCCGCCACGGACAAAAAAATGGCCGCCGGGGTGGGGCGACCATCTTCCTGAATGTGCTGGTAGGCCGTGTTGGACTTGAACCAACGACCAAAGGATTATGAGTCCTCTGCTCTGACCAACTGAGCTAACGGCCCACGGGAAGCGCCGTCATTCTAGGCGGCGGCTACTTCACCGAAAGCGCGTTGCCCACCAACCGCGCCGTGATGTCCACGATCTGGATCATGCGCTCGTAGGGCATGCGCGTGGGGCCGATCACGCCCAGCGTGCCGACGATGCGGCCGTCCACTTCGTAGGGCGCGGTGACCACGCTCAGCTCCTCGAACGGCACCACCTGGCTCTCGCCGCCGATATAGATGCGCACGCCCTCGGCGCGGCTGCTCACGTCCAGCAGGCGCATCAGCTCGGTCTTCTGCTCGAACACGCCGAACAGCCGGCGCAGGCTGCCCATGTCGTGGCCCAGGTCCTGCACGTCGAGCAGGTTGCGCTCGCCCGACACGACCACGTTGTCGCTGCTCTCGGCCATGGCTTCGGTGCCGGCCTGCACCGCGGCCTGCATCAGCTGTGCGATCTCTTCGCGCAGCGCGTCCACCTCGGTCTTCAGTCGCCCGCGCACCTCTTCCAGCGTCAGGCCGGCGTAGTGGGCGTTGAGGAAATTGCTCGCCTCCAGCAGTTCGGCCTGGCTGTGGTCGCGCGCGGTGAAGATGACGCGGTTCTGCACGTCGCCGTCGGGCGCCACCAGGATCAGCAGCACGCGCCGCTCGCCCAGGCGCAGGAATTCGATGTGGTGGAAGACGCTGGCCTTGCGCGGCGCCATCACCACGCCCACGAAGTGCGACAGGTTCGACAGCAGCGAAGCCGCCTGGGCAATCACGCGCTGCGGCTGGTCGGGGTGCAACTGGCGCGTGGCGGCGGCCACCTCGGGCGGCGCGTGCTCCAGGTCGAGCGGGCGCGAGGTGAGCATGGTGTCCACGAACAGGCGGTAGCCGCGCGGCGTGGGCACGCGGCCCGAACTGGTGTGCGGGCTGGCGATCAGCCCCAGGTCCTCCAGGTCGGCCATCACGTTGCGGATGGTGGCCGGCGACAGGTCCAGTCCGCTGGCGCGCGAAAGCGTGCGCGAACCCACCGGCGTGCCGTCGGCGATATAGCGCTCCACCAGGGTCTTCAGCAGCGAGCGGGCGCGGTCGTCGAGCATGCCCTATTGTAGGAAGGCGGTTGCCGCGGTGCGCCCTGGTTTGCGCAGGGCCCTATGGTGTAATGCGCCGCATGCCGTCAGGCTTTCGTCACGCCGCCATCGTGGGCAAGTACCAGGCCCGGGGCATCCGCCCGGTGCTGGAGGAAATCGCCCACTTCCTGGTGTCGCAGGGCCTGGACGTCTCGTTCGAACAGGCCACCGCATTCGCCACCGGCGTGACCGATTTCGAGTCGCTGCCGGCGCCTGAGCTGGGCCGGCGCTGCGACCTGGTCGTGGTGGTGGGCGGCGACGGCACCATGCTCGGCATCGCGCGCGAGCTGGCACGCTGGCACGTGCCGCTGGTGGGCATCAACCAGGGCCGGCTCGGCTTCATCACCGACATCGCCATCGGCCAGTACCGCGAAGCGCTGCTGCCCATGATCGCCGGCGACTACGAGGAAGAGCACCGCTCCATGCTCGAAGGCGAGGTCTGGCGCGACGGCGAGAAGATCTTCGAAGGCCTGTCGCTCAACGACGTGGTGGTGAGCCGCGGCGCCACCGCCAGCATGGTGGAACTGCGCGTGGACGTGGGCGACGACTTCGTGGCCAACCTGCGCGCCGACGGCCTGATCATCGCCTCGCCCACCGGCTCCACGGCCTACGCGCTTTCGGCGGGCGGGCCGATCATGCACCCGGGCATCGCCGGCTGGGTGGTGGTGCCGATCGCCTCGCACACCTTGTCCAACCGGCCCATCGTGCTGCCCGACCACGGCGAGGTGCGCATCGGCATCGTCGCGGGCAAGGACGTATCGGCCAACTTCGACATGCACAGCCTGGCCAGCCTGATGCACGGCGACCAGGTGCGCGTGCGGCGCTCGGCCTTCAAGGTACGTTTCCTGCACCCGCGCGGCTGGAGCTACTACGCCACGCTGCGGCGCAAGCTGCGCTGGTACGAGGGCGGGGTGTAGTCGCCGTGCTGCGCCGCCTGTCGCTGCGCGACGTGGCCATCGTGGCCGAACTGGGCGTGGAGCTCGGCGCCGGCTTCACCGTGCTCACCGGCGAAACCGGCGCGGGCAAGTCCATCCTCGTCGACGGCCTGCAGCTGGCGCTGGGCAACCGCGCCGACGCCGCCCTGGTGCGCGAAGGCGCGGTGCGCGCCGAGGTCAGCGCTGAATTCGACACCCCGCCGGCATTGCAGGCCTGGCTCGACGAGGCCGGCTTCAACGCGGACGAAGCCCTGCTGCTGCGCCGCACCGTCGACACGCAGGGCAAGAGCCGCGCCTGGATCAACGGCAGCCCGGCCACCATGGCGCAGCTGCGCGAGGCCGCCGAATGGCTGGTGGACATCCACGGCCAGCACGCCTGGCAGGGCCTCACGCGGCCGGCCGCCGTGCGGGCGCTGCTCGACGCGCAGGCGCAGGCCGACACCTCGGCGCTGGCCACCGCGTGGCAGCAATGGCGCGATGCCTTGCGCCGCCTGCAAGAGGCCCGCGGCCTGCGCGAGACGCTGGACCGCGAGCGCGAACGCCTGGCCTGGCAGATCGGCGAGCTGCACAAGCTCGGCCCCGCCGAAGGCGAATGGGACGGCCTGAATGCCGAACACCAGCGCCTGGCGCACGGCCAGGCCTTGCTCGACGGCGTACGCAGCGCGCTGGCCGCCGTGTCGGAGGACGAGCCCAGCGCCGGCGAGCTGACCTCGCTCGCCATCGCCGCGCTTGAGGACGTGCAGCGCTACGACGCCGAGCTGGGCGACGTGGCCGAGGTGCTGCGCGCCGCGCAGGCGCAACTGGAAGACGCCGCGCACACGCTGCAGTCCTACCTGGGCCGCAGCGAACCCGACCCCGACCGGTTGGCCGAACTCGACGCGCGACTGGGCGAGTGGGTGTCGCTGGCGCGCCGCTACCGCCGCAGCCCGGCCGAGCTGCCGGCCTTGCTGGCGGGCTGGCAGGCCGAGTTGAAAAGTCTGGACGCGGCAGCCGACCTGGACGCTCTGGAACAGCTCGCCACCCGGGCCGAACAGGCCTGGCGCCAGGAGGCCGAACGCGTCTCGCGGCTGCGCCGCAAGGCCGCGCCTGCCTTGGGCGCCGCGGTCACGCAGGCCATGCAGCAGCTGGGCATGGCCGGCGGCCGCTTCGAGGTGGCGCTGCTGAGGCAGCAAGAACCGCAGCCCTGGGGGCTGGAGGCGGTGGAGTTCCGCGTCGCCGGCCATGCCGGCAGCACGCCCCGGCCGCTGGCCAAGGTGGCCTCGGGCGGCGAACTCTCGCGCCTGGCGCTGGCCATCGCCGTGACCACGGCCCTGGGCGAAGGCGGCCAGGGCAGCGGCGTGCCGACGCTGATTTTCGACGAAGTCGACGCCGGCATCGGCGGCAGCGTGGCCGACAGCGTGGGCCGGCTCATGAAGCAGCTCGGCCGCAGCAGCCAGGTGCTGGCCGTGACGCACCTGGCGCAGGTGGCCGCCTGCGCCGACCACCACTTCGTGGTGGCCAAGGCGCTGCAGGGCGGCCAGACGCTTTCCAGCGTGCAGCCGGTGGAGGGCGAGGCGCGCGTGGCCGAGGTGGCGCGCATGCTCGGCGGCGAACGCCTCTCGGGCACGGCCCACGCGCAGGCGCTGCTGGGGTCGAATTCGGGAGCGGGCCGGTGAGCGCGCCGGGCCGCTCCCGAGCGCTCACCCCGGAGCGCGCAGCGTGGAGGCTTGTCCAGTGAGCGACTGGATGCCGATGGACAGCCGCCGGCAGGACGAGGTCATCCTCATCACCGGCATCTCCGGCTCGGGCAAGTCGGTGGCGCTGCACGCGCTGGAAGACGCCGGCTATTTCTGCGTCGACAACCTGCCGCCGGAACTGCTGCGCGACTTCATCCGCCTGGAAGGCGAACGCTTCACGCACCGCGTGGCGGTGGCGGTGGACGTGCGCACCGCCACTTCGCTGCCCGGCCTGGTGCCGCTGATCGAGCAGCTGCGCAGCGAAGGCGTGCGCATCCGCCCCATTTTCCTGGACGCCAGCACCGACGCGCTGGTGCGCCGCTTCTCGGAAACACGCCGCCCGCACCCGCTGACGGCCGCGGCCGAAGGCGGCGACAGCTCGCGCGGCCTCATCGAAGCCATCGAACTCGAACGCGAGCTGCTCGCCGACCTGCGCGAGATCTCCACCGTCATCGACACCAGCCAGTTGCGCCCGGCGCTGCTGCGCAGCTGGGTGCGTTCGCTGGTGGGTGCGCGCGAGGCAGCGCTGACGCTGGTCTTCGAGTCGTTCGCCTTCAAGCACGGCGTGCCGCTGGACGCCGACTATGTCTTCGACATGCGCGTGCTGCCCAACCCGTTCTACATCCGCGAACTGCGGCCGCTCAGCGGCCGCGACGCGCCGGTGGCCGCCTACCTGGAACAGCAACCCGAGGTGGCGGAGATGCTGGCGCAGATCCAGGCCTTCCTGCAGCGCTGGCTGCCGGCTTTCGAGGACGACCAGCGCAGCTACCTCACGGTGGCCATCGGTTGCACCGGCGGCCAGCATCGTTCGGTGTACGCGGTGGAATGGCTGGCGCGCCGCTTCGACAGCCGCTATGCCACGCTGCTGCGCCACCGTGAACTCGACGCCCGCGAATGAAGCCCCGATGAGCGCCACCCCGACCCGGCCGCTGCCCGACCCGCTGCCGCTGTTTCCGCTGCAGACCGTGCTCTTTCCCGGTGCGCTGCTGGGCCTGAAGATCTTCGAGACGCGCTACCTGGACCTGGTCTCCGAATGCCTGCGCAGCGGCCAGCCCTTCGGCGTGATCTGCCTGCGCCAGGGCGCCGAGGCCGGGCGCGGGAAGTCGCTGGTGCAGCTGGAAGACGTGGGCGTGCTGGCGCACATCGAGGAGGTCGACGCCGAGCAGCCCGGCATCCTGCACCTGCGCTGCCTGGGCGGGCAGCGCTTCAGGCTGGCGGGCGAGGCCACGCAGCGCGAGAACGGCCTGTGGCAGGCCGGCGTCGAATGGATCGAGCCCGACCCGCCGCGCCAGCCCGGCCCGGCCGTGCGGCATACGGTGGACGCACTGGCCGAGGCCATCCGCAAGCTGCAGTCGCAGGACAAGCTGCCGTTCGCGCAGCCTTACCGGCTGGACGACGCGGGCTGGGTGGCCAACCGCTGGTGCGAACTGCTGCCGGTGTCGCTGGCCGCGCGGCAGAAACTGATGGAACTCGACGACCCGGTGATCCGGCTTTCGCTGGTGGACGGCTTCCTGCGCGACAAGAAGGTCATCGTCACCTGAACCGGCTCACGGCGGCGCGGTTTCGAGCAGGCGGCGCACCGGCGCCGGCAGGCCCAGCGCCAAGGCTTCCTGCGGCGTGACCCAGCGGCTGCTGGCCGGGTCGGCCTGGTCGAGCAGGTCGGGCAAGGTCTTCAGCCGCGCCGGCCAGTGCCAGGCCAGCGGGTGCAGCGTCCAATCGAAATGCGTCAGCGCATGTTCGATCGCCGGCAACCAGCGGCCCTGCCCGGCCCAGCCGGCGGCGACCCCGGCCAGGGCGTCCTTCGACTCGAATTCCGGCAGCGTCCACAGCCCCGCCCACACGCCGCGCGGCGGCCGCTGCACCAGCCACCAGCGGCCGCGGTGCTGCAGCCACAGCAAGGCGTGTTCGCGCCGGCCGCGCTGGAGCTTGCGTGTCTTCACCGGGTAGCGCTCGGGCGTGCCGGTGCGGCGCGCCACGCAGTCGCCGGCCAGCGGGCACAGAGCGCAAGCCGGGTTGCGCGCCAGGCACACGGTGGCGCCCAGGTCCATGAGGCCTTGCGTATAGACGTCGACGGCGCGCGCCGGCAGCAGCGCCTCGGCGGCGGCCCACAGGCGCTTTTCCTCGGCGGCCAGCGCCAGGTCGCCACCGAAACCGAGCACGCGCGTGAGCACGCGCTTCACGTTGCCGTCGAGGATGGCCGCGCGCTCGCCGAAGCAGAAGGCGGCGATCGCCGCCGCGGTGGAGCGGCCCACGCCGGGCAGCGTGGCCAGCACCGCGCTGCTGGTCGGGAAGCAGCCAGCGTGCACGGCCACCACCTGCTGCGCGCAGCGGTGCAGGTGGCGCGCGCGGCTGTAGTAGCCCAGGCCGCTCCACAAGGCCAGCACGTCGTCCAGCGGCGCCGCGGCCAGCACCTGCACGCTGGGAAAGCGCCCCAGGAAGCGCGGGTAGTAGTCGAGCACGGTGCTGACCTGGGTCTGCTGCAGCATGACTTCGGAAAGCCACACGCGGTAGGGATCGCGCGTGCCCTGCCAGGGCAGGCCATGGCGGCCGTGGCGACGCTGCCAGCGCACGACCTGTGCGGCCAGCCGGCCCGCGGTGGCTGCGGCAGGCGGGGGCAGCGGCCCGATGCGTCCGCCTTGCCCGCGGGTCAAGCCGCGACCTGCTGCAGGTGCAGTTCGAGCTTCGGCGCGCCCGGCTCGGCGCCGGGCCGGCGCGCCGCGGTCAGGGCGGCGTCGGCCAGTGCCTCGATCCGCACCTGGGTCTCGCGCAGGTGTTCCTCCTGCGCCTGCACCTCGGCGATGCGAGTCTCCAGTTCGCCGGCCGCGGCCTGCACGCGCTGCAGCGTCTCGCGGCGGCGGGCATAGGCGCGACGGCGCTCGCGCAACTGCACCTCGACCTGGCTGCTGGCGGCCTTGCACCACTGTTCCAGTTCGCCGGCCGCGCTTTCGAAGACGACGCGCAGCTTGGAAAGCAGCATGCGGCGGAACTGCTCGGCAAAACCCGGCGCGGCCATGCGCCAAGCCTGGCCCAGTCCCAGGTAGCGCCCGTAGTTCCTGGCGATGAGGTCCAGTTCGTCCCGGAACGGCTGCAGCGGCGGCACCGGCGAGAGCTGCAGTGCATAGCCGAACTCGGTATTGAGCTGCTCGAAGGCGGCCTGCAGCATCTGCCGCATCTCGTCGGCCTGCGTGTCCGCGCCGGCCAGCGACTGGTGCAGCCGGCCGACCAGGGCTTCGAAGGCCGCACGGCCGCCCAGGTTGAAGGGCCGGGAAGTCATCGCCGACTTCATGGCCGCCAGCTCGGTGCGCAAGGCCTCGGCCGACAGCGCCGCCAGTGCCGTGTGCTGCAGCCGCAGCTGCACCGCGCGCAGCGCGGTCAGGCGGCCCGTGCAGCGTTCGAAGTCGGCTGCCTCGGCTTCCACGCGCTCGGCCAGCAGGCGCGTCTTGGTGCTGCTCTTGCCGCGCAGCCCGCGCAGCTCCAGCAGCTGCTCGGCGTGCCGGCGGCGGCGCTCGGACAGGCGGCGCGAGGCCAACGCACGCAAGGGTTCCAGCACCGACAAGGCCGAATGCACGAGCATCTGCTGCCGATGCGGCAGCAGTCCGCCGGCCAGCGCCTGCTCCAGCGGCGGCAGTCGGCTGCCGACGAGCGCCTGCGCATCGGCGGCGATGCGCGAGGCCAGCGCTTCGCGCGCCGACAAGGCGAAGACGCGCTGCAGCGGCACCTCCAGCGTGGCCGCGGCGTGCTGCCGCTGCCGTTCCACTTGCGCCTGCACCTCGGCCGCACTGGCCAGCGGGTCGGCCAGGGTGTCGATCTTGTTGAGCACCACGAAGCGCTCCAGGCTGGCCGGGCCCAGGTGGTCGCGCCACAAGGCCAGGTCGGAGCGCGTCACGCCCGTATCGGCGGCCAGCACGAAGACCACGGCGTGCGCCGCGGGCAGCAGGCCCAGGGTGAGCTCGGGCTCGGCGCCGATGGCATTCAGCCCGGGCGTGTCGATCACCACCAGACCGCGCTGCAGCAGCGGGTGCGGGTAGTTGATGATCGCGTGGCGCCAGGTCGGTACCTCCACCGTGCCGTCGGGCAGCGGCGGCGGGTTGTCTTCGGGCTGGTCGTCGCTCCACAGGCCCAATGCGGTGGCCTCCTGCACGCTCACGCGCCGGGTCTGCGTCACCGCCGCCAGCGCCTGCACCAGCGTCTGCGGCCGGCCGGGGTCCAGCGGCAGGTGCTGCCACGGCTCTTCACGCGAACGCAGTTCGGCCAGCGACTGGCCGCCGAGCCGGGTTTCGATGGGCAGCAGCGAAAGGCGTGGCTCGGCGGTGGCGTCGAAGCGCAATTCCACCGGGCACATGGTGGTGCGGCCGGGCGTGGCCGGCAGCACGCGGCAGCCAGCGTCGCCGAAGAAGATGGCGTTGACCAGCTCCGACTTGCCGCGCGAGAACTCGGCCACGAAGGCCAGCACCAGCTTGTCGGAGGCCAGCCGCTCGCGCAACGCGGCCAGCGCCGCGGCGTCGGCATCGTCGAGCAAGTCAGGTTCGGCCAGCGCCCGCGCCAGTGCGCCGACGTGGCCGTCCAACGCGGTGCGCCAGGCGGCCAGCGCGTCGAGGCTATGGGCGATGGGGCTGTGCATGGGCGGCGGCGCGCATGGCAGGGGGGTGCGTCATGCTAGCGCAGGGCCGGCAGGCGAGCCGCCGGCAGGCCGGTGCAAGGGGTGGCCGGAAATCACGGCCCGCCGCGCCGTTACCCGGAGTTACCTGCGCTGACAGCGCGGGCAGAAATAGGTCGAGCGCTGCGCCTGCACCGTCCGCCGCACGCTGCCGCCACAACGCCGGCACGACAGCCCGGCGCGGCCATAGACAGCGGCTTCGGCCTGAAAGGCACCGCTGGCGCCGTGGGCGTCGGTGAAGTCGCGCAGCGTCGAGCCACCGAGGTCCAGCGCCCGCGCCAGCGTGCCGCGCAGCGCCGCCAGCAACCGCGCGGCGCGCGGGCGGCTGATGCGGTCGGCGCGCAGCGCGGGATGGATGCCGGCCTGGAACAAGGCTTCGCAGGCGTAGATATTGCCGGCGCCCACCACCACGTCGCCGGCCAGCAGCACGGCCTTGACCGGCGAGCGGCGGCGCTGCAGCGCGGCGTGGAAGGCCTGCGGCGTGAGCGCGGGGTCGAAAGGCTCGGCACCCAGGCGCTGCAGCAGCGCGGCGGCCGGCGCGGCCTGCAGCGAAGCCGACCAGACCACGGCGCCGAAACGTCGCGGGTCGTTCAAGCGCAGCGTGCAGCGGTCGGTGATGAGGTCGAAGTGATCGTGCGGCCCCGGTGCCGGGGCCTGCGGCAGCAGCGCCAGCGAACCCGACATGCCCAGGTGCAGCAGCAGGCCGCCGTCATCGCCGAGGCCACAGGGTCCGGAGTGCAGCGGCAGCCAGAGGTATTTGCCACGCCGCGCCACTTCGCCCACGGTGCTGCCGACCAGGGCCTGCTCGGCCTGGCCTAGCGGCCAGCGCAGCGGTTTGCCCAGCCGTGCCGCCAGGACGCGGGCACCGAGCAAAGGTGCCGCAATGCCCCGCCGGGTGACCTCGACCTCAGGAAGTTCGGGCATACCTCATTATGTGAGAATGGTTTTCGACCGCACTGGAGCCCCGATGTCCCCAAGCCACCGCCGGCCAGCCCGCTGGCGCCCCGCGCTGGCAGCGCTGCTGGCCGCATCGGCCTGGCTGGTCGCGACCCCGGCCGCGGCCCAACCGGTTGCGCCCGAGGTCCCCGCGTCCGCCCCGGCAGGCAATTCGGCGCTCGACGGGCAGTTGCTGTATCAACTGCTGTTGGGCGAAATTGCGCTCACCAGCGGCAATGCCGGCACGGCCTACGAATGGATCCTGGACGCCGCGCGCCGCACGCGCGACGAAACGCTGTTCCGCCGCGCCGTGGACATTGCCCTGCAGGCCCGCGCCGGCGAGCAGGCCCTGGCCGCCACGCGCGCCTGGCGGCTGGCCCAGCCCGAGTCACTGGACGCCCTGCGGCTGCAGTTGCAGATCCTGCTGCTGCTGAACCGCAACGACGGCATCGCCGAGCCGCTGCAGGCCCTGCTGGCGCTCACGCCGCAGGCCGACCGGCCGGGCCTGATCGCCGCGCTGCCGCGTTTCCTGCAACGTGCCAGCGACCCGCGCCTGCTCGCCGGCGTGCTGGAAACCGCGCTCGAACCCTATCGCAGCGCGCCCGCCACGCGCGTGCCCGTGCGCGTGGCCCTGGGCCGGGCCTGGCTCGAGGCCCGCGAACCCGACCGCGCCTGGGCGCTGGCTCTGGAAGCCCACGCCCTGGACCCGACCGCGCCGGGCCCGGCCCTGCTGGCCATGGAACTGATGCGCGAGAAGCCGGCCGCCGAGGCCCTGGTGCTGCAGTACCTGGCCCAGCCGCAGTCCGAACCGGCGCTGCGCCTGGGTTATGTGCGGCTGCTCACGTCGCTGCAGCGCTACGCCGACGCCGTGACGCAGCTGGAAGAGGCCACGCGCCGGCAGCCCGAGGTGGCGCCGCCCTATCTCTCGCTCGGCGCCCTGCATCTGGAATTGAAGCACCCGAAGGAAGGTGAGGCCGCGCTGGAGCGCTACGTCGAGCTCGTGCAGCGCCAGTCTGCGGCCGCGGCAGCCCCTGCCACCCCGGGGGCTGCGGCAGCGTCCGCGCCCGATGCCGATGGAGCCGATCCCGAAGACGACGCCCGCCCCGACCAGGGCCTGGTGCAGGCCTGGCTGATGCTGGCCCAGTCGGCCGAGCAGCGCGGCGACTTCCAGGCCGCCGAAGCCTGGCTGGCCAAGGTCGACGATCCGCGCCGCGCCCTGGAGGTGCAGACCCGCCGCGCCTCCATGTTGGCGCGCCAGGGCCAGCTCGAACAGGCGCGCCAGCTGATCCGCCGCGCGCCCGAGCGCAGCGCCGAGGACCAGCGCGCCAAGTTCGTGGCCGAAGCCACCGTGCTGCGCGAGGTCAAGCACTGGCGCGAGGCCTTCGACGTGCTGGCCAGCGCCGGCGAGCGCTTCCCCGACGACACCGAACTCATGTACGAACAGGCCATGATGGCCGAGAAGATCGACCGCCTGGACGAGATGGAGCGCCTGCTGCGCCGCGTCATCGAGCTCAAGCCCGACAACGCGCACGCGCACAACGCACTGGGCTATTCGCTGGCCGACCGCAGCCAGCGCCTGCCCGAGGCCCGCGTGCTGATCCAGCGCGCGCTGGAACTGTCGCCCGGCGACCCCTTCATCACCGACAGCCTGGGCTGGGTGGAATTCCGGCTCGGCAACGCCGAAGAAGCGCTGCGACTGCTGCGGCGCGCCTATGCCGCGCGGCCCGACCCAGAGATCGCCGCCCATCTGGGCGAGGTGCTGTGGGCGCTGGACCAGCGCGAAGAGGCGCGCCGCATCTGGCTCGAAGCCAAGGGCCGCGACGCCACCAACGACGTGCTGCGCGAGACGCTGGCCCGCTTGCGCGTCGAGCTGTGAGCCGCCGCGCGCCGGCATGGCTGCCGCTGGTGGTGGCGGTGCTGCTGGCCGCCTGCGCCACACCGCCACCGGCGCCCGGCGAAGCGCCCTGGACCAGCGGCCGCCTGATCGTGCGCGTGGACGAAAGCGCCGGCCAGGCCGCGCAGAGCCTGAGCGCGGCCTTCGAACTGCGCGGCGATGGGGAGTCGGGCGAACTGCGCCTGAATTCGCCGCTGGGCACGCGCGTGGTGCAGGCGCGCTGGGCACCGGGCCTGGCGGTGCTGGAAACGCCCGACGGCGAGCAGCGTTTCGACACGCTGGAGCAGCTGTCGCGCCAGGCCCTGGGCGAGGCGCTGCCGCTGGCCGCCCTGCCCGACTGGATCGCCGGCCGCCCCTGGCCGGTGGCGCCGCATGTCATGGCCGCCGAAGGTTTCGAGCAGCTTGGCTGGTCGGTGCGGCTGGCACGCCTGGCCGAGGGCTGGATCGAAGCCCGGCGCGCCGCGCCACCGCAAGTGCTGGTGCGCGTGCGCTTGGACGAGTCGGGGGCGCCGTGAGCTTGCGCGCGCTTTTCGACGTGCCGGCGCCGGCCAAGCTCAACCTCTTCCTGCACGTGGTGGGGCGGCGCGCCGACGGCTACCACCTGCTGCAATCGGTCTTCGTGCTCGTCGACTGGACCGACACCCTGCACTTCGAACTGCGCGACGACGGCGCGCTGGCCCGCCACGACCTGGGCCCGGCGCTGCCGGCCCAGGACCTGTGCCTGCGCGCCGCGACGGCGCTGCAATCGGCCAGCGGCACCGGGCTCGGCGCCGACATCTCGATCCTGAAGCGCGTGCCCTGGGGT
>Ga0138256_10002132_pt1 | contig 21321 bp, 18 predicted proteins | sample KNB2016incub_MG_FD_105486 | JGI IMG/M metagenome (GOLD analysis project Ga0138256, IMG submission 105486) | Active sludge microbial communities from wastewater in Klosterneuburg, Austria - KNB2014incub_MG | ecosystem: Engineered > WWTP > Activated sludge > Unclassified | place: Austria... | reverse complement strand
TTTTGGTTTTTGAAGTTTCTGATACCTAAGCTTACTATTGTTGACCCGAGCAAAGATGCTTTAGATGAATTATTAAATTCAGTTGATTTGTCCACTTATGGATTGGAACGCGTAAAACTCAACACCAGCATTGTTTTAGACGATAAGGAAACTGAATTAGACCCACAAAACCCTAATCCTAGAGGTGCGCACGGCACGGATGCAGCAGAAGACCCATTGGATTTAATCATCAATAGTTTCAACGAAAGATGGTTCCAAGGATGGGAAGCCACGCGGGAAGAACAAAGAGTAAAATTTGTAAGTCTAGCCAAAAGCATACAAGCCCATCCGGATTATAAAGAAAAGTATTCCACAAATACCGATACTCAAAACCGTGAAATTGCCTTCAAGAAAATATTTGACGATGTGATGGCACAACAACGAAAAATAGAATTGGATTTATATAAGAAAGTGACGCAAGATGATGCTTTTAGGATTGCGATGCAGGATACTTTGAAGCGGATATTGAGTGCTTGATATGATAGGGAGATTAATTTGTCAATTTTAACTGGTCGAATATTTAGTAATGTGCTGTTAACTATCAAATTAACAAGCGCCTTCAGGTGTTGAAAGTTATTTGATTGCAAAATATCAGGAATTTTACAGAATAAGGTCCTTTGCCAATATAAGGGATTTAAATATTTAAGATAAACTATGGTAAACTACAAAGAATACGAAAAACAAGTATATGATTGGTTAATGTCCAAGCATAATGAAGATAAGAATTTTACCTTTTCATTACGCCAAAAGGGTTCTAAAGGAGCAGAAACCGATTACTTTATTGGTACTGAAAAGTCTAATTACTTTTCTACTACTTTTTGGTACTTGCCTGTTGCCTTCCCCGGTTCATCTGGCGATTGTATGGGGCTAATATTCGAATATACTAAAACTGGTTATCATTATATATTTGAGTTTACACAAACTAGAGCACCTCATGATGACCAAAATAAAGCAGCCTTGAAATTAGTTGAAAGGTTACAACCAGCTTTAGAAACTGTTATAGGTTTTCAAAGACAACCAACTGTAGACAATAAAATGTTTACATTAAGAACCAAAACACCTAAAGGTAGTTATGACAATCTTGATGAAATGTTAGCTGATATTGAAAAAGATATGAGTTATATTTTTCCTATAGTAGACCAAGAAATAGCAATTGTAAAAAAGGAATACCCTAATTTTAAAGCCAACCGATTGACTGTTGTTGAGTTTGAAGCCATAACTAATAAATTTAATGACCGAATTAAACGTTTTGAAAACATAGATACTACTCCTGATGAAGTTAATAAAGGAGATTTTGATGAATTTTTAAAAAGGTTTGACGCTAAAGATGTTGCTGTCTTTTTTGATTTCTTGAAAGAAATAATAACCACATTTGAGCTTCAGCAGGGAGATGAAAGGCTACAATTTAGTTATCGGAACAATGGATTGTTCTTCACTATTGGTCAACGATTTTGTTGGTATTTGAACAAATATGATAAAAAAGGAAAATTTGGAGTGCTTTCTAAAGATAAATTAAAAGAAACCAGTTCACAATTCTCTGGTTCTAAACCTTTTCCTTGGTATTCCCACTTTAATGAATTTACACCATCTGAATCTGATAAAAAATCCATACTCGATGGGTTTCGTTCACAGCTTGAGATTTCGAAAAAGTCAAGTTATCGAAAACACAATAGTTCCGTTTTTGAAACTGCTGTTTTTAATCACGCCATTGGTACTTCATTATCTATTCAAAAAATCGACACAATGCCTCCATCTGATACACCACTAAACCAAATTCTTTATGGTCCTCCGGGAACTGGGAAGACTTATGACACTGTTTTGGAAGCAGCTAAAATTGTTACAGGTAATGAATCCATAAGCTATGATGATGCTTTAAAAGTTTTCAATGACAACCTAAACAATCAAATAGAGTTTATCACTTTTCATCAAAATTATAGTTATGAGGATTTCATTCAAGGATTGCGTCCTGATACTGCTAACGGAAGTGCTTTGACTTTTGAGAAAAAAGATGGGGTTTTTAAACGCATAGCAGATAGAGCTTATGGGAATTTGAATTTGGCCGATAAAGCTCCTGAAGAACTTTCGAAAGAAGCTCAATTTGATGAAGCATTAGAAGAATTTAAAGATAGTATACTAGATACTCAAGATAAATACCAAATTAATGATGCTGTTTATATTTTTGAAATTGATGAGGAAGCTTTTAGATATACCGGTACCAATTGGGAAAAGCATGCCAATGGCATAAGAATGAAATTTACTGATTTGAAGGAGTTTTATCGAAACAATGTAAAAACACGAAAGGACATTAAAAATTTAACTACAATTTCGGGTTTAGCCAATCAGCATGCGACCTATTATTTATTGGTTTACGAAGCGATATTGAAATTCCTTCCTGCTCAAGTGGAACAACAAGCTAAAGTTGAACGCAAAAACTATGTTATCATCATTGACGAAATTAATCGGGCTAATATTTCGAGAGTTTTTGGAGAGTTAATTACCTTAATTGAAGATGACAAACGTTCGCATGGTAAAATCCCAATGCGAGTAACTTTACCATCAGGAGATGCATTTGTTGTGCCGTCGAATTTGTATATTATCGGAACAATGAATACAGCAGACAAATCGATTGCTTTATTGGATATAGCATTAAGAAGACGTTTTGAGTTTATCGCAATGTATCCAGATGATATGATCGTAAATGACGAATTTAGAGAAATATTTATAGCGATAAACAAAGCAATTCTACAACGAAAAAACCACGACTTCACTATTGGTCACGCCTACTTTATGGGAGAAGATTGTAAACTTGAAAAAATAATAAACAATAAAGTTATTCCGCTGCTAATGGAATATTTTATGAATGATGAAAAAGAAGTAACTGCTATTTTGCAAGAAGCTAAAATAACTATTGGTGGCTGGCCAATAAAAATGATGGTATAAAATGATTAACCTCTTCGAATATCAAAACAAAGTCGCTTTTCCCGAAAAGCATTTCGATAATCTCGAACTGTTCTTAGATGATATTTGGAGTAAAAGAGAGAAATCTTCTTATTATAATGAAGAGGAGAACCGTGAGGAAGTACAACATTTTCTTCAGTTTTTGCATAAAAATAAAGAACTGAAATCGAACAAGTTTGTGGGAGTGATTCATTTTGAAGACCAAACCATCAACTTATTACCTAAAATATTTTTCAAGGGTACCGAAGCCACTCATGAATATGTCAAAATCATTAATTCCCACGTATTGTGGTGGTTGAGTTATTGCAGGAAATTGCGTTTCCCTAATTATCTTTCGGGTTTGAACTCCCAACAAGCTGACTTTTTTGAAATACTGATTTATCTGTTTAGCAAATACACCAAAGAGTTGTTGCATTCCTCGATTTACCAAAAGTATATTGAAATAGAAAATGAATTGTCCTTTGTAAAAGGCAGTATCCATTTTAGTGCCTACATTCATCAGAATTTAGCTCGTGGCAGAAACCATAAAGTGAATTGCCGGTATGATTCCTTTGAAATGGACAATCCTTTTAATCAATGTATTAAGAGTGTTTCGAAATTACTACTATCGGTGACCAAAGATGTTCAAACGAAGCGTAATTTAAATGACATCTTGTTTTTATTAGATGAAGTATCGGATGTTGTTATTTCATCAGAAGAATGCAAGCGCATCCAATTCAACCCGATGTTTATGGATTTTGAAACTGTTAGGGATTATTGTGTTTTGTTTTTGGAAAACAGTGTCTCCTTTAACTATAAAAATGATTTAAAATTGTTTGCCTTCCTCCTACCGATGGAATATGTATTTGAGGATTTTATATTTGGTTTTATAGATAAGGAACTTAAAGAAGTTAAAGCTAAAAGTCAAGCCAAATATAGTTTAGATGTACAACACCATTTTGGATTAAAACCCGATTTACTATTAGAAGTCGAGGGTAAAAGAATTATTGCTGATACCAAATATAAAATGGTCTATGATGCGAGTGTTGACAAGAAAAACGGCATCTCTCAAAACGATTTGTATCAAATGGTAGCCTATGCGATTCGTTTTAAAGCCACTGATATAAAATTGTTTTACCCCAATTCGGTTAAAAACAACACTACTCATTTGAAAAAGATTGAGATTCTGGACGAATTAGCCCATAAAGAAAAGATTACCATAACAGCTCACCAATTGAGTATTTTAGATATTGACTTGTCTTTAGACAATAACTCCATCAAATTGAGTGATCATTTCGAAGGGTTAAGGGAGGTATTGATTGGTGAATTGAGGGAGGTTTTTGGAAATTGTTCCTAATCCAATCCTAAAGAAACTTGTTTGATGCAATCTATTTGTTCAAAATATGTTTATCAATCATGTACTGAGTCATTGGCTTCAAAGGTTTGCCTGTTTCGGGATTTATCCCATAAGAATTAAAATAAGTCAATTTCCCTTTATATTTACAATACCACACCAGAGGTTTCCCGTTTTTGAAGAATTGCGTCTGTTCATTCACTTCTATTTTTTTGAGATTTATTACCCTATTATCGATGGGGATTATTTCATTTGAAATTATTCCTTGTTTTATTGTACTACAATCAATAATCTCATAATGGTCCTTTTGCCATTGCATACATTCTTTTTTTGGAAAGAACTTCTGGTTTATAAAGTAACCTAAACCCAAAACTAAAAATAAAACCACTCCAAGCCTACTCCACTTTCTATTGAAAATACTTTTGATCGAAACATCCTCTTTCGAAGCAGACTCAGACAATCCATCAACAAAAGTTTTAATGCTCTGGATTTCTTCCGTCTTTTCGGGTAGTACTTCTAAATTACCATTGCCATTCACTTTTAAATATTTATTAAAAGGTCTCGGCTGATAATCCACTAAAACAGAAATCAGGTTCAAACTTACTGGGTTAGTCGTCTCCGATCTTCCCTTTAAAAAATTGACTACAGCTCTAAACTTTTCAATATCAAAATTTTCTATCGCTTTTCTGAGCATCACTCCTTCTTTCACTTGGAAGAAAACCTTAAATATTTCTTCATCACTCTTGGTCCAATTATTTTCTAAAAGCAACAAACATAAATTCCTTAGTCGTGCCGGTGAAGGATTCAATAAATAACCGGAATACATCCCATTTTTAGCAACCTCATATTGATGTTTTACCCCTGCTACAAATCCTTCAAAAGAATTTTTCATTCATCAGTTTTAAATATTAAACGGAATTCATCGGAAGTATCGGAATTAACGGAATTCCTTATCAAAACTCCAACAATACTGATAGTTCTTTGCAACAGAATTAGTTTCTGCTTTGAAATGCATTAGGAGCAAATGTACAAAACTAGTTCTAAAAAAGTGTAGCCAAAAAGAATAACAAGCTTATTCGGGAAGTATAAATCCTGTTATTCTGCTTCAGCGCACTTCACTTCCCAAAAAAGCAAAAGAGCAAGCCATTGTAATGGTTTTAAGCTCCGGCACGATTCGATTTCGCTATCGGACAGCCCAAACTATGTCTAATTTTTAATTCCAAAAAAAGATGAAAAGAATAATTTTAGTATCGATGTATGTCATCGCCAGCCTTGTTATGTTTTCCTGCACAGATGATACTGCTGAAAAAGGCACAAGCAATAATACTGCAAAAGTGGTTGCGGGTGATTCAGGTGATCCAATCCCGATCCCACCCCCAAAACCATAATCAAAGTGGCATTTATTTAAACGGATTTATATTCTATTTAAAATTTTCAGAAATTTCGGGAAATGATTCACAAAAAGTTTCATTTCCCGATTTTACTTCTTATAGCTGTATTCCTTGTATTGCAATCTTGCAAAAAAAACATAAATACATCTGCCCAAAAGAATACTCCAGCCGAAATTGACCGCCTCATTGACCTTAGTGACCACTCTTTTGAGAAAGTACCATATGATAGCGCTTACTTCTATCACAACAAGGCAAAATCACTTTTTAATTCCTTCCTAAATGTTGATTTAACCTAACAAAAACAAGGGTTAAAATCGTATGATAAATTATTTATTGATCTCCTAATAAAAAATAAAAAAAAATACCCCAAATGAGGTTTCCCGTAAAGAAATGATTTTTAACGGTCGTAGGTTTGGATTATTAATTTTTAACAACTCAAAGATTGTTAATAAAAAGCCAATGACTGCAACTGTGTTGCAGTAGGAATCGTTAAAATTGCTTTGGAATGGACATACGGATTATCAAGAAATTGCATGAATACATAAAAACGGAACGAACCGGGAGTCCAAAAGAGTTGGCCAATAAACTAGCGGTTTCTGAACGAACGGTTTACAACTATATCTCCTATATGAAAATAGAGATGAATGCACCGATAGTATTTGATAATCAAAAGGGGAATTATTTCTATGAAAGGGATTGTTTGTTGGCGTTTTGGGGGTAAAAAATAATTAATCAAACGGGTAGCTCAGCACTTGTTTTCAATTCCTAAATATAAAATACATGAAAAAAAGCAGTACAATTTCAATATTTACTTCCCTAATAATAGTTGCCCTGCTTCTTTCAAATTGCAAGAAAGAAGAAACAGAAGAAGGACAAAAAGAATTAAAGAATACGATTATAACTAAAGTCCCAGAAATAAAAATAAATAAAGTAAATTTTTATTTTGAGAATTCCGCAAGTATGAATGGTTATTTGGATGGTAAAGATTTTAAACAAACCATGCACAGAATCATAGATGATAAAAACCCCAATTTTAAAACTTTTTTTGTAAATACCAAACAATATGATGCTAAAAACATTTTATCAAAGATTGACAATAAAAACATTAAAACTCTAGGAATAGCTTCCTCTGACCACCAATTCATTTTTAACAATGCAATTAATAGTGCTATTGATAATAATCTTAGTATAGTGGTTACTGATGGCATTTATTCTACTCCAAGTGGTGATATAGATATTGTGGAAATAGAAATAGAAAAGGTTTTTACAAAGGCTTTAAATTCTAATGCTATAGAAACGGTAGTTCTAAAAATGACTTCAAATTATATAGGAACTTATTATACAGAGTCTCCTAATTGCGGTAATGATATAATAAACCAAGAACGTCCTTATTATATTTTGTTATTTGGAAATAAGGGTGTTATCAATAAAGCATTGAAGGATATTGTTAACGTTAAGAGTTTAGGTGGTTATCAAAACCAAGCTCGATTTTTCTTAACAAAAGAAATGAAAGTAGATTATTCTGTTTTGTTGAATGGTGAAGAAAAGAAAGGTTCCTTTAGGCCCGATGGTAATTCATCTCCTATGAAATCTATTGAACAAACTGAAAAGTACACACCAAACGGAATGAGTATAAAAGATGCCTATTTACAATTTGCCATAGCAGTTGATTTTTCTAAGACATATATCCCAGAAGAATATTTAGTAGAGAAAGTTAATTATACAATTGATCCCAATACAGATTATAAAATAGTAGAAATCAAAAAAATTGACAATATAAGTAAAGAAACAAAAGATGAAGTTGGTCGAAAATTAAAGAATGCGACCCATATAATTGTAGTCAAAGGGAAATCGCAACTATTTGGAGATTTGAATATTCATCTTAATATTAATACCCCAAGTTGGATTAGTGAAACAGGTACCATAAATGATTGTAGTATTAAAAATGATACAACCAAAACTATTGCTTTTGATAAATTAATGAAAGGAATTTCAAAAGCATATGAAGAAATAAATGATAAAAATGAATATTTAACCTTATCTATAAATATTAAACCTTAAAAAGAATGAATTTACTAAATGGCTTTTTCTCGGAATGGTTCTACGGACCTTGGTTTGACTTTAACACCTATAATGTATTATTGGGATGTTTAGACAGCAATAATGATTATGTTAAAATAATGGGGTCTCTTATCCTAATAACTGTTGTGTGTTTGTTAATTTTTTACAAATATTATGATCCAATAAATAATGGAAAATGGAAATGGGCAATAACCATTTTACTAATTTGTATTTTGTGTTATGGCGCTAGCGATCTTATATTATGGGGTAATGGTTGTATTCTTATAGCAGTTGGCAATTTTAATGAACAAGGAGTGGAACCTACTAGTTTTATAAGACAAATAAATATAATAACTGTGTTTTATAGTCTTATATTATCTATTATACTTTCACTGCTTGTATTTAGAAAAATTAGTAATAATAACCGAAAAAATCCTTTCTAATTATGGCAAATAAATTATATGTTTTTGGAATAGGTGGCACTGGTTCCAGAGTAATCAAAGCATTAACAATGTTATTGGCTTCAGGTATTAAACTGGATAACGGATTTGATACAATCGTGCCAATTATTATAGATCCTGATACTGCAAACGGAGACTTAAACAGAACAGCTGATATCCTTACTAAATATCAAAATATTGTTAATAAAGCAGGAGATAACAATTCATTTTTTGGTACAAATATTAAAACATTAACTCAGTTAACGAATAAGAATGTTGCTAATTTAAGTAATAATTTCAAGTTCAGTATTGATGGTAGTGGCAAAAAATTTGGAGAATCGATCGACTATAACGGATTAGATGACGAAAATAAGTCGCTTATTGATTTGTTATTTAGTAAAGATAATATTGAAGCCGATATGACGGTAGGTTTTAAAGGTAATCCTAATATAGGGAGTGTTGTTTTAAATCAAATATTTGACTCAAAGGAATATTTAGCATTTGCTAATTCTTTTAATGATGGTGATGCCATTTTTATCATTAGTTCCATTTTTGGAGGCACTGGAGCATCTGGTTTCCCTTTGTTATTAAAAAATTTAAGGAAAAATGATCCTTCAAAACTTAATTCAGATAAAATTAGTAAATCTACTATAGGAGCTATTTCTTATTTGCCCTATTTTAAAGTAGCAGATAGTAGCACTGATGAAAAAGAAATAGATTCAGCTACATTTTTTGGTAAAGCAAAGGCGGCATTAAGTTATTACGAACATGCAATATTTAAAAATAAAAATTCTGTAAATGCTTTTTATTATATAGGTGATCATGCAAATAATAACGAAAAATACGCTCCTGGTAAGATGGACCAGAAGAACAAAGCCCATTTTGTAGAATTAGCCGGTGCAATAGCAATTATAGATTTTGTAACAAAAATTCCACAGATTGATCAAAACAATGGAAATTTACCATTGGAATTTGGAGTTGCTGATGATAATGGGAAATTGAAATTTAATAGTTTAGGTCCAGAGACAAAGGAGAAATTGAGGTTACCACTTTCAAAAATTTATCTTTTCGATAAGTTTATTAGAAAATCTTTTGATAATTTATTGAACTCACCGGGAGCTTATAATAGTGTAAAAGGAATTAAAAAAGAATTTTACAATGCTGATTTTTATAAATCGAATTTGATTCCCTACTTTGATTATTTTAAAGAATGGATGGATGAAATGGAAGAAAATAATATGTCCTTTAAACCATTTCATGATAATCAGGAGCACGATTCTTTATTTGATTTTATCATAGACAATGAAGTTTCAAAAGGAAATTTTATAAGAAGAAATAGAGCTACAGCAGACATCATTATTAATGATGCCAATCAATTGATTAGTAAAGGGGAATTAGATGGGGAAACACAAGAATCAAGGTTTATAAAAGTATTTGATAAACTTTTAGAAAATCAATTAAAAAATAACATCCTAAATTAACAAAGATGGCAAAAAAAGTATTTAGAATTCATAATGAAGGCGCATCAATAACTGATTGGTTTTCATCCGGAGAAATTAATGCAAGTTTAATAGACAGTATCAATACCGATGGAGGGGATGGAAAAAAAATGCCAACTTCTATTCCAAGTCCATTTGCAAGAATTGATTTAGTAAGAACTGCTTTTGCAATAATAGGAAATAGCGGTGAATTAGATGGTATTACAAGAAACGGAATGGCAACAGCTTCCGATAATCATAAACTGATTTCTGATGCACTCGACATAGGTCAAATATTTTTTAATTATAACAAGTATAAAAATGATTTACAATTAGTTGCTTGGGATAAAACTACCAGCCTTGACAAACTAAAAAAAGGGAATAAAGAACAAAAACATCTGGGAGAAACATTAGACCTGTTTTTAAAACAAGATAGTGAGCAATATAATTTTGGAGAATTAAATAAACTTTATATTTTAAAATATAAATACAAAATAATCGGAGGAACCTCACCAAGAACTTTATTTTTTGCAGCTCCAAATGTAAGTGCAATAGATATTAAGTTTGGTAATGATACAATGTTAGATGATCGTCTTCATCCACTGTATAAACGAGACAAAGAATATGTAAAATATTTATATGCCTTATCTAAATCAGCTAATTTCAATACATATTTTCCTGAGTTTAATTCCTATTTGATTAAAAATTTAGAAAAAATTCAAAATATAGATCAAAAATTTCACAATGAATTAATGCTTCTAAATACAAATCAATATCTATTAGATTTAGAAAATGTGGTGTTCAATGGTAATTCAGGACAACCTGTAGAGGTAATTAATGGATTTTCTTTGAAACAACATATCTTAGATCCAAAGCAAATAGAAAAAAATAGTGATTTAACTATTAGAACAAATAAGGCAATTAAAGGCTTCAAACCTCTTGTTTTGCCTTTTGAATCTTTAAATTTTGATTACAATTATACAATAGATAGATGGAATCCTAATACTATCGTTCCAATTAAAGATGAAAGATCATTAGTATCAAGAACATTACCTGAGCAGGGAGACCAATACCCATATTTAATAATGAATGATTTTCTTACCGATTCAATAATAAAATTACCTTACGAAATTAATAAAGAGAAGTTTTTCACATTTAAAGACAGTCAGTATCTATTGCCATTAACAAAACGATTTTTTGATTATTTTACTGTACAAGATGTTATTGAAGGTAATTTGATTGAAATTAATTCTCGAGCATTAGATAGTATTGAGGTAATATTAAAAATACCGATTAAGAGAGGCTTTATAGAATATACTAAAATATATTGCAAAACAAGTAGTGATGCTAAGAAAGGAAGTATTATTGAAAAATCCATTGCATTTTCTATTTACCCTTTTGTGTATAGTAATGAAACTCCTATATCATACACTATAGGATTAGCAGATTTATTGCCAAATAGAAATTTCAATTTAAATTTGGCAGTATATAATACCATAGAAATTGATTCAGATGTTGCTATAAATCAAAGAAAACGTTCTGAAACTCCATTTATAACTACACAAACAATTGTTGAAGATCGTTTTGATGCAATTGTAATAAAATACGAAAACACAGAAAATTACATCATTCCTAATTGGCCAAATTATAATGCTTTAGGTGGAGATAATTATGAGTTTGCAATAGACTTTGGCACAACCAATTCACATATAGAATACAAAATTGAAGGACAGGGAAGTGAAAAAGCATTTGATATTTCAGAAAGTGATACTCAAATTGCATTTTTAATGCCCGATAATGTTAATATTAGAAATGCTGAAATTAGAAATGTTTTAGATGGCGAATCTCATTTGAAACAAGAAGTCATTAGTAAAAAGTTTGGTAAAAACGAATTGCGTAAAGCTCCATATAGAACTTGTTTAATTCAGAATAAGGATGTTAATTATATGAAGCCGACTTTTGTTTTTGCAGACGCCAATGCTGGATTTGATTATGAAAAAGTGTCAATCAGACCCTATTTGAAGCCATTTACTAATTTAAAATGGGCTAAAGATGGAAATGATAATACAGCACGGTTATCACTTTATATTGAAGAGTTATTAGTATTATGTAAAAACAAGGTATTATTAAATCAAGGTAATTTAACAAATACAAAAGTCACTTGGTTTTATCCCGTTAGTATGTCATCGGCACATCTAAACAGGTTACGAGCTATTTGGAAAAACAAATATTTAAAAGTTTTTGGCGTGTCTGCAAATCCAGAAAAACTTATTGACTTTCCTGAAAGTATTGCACCTTTTTATTATTTTAAAGCAAAAGAAGGAATTAAAACAATGGCAAAACCATCTGTTTCTATTGATATTGGTGGAGGAACTACGGATATTATGATATATTCGAACGGAAGGCCAGAACTAATATCCTCTTTTAAGTTTGCTGGAAGTGCGATTTTTGGAGATGGGTTTAATGGTAATATTAATAACAATGGTTTTGTGAAAAAATATTATCCTGAATTTAAAGAAATTTTAATACAAAATGAACTAAAAGTTGAATTAGAAATTCTTGAAAAACTATATAATGACAATCAAACATCTCAAGATTTAATAAATTTCTTCTTTTCACTGCATAACAATCAGAATATTAAAGACAAACAATTAAATAGTCTTAATTTTTCAGAAAAACTAGCTGGTGATGGTGATTTTAAAATTATCTTTTTACTATTTTATTCTGCAATTGCTTATCATATTGCAGATTTAATGAAAATTAAAGGTTTAGATACACCCGGAAATATTGTTTTTAGTGGTACAGGATCTAAAACAATACAGATATTAGATCAAGATACAACAAAATATTCTTCACTAAAAAGACTTTTTGAGGCAATTTTCAATAATGTATATGATAGAACTGATTCGAGAATTGAGATTACTACAAGTCCAAATCCAAAAGAGGTTACTTGTAAAGGAGGATTTTACATAGGAGATGGATTAGACGAACTAAATCATACTGAATTGGTAAATATAAATGTAGGGAATATTAATAAGGCGACAGTTCAAAGCTTAAATTCAGTCTCTAATGAAACCATCAGATATAAAGATTTATCTAAAGAATATTTAGAAGGTGTTGTTGAAAATGTGGAAGCTTTTTATAAATCATTCAATAAGTTAATGATAGAGTTAAATTTCAACAATATGTTTGATGTTTCAAATAATTCAGCCAAGGTCTTTAATAAAATTAAATCCGATGATTTAATTGACTATGAAATGCAAGGGGTTGAAAATTTAAAATCAGATACAGTAGAGGAAGACACTTTAGGAGAAACATTGTTCTTTTTTCCTCTTATTGGAAAATTAAATGAATTAGCCGACGAAATAACTAATCAATAATTTAAAAAAAGGATGAAAAAGTTTTTATTAGCAATTGTATTGTTAGTTATTCCTGTGTGCACAGTTTTTGGTCAATCTTCAACGTCAAAAGATAGTTTAGCCTATTTAAAATTAAATAAGTGGGCAGTAGTTAAATTAACTATTGCCTATATGGAAGATGTTGGGATGAAACAGGGAAATGAGAAAAAAACATACGATAATTTAAAAAGTAAATATGAAACTTTTAGTGATGAAATCATCTTGGAGGATTTCGAAAAAGCCTTGTCTGATGGTTGGACAACTACTAAAATAAAGGTTTATGACAAGTATAAAAAGGAATTAGTTGATAGTGTCTCTAATTATAATTTTAATAATATTTTATTTAAACCCCTAGGAAATGAAAATAGTAGATCAATAGCATTATCTCAAATTAATGAAAAGTTTGACTCTTTAGTACAGACCAAACAACCAGCTCGAATTGAGAAACCTCAAGTTTTTAAATCTACTCCTGAAAATTCTCCTGTCCATAGTAAAACAAGCCTTTTTGAAATGGCAATGTATTTACTTTTAGTGATTTCAATTTTCCTGAATATCTTTTTGTTTTTCAAATTTAAGTCTCGAAGGAAGGAACAAAAACCTGATAAAGTTAGTAAACACGATTATTTACATAACTCCGAAAAAAGAGAGCTAAGGAGTGAGATTGAACAACTACGTAAAGAAAATAGTTTATTAAAACTTGAAATAGAAACAAACAAACAAACACAAATTTCAACATTGAATAATAATGAAGTTATTATTAAAGAAGAAATACCAGTTGTTGATGTTATATCAGAAACAATTAATCTTGAAGTTAAAAATGAACAAAACTTAAAAAAAACAATTTATCTCCCTACTCCATTTGAAGAAAGGAAGTTTGCCATTGAGGATGTAAGTGAAACTGAAAAACAAATATCCTTGTATGTTGCAGAGATTGATTTAAAAACAAACAAAGGAATTATAAGTCTGATTGAATCAGCTGATTTGTCAAGAGCCTTAAATTCACCAAATTTATATTTAGAAACTGTTTGTGATTATGAAAATCAATACAATACCTTATCAAAAGGTATAAAAGTGATTAATAAAGGTGAAGTTTCTTTGGAAGGTGAAGATTGGGTTGTTAAGAAAAAAATTAAAATTAAATTTATTTAAATAAGAGCATGGTTATAGAATATATAGAAAATATTATTATTGGAGGACTTATTATTTTTCAATTTTACATCGCGTGGGATTTATGGGGTAAAATAAATCTTTATGAGTCAATTTTTAAAAAACTGCCAGATGTAGTTCAAATAATAGTGCCATTAGAACTATTTAATGATGGAAATGTCAATTTAATTTTAGCTAATAAATTTTCGCCTGAGGAATCAAATGTAGTAGAACTTACCATTTTAAAAAATAATTCAACTAATAAAGTAATAAGTACAATCTTATATCAAATCAACAGTTATTTGATAAAAAACAAAGGAGCTACTATTGATTTTCATTTAATAAAAGATACAGTTGATAGAAATGTTGAAATTATTGAAGAGGATATTAACAATAGAATTCCTGCCCCATTATATATTGGATTAGCGGCAACAATGCTTGGTATAATATTCGGGTTATATTTAGTCCATTTTGAAACAGTTGACAAAGCTCTTAATGCAATTCAACCTTTAATTGATGGAGTAAAAATTGCGATGAGTGCAAGTGTTTTAGGGTTGACAATTACAACAATCTTTTCAGTTAAAATATTTAAAGACGCTAACTTTAAAGTAGAAGAAGAAAAAAACTTTTTTCTTTCTCAAATACAATCCGAGCTCTTGCCTCGGATGAATAGATCCAAATTACCAGAAGTGGAAACTTTATCTAATAAATTGGACTTATTTGCAAGAAACACAATAGGTTCTATCTCTATTTTGGATAATATAGTTAAAACTTCTTCAGCAACAGTTCAACGAGAACATGAGTTGATAAATGACATTAGAAAATTAGACGTAGCTAAAATAACTACTGCCAACGTTGAAGTTTTTAGTCAGTTAGATGGAATGATGGGTTCTTTTAAGAATTTTGCAAATTATTATAATAAATTAAATAGTTCGATAACAGGAACTACTGAGCTAGTGAATAATTTACAAAGATTTATTGCTAGTACTGATAATATAAATGTTGTTTTAGAAGGAATAAAAGAAATTATTGAGCAGGGTAATGATGCTACTTCTTTTTTTAACAATCATATTAAATCTTTTTCAAATTATGGTGACGCCGTAAATGAAGCAGTAATAAATGCTGACTCAAGAATGTCTAAAGCTATTAATGAGCTTGGAAGATTAACTGAAGCTCAGTTTAATGCCTTTAATGAAAGTGTTGCAAATTTTGATTCTAAACTTTCAACAGCATTTAACCATTCTATTGAGAAATTTACTCTTGTTATGAATGAGCAAGTTACAAGAACTGAAGAAGCTTTTGAAATAGGCAGACCAAAATTTGAAAAATTAGATCAATTAGATAAGCTCGATCAATTAGATAGTATTAACAAAAGATTGTTACATCTAGAAGAAAATCTGTCAAGTGTTTTTACAAAAAACAGTAAAGATATCATTTCAGCAATAAGAAAAACAAAAGAATCAAATACAGAAGTTCCTGAAGAAAATGAGATAATACCAAATCTTAAAGATCCTGAACTATCAATGTTCGAAATGATGTCCTTATTTTTAAAAACAGGAGCCTATGCAGTTGTTGTAATATATGGAGTACATGCTTTGTTACATTATTTTAAATTAATTTAACAATGAAAAAATCAGGTTTTTTTTGGGTGAGTTTTGCTGATTTAATGACAAGTTTGTTTTTTATTATGTTGGTTTTGTATGTAATCACTTTTACAATTTTGAAATCCAATCAGGCCAATTTAGAAGCTGATAAACAGCAATTAGAAAAAATAAAAAATGTTCAAAAAGCAATTGAAAACCTAGATACTAAATATTATCATTTTGATTCGATAAATAAAAGATATAAATTGAATATTGACGTTAAATTTAATCCAAATAGCTTTGAAATTAATGATATCCCTTTAGATAAAAGAATAGAATTAGCTAAGGCCGGGAAAAATCTTTATGATAAAATAAAAAGTATAATAGACACTAGTAAAACTATTGATTATCTATTAATTATAGAAGGAAATACTCAGAGATCGAACGACAATTGGAGAACTTCACCTGATGTTGGATATGTGTTAAGTTATAAAAGATCTTTATCATTATATTCATATTGGAAAAAAATGGGGCATGATTTTGGAGATTTAGGAAGTCAATGTGAAGTAATTATTGCTGGAAGCGGCTATTTCAGCCAATCAAGAGATGTTGTATATGAAGAAAAAAATAGAAGATTTACTATTCAAGTTACATCTAAAGTAGGCAAGTTTTTAAAGGATAAAAAAACTCCTTAGAATAAAATTAAGAGTTATTTAAATCTATCAATAATGAAACAAAAAATATTTTATTTATTATCTGTCTTTTTTATTATCATAATAGCAATCGCTTGTACATCAAAAACACAAAAAGCAAAATTAATAGCTGAAGCAATGGCTAAAAATGAAGCAATCAAAAATGCTACAATACCCCATCCAGAAACTATAGTCATAGATGCAACTCCAGAAATAATAAATGTAACTCCCGAGCAACAAATAAATAATAAAGAAGTTATAAAAAATGCAGAGGAAAGTCAAGATAAAAAAATTGATAATGCTAAAGGTAACTTAATACAAGTAGAAGGCCTAGTTCTAAAGGAAGTTTCGGAATTAAACATAAAATTAAATACATCGGGCTCGCAAATTGATCAGATTATAGCAATGAAAGAATATGTTTTTGACAATTGGCATTATATTTATGACCCTGAAACAGGGAATGATACTTGGAGATCTGCTGAAGCAACTTTATCTTTAAAATACAATGGCCAATATTCAGGGGATTGCGACGATTTTGCAATTTTAATGGCATCTTTTGCTAGACAAATAGGTTTAAAATCAAGAATGATTGGTGGATATGAAAGTGATGGTAATGGTCATGCTTTTGCTGAATTTTTAATACCCGCGAATGAAATAAATAATAATAAATTATACGGTAAAGACATTCGTAATACTAATGAGGGTAAATGGGTTAGCTTAGATTGGTTTAAAGGAACTGAACATGAAAAGTATACACATAATATTAGAATATTTGATGATATCTAGCAATAAAAAACAATATGACCCATTTTTTAAAACAATTATTTGCTTTATTTAGTATTACTATTCTATTTAGCAATTGTATTTCAAATACCGAGAAAGCAAAGTTAATTGAAAAGTATAAAAATAAAAGTATTGAAAATAATAAAGTCAATAGTGAAGAGGTAATAATAGAAAATAATGTTACACTGATTTTAAAAGACAATTTATATTTATATCCAACTTCAACAACAGGACAAATCATAAAACATTCTTACTATACAGCTTCCTACAGTGAAAAAGATGAACAACCAGAATGGGTTGCCTATAAAATTACAAATACAAATATTAATGATCATATTGCGCGTACAAATGATTATCGGGAGGACCCTTTTGTTAAAACAGGTTCTGCCAGTCCATCTGATTATTCTGATAGTGGATATGACATGGGACATTTGGCACCTGCAAAAACCATGTCGAAAAATTTAACCTCAATGACTGAAAGTTTTTACTTGAGTAATATTTGTCCACAAACACCATCATTTAATAGAGGGATATGGAAACGTTTGGAGGATAAGATTAGATATTGGTCAGCAATGAATGATTCTATTTATGAAGTTACAGGGCCAATTTTAGATCACCCAATTGGTCATATTGGAGAAAATAACGTTACTATACCCCGTGCGTTTTATAAAGCGCTATTGCGTTTTAAAAACGGAAAAGTTAAAGGAATTGGGTTTATTATGCCAAATGAAAAATCAGATAAAGGAATATATTCTTATGCTGTAGCTATCGATGAAATCGAAAAAATAACTGGCATTGACTTTTATTATGGATTAGATAAGTCTATTCAGAACCCGGTTGAATCAAACAAGGATTTAAAAATCTGGCTTTTTAATAAATAGTAATGAAAGAACTAATAAAAATTTTACTTGCAGTACTCTTTTTTTTATGCTTATTCGATATGCCATACGGCTACTATCAATTCGTCCGTTTTGCTGCAATGCTTAGTTTTGCATATTTAGCTTTTTCTTCCAATAAACAAAGTAATAAAAATGAAGTGTTTGTTTATATTGCTTTAGCTATTTTATTTCAACCCTTTATAAAAATAGCGTTAGGCAGAACCCTCTGGAATGTTGTCGATGTCATAGTTGGAGTTGGCTTATTATTCTCTTTAACTCATTCTGAAAAAGTTAAGAAACAAATTAAGAATAATAACTCAAATGAAAGTGTAACAGTAAAAGATTCTGGAAATCAAATGGAATCAAAGTCTGAAATGGCCACTAAAAATAAATGGTTGCATCCAACTGATGAATTAGGAAAACTAGAAAAAGGGGTTGAATTTGAGTCTAAAACATATTTGCGTGAAAAAAAAGATACTAATTCTCAAGATTTCGATATCTTTTAATCCTGTTTTTAACTTCAGTACACTAAAAAACTCTTGATTAAAAAATAATGAAGCAAACCAATATCGCATATCGCAATAAGCACTATTTGATAACCAAATAATGAAAAAAACAGCCCTATTCCTTTTCCTATTAACCACTACCTTATTTTCCCAAACCAAACTCCTTTCCTGGAACCTCGAAAACTTTGGAGGCTCGAAATCAAACAGTGAGCTTGGTTTTATTGCCAATACTTTGAGAGATTATGACATTGTTGCTATTCAAGAAGTTGTGGCGGGTGATGGTGGTGCGCAATCTGTAGCTAAACTAGCAGATGAACTCAACAGAAAAGGAGCCAAATGGGATTACACCATTAGTGACCCCACCAGTAGTAGTGCCTATAAAACCGAGCGGTATGCCTTTTTATGGAAAACGAGTAGGGTAAAAAAGATAGGGAAAGCTTGGCTAGAAATAAAATACCATCTTGAGATTGATAGAGAGCCTTACTTCTGTACTTTTCAATTTGAAAACAAACAATTTACGGTGGTCAATTTTCACGCCATTACCAAGAAAATGCAACCCGAAACGGAGATTAAATATTTTAAATTTTTACCCAGTGAATATCCCTCTTTGAATTTGATTTTTGTTGGTGATTTCAACTGTCCCCAATCGCATACGGTTTTTAATCCTCTTAGGAAGATGGGGTATCAACCCATTTTTATGAATCAGAAAACTTCCTTAAAAAAGGAATGTGTTAATGGAGATTGCCTAGCTTCTGAATTTGACAATATGTTTTATAATACAAAAATTAAGAAATTAAATTATGGAGCGCTTCCTTTCTATAAAAATTTCAATTCTTTGAAAGAAGCCCGAAAGATTTCAGACCATATCCCCATTTGGTTTGAGTTTTCTGTCAACTGAGTGTAAGTGGACTGATTTAAACCGAAATTAAGAGCGTGTTTTCTATACTTCTTGAATTTGAATTATTTTGAAAGACCCTAAAACCAACTGTAGTTCATCATTGTAATGCATCCAGTAAATTGATTTTTACTTGCGTAATTCATTATTTTTTTATAATATTTGTATCAGCATCAAGAATTCCGATTCGTCGGGATGCCAACCGATCAACTCAAGACACGGTGGCTTAGTATGTGGAACAGTCGTTCAAATGTATTGAGAAACCACCATTCTTTACTGCATTTCACGACCTAACAAAAGTGTAACTTTAAATTTGTTATGGTATGAAAACCGTTATTTGTAAAACCTTTACAGCCAGAATTACTATTGGCTTAACGAGAATGTATTCCGGAAAAAGCATTGCTTTACCAGCATTCAAAAAAGCTTTGTTGATTGCTCAAGAAGCAATACAAGCGCAGTACAAAATTGAACTCAGCGCAAAACTATCTGCCTGTGAAATCCTTTTCTTAGGTCAGGATGAACCCTCTATAGAACTGGAGTTTATCCAATATCCTAGATTTCCGCAAGAGGAATCAGCACTAAAAAAAGCAATTGTTGAACTGACCCAGTTGATGATGCTGGAACTCGAACAAAACAGGGTGGTCATTGTTTTTAGTGACGAAACCCTAATGCTGGAACAAACGGATGCGATTGACCCTGCTATTCGTCTCTAATTTAGATTTTTAAAACCATCATTTATGAAAAACTTAATTCTTCATATTCCGCATTCGTCCACGATAATTCCTTTACAAGAGGGATATACCGTTTCTGGAGAAATACTGAATCAAGAAATCCTAAAACTGACCGACTGGTACACTGATGACTTGTTTGAAAACGAAACGGATGTTAGCCTTAAAGCCCCATTTTCCAGAATCTTCTGTGATACCGAACGTTTTTCGGATGACAGTCAAGAAGTAATGGCTCAATATGGTATGGGTGTTTTATATACTAAAACTGATACAGGTGGACTATTGAGAAAAATAAGCCCGAAATTGCGCCAACAGATTCTGGATCAGTATTATTGGAAACACCATCAACTGCTGACTGAAAGTGTGCAACTTCAATTGCAGGAATTTGGCAGTTCCACTATTGTGGATTGCCATTCTTTTCCACACCAACCACTGACCCGAGCTTTAGACCAATCGGATTTCCGTCCCGATTTCAATATTGGTACAGATGCCTTTCATACCCCTAAAAAATTCATTGAAATTTCCAAGCAGTTCTTTGCTGAAAAAGGATATTCATTGGGAGTTGACCAACCTTACACTGGAACCATGGTACCGATGCAATATTATGCAACGGATAAAAAGGTGCAATCGATAATGTTGGAAATTAACCGAAAGCTCTACCTGAATGAATCTTCCAACGAAAAGTCGATTCATTATGCAGGAACAGAACAAGTGGTTCAGGAGTATCTCGATTTAATTAGGAATGTTTAGGAGGGGTTATTGGTTGCCAGTTATCGGTTATCAGGTGTCGGTATTTTGTGCCTGCGCGCCGGCTGGCTCCTTCGGTAAGTCAATGACAATTGGAAACTGATTGCTATCATCGACATTTTTGCATAAATTGGGCTTCGTCCTTCGTCTACGCTCAGGATGACAGCTCAGGATGACGGCTCAGCCTGACAAAAGCGATGTCATTTTATATTGCTTTTTTGTAATAAATTCAATCGCAATGACGGGTTGCCAAACGTTTTTTTTA
>Ga0138256_10002130_pt1 | contig 21331 bp, 16 predicted proteins | sample KNB2016incub_MG_FD_105486 | JGI IMG/M metagenome (GOLD analysis project Ga0138256, IMG submission 105486) | Active sludge microbial communities from wastewater in Klosterneuburg, Austria - KNB2014incub_MG | ecosystem: Engineered > WWTP > Activated sludge > Unclassified | place: Austria... | reverse complement strand
GGCGATCCTCGCGGCGGTGGTGGCCGGCGTGCCCCCGCATCAGGCGGCGGAAGCGCTGTCAGGCTACGCCCCTCCGGCGGGCAGGGGCGTCGCGGAGACGCTGAAGCTTCCGAAGGGCGGCGATGTGACGCTGGTCGACGACGCCTACAACGCCAATCCGGAATCCATGCGTGCGGCCATTGAGGGCTTCGCGCGCCGACCGGGACGCAAGATTGTCGCGCTGGGCGAGATGCGCGAGCTGGGCGAAGGCAGCGCGGCGCTGCATGCCGGGCTGGCAACATCAATCCTCGCGGCGAAGGTTTCGGCTGCGGTTCTTTCCGGCGGTGAGATGAAGCATCTCGCCGAAGCGCTGAAGGTCCGTGACCAATCGATGCGAGTCGAACTGGTCACAGGTCCGGCAGAAGCGGCTGAACAGGTGAAAAGCTGGTTAGAACCCGGCGATGCGGTCTTGATCAAAGGCTCGAATGCATCCGGCATGGCGAAGGTGGGAACGGCGCTCAGACAGATGAGCGAAAGCGCCGCCTCCTCGCAGAAAGCGTCAGGGGCGTAGCATGCTGTACGAACTCCTCTCGCCCTATCAGGGCGCGATGAACCTGTTCAGTTTCATCACCTTCCGCGTGGCGCTTGCGCTCGCGACGGGGTTGATCCTGACAATGCTGTTCGGCGCCCCGATGATTGCGTGGCTGCGCGCGCGGCAGGGCAAGGGCCAACCCATCCGCACCGACGGCCCGGAAAGCCACCAGTCGAAAAAGGGCACGCCCACCATGGGCGGCTTCCTCATCCTGTTCGGCATTCTCTCCGGCACGTTGCTGTGGGGCGATCTCAAGAACCAGTACATCTGGATCGTGCTGTTTGTTACGATCGGTTTCTGCGGCGTCGGCTTTATCGATGACTACCAGAAGGTGACGAAGAAGGGCACGGCGGGACTCTCCGGCAAGGTGCGGCTCCTGATGGAGTTCGTGATCGCCGCGATCGCGGTATTCTGGGTCTCGCACTATGCGCAGGAGACGACGGCGGCGGCGCTGGCTAGCGGCTCGCTGGCGGCGGCGCCGCAGCCGGGCTTCGCGACGGGACTCGCGCTGCCCTTCCTCAAGGATTTCATGTTCGACCTCACGATCTACGGGTTCATCGCATTCGGAGCATTCGTGATCGTGGGTGCGGGCAATGCGGTGAACTTCACCGATGGTCTCGATGGTCTCGCGATCGGGCCGGTGATGATTGCGGGGGCGACGTTCGGGTTCATCGCCTATGCAACGGGGACGCCGCGCTTTGCCGACTATCTGTTGCTGACGCCGACGCCGGGGACGGCGGAGCTGGCTGTCGTGATGGGGTCGCTGGTTGGTGGGGGGCTGGGCTTTCTCTGGTATAATACGCCGCCCGCGAAGGTGTTCATGGGCGACACCGGCTCGCTGGCGCTGGGCGGGTGTCTGGGCGCGATGGCGGTGTGCGCCAAGCACGAGGTGGTGCTGGCGATCGTTGGCGGCCTGTTCTTGTTCGAAGCCCTTTCGGTGATCATCCAGGTTCTGTACTTCAAGGCGACCGGAAAGCGCTTCTTCAAGATGGCGCCGATTCACCACCATTTCGAGAAGTTGGGCTGGTCGGAGCCCACCGTGGTCATCCGCTTCTGGATCATCGCCTTCCTGCTGGCGCTCGCCGGCCTCGCCACTCTGCGTCTGAGGTGAGGCCAGCTTGATCCCAGTCCGCACATTCGAGGGAAAGGACATCGCCGTACTAGGCCTTGGCAGGTCTGGTATCGCGACGGCGCGCGCCCTCATGGCCGGCGGCGCGCGCGTGAGCGCGTGGGACGAGAACGAAGCTGCGCGCAAGGCGGCGGAGGCGGCGGGAGTGCCGCTGGTCGATCTGGGCCGGCGCGACTGGCAGAACTTTGCGGCGTTGGTGCTGTCGCCGGGCATTCCGCTGAAATTCCCAGAGCCCCATCGCTTCGTGCGCATGGCGCAGATGGTGGGCGTGCCGGTGATCGGAGACATGGAGCTTTTCGCGCGGGCTGTCGCGGAGCTCAAAGATTTCGAGCGGCCGCGGATTGTCGGCATCACGGGCACCAACGGCAAGTCGACCACGACTGCGCTGATCGGGCATATCCTGAAGTCGTGCGGGAAGGACGTGCGCGTTGGCGGGAATATCGGCGTGGGCGTGCTGGACCTTGAGAAGCTGCACGGCGCGGCGATCTATGTGTTGGAGCTGTCGAGCTATCAGCTCGACCTGTGCGAGAGCCTGAAGTGCGACGTGGCGGTGATGCTGAACATCTCGCCGGATCATCTGGCGCGCCATGGCGGCATGGACGGCTATGTCAACGCCAAGCGGCGCATCTTCCGCAATCAGGGCCCGGAGGATTGTGCGGTCATCGGCGTGGACGATACACGCTCTGGCGTGATGGCAACGCAGCTGTCTTGTGAGGGGCTGCGCAGGGTCGTGCCGATCTCCGCCGAGTACGGGCTGGGCCGCGGCGTCGCCGTGCTGGATGGCATGCTGCAGGATTCGATGTCGGGCCGGGCGGAGCATCCGGTTGATATCACCAAAGCAAAAGCCCTGCCGGGCCGGCACAACCATCAGAACGCGGCGGCGGCCTATGCGGCTTGCCGGGCGCTGGGGCTGGAGGCGAGCGACATCATCGCCGCGATCGAGACGTTCCCGGGCCTGCCGCACAGGCTCGAAACCATCGGCGTCATTCAGGGCGTGCGGTTCGTGAACGACTCGAAGGCGACCAATGCGCAAGCGGCGGAGCAAGCGATCCGCGCTTTCCCGAATGCGTGGTGGATCGTTGGCGGACGCCCGAAGGAAGAGGGCATTGACGATCTCGCGCCGCTCTTCGGGCGGATCAGGAAAGCCTACCTTATTGGCGAGTCGACGGAGGCGTTCGCGCGGACGCTGACGGGCAAACTGGATCATGTGAAATGCCGCACGCTGGACGTAGCGGTGGAGCAGGCGTTCGACGATGCGCGCGCTTCTGGCGTCGAGGGCGCGGTCGTTCTGTTCGCGCCGGCGTGCGCGAGCTTCGATCAGTTCAAGGACTTCGAACAGCGTGGACTGGCGTTCCGACAGGAGGCCGCCAAACTGGTGAAGCGGCGCACGACGACCGAACCGGCGTGATGCGATGCAGGTCTTCCGCAGGTCCGACAGATCGCCCCTCGCCGAATGGTGGCGCACGGTCGACAAGGGGCTGATCGCAGCGGCTCTGATCCTGCTGGGCTTGGGGCTTGTCCTGTCGCTCGCGGCGGGCCCGGCCGCGGCGAGCCGGATCGGCTATGACGATCCCTTCCATTTCGTCTATCGGCAGGTCGTGTTCGCGGTCGCGTCGGCGGGCGTGCTAGTTGCGTCATCGACATTGAACGAGATGTGGGTGCGGCGAGTTTGCGCCGGGCTCTTCATCATCTGCTTCTTCATGATGGCCGCGCTGCTGATGTTCGGGCACGAAGCCAAGGGCGCGACGCGCTGGATCCGCGTCTGGGGCACGACGTTCCAACCATCCGAGATCATAAAGCCTGCGCTACTCGTGCTGTCGGCCTGGCTGCTGGCGCAGCGCGAGAAGTTTCCCAGCGGCCCGTGGGCGCCGATCGCCTTTGCATTCTACGCCGTGACAGTCGGCCTGCTGCTGCTGCAACCCGATGTCGGACAGTCTGCGCTGCTGACTGTGGGCTTCGTCATTGTCTTCTTCATTTCCGGCTTGCCATGGCTTTGGGCGAGCGGCTTCGTGGTTGGCGGCGCGGGGCTCGGCTGGGGGCTGTACACGCTATTGCCGCATGTGCGCCAGCGCGTCGATTCCTTCCTGAACCCAACGCAGAACGACACCTACCAGATCGATCGCGCGCGCGAGGCGATCGAGCGCGGCGGCCTGTTCGGCGTGGGGCCGGGCGAGGGCACTGTGAAGCGCGTGCTGCCGGATGCACATACCGATTTCGTCTATTCGGTCGCGGGTGAGGAATTCGGCCTCGTCCTGCTGACGCTGCTGACCCTGCTGTTCGCCGTTATTGCGATCAAGGGTGTGATGGACGCCGCACGGCACCACGACACCTATCGGCGCGCCGCAGGCGTGGGTCTGTATTCGATTTTCGGCCTGCAGGCGGCGGTGAACATGGCGGTGAATCTTTCACTGATCCCGCCCAAGGGCATGACATTGCCGCTGGTCTCGTCAGGGGGGTCATCCCTTCTGGGCAGCGCTTTGACGCTTGGCCTTGCTTTGGCCTTAACAAGAAAACAGCCTGAATCCTCACTCGCTCACCTGAGACACGCATGACCCCTTCCCCCATCAAGCCTCTGGTCGTCGTCGCGGCGGGCGGCACGGGCGGCCACATGTTCCCGGCGCAGGCGTTTGCCGAGGAGATGCGCGCGCGTGGCTGGACCATTGCGCTGGTGACGGATGAGCGCGGCAAAAAATACGCGACCAATTTTCCCGCCGATTGGCGGCTGGAAGTCGATGCTGCGACCTTCGGTTCGAAGATGCCGCACAAGCTGCTCGCATCAGCGCTGAAGCTGCGCCATGGCACGGCGGAGGCGCGCAAGAATTTCGCGAAGACCAAGCCGTCGCTTATCGCGGGTTTCGGCGGTTATCCCTCCTATCCTTCGCTGTCGGCGGCGCGGTCGATGGGGGTGCCGATCATCATCCATGAGCAGAACTCGGTGCTTGGCCGCGTCAATCGCCTGTTCGCGAAGGCGGCGAAATATGTGGCGTGCGGCTTTGATCGGCTCGACCGCCTGCCGCTGGCTGCGGAGGATCGCAAACGAGTCGTTGGCAATCCGGTGCGCAATCCGATCAAGGCCGTGCGCGAGAAGCCCTATCCTGAACTCACCGACACAGGTCCGCTGAACATTCTTGTCACTGGCGGCAGCCAGGGCGCGCGCTTGTTCGGCGAAGTGATCCCGCAAGCGATTGCCTCGCTGCCGGAAGCGCAGCGGGCGCGCCTCACCGTGGTGCAGCAGGCGCGGGAGGAGCAGGTTGAAGTCGTGCGCGCCGCCTATCGCGAGGCGGGTGTAAAGGCGACGGTAGAATCATTCTTCTCCGACATGCAGGACCGTCTCGCGGCGGCGCATCTGGTGATCGCGCGTTCGGGCGCCGGCACGGTGACGGAGCTTGCGGTGGCTGGACGCCCCTCGATCCTGATCCCGCTGGGCATCGCCATGGACGATCACCAGACCGCCAATGCCGAGGGCATGGTGACCGGCGCCGCCGCCGATGTGGTGCCGGAGCCGAAATTCACGGCTGAGATGCTTGCCCCGCTGCTGCTGGAGCGTATTTCCAACGCGGGTGTGCTGCGCGCGAGGGCGAAAGCGTCCTGGCAACTGGGCAAACCCAACGCGGCGCGCGAACTCGCCGACCTTGCCGAGCAGGCTGCTGGCGTGACAGGAAAGCGCGATGCGTAAGTCACTTCCCTTTGACACCGGCCCAGTTCACTTCGTAGGCATTGGCGGCATTGGCATGTCGGGCATTGCGGAAGTGATGCTGAACCTCGGCTATGAGGTCTCTGGCTCGGACATCAAGGAAAACGCCAACGCGTCTCGGCTGGCCAAGCTTGGCGCGAAGATAATGATCGGGCACAGGGCCGAGAACATCGAAGGCGCAGGCGCGCTTGTGATCTCGACCGCGATCAAGAGCGGCAACGCGGAAGTCGATGCGGCGCGTCTGAAAGCGATCCCAGTCGTGCGGCGTGCCGACATGCTGGCCGAGTTGATCCGTCTGAAATGGACGGTCGCGATTGCTGGCACGCACGGCAAGACGACCACGACCTCCATGGTTGCAGCGCTGCTGGATGGCGTGGGACTCGACCCTACCGTCATAAATGGCGGCGTGATCAACGCCTACGCCTCGAACGCCAAGCTTGGGCAGGGCGAGTGGATGGTGGTCGAGGCCGACGAGAGCGACGGCACCTTCACCAAGCTGCGCCCCACTGTGGCGATCGTCACCAACATCGATCCTGAGCACATGGATCACTACGGCTCGATGGAAGCTTTAAGGAAGGGCTTCGACACGTTTGTTGAAAACCTGCCTTTCTATGGCTTTGCCGTGCTGTGTGCGGATCATCCCGAAGTGCAGGCGCTGGCTTCGCGCATTCCGGATCGCCGTCGCATTACCTATGGCTTTAACCCGCAGTCCGATCTCTGGGCCGTGAACGTGCGCTCGGAAGCCGAAGGATCGACTTTCGATCTCGTGCTGCGTTCGCGCGGCGCGATCGACCAGACGCGCTGGGTAGGCCTCAAGCTTCCGATGGCGGGGCGGCACAACGTGCAGAACTCGCTGGCCGCAATTGCAGTCGCGCGCGAGCTGGGCGGCACGCAAGAGCAGATCCGCGCAGCGCTGTCGAAGTTCGGCGGCGTGAAGCGGCGGTTCACGCCGGTGGGCGAGTGGGGCAAGGTCAAGATCATCGACGATTATGGCCATCACCCGGTGGAGATCGCCGCCGTGCTGCGCGCCGCGCGCGACGTGCAGGGCCGCGACAAGCGAGTGATCGCCGTGGTGCAGCCGCACCGCTACACGCGCCTGCGTGACCTGTTCGAGCAGTTCTCGACCTGCTTCAACGATGCGGACGAGGTTATCGTCGCCCCGGTCTATGCAGCGGGCGAGCAGCCGATTGACGGCATCAGCCATGAGTCGCTGGTGAAGGGCTTGATCAATCACGGTCACCGCTCGGCGCGGTCGATCGGTGCGCTTGGGAGCCTTGCTTCGGAAATCCGGAGTTCCGTAAAAACCGGTGACGAAATGGTGGTTTGCCTGGGCGCGGGCGACATCACGACCTATGCCAATGCGCTGGTGGATGACCTAAAAGCGTTCAAGGCCTGACACGTTAGTTGTAGAATCGCGGGTTTCTTGTTTGTTCGGTCGTGTCGCCTGTCTTGCGCCGCAGGCCGGCAGCGGCAAATATCGAGGCAACAGCGCGAAAACGCGCGGCAGGTTTTCGGGAGAGATAGATGCGCAATCAGTTGTGGGCCGGAGCCGCGCTCGCGGCCCTCATGCTCAGCCTTGCGCCTGCCGCGGTAGCGCAGGCTGGGTACACGCCGCCGAAGACAAGCTGGGGCGCGCCAGACCTGCAGGGCAACTGGACCAACGCATCGATCACCAAGATGACGCGTCCGGCCGGGATCGACACGCTGGTCATCACGCCCATGCAGGCGAAGAAGCTCGAGGATGGCGACTTCAACAACATCCGCACGCGTGAGGAATTGCAGCCGACCGACCAGAGCACGGGGGCGCCGGAGAAGGGCAAGCCGCTGCCGGGCGTCGGCAACTACAATGCGGTGTGGGTTGATCCGGGCGCGCACGTAGCGGTGATCAATGGCGAGCTGCGTTCTTCGTGGATCACGGAGCCGGCGAACGGGAAGATTCCGTACAAGCCGGGGAAAGGTTCTGCGCGCTACGAAGCGCCGCCGACTACTGCAGGAAAGCCGCCGCCAGCCGTGACTGCCGCGGAGCGTTCATATGAGGGTCCGGAATCGCGCAGCGTGGGCGAGCGCTGCATTGTCGGCTTCGGCAATACCGGGGGGCCGGTGATGAACAACGTTCTGTACAATAACACGTATCAGATCGTGCAGTCGCCGAGCCATGCGATGATCCTCGTTGAGATGGTGCACGATGTGCGTGTCATCCCGATCGTGGCGAGCAAGGCGGATGCGAGACACGATCCGGCAAGCATCAAGAAGTGGCTAGGCGACAGCGTGGGCTGGTACGAAGGCAATACACTGGTTGTTGAAACCAGGAACGTTCATCCGCAACAGCGCGGATATGTTTCCGACGCGGGCAAGCTAACGGAACGCTTCACGCGGACAGAGGACGGCGTGATTCTCTATCAGTTCGAGATAGACGATCCCGAGCAGTACACACAGGTCTGGAAGGGCGAGATGCCGATGCGGACCGCCACCGGCGCCGTTTACGAATACGCCTGCCACGAGGGCAATTACGGCCTTCTGGGCATTCTGGAAGGTGCGCGACAGCAGGAAAGACGCGGCGGCAATCTCGAGCTGACGGCCGACGACGAAGGTTAACGTCCGCGGCCGTCAACCGTTACATCCCAGCAAGGCCGGGCCGGATTAGGGTTTCGGCAACCTTGCGGGCGCTTTTCCTGTGGTTGTAGAAGCGGCGCGGGGCGCCTCGTTTGCAGACTATTGACCGATGAAGAAGTCCCATTCCCTAATCGCGCTGGGCGCAGGCCTGATGATCGCCCTGTCGGGCGGCCTGGTGCTGGCCAACTGGCGCATGGCCGAGGCCGCCAATGGCGCGGTGCGTTTTGCGCGACCGAACTATGATGCTGCGCGCGGGGGCGCGATCCTCGATCTCCAGAAGTATGGCGCGCTAGGCGATGCAAAGCGCCTTGCCGGCCTGTCGAAGAATCTCGGCGCATGCCACGATGCGCTGGCGGCGGCGGGTGTCGATTTCACGATCGCACAGCCTGAGCACGAGGGTGCTTGCGGCTATGACGAGGCGCTGGTCGTCGATGCCTCGCTGTCGACATGGAAAGCGCCCGAGCAGATGGCGATGACCTGCGATCTCGCGGCGAAGATGCATCTGTGGGAACGCCACATCGTGATCCCAGCGGCGGAGAAATATCTCGGCTCACCCGTGAAAGAGATTAAGGCGTTCGGCACATTCCAGTGCCGCCGCGTCGCGGGGCATGCCCGCTTGTCGGAGCACGCGTTTGCGAAAGCGATGGATGTCGCTGGCTTCGTGCTGGAGGATGGCCGTGAGATCACAGTGCTCAAGGATTTTCGCAACAAGGGCGCCAAGGGTGATTTCCTGCGCGAGATCCACGACCGGGCCTGCGGTCTGTTCGATGTGACGCTGGGGCCGGATTTCAACGCCGACCACGCCAACCATTTCCACCTCGATGTCGGCGGCCAATACTCCTGCCGCTAGCCTCAAAGGTCCGCGCGCGCTAAGTCCGCAGGCATGAGCACTTTTCTTGACAGGCTTCCCCCGGTTCGCGGCACACTGCTGGCGGATGAAGTGCTTGCGCCGTTCACCTGGTTTCGCGTGGGCGGGGCGGCGGATGCGCTGTTCCTGCCGAAGGACGAGGCCGACCTCGCCGAGTTTCTGAGTAAGCTCGATCCGATCATTCCGGTCACCGTGCTGGGCGCTGCGTCAAACGTCATCGTGCGCGATGGCGGGATTGCGGGCGTCGTCGTTCGGCTGGGGCCAAGTTTCGGCAAAGTTGCGACAGATGGCCTGCGTGTGACGGCAGGCGCGGCTGCGCTCGATGCACGTGTTTCGGTCGCGGCGGCGAATGCAGGGATTGCCGGGCTGGAGTTCTTCTCCGGCGTGCCGGGGACGATCGGCGGCGCGTTGCGGATGAATGCCGGCTGCTATGGCCGCGAGACAAAGGACGTGCTGATCGAGGCGCATGCGCTGGACCGGCAGGGCAGGCGCGTGACACTCAAGAACGCGGATTTTCATTTCAGCTATCGTCATACCGAGGCGTCCGAGGATCTGATCTTCATCGAGGCGCTGTTCGAGGGGACGCAGGATGAACCGGTGGCGATCCTTGAGCGGATCGAGGCGCTGAAGGCGCGGCGCGAGACGACGCAGCCGATCCGCGAAAAGACGGGCGGATCGACGTTTGCGAATCCTGATCCACCCGGCGCGCCCAACCAGCGTTCGTCCTGGAAGCTGGTCGATGAGGCAGGCATGCGTGGCGCGCGGCGGGGAGGGGCGCAGGTGAGCGAGCTGCATTGCAACTTCCTGCTTAACGTTGGAGATGCGACTGCGGCCGACATTGAAGGGCTGGGCGAGGATGTACGCGCCGCCGTGAAGGCGAAGTCGGGCGTGGAGCTGCGCTGGGAGATCAAACGCATCGGCCGGCCGGCCGTGGATGCGACCACTGAAGGGTATCTGGCGAAGGACGCCTGAAGCGCTACTCCGCGCGCTGCAGCTCGAGCGCCTTTTCCACCGCGGCGTGGAAGAGGAGGGCGTCGCCCTTTTTAGAGGTGCGGTACAGGGTCGTGCTTGCGCCTGTCTTGAGGCGCGCTCTGACATGATGCAGCCAATTGCGGCGATAGATAAGGACGCCGACCGCCATGATGGCGACGCCAGCGAAGAATGCGATGGCGAAAGAGAGGGTTGCGAGATAGAGCGCCGCGCCTGCGATCGGGCCTGCGACCAGAAGGATTTTCGGCGTGAGCGTTATGCGGTGATCGCCTTCGACAAAGGCAGCTTCCGCGATGTCGGCGATCGGCGTCGTCCTGCCGCCGACGCTGGCGGCCTGCGTCGTCACGCGTATCTTCGCGCCCCGGAGGATTTCAGTTTCCATAGGGGCGCGAAGTAGACCGCGTATGACTATTTCGCCAGCGCCTTGTAGACGAGTTGGGCGGATTCGCCTCGCACATCGATGCCGCCCGGGCCGGCCGGACCACGGCGCTGGATCATACCAACGAAGGAGATCTTGTTGGCGGGATCGACCCAGAACCATGTACCGTCGATGCCGAACCAGCTGAACGTGCCTTTCGGTTGCGGAGCGCGTTCAGTCGGCTCGCCGACGACGACCATGCCGCCGTAACCGAAGGCGCCGCCGCCGATGACGCCCTTCAGGTCACCGATGTGGTTCGACATCATGTAGTCGACGGTTTCCGGCTTGAGGATGCGCTTGCCATCCAGTTCGCCCCTGTTGAGCAGCATCTGGGTGAAGCGGACATAATCGTGCAGCGTAGAGACGAGACCGCCGCCGCCCGACTCTGCCTGGCTGCGCGCCGTGTAGAAGTCGTGCGTGAAGCTGTTCTTGTCTTCGATCGCGTCGAACGTGTTCGTCTTGGCGTTGCGGCTGTAGACGGTGGCGACGCGTGGACGATCAGCTTCGGTGAGCCAGAAGCCGGTATCCTTCATCGCCAACGGCGAGAAGATATTCTCTTCGAGATAATCGCCGAATTTCTTGCCGGTGATCTTCTCGATTATGGCGCCTTGCAGGTCGACGACGATCGAGTAGCTCCAGCGCTCGCCGGGCTGGGCCAGCAGCGGGATTTCCGCCGTGCGCTTGACCAGCGCATTGAGGTCCTTTTCGTTCATCGGGTGCTGGGCGATGAACGCGCGATCCACAGCGTTGCTGGCCGAGAGGCCGTAACCGAAGCCAGCAGTGTGCGTCATGATCTCGTTCATGATCGGCGTGCGTTTTACGGGCACGAGGCTGTCCAGATTGTCGGCCGACGTTGCGACCTTGAGACTGCCCAGTTCCGGCAGGAATTTGGTGACCGGATCTTCTGGCTTCCACTTGCCCTGTTCCCAGAGCTGCATCATGGCGACCCCGGTGATCGGCTTGGTCATCGAGCGGATGCGGAAGATGGAGTCTTCCTTCATTGGCGGACCGTTATAGGCCTGCGCGCCGAAGGTGTTGAACGCGACGACCTTTCCATCCTTGATCAGGGCGTATTCGAGGCCCGAGACCTCGCCCTTGTCGACGGCTTCCTTCATGCGGGCGTCGAGCGTCTGGAGGCCGCTGGCTGTGAAGCCGGCGGGCGCAGTGGTGACATCCGCCTTGGTCGGCCAAGCCGTCTTGGCGGCGCCGACATCCATGCTGGCGCAGGCGGCAAGCACGACCGCGAGGCCGGCGGACAGCCACAGGCGTCCCTGATTGGCGAAAGTGTGCAGCTTCATCGTTCTCTCCATTGGGCCTTCGTCATCGCGGCCCGTCGTCTGAAAGTCGAGACGGCGCCAGGATGCTGGATCCTGGCGCCGTCCTTACGTGGTTAGTCCCCTTAGTGAGCGGGTTCGGCCTGTTTCGTCGCTTCAGCCGGGGTCGCGGCCGAGGCGTTGGATTTCAGGGCTTCATAGGCAAGCTTGGCCGACTCGACGCGGAAGTTCATTCCGTCGGGCCGTGCGCCGCCCATCGACTGGATCATGCCGACGAAGAAGAGATCGTTGGCCGGATCGATCCAGAACCAGGTGCCGGCGGCTCCGCCCCAGTAATAGGTGCCCTTGCCGAACGGGTTCTGGCCCGCGGCCGGGTCGACATAGACGGCGAAGTCGAGGCCGAATTTCTGGCCGGGGCGACCCGGGTTGGCGGCTGTGCCATCCGAGTAGATGCCGAGATCGCCGATATGGTTCTCGGACATCATCGCGACCGATTCCGGCTTGATGATGGTCTTGCCGGCCAGTGTGCCCCTGTTGAGCATCATCTGGATGAAGCGCGCGTAGTCATGCGTCGAGGAGACAAGGCCGCCTCCGCCGGATTCGAGGCGATTCGGGTCGGTGAAGCCGGGACGGTCAGGACGTTCCTCGTTGATGACGAGCGCGTTCTTGTCCTTGTCCCAGTGATAGACGTCGGCGAAGCGCGGCTTGTTGGCTTCGCTGACGAAGAAGGACGTGTCATTCATGCCGAGCGGCGTGAGGATGTTGGCCTTCAGATAGTCGCCGAACTTCTGGCCCGACAGCTTCTGGACAATATAGCCCTGGATATCGACCGAAGCTGAGTAGGACCAGCGCGTGCCCGGATCGTAGACGAGCGGGATGGCGGCGATCTTGGTCATCATCTCGTCGAGGTTGGCGGAGCTCAGGACGCCGTCCTTGACGAATTGCGCGTCGACCGGGTTGTAGTTTGCGGCCTTAGGATCGGTGCAGCACAGGCCGTAGCCGAAGCCGGCGGTGTGGCTCATGATCTGGCGCATGGTCGGCGGGCTGGTCGGATCGACGAGCACGGGCTTGCCGCCCTGCATGACCGGCTTGCCGTCCTTCCAGGTGATGACTTTCAGGTTCGCGAGTTCAGGCGCGTACTTGGTCACTGGATCATCGAGCTGCCATTTGCCTTGCTCATAGAGCTGCATCATGGCGACGCCGGTGATTGGCTTGGTCATGGAGTAGATGCGGAAGAGGGAGTCCTTTGTGATCGGCGTTCCGGTCTTCGGATCGCCCGACTGGACGCCATGCGCGTTGAAAGCGGCGATCTCGCCGCCCTTGCCGAGAATGTAGACCATACCGGCCACGTCCTGGTCGGTGACCGACTTGGCCATGCGCGCATCCAGCGCCGCGAGGCCTTCGGCGGTGAAGCCGATCGTGGTCGGATCAGCGATGGCCGCGGAAGGCCAGGCCGCATCGTCATACGCCTTGGCGACGACTGCGGGTTCGGCCGGCGCCGCGGGCTTGCTCTCGCTGCAGGCCGCAAGGACCGCGAAGGATGCAGCCGCCATAAGCAGCCGCGACCCCAACATGGATCGGTGAATAGACATATTATCCCCTGTGCTGCGACTTGTTGAATGACGTCGCTTGGTCGAGGGACAATAGGCCAGAACCGGCCTGCGCGCCAAGGACCGCTAAGGGGGTCGTGAAGGCGCGAAGTCTGCTCAAGAGTTGAAATTGTCGAGAAAAGCGATGTGGGACGGCGCAAATGACGGTCTGGTAAGGCGTCGGCGCCGGGATGCTGATCCCCGGCGCCGCGCGCGTGTGGATCGCCCTTAGTGGACGGCTTCCGGTTGCTTGGCCGCTTCAGCCGGCATTGCCGCGGGCGCGGCTGCGGTCGGTTTCAGGGCTGCGTAGATCAGCCGGCCGGTTTCAGCGCGGAAGTCCATTGCGTCAGGGCGTCTGCCGCCGAACGATTGGACCATGCCGACGAAGCCGATGTTGTTGACCGGATCGACCCAGAAGATCGTGCCGGCAATACCGCTCCAGTAGAAGGTGCCTTTGCCGAACGGATGCTGACCTGCGGCCGGGTCGGTGTAGATCGCGAAGTCGAGGCCGAACTTCTGACCCGGAAGCCCCGGATTGCCGCTTGTGCCATCTGAGAAGACGCCCAGATCGCCGATCTGGTTTTCCGCCATCACCGCGATTGATTCCGGCTTGAGGATCGTTTTGCCGGCCAGCGTGCCCTTGTTGACAAGCATCTGGACGAAGCGGCCGTAATCATGGGCAGTCGAGAGCAGGCCGCCGCCGCCCGATTCCATTTCGTTCGTGGCGTCATAGCTCGCGATATCGTTCCGTTGCGGATTGATCTGAAGCGCGCTCTTGTCCTTGTTCCAGCCATAGACCTCGGCGAGGCGCTCTTTCTTGTCTTCAGGCAGGATGAAGGACGTCTCGTTCATGTTCAGCGGCGTGAAGATGTTGGCCTTGAGATAATCGCCAAACTTCTGGCCTGAGATTTTCTGAACCAGATATCCCTGGACATCGACCGACACCGAATAAACCCAGCGCGTGCCGGGATCGTAGAGTAACGGAAGACCGGTGAGCTTGGTCATCATCTCATCGAGGTTCTTCGAGGTGGGCACGTTCTGCGAGCGATATGCGGTGTTGACTGGGTCGTCGCCGCCAAGAATGCCGTAGGCGAAGCCGGCGGTGTGCGACATGAGCTGGCGCATCGTCGGCGGCTTGGTCGGATCAGCGAGCACGGGCTTGCCGCCCTTCATGACCGGCTTGCCGTCTTTCCAGGTCAGCACTTTGAGATTGGCCAACTCGGGCGCGAATTTCGAAATCGGATCATCGAGCTGCCATTTGCCTTGTTCGTAGAGCTGCATCAGCGCGACGCCGGTGACCGGCTTGGTCATCGAATAGATGCGGAAGATCGTGTCGGTGGTCATCGGCGTTCCGGTCTTCGGATCGCCATTGCGGATGCCGTACGACTTGAACTGCGCAATCTCGCCATCCTTCATGAGCAGGGTGACGATGCCGCCAAAATCCTGGTTGGCGACGGACTGCGCCATGCGCGCATCGAGCGCCGCGAGGCCTTCTGCGGTGAAGCCGAGCGTTGTCGGATCAGCGACGGCGGCGGATGGCCAGGCCGGATCGTCGGATGGCTTGGCGGCGACCGCTGCGGGCTCGGCCGGCGCAGCTGGCTTGTTGTCGCTGCAGGCTGCGAGGACTACGAAGGATGCGGCAGCCAACAGCAGCCGCGATCCTATCCTGGATCGTTGAATGAACATCTCTTCCCCTGTTTGGCGCCTTGTTGATCGAGGTCGCTTGCCGGGGACAATAGTCCGGAGGCCGCCTGCGCGCCAAGGACAGCTTTACGGGTCTCAATTGCGCGAAAGCGGCATCAGACCAAGAAAATGAAGGAAATTCGTGAGGAGGGCGCAAAGCGGCCGCCCAAGAAGACGTCGGCGCCGGGAGATGATCCCGGCGCCGCGCTCGTGCCGATCGCCGTTAGTGGGCGGGTTCTGCTTGCTTGGTCGCTTCCGCCGGCGTTGCGGCTGCAGCTGTCGGCTTCATGGCGTCAAGAATGAGCTTGCCGCTGTCATTGCGGAAGTTCATGGCGCCCGGACGGTTGCCGCCCATCGACTGGACCAGGCCGACGAAGAAGGTGTCGTTGACCGGATCGATCCAGAAGATCGTGCCGGCAGCGCCGCTCCAGTAGAACGTGCCCTTGCCGAACGGGTTCTGGCCGGCTTCCGGATCGGTGTAGACCGCGAAGTCGAGACCGAATTTCTGGCCCGGACGGCCCGGATTGGCGGCTGTGCCATCCGAGTAGATGCCGAGATCGCCGATCTGGTTCTGCGCCATCAGCGCGATGGTTTCCGGTTTCACGATCGTGTTGCCGGCCAGCGCGCCCTTGTTGAGCAGCATCTGGGAGAAGCGCGCATAGTCATGCGCCGTCGAGAGCAAGCCGCCGCCGCCCGATTCCAGCTCGTTGGCCGCGTCATAGCGGGTGAGCGGCGCCGGCGGTTGGATCGTAAGCATGTTTTTGGTCTTGTCCCAACCATAGACGTCGGTGAAGCGGGCAGCTTTGTCTTCGGGCAGGATGAAGGACGTCTCGTTCATGCCAAGCGGCGTGAAGATGTTGGCCTTGAGATAGTCGCCGAACTTCTGGCCCGAGATTTTCTGGACAATATAGCCTTGGATATCGACCGAGATCGAATACGACCAGCGCGTGCCCGGATCGTAGATCAGCGGGATGCCGGCAACCCTGGTGATCATCTCATCGAGGTTCTTCGACTGAAGAACTTTATCATCCCGGAACGCCTTGTTGACCGGATCATCGCCGCCGAGGCCGTAACCGAAGCCGGCTGTGTGGCTCATGATCTCGCGCATCGTGGCCGGACGCGAGGAGTCGGCGAGCACGGGCTTGCCGCCCTTCATGACCGGCTTGCCGTCCTTGAAGGTGAGAACTTTCAGGTTCGCAAGTTCGGGCACGTATTTCGTAACTGGATCATCCAGTTGCCATTTGCCTTGCTCGTACAGCTGCATCAGCGCGATGCCGGTGATCGGCTTAGTCATCGAGTAGATGCGGAAGATCGAGTCCTTCGTCATCGGCGCGCCGGTTTTCGGATCGCCAGACTGGACGCCATAGGCGTTGAACTGTGCAACTTCACCACCCTTGGCGAGCAGGGTGACGATGCCGGCATAGTCCTGATCAGCAACCGCCTTGGCGAACCGAGCGTCAAGTGCTGCGAGGCCTTCGGTCGTGAAGCCGAGTGTCGTCGGATCGGCGACGGCGGCGACAGGCCAGGCCGGATCGTCGGACGGCTTGGGTGCGGCGGCGGCGGCGACTGGTTCGGCCGGCGCGGCTGGTTTGTTGTCGCTACAAGCTGCGAGAACTGCGAAGGATACGGCGGCCAGCAGCAGCCGCGACCCCATCTTGGATCGGTGCATGAACATCTCTTCCCCTGTGTGGGCGCCTTGTTGAATCGAGGTCGCTTGAACGCAGGGTAAGCCGGACAGGGGCCTGCGCCAAGGACTGTGAAAACCGTTCCCGAAACCGTGAAGACGCGGACGATCTCGGAATTTTCGGGAAAAGCGGCTCGTTAGGACTGGCCCACGGATCCCTATCGCTGTGAATGGGTGCTCCGAACCATGCCCTCTGGAAGTTGAACACAAGCAGTTTCATTGCCGTTCGGCAGCCTTGTTGTACTTTGAAGTCAAACGGTGTTGGCCTCCCCGCCGCCGTGAATTGGTTCGCTGTTTCATCTCCGCGCATCGAATAAATTCGCGCGCGTTGAAGGCGGCAGGAAGGGGAATTCTAGAGAGCGGAGTTGACCATACGTCACATGCTCTCCGTGTATCGGAACTCGTGCAACAAACAACGCATCAAGAACAGAGATAGGAGAAGCGCCGTGAAATATGCCTCGATCGTAGTCTCAGTCATCTGCGTTCTCGCAGCAGCACCAGCAGCGCTGGCGCAGGCTGAACCGAAATATACTCCGCCCAAGACAAGCTGGGGCGCCCCGGACCTGCAGGGTTTCTTCAGCACAGCCTCGCTTACAACCATGACGCGCCCGCAGGGCGCGTCGGGCCTGATCGTGAGCGAAGAGGAAAGGAACAAGCTGTTCAACCGCAACATCTACACACGCGTCGCGAAGGAAGAAGCCGGCAAGTCCGAGCATACGCTGCTGACGGATGCAAATCCCGACCGGGCCTACAATCGCTTCTGGATGGATCCGGGCGCCGACCTTGGAAGGATCAACGGTCAATACCGTTCGTCGTGGATCGTCGAACCTGCTAACGGCCAGATCCCCTTCCTTGATCCCAAGCTGGCGAATACGCGCGGCCTGTCTTCATCGGAAGAAGAGTATGCGGATCGTGGCAGCGACAACCCCGAAGACCGCGGCGTGTCGGAGCGGTGCATCTGGTTCGGCAGCAGCGCAGGACCGGTGCTGAGCAACACGATGTACAACAACAATATCCAGATCGTTCAGACCCCGGATCACGTGATGATCCTGGGCGAGATGATCCACGATGTGCGGATCATTTCGCTCAAGGGCGCGCGCAATCCCGCTTCTGTGCCCAAATGGGGTGGGGATTCAACTGGCCGGTATGAAGGCAACACGCTCGTGGTCGAAACCACGAATGTCGAGCCCAAGCAGGGCAGCTTCATCTCCGAAAAAGGCAAGGTTACCGAGCGTTTCACCCGCGCGAACGAAGGCCAGATTCTCTATCAATACACGGTGGAGGATCCGACCCGTTACACCCAGCCGTGGAAAGGCGAGATGCCTCTGAACGCCCAGACTGAAGGGCTTTACGAATACGCCTGCCTTGAAGGCAATTACAGCATGTTCAACCTGCTTTCCGGCGCGCGCGTCATGGAGCGGGAAGGGCGCAAGAATGGCACGCGGAAAGCGATCTTCGCAGGCGTCGCCGAGGTGGATGAGTAGGCGGGCTTATTCCTGAAGCCCCTACCCTTGCTCGTCGCGAGGTATCCGCCGGGCATGGCTAACGACGCAACGGTGCGGGAGAGCAGACGATGACGTTGGGCTGAAACCTGGCGCCACGTAGATGCTTTCCTGCACCGCGATCCGCGGTCTGCAGGTTCAAAAAGACATAAATCCAATGAGTTGCGAGAAGGGGTTCAGCCTTCAGCTACAAAATGAGATCGAGATGCGGTAACAACTACACTTGCCGACCTGAAGGCGCAGGACATTATCCCTGTGATGACTTCTCCCGACCCGTCGCCCCAAGCCTATTCGATGACCCGGCCATTCTTCTTCGTGCTGGGGCTGGTGTTCGTGGGTCTCGGGATCGCGGGCTACATCTTGCCGGTCATGCCGGGGACGATCTTCCTAATCCTGGCGGCGGGGTGCTTTGCGCGTTCCTCGCGCCGGCTTGAGGCGTGGATCGAGAATCATCCGAAATACGGACCCACCGTCGTGGCGTGGCGGCGGCATGGGGCGATACCGCGCAAGGTGAAGTACCTCGCGATCGGGATGATGGCGCTCTCTTTCGTTGTCGTCTCAGTCGCGCATCCGCCAGCGCTATGGTTCTGGCTGACTGCTGCAGTGCTGCTGTCGTGCGCATTGTTCGTGGCGACGCGACCTGAGGGGCCGAAGAAAACGTCAGCCTGATCAGGGGAGCTTCCACACCTCGGCGAGGATGCGGTCTCGGCCGCAACCTTGGCGATAGGCGTCGTAAGCTTCCTTGTTCTGCTTAGCGTAGTTGCGGTGGTATCTTTCCGCGGGCCAGAAGTCGCCGAGCGACAGGATCGGCACGATCACCCGGCCATTGACCCGACCAGACGAAATGACCTTCGCCTTCGAAGCTTCGGCGGCGTCTTTTTGGTCCGGCGTTACAAAGATCGCCGGCGCGTAGCTCTGACCGCGATCGCAGAACTGGCCATGGCCGTCCGTAGGATCGATCAGCGGCCAGTAGCGCGACAGCAACTGCTCATAGGTGATCTTCTTCGGGTCGTATGTGACGCGCACCGACTCGTAATGGCCCGTCCGGTGCATTGCGACCTCACGGTAGGTCGGGTTCTTTTCCTTGCCGCCCGTATAGCCCGACTCAACCGAGATGACGCCCGGGATATGCTGCATGTCGCTTTCCATGCACCAGAAGCACCCGCCGGCGAAAACGGCCTGTTGCGTATCCTGAGCCATCGCAACGGGCGCGGCGGCGGTGAAAAGAAGGGCGAAGAGGGCAACCAGGAAGCGCATGATAGGAAGCTCCGAAGGTCTGTAACATTTAAGTGCTTCAGGCCGAAGATCGCTTCTTGCCTGTGTGGACTATACGCATGACGTGAACCGGAAGTTACGTCATCCGGGCAGTCCGGAGAAGAAATAGAGTATCACAATCGCGGTTTGTTGAATGCAGCGCATCCGCGCCATCGTTATACTCGCGAAAATATAACGACATTTCCGTAAGGGGAGTGGAAATTGATTGCGAGACGTCCCCGGCTTCTTGCCTCTCGCTCCCGTGATCACGGCAAACATATGCCCACCCCGTTTTTCAGTTAGATACATGATCACACCAAGGAGCTTGAGGTTGATGAGAACTCGATTTGCATCCGGCTTGGCCGCGACGGTTTCATTCCTCGCGCTTGTGGCCTGCGCCAACACTGATCCTGGCGCGGAACAGCAGGTGGCTGCGACCGCGGCGCCCAGCATTCCCACTCCCGCGCCTGTAACCGGTCCGCCAGCTGAAACCCGTCCTGGCAACAAGGGCGGCTACCAGCCGGCCTTCACGTACCAGACGCGCGCGCCGGCCATTCAGGCCAACGTGGCATTTGATGTCACAACCGTGGCTTCGGGCTTCGTGACGCCATTCGGCTTCGAGTTCCTGCCCAACGGAAAGTTCCTGATCACTGAGCGTCTCGCCGGCCAATTCCGTATCGCGGATGCGAACGGCAACCTCTCTGCCGCGATCAAGAATGGCGTGCCGGAAGTGGTGGCGCGCGGGCAGGCGGGCCTTCTCGATGTCGCGCTCGATCCGAACTTCGCCACCAACCAGATGGTCTACTGGAGCTATTCCGAACCGCAGGCCGATGGTACGAACAACACCGCCGTCGCGAAGGCCAAGCTGATCGATGGCGCGCAACCCCGGCTCGAGAACGTGCAGGTGATCTATCATCAGGCGCCGTCGCTGGCGTCCAACCTCCACTATGGTTCGCGCCTTGTATTCGCTCGCGACGGCACCCTGTTCGTCACGCAGGGCGAGCGTTCGATCCTTCCCGGCCGCGTGCAGGCCGAAGACCTCAAGAGCGGTCTTGGCAAGATCGTGCGGATAAAGACCGACGGCACGATCCCCGCCGACAACCCGTATGTCGGCCGGTCCGATGCGCGTCCGGAAATCTGGAGCTATGGCCACCGCAACGTGCAGGGCGCCTTCCTGCATCCGGCGACGGGCGAACTCTGGGAGATGGAGCACGGACCACAGGGCGGCGACGAGATCAACATTGCCCGCAAGGCCAGAGACTATGGCTGGCCATCCGTCACCTATGGCGTGGAATACGGCGCTGCAAACACCAAGATCGGTGAAGGGCTTTCGCAGAAGACTGGCATCGAGCAGCCGCTCTACTACTGGGACCCCGTGATCGCGCCGGGCGCAATGACGTACTACAATTCCGACGTCGTGAAGGCCTGGAAGGGTTCGATCTTCGTCTCCGGTCTCAACTCCAACTATATCGCGCGCCTGACTATGGATGGCGAGAAAGTGCTGGGTGAGGAGCGTCTGTCCTTCAGCGAAGGCCGGGAACGCTATCGCGACATCGCTGTTGGCCCGGATGGCGCGCTCTATGCGCTGACCGACGGTCCTGCGGCGCGCTTGCTGAAAGTGACGGCGAAGGCGTCGGGCGCATCAACGCTGGCTCCCGCCGCGACGGCTGCTCCGGCGGCGGTGGCGACTGCGGCGCCGGTCGGCAACGCGCCGGCCCGCACCGAGCCGCCGGTGGCTGGCCACCTGCTGGCTCTCGTGACGTTGCCGGCGAAAGACGGCGGCAGGCTCTCCGTGACGACGCCGGGCTGGAATAATAACGAGGACATTCCGTTCAAGTACACGCAGTACCAGGACAACATGTTCCCGGGCCTTGAATGGACGCAGGGGCCCATCGGCACGAAGTCCTACGCGATCATCATGCAGGATCCGGAGTTCATCACGCGTAGTGGCGGGCCAGTGCTGCACTGGACGATGGTGAACATCCCCGCCAATCTGTTCAAGCTTTCCGCCGGCATGAAACCGGAAGGCAAGCCGGCCGGCGCGATCTACGGCCCGAACTAT
>Ga0138256_10002129_pt1 | contig 21331 bp, 25 predicted proteins | sample KNB2016incub_MG_FD_105486 | JGI IMG/M metagenome (GOLD analysis project Ga0138256, IMG submission 105486) | Active sludge microbial communities from wastewater in Klosterneuburg, Austria - KNB2014incub_MG | ecosystem: Engineered > WWTP > Activated sludge > Unclassified | place: Austria... | reverse complement strand
GTTGAATAGGAGTCACCATGCACTTTGCGCCTCTTCCATATCTCGATCCTGGCTCTGGCAGTTTTTTGATTCAACTCGCCATCGCCGCCTTGCTTGGATTGGGAATTGCCTTCCGCGCCTCGTGGACTAAGATCAAGGGATGGTTTGGAATCAAGTCGAAGCCTACCGAAGACGATGACGAATCAGAAAACGAATAGCGGACAAAACCCCGCTTCTTTTCGGGACCCCAGCGGGTTTCTGTTTTCTCGCGGCGGAGTCTTGTACCGACAGGTTAATCGCGCGTATGAGCGCGATTATTCGCGTTTGATGGAGTCGGGGTTGTACGAGAAGTTAGTAAAAAATAGTTTCTTGATCCCACATGTTGAAGTGGATCAACCCGCAGAACAACCTGACTCATTTTATAAAATCATCCAGCCTGAACGAGCGCCGTTCATTTCGTATCCGTATGAATGGTCGTTCGGGCAATTGAAATCCGCCGCGCTGGCGACGTTGACCATCCAGAAGCGGGCGTTGAAAGCGGACATGTCGTTGAAGGACGCGAGCGCGTATAACATGCAATTCGTGCGCGGCAAAGCGACGTTGATTGACACCTTGTCGTTTGAGATTTATCAAGAGGGGCAACCGTGGGTGGCATATAAACAATTCTGCCAACACTTTCTCGCGCCGCTGGCGTTGATGGCGTTGCGCGACGTCCGCTTGAGTCAACTCTTGCGCGTCTACATTGACGGCGTGCCGCTTGATCTTGCAAGTGAATTGCTCCCGACGAAGACAAGATTGAATTTTGGCTTGCTCACGCATATTCATATCCACGCGGGCGCGCAAAAAAAATACGCGGGTGAAGAGGTGAAGTCGCGCGGTGGCTCGATGAGCAGGCAGGCAATGACAGGCTTGATCGAGAGTCTCGAATCTACAATTCAAAAACTGGATTGGACTCCGCGCGGCACCGAATGGGGCAATTATTACGACATCACGAATTATTCCGACGCGGCGTTTGAACATAAGAAGGAATTGGTAGGTGAGTGGACGAAACGACTCAAGCCCGCGCTCACATGGGACTTGGGCGCGAACAACGGCGCGTTCAGCCGCGTGGCTGGCGAAAACAGCGCGTTCGTCGTTTCGTTCGATATTGATCCCGCCGCAGTGGAACAGAATTATCGGCAGATGAAGCACGACAAAACAGAAAATCTCCTGCCGCTGTTGTTGGATCTGACGAATCCAAGCCCTGCCATCGGCTGGGCAAACCGCGAGCGCGATTCGTTCGGTGGGCGCGGTCCCGCCGATCTCGCGCTCGCGCTCGCGGTCATTCATCATCTCGCCATTTCAAACAACGTACCGCTACCTCAACTCGCGGAGTTTTTTGCGGAAACTGCAAAATGGTTGGTGATCGAATTTGTCCCCAAGCAAGATAGTCAAGTGCAGAAATTGCTCGCCTCGCGCAAGGATATTTTTCCCAACTACACACGCGAGGGATTTGAGTCTGCGTTCAATGAGAAATTTGCAATCCGCGAGGCAGTCGAAATCCGCGAGTCGGAGCGGGTGTTGTATTTGATGGAACGTAAATAAAAGATTGGCGCTTTCGGATGTTGTTTTGTGTTGGGGATGGTATATAATTAGCCAAACCTACGGATAAAAGGAATAGGCTATGGAAGCAATACTTGCGATCATCAAGAACCTCCTAAAGAATACACGGACAGTATTCATCCTCGGCGCGCTTTTGGGTTTTGCGCTTGGGGTTACCTTCGCGTGGGGCATTTGGCCCGTTGAGGTCGTGGACACCTCGCCGGATGTGTTGCGCTTCGACTTGCAACAAGACTACCTGCGGATGACCATCGATTCCTACAACAAGACGAGCGATGTGGATGCCGCCATGCGCCGCTGGGACAGCCTCGGCGCTTCCGCCGCTCCTGCGTACATCAGCCTGCAAACTGACCCGGGCAATCTCACGGCGCAGGAAGTGCAGGAATTTGGAGTGCTGGTGCAGGCGGTGAAAGGCGCTCCTATTCAAAACCCCCAAACGCCCGGCGTGGAAAGCCCAGGCACAGGCTCGGTATCTTCCGGGATCGGCAAGTTAGTTCTTTATGCGGCGATCGGGGTGGTGGTTCTCCTCCTCGCGTTTGCCGCATTTTATCTGTTCCGTTTGTTCCGCAAGGGGAGCGGCACAGTCACCCCGGCGATGGAGGCGACTAAACTCAATAAGAGCATCGAGCGCACCGATTATCAGCAACACGGTCTTGAGCCTCCGATCACACAATCCCTGACAACCTACGTCTATGGGTACGACCTGTACGACGAATCGTTCAGCATCGACACACAGGCAGGGAAATACCTCGGCGAGTTTGGTGTCGGCATTTGTGAAAAGATCGGCGTCGGCGAGCCGAAAAAGGTCACTGCGTTGGAGATTTGGCTCTTCGAAGAAAACGACATCAAGACCGCCACCAAGGTGCTGATGTCGGATCACGCTTTCAATAACTCGGAGATTCGCGACAGGCTCGAAGCCAAAGGCGAGTTGGTGCTGTTGCAACCCAGGGAACAGATCCTGCTGGAAACCGCCAATTTGCAACTCCTCGCCACTGTGGTGGATTTGGAATACGGAATGGGTTCGATGCCCCAGAACAGTTACTTCCAACGCGTCACGCTGGAATTTGCGGTCTGGCCCCGCGTAAAAAAATAATTTCAATGTTGATAAAAAAGACCAGCCGCGCGGCTGGTCTTTTTTATCAACATGTTTGCGCCGCAGTTCAACTGCCGCGCGAACTTTTTTAGGCCCGTTTTTTATTCCACTTTGAGTATCTTTATGTTTAGTTTGCCGCCGGGGGTTTGCGCCTCAACTAGTTCGCCAGCCTTATGGTTCATCAGCGCGCTACCAATCGGCGACTCGTTTGAGATCTTGTTGTTACGCGGATCTGCCTCCTTCGCGCCGACCATGGAAAAGGTTTCAGGGTCGAAACCATCCTCCTGCACGGTGACGCGGGAACCCACCATCACCACATCGCTCTGTTTCTTTTCGACGATGACTGCCATGCGCAAAATGGCTTCGATCTCTTGAATGCGCCCCTCGAGAAAAGCCTGATCCTCTTTTGCCTTGTGATAATCCGCGTTTTCAGATAGATCGCCCATTTGAATGGCGGACCGAAGGCGCGCGGCAAGATCTTCGCGTTGGCTCCCCTTGAGCTCTGTCAACTCTACTTTGAGTTTTGCCTCCCCTTCGGGCGTGAGATACATTGGTTGAGACATTCTTCACCTGTTCTTATGGCTTTTCAAGCGGGTTGAAAAGTTTTTGATGTTCTTCGATGGCGTAGCGATCGGTCATGCCGGCGATGTAATCGCAGAGCGCGCGTTCCAGCCCACGTTTGTCTATGAAAGGTTGCGCCGAGTCGGGCAACATTAACGGCTCTGCCTGGTATGCGTGAAACAGGTCGGCGATCAACCGTTCCGCTTTGACCTGCATCCGCGCGACGCGGTAATGGCGGTAGAGTTTTTTGTACAGAAAGTCTTTCAGCTCGCGGTTGCGACGCTGCATATCCTCGCTATAGCCGATTACGTTATGCTTCAGTTTCTGAAGATCGAGCGCGGATTTCGCTTTGCTCTCCCTGAGTCGTTTATCGGTCGCCTCGACCATGTCTGTGACCATGATGCCCACGAGTTGACGGATCATGCGGTGCCGCTCCATGTCTTCCAATTCAGGACCGCGCCAATTGTAGGCTTCGCGCAGAATTTCCCACAATGCAATGCCCTCGAGCATGCGCGGTGTGATCATACCCGAGCGCAAGCCGTCGTCGAGGTCGTGAGTGGTGTAGGCAAGTTCGTCGGCAACGTTGGCGATCTGCGTTTCAAGGTTGCCGCGCAGATCCGGCTGATACTCGCGCGCGTCGGACACATCGTATTCTGATTCGTGTTTGACCATGCCTTCGCGGACTTCCCATGTGAGATTCAACCCGGGGAACTCGGGGTAGCGTTGTTCCAGTTCGGTAACGATGCGTAAAGATTGTTTATTGTGGTCGAATCCGCCGTGATCTTTCATCAATCGCGCAAGAGCGACTTCACCAGAATGACCGAATGGCGAATGTCCTAGATCGTGCGCGAGACAAATTGCTTCCACAAGATCTTCATTGCCGCCGAGGGCGCGGGCAAATGTGCGGCCGATCTGGGCGACTTCGAGTGTGTGAGTCAGCCGTGTGCGGAAGTAGTCGCCTTCAAAATTGATGAAAACTTGTGTCTTGTATTCGAGGCGTCGAAATGCTGTGGTGTGGAGAATCCGGTCGCGGTCGCGTTGGAACGATGTGCGATAGTCGGGCTCGCTATCCAGATAGGCGCGACCCTTTGAGTCTTTGCTTCGCGTGCCGTATGACGCGAGGCTTTTGTCTTCGATCTCTTCGAGTTGCTGGCGGGTGAAATACATGGTTTCTCTGTAGACGCAAATGCCATTGCGATGGTAAGACAATCTCAACCTTTATGGGGAGATTGCTTTGCCGCGGAGTGGCTCGCAATGACATGGTGGAGTGGGGCGAGAGGGGGTCGAACCCTCACGGTATCACTACCGACGGATTTTAAGTCCGTTGCGTCTGCCGATTCCGCCATCGCCCCGACGCGTTACTCCATTTATTCTACCTTAAAAAGATGGAGCAACCAGGAAATACTCTTAGGTTCTCTGAGAGTTGCCGTGATTCTGGTACACGGATTACGCGGATACTTCGACGGCGATTCCTAATGAGCCTACTCTTGTGAACTTGCGTCTCTCTGTGATTTATTTTACTATATATGGGTTGCGCGAGCGGTCAAATGAAACGGATAAACTTAAAAAATTTGAGAAAATTGTTGAGATGGATGGCAGAACGGGATTACAATACCTCCCGGCGGAAATCTTTTGTTGAAGGCAGATACCGCGTATTATGATGGTTCTACATGCCGCATTTTGACTGTTGCAGGTAAAAAGCCGCCAGTGTCCTGGAGTTCAATATGAAAAACAATACGTTAATTGCTGCGACGCTTGCATGTTTGGCGCTGACCTCTTGTGGAGCCAGCGGACCGTCCACTGATATTGACCTAACGATGACCGACTTTCAATTCACCCCTAATTCCTTTACGATTCCCGCAGGGCAGGAGATCGCCCTCCATGTGGCTAACACAGGCGCGGTAGCGCATGAGTTCGTTATTTTTAAACTCGGCACCGATGCAGGTGATGAGTTTGACGAGGGCGACCAACAGAATGTTTATTGGAAAGTAGAGGCGCTCCCTGGGCAGTCTGCCACGCTGACGTTTACCGCCCCGACAGAACCCGGCGAGTATAGCGTCGTCTGCGGGATCCCGGGGCATATCATGGCTGGCATGGTGGGAAAATTGACCGTGGTGACGGGGGAGTGAGGAATGGATAAGCCCTTGATCGTCAGCGCGAATAACGAACTTGTGAAACGCGCCCGCTCGTTGCGACAGAAAAAACGCCGCGCGGAAACGGGCTTATTCCTCGTGGAAGGGATTCACCACATTGGGCAGGCATTAGACGCGGGTTGGAAGGTGGAATCGATTTTTTACGCGCCCGACTTGCTGGCAAGCCAATATGCCAATGAACTAATTTCGCGAGTTTCGGATAAAGCGCGCGCTGTATCAACCGAAGTGATCAATTCTCTTGCCGAGAAAGATAATCCGCAAGGCATCGTTGCGGTAATTGCCCAGAGGCAGACTCTGGCATCTCAACTCGGGTCCATCGGCTCTGCTGTGGTATTGGTGTCGCCCCAAGACCCGGGCAATGTCGGGACGATCCTCCGCTCCATGGACGCGGTTGGGGCGGACGCCTTGTTCCTTGTGGATGGCGGTGTTGAGTTGTATCACCCGACCGTTGTTCGCTCCAGCATGGGTGCCATCTTTTGGAAACCTGTCGCGCAAACTTCATTCGATGAATTTCGCGCCTGGGCGCAATTAGAGGGGTGTCAATTGATCGGCACATCCTCCCATGCCAATGCGGATTATAAAACCCTCATTCCACAAACTCTGTGGGCGCTCGTATTGGGCAACGAGCAAAAGGGTCTTTCTGCGGAACAGATCGAGGCGTGCGACGTGACGGTGTCCCTTCCCATGAGAGGGCGGGTAAGTTCGTTGAACCTAGCGGTGGCGGCAGGCGTATTGTTGTATGAGTTAAAAAAATAAGGGCAGACGACGCGTCGTCTGCCCCAGTTTGGGCAACCAGAATTCACTTGGGGAAAGAAGCGTTAAAACTCGTCTTCATCCTCGTCCCAGGATTCATCCTCGTCATCTTCTTCCTCTTCCTCCCATTCCTCCGATTCCTCTTCGCTCCAATTCTCTTTGGCGGCGGCTTCGTCGCTTGGGGTGTAGGTGGCGCAACCGGTGTCGGGGTCGAACTCAACCGCGGCGGCTGAGCAATAGCCTTCATCAAGAAAGACACAATCGGTGTAATGGCATTTGATGCGGGGCATTCATTCCTCCTGAATTAGGGTTGTTTGATAAGGCGGATGACGGATATGACGAATAACAGGGTCATCGCCACTTGTGATGTGATACAGAACGGGCAATAGGCTTTAATGAGCGCGACCTCGACAAAGATGAGGTAGACCGTAAACAAAAATCCCGTGACTGAGATCCCAAAGAAGATCAGCGCGCCGTTCTCTTGAACAATACCGGGTCGCCGTTCGAGGAGTTGCACAGCCAACAAGGCAAGATACCCGAGAACCCCGAGCACTGCCACGGGAACGCCGCGCACTTCAGAGTACGGGCTGGCATTCACGACTGAACAGCCTTTTGAGCCAACGCACATGGCATCTTGAAGTTCCTGGCTTGTAAATTTATATACCGTCATGTAGGACGCGACGAACAACCCAATGAGGGTGATCGCCAGTGAAATCCGTGTGAGCCGCTTATTCATGAATCATCATATTAACCATGCCTCAACTTCCTGACCAGCAGGCACGCATTTTACACCAGCGGGAATAATTAGTAAAGCATCAGCCTGCACCAGCGACAGGATATTGCCCGAACCCTGGTGACCGGTCAATCGCGCGACGAGAGATCCATTTTCCTCGCGGAGGCTGGCGCGCAGATAACTCTCACGCCCGTCGGAGTTGATCTCCTCCTCGCATCGCGCGCGGACGGGGAGCCTGCTTTCGCTACTCAGCCCCGCCAGCCGCCCCAGCGCCGCGCGGACGAACACCTCGAACCCCACAAATGCCGACACGGGGTTACCGGGCAAACCGATGAACGGAATCGCATTGTATTCGCCGAAAGCAAGCGGTTTACCGGGACGCATGTTCACGCGCCAAAAGTCCATTTTGCCATTCGACTCGATCACGCTTTTTACGTAATCGAACGCGCCCACGCTCACGCCCGCAGAGGAAAGTATCAGATCCGCCTTCAGCGCGGATGTTTTGTCGAGCGCCGCTTTGACGGACTCGAAATTATCTTTTGCTGTGCCGAGTTTCTCCACCTCCGCGCCGGCAGACTCGATCAACCCAGACAGCATGTGCGAGTTCGAGTCGCGGATCTTTCCCGGTTCAAGCGGTTGGCTGGCGTCGAGCAGTTCATCGCCGGAGGAGAACAGCGCCACACGCGGTTTTCTAAATACATCCACACTAGAATATCCCAAGGACGCCAGCAGGGCGACATCCTGCGGTTTCAGTTTTCGTCCCTGGCGCAGGACGGTGTCGCCCGCGCGCACATCCGCGCCGCGCTGGCGAACGTTTTCGTGGTGGTCCACACTTTTGAATAACTTCACATCTGACGGGGGAGGTGTGCCGGCGGCGCGATCTTGGAAATCGGTATCTTCCACGGGGATCACCGCGTCTGCGCCGCGAGGGATCGGGGCGCCGGTCATGATGCGCGCCGCTTCGCCGGTGGCGAGGGAGATCGTCGGAGTCGAGCCGGCTGGGATGTCTGCAACCACGCGTAAGGTCCGAGGGGAAGCGGGGGTTGCCTCCGCCGCATCCACCGCGCGAATGGCAAAGCCATCCATCGAGGAATTGTCGAAGTGAGGCAGGTTATCCAACGCGATCACGTCTTGCGCGAGCGCGCGGTTTAATGACTCTACCGCCGGCAGGGTTTGGATTGTTACCGATTGAAAATGGGAAAGTATGCGCTCGCGCGCTTCACGGACGCTGAGCAGGTTCATAGGCAAGCGGCGACATTATACTGCGTAATTTGCCGCTTGTATCCTGTAATTTACCCCGGCTTGGTTCTCTGCGCTTCCAACACGTTTGGCACGCTTTCGATGCGCGTGAGCACGCGGCTTAACTGCTCCAGATCGCGCACGTCGACCACGAGTCGCAGATCGGCTACGCTTCGGTTGTAACTGACGGACACATCCTTGATGTTTACGCTTTCGCTTTGAAGCAGGGTTGATATGTCGCCGAGCAGACCATCGCGGTCGTAGGCTTTTACGGTGACTGGCACGGCATACGTTTGTTGGGTGGTTCCCCAATCCACTTGCACGAGGCGTTCGGTGTCCTCCCTGTGTAAAATATTCGGACAATCTTGGCGGTGGATGGTGGCGCCGCGCCCGCGCGTGATGTAGCCGATGATCTGGTCTCCGGGCATGGGCAAGCAACATTTTGCCATTTGCCACAGCAAGCCTTTCAGCCCGACGACTTGAATTGCATCGGGTGAGGTTTTGGTCTCTGGCGCGGCGGTGGGTTGCAGGATGTCGGCAGTTTCTTCCGTCCCTTCCAGTTGTTTGATGATCTTGCTGAGCGACAGGTCGCCATTGCCGAGTGAGATGAACATTTCATCGGGAGTTTTGTAGCCAAGTTCGCGCGCCATCTTTTCGAAACTCAATTCAGAAATTCCGAGGCGGCTCAGTTCGCGTTCCATGCCGGCGCGTCCCTGGGAGAGGTTTTGTTCATCCTCCTGCTTTTTGAACCAGGCTTTGACTTTGGATCTCGCGCGCTGGGTTTTGACTAATCCCAAATTCGGATTCAACCAATCGCGGCTTGGACCTCCCCGCTTCGCCGTCAGGATTTCGACCTGGTCGCCCGTCTTCAACTCTTGTTGCAAGGGGACGAGTTTCCCGTTCACTCGCGCGCCGCGACAGCGGTGGCCGATATCGGTGTGGACGTGGTAGGCAAAATCAATGGGGGTCGAACCGGCGGCGAGGTCGTAAATATCTCCGCGCGGGGTAAAGACGTACACGCGGTCCTGGAACACATCCGACTTCATGCTCTCGACGAATTCGGTCGCGTCGTGCACGTCGGTCTTCCATTCCATCATGTTGCGGAGCCAGTTGATGCGCTGTTCATAGCTTTTGTCGCGCTTTGTGCCTTCTTTATATTTCCAATGCGCGGCGATGCCATATTCCGCGTTTTCGTGCATCTCTTGTGTGCGGATCTGGATCTCCAGCGGGCGTCCGTCGTCGTAGATCACGGCGGTGTGCAGTGATTGGTAGAAGTTTTCTTTCGGCGCGGCGATGTAGTCGTCGAATTCGCCGGGGATGGGTCTCCACGTGACGTGAATCACCCCGAGCGCGGCATAACAAGAGGGCACATCCTGAACGAGGAGGCGCATGGCGCGCACATCTCGAACGAGGTCGAACGATTTCCTCTTTTGTGTCATCTTCTTGAAAATGGAGTAAATGTGCTTGGGGCGTCCGCTGACTTCGGCTTTGATGTTGTTCGATTCGAGCAGGCGGGTCAGGGCATCTTTGATATCTATGATCTGTTTTTCCCGTTCGGGTCGTTTTTCTTGCAGTTCTTCGGCGATTTCCTTGTATTTTTCCGGGTTGAGGTATCGGAAGCCAAGGTCTTCCAATTCCCATTTGATCTGCCAGATGCCAAGTCGATTCGTGAGCGGGGCGAAGATTTCGAGGGTTTCTTTGGCGATCCGCTTTTGTTTGGCTTCGGGCATGAAGCCGAGGGTGCGCATGTTATGGAGGCGGTCTGCCAATTTAATCAGGACAACGCGGACATCGTCGCCCATGGCGAGGAATGTTTTTCGCAAGGTTTCGGATGCCAAATCCTGTTTGCGGGCGCGCGCGTTGGTGGGGAAGGCTTCTGTATCGGATGTCTCGTCGGCTGATTCAGGATGTTCCGCATGCTGGTCTCCGCGCGAGACTCGCGGTAGTTTGGTCAATTTGGTCACCCCGTCGACGAGCGCCGCGATGGTGTCCCCAAAATCCCTGCGAATGTCGCCCAGGGTGACGGGAGTGTCTTCCACCGTGTCGTGGAGCAACGCCGCCGCGATCACCTCAGAGGGGACTTTGAGGTCAGCCAGTATGCTTGCCACAGCCAGGCAGTGGTTGATGTATGGCTCGCCGGAGTGCCTCTTTTGTTCGCGATGCGCCTCATCTGCCACGCGGTAAGCGCGTTGGATCAACTCCTTTTCGGAGGGGGCGTAGGCTTCGGGAAGTTGTTCCATTAATTTCTCGAGCGGTACCGCGTTTTGCGCCGATTTCATGCGTGGTATTGTACTACTGAAAAATTTCCCCATCCCCGTTACAATTCAGCTAGAACCCGTTCTACTTGTGGAGAGGTTGAAATGTCGATCGTCAATAATGTTACCCGCCTGCTTGATTCGCGCAAAATTCCATATAGCGCGTATGAATTTTCGCCGGAGAAACGCGGAGCGCAGGAAACCGCGCGCCTGCTCGATGCGGATCCAGCGTCCATTTTCAAGACGATTGTTGTGTTGAGAGATAAGCCTAAAAAGCCCTTGTTGGTTTTGGTTTCAGGAGATTCGGTTGTGGATTTGAAATTACTGGCTTCCGCATTGGGTGAAAAGAAAGTGTATTTGCCAACCGAAAAGGAAGCGGAACAGATCACCGGGTTGCAAGCGGGTGGCATCTCGCCGCTTGCCTTGCTGAACAAGGGATTTCAAGTCATCCTTGATTCGTCCGCGGAAAATTTTGAACAGATCCATGTTTCAGGAGGGCAGAGGGGGTTAAACATCAAGTTACCGGTGACTGATTTGATTAAGTTGACGAATGCGCGGGTCGAGTCGGCGGGTAGACAAGGCAACGCTAAAGAATAAAAAAACGCCCTGAATGATTTCAGGGCGTATGATTTTGATTCACTCTATTTATGGACCGATAAACTTGATCATCTCTGCGGATACCTGGAACGTCCATTTATCCGGGTTGTTGATGCACCCCGAGCCGGACGAGTTGAAAGGTTTCCCGTCGAGATTCCACGCCCAGAGGTTGTAGCATCCAATGACCAGGTCGGTGAGCACCACAGATCCGTTTTTTGGAAGTTCGTAGTATCGATACCCGCATTCGTTGTGGCTTGCCGTCTCGTTTAAATACAAAGAAACAGCCACGCGCGATTTCGTCATATTTTCGATTTTGATCGTCGTGTTCTTGCCGAGCGGCTTGCCAAGAACGCGGGTGGCGCAATAGTCCCCGCCCGAACTGGCAGGAGTATTTGTCAAAGTTGCTTCCAGTGTCGGCAAAGGAACCGAGGTATTGGTCGCCGCGGGTGTTGACGTCGGTGTTTCAGTGGGCGGTAACGGTGTATTGGTGGGAATCGCCGCTTGAGTCTCTGCGACGATCGTAAACGCCGCCGACACAGCGGTGGATTGCACATCCGCAACGCTCATGGTCGGCGCGGCGGGTTCGCCGCCGCCGCATCCTGCGACCAATCCAGAAATCGCCAGGATGGAGAAGAGAATAGTTAATTTTTTCATCGGACCTTTCTTAATCGGTTATCTAGAATCCAGATCAGCAATTCGGGTAACATCCGCCCTTGGCAACGATAGTGTCGTTACGGACGACGATCGTCCAACTGCCGCCGGTGAGCAGGAAACCGCCGAAGGTTTTGAAATCTTTCTTGCCGTCCACAAAAGCGCCGGCGCTGTAATATCCCTCGGGGCCCGAGAATGTGCCTCCGTACGCGGGGATGAAGCCACACTCCCCTTGCGCAGTGGTTACATATAGCGAAAGAGTGATTGCGCCTTTGGGTTTTGTCTCATTTTCCACGAGGATTTTTAAAGTCGGCACAGACCATTCAGACAGGATTTTATTGCAATTATCCTGCGTGGGCGCGGAGGATTGAGGCGCAAGCGTAAACGTCGCCGTGGGAAGTAACGGATCGATGGTCGGGGTTGGCGATGGCGTCTCAGTGGGGAGGGGGGTTGACGTGAATGTTACTGTGGGAGGAAGAGGCGTGTTCGTCGGGATGGCGGCTTGGGTTTGGGCGATCATGGTGAATGCCGCCGCTTGCGCAGTGCCGGCAACATCACCGGCGCTAAGGGTTGGCGCTTCCTCTCCGCCGCCGCAAGCAGAAAGTAAGAGCGCAAGAATCGATATAGTCAAAATTAACTTTTGTTTCATTCGCGAATTTCTTTTCCTTTTTCATGGTTTATTACTTGATGACAACTTTATCTTTGTACAATAGTATTGTCAGGCTATCTGCCGATGTGAGACGGAACGTGCCTGTCATTTTGTTCCCGCCAACCCACGCCACATAGACGTAATACCCAATCGGCGCTTTGACCTTCACATGTCCGTAGACAGGATATTCAATGATCGAATAGCGTCCATCGGGCATGGTAACCTGCAAGGAAATGTACGCCTGCGCTTTGGAACGATTGATCAAGCTGATCCTGTTGAATGGGACTTCAGGCGGAAGCGTTCCGTATTTCAAAATGCCGAGTGTGGGCGTAAGCGATGGCGCGCCCGGCGCGCCCAGTGTTTGAGTCGATGTCGATGTGGGTTGCGCGTCGGTTGCCGTAGACTGCGCCAGCGTGGCAAGCGCGCCGGTTGCCGTAGACTGCGCCAGCGTGGCAGGCGCGTCGGTTGAGGTTGCCAGCGTCGATGTCAGGTTTGGCATCGGCGAGGATGTGGCGGTCGATTCAGGCGTGGACGAAGCCGAATTGGGGGTAATCGACGGGTTGAATACGACAGGCGTTTCAGTCGGAGGAGCCGTGTTGGAAGGCGCAAGGGTGGGGGTGCTCGAAGATCCGATCACCGCGGTAACGGTTGGTGAAATTGGAGTTGGCGCCGTTGTTGGCAGACAGGCGCCGACGACCAAAAGGACAACGAGCGCGGGGATGACCTTCTTCATTGCGACTCCTCGTGTTTTACGAAGCGGATACGGTCTCTAGAAATTGGGTGACGGTGTTGCGCAACACGCGCTCAGGAAGCGCCCCAACCTGGCGATGGACAATCTTCCCGTTTGCCACGAACAACATGGTAGGGATTCCCTGAATGCCGTACTCCATCATCCAGTGTGGGTTTTCATCCGTATTGATCTTTGCGACCAGCAATTTCCCCTCGAACTCTTTTGCGAATTTATCGAGCATCGGCGCGACCATTTTGCAAGGCCCGCACCAGGGCGCCCAAAAATCAACGATCACCGGGATCGAAGATTGCAGGACAGTTTTTTCATAGGTTTCATCGGTGATATGAATGGGTTCGTTGAACATGAGTTGCCTTTTCTTCTTTTATTTTACATCAAGCGAAAAGAGTATAACACAAACCCGCATGTTATAATCGCCCGTCATGACCGACCTGTTTGCAAAATGGAAGACGGGGCTTGCGAAAACAAGTAAAGCGACGTTCGGGCGCATCGCCGCCTTCGTTGGCGCAACCGAAATCACTAACGACTCGTGGGATGAATTGGAAGCATCGCTCATTCAAGCGGATTTAGGGATCGAGATCGCCGGCGATATTCAGGATACGCTTCGCCGCTTCGTCCGGGATGGAGGCTTGACTCGCTCCGACGAGCTTTCCTCCGCTCTCCGCGCCGAACTCCGCTCTCGTCTTGAAACCCCGCCGCCCCTCCAATGGATTTCCACCCCGACCATCATCATGGTGGTTGGCGTCAATGGCGCGGGCAAGACGACCACGATCGCCAAACTGGGACAACGCTTTCAAGCAGAGGGCAAATCTGTCCTTTTCGGCGCGGCGGACACGTTCCGCGCGGCGGCGGTGGACCAACTGCAAGTGTGGGGTGAGCGCATCGGCGTCGATGTGATATCAGGCGCCCCCGAGTCCGACCCGGGCGCGGTCGCTTTCAATACCGTGCAAGCGAGCGTCGCGCGTAAATTAGATATCGCCTTTATCGATACCGCCGGGCGCCTGCACACTCGCTTCAATTTGATGGAAGAACTCAAGAAAGTCTATCGCGTCATTGGCAAAGCCATGCCGGGCGCGCCGCACGAAGTGTGGCTCGTGCTTGATTCAACAACGGGACAGAATGCGTTGCAACAAGCCCGCGCATTCAAAGAAGCGATAGGCGTAACGGGCGTTATTTTGTCAAAATTGGATTCATCGGCGCGCGGCGGGTTTGCCTTTGCCATCCAACGTGAATTGCAGTTACCGATCCTGTTCGCGGGCTTGGGCGAAAAGCCAGAAGACCTCATGCCGTTCGACCCGGATGCGTTTGTGAATGGAATTTTAGGAACAAGTGATTCGTAAATCTCATCTCGGAGACTTGAGATTAGAGACTGTTGCAATCTCTAGTCTCCGATCTCTAGTCTCTTTGGAGTAACCATGCAAGACCTCGTTAATCGTCTCAAACCTTTGCAAGACTTAACCCAGCAGTTACTGGTGCGTCTTTGACTTCGCGTCTAAAGAGCAAACTTTCTCTCAACTCGAAAAAGAAATAGAAGGCCCCGATTTTTGGGGAAACCCATCCCAAGCGCAACAGGTGATGAAGCAATACACGGCTGTGAAATCGCTCGTGGAGTCATGGCGCGCTTTTTCGCGTCGTCTGCACGATGCGTTCGAACTCGCCCAATTGGACGATGAATCGTTACGCGCTGAATTGGAAATAGAAATTTCAGCAATTGAGGCTGATCTGGAAAAGCGTTCGTTCACCGCGATGCTTTCCGGTACACATGACCGCGACTCTGCCATCCTTGCCATCCATGCCGGCGCGGGCGGAACCGACTCGCAGGATTGGGCAGGCATGCTCGAGCGGATGTATTTGCGCTGGGCGGAGGAACGCGGCTACAAGGCTGAAATTCTCGATTCAACAGACGGCGAAGAAGCGGGTATCAAAAGCGCAACGATTGCCATAGATGGAGAATACGCGTTCGGCTATCTTCGTTCTGAAAAAGGAGTGCATCGTTTGGTGCGGCTTTCTCCGTTTGATGCGGCGCACCGCAGACACACCTCCTTTGCGTTGGTCGAAATCCTTCCGCAGGTGGCGATGGACGAGGCTGAAATAAACATCGAACCGGGCGATCTCAGGGTGGATGTGTTTCGTTCTTCAGGCGCGGGCGGGCAGAACGTGCAAAAGAATGCCACCGCGATCCGTATTACGCACATCCCAACCGGCATTGTCGTCACTTGTCAGAACGAACGGTCGCAGACTCAGAACCGCGAATTTGCGATGCGGATTTTACGCGCGCGCTTGTTGGAACTGAAGCAGGCTGAAAGGGAGGAAGAACGGGCGGTCCTGCGCGGTGAATATACAAAAGCCGAGTGGGGAAGCCAAATCCGCTCGTATGTATTGCATCCATATCAAATGGTGAAGGATCATCGCACCGATCACGAGACGGGGAATACGCAAAAAGTGTTAGACGGTGAACTGGATGAATTTATGGAATCGTATTTGAGACACGCGGTGTAGGAGCAATGATGAAGAATCTGTTTGATCTTCTTTTTACAAGAGAGAATCTTCTCGCAGTTCTGCTTTGCTTGATTTTGATCGCACTGGTGATCTTTACCGCAGATACATCACCGACCTGGATCTATCAGGGATTCTAGATGGCCATCGTTGAAATCGCGATCCTTGCCTGTATCGCTGTGTTTGTTGGCTGGCTGAGCAAGGGACGCAAATTAGCATTGCTGGCGGTCAGCGCGTTAGTGTTGTATTGGCTCCAACCGCATCAAGAACCGGTCAACCTCATGTTTTGGTTGCCGACATTGACGGTGTTCATAACAGCCTTGTCGTGGATAATCACAGCCAAGCCCGACTCTCGCGGCTGGAAAGAGAATCGCGCGGCAGTGATCGTCTTGTTGGGGGTGATTACGTTTGTTGACCTGAATCGCTTTTTCCAATTCGATTGGTTCTTTCCTGTTGAAACCCCACGGCTTCAATGGATCGCGCTCGTTATTCTTCTTGTGTCTGGCATGGCGTTCACTTTGGCGCGGCTTGGAAAATTCAATCGTTTTGTGTTGATGCTGGCAGTCGTTGCGCTGATCGGATTGTTGGCGCTGATCAAGACTCCGTCAATGGCGGCTTGGTTGTTCGAAGCGATGGCAACCCTGCGTGGGAAAGAAGCGGGTGGTCAATCTTCATTGGCGTGGCTGGGGTTTTCGTATGTTTCATTTCGCCTCTTGCATACTATTTTTGATCGCCTCGCGGGGCGATTGCCTTCCGTCTCATTGGCAGAGTACGTGAATTATGTGATTTTCTTTCCCGCGATTACGGCGGGTCCGATTGATCGGGTGGAGCGATTCGTTGCTGGATTAAATTCCCCGCTTCCATTAGACGCTGAAGGCTGGGTGGATGCTGGTCAGCGAATTTTCACCGGCTTGTTCAAGAAGTTTGTCGTTGCCGACGCGTTAGCGTGGATCGCGCTGAACGAAGCTTTTGCGCGCGACGCTCAATCCACTGGCTGGTTGTGGACTCTGCTGTATGCGTATTCCCTGCGGATCTATTTTGATTTCAGCGGGTATACCGATATCGCAATTGGGCTTGGCAGGTTGCTCGGTGTTCGGTTACCCGAAAATTTCGAGAAGCCATACTTCAAATCAAACCTTACCCAATTCTGGAATTCATGGCACATCACCTTGACGCAATGGTTTCGCTCTTATTTTTTCAATCCACTCACACGCGCCATGCGTTCAACGTCCAAGCCTGTTTCGTTGTGGGTGACGATTCTGGTTTCACAAGTGGCGACGATGGTGTTGATCGGGTTGTGGCACGGCGTGACGGTTAATTTCATAGTATGGGGATTATGGCATGGATGCGGATTGTTCATCCAAAATCGTTGGAGTGAATTTGCGCGCGCGCGATTTTCTGCGCGGGCGACATCACTTTCAAGCCAAAGGCTTTTCCAATTTGCAGGAATTTTCCTTACCTTTAATTTTGTGTCGCTGGGTTGGTTGTTTTTTGCGCTTCCATCCCCCGAATCGGCGTGGAATGCGATGTTGAAATTGGCAGGCGTTTTATGAGATCGGACGTTCATCCCCTTCGCTTGGTTGCGAAAGCGTTGTTGCTGTTCGTGTTCGTAAATGCCGCGTATGCGTTGGCGCAACCGCCAGTCTCAAGTCTTTCCTTGTATAACGTGATGTTCCCCGGGCGCATGCGCCTTCCTTTTGACGACGGGTCGAGTACATATACCGTAATGATTGATGATGTGAGCGCGATGCTTGCTTCTCACGCGGTTGCAAAACCGAAACCAGAAGACGAGTATCGTGTGTTGTTGATCGGAGATTCTTCTGTTTGGGGCGAGACGCTTTTACCGAACGAATCTATTTCTGAACAGTGGAACGCTCTGAATAATCAATGCAAGGGCAAGACGATAAAGTTTTATAACCTTGGCTATCCACATCCTTCCGTGATCAAAGACCTGATCATTGTAGAGGAATCGGTCGAATATGATCCCGACCTGATCGTGTGGTTCACCACCCTCAACTCATTGATTCCGCGGCGCATCAGCGCCTTCATGGACGCGAATCGTGAAGACGCATTGCGCTTGATGGATACGTATGACCTTGCATTTCCCGAGAGAGAGACGCTCATCCAACTGGAGCCTTCATTCTATCAACGGACGATCATCGGGCAACGATCCTATTTGAATCGCTGGTTCAAATTGCAATTGCTTGGCTTCGTCTGGTCTGCGGACAGGACGGATATGGATATGCAGTATTTCCCTGAAAACGTTGAGGGCAACTCGCCCGATGTGGAGGATCATGTGTTGTATCGGCAAATGGAACCGACGACCGATCTGCAAAAACTGATGGTGTTCGAGGCGTTTGCGGCAGGGCAGGAGATCGCTGGGGTCACTCCCATCCTGTTCGTGAACGAACCCATGTTTATTGCCAGCGGCGAAAATAGCGACCTCCGCTACAACCGAGGCTACCCTCGCTGGGCATACGATCAATATCGCGAAGCCATGCGCGAGGAAGCGATTCGCTCGCAGTGGAAGTATCTGGATTTATGGAATACAATTCCGCCCGAATATTTTTCCGATACAGCGTTGCATCTTTCTGCGGAAGGGGAGCGCCTGTTGATCGAACAAGTGGACCCGCTGGTCAAATCCATGTTGTGTCAATAAACTCAAAAAGGAAACCGTTATGACTGAAACAATCATCCAACAAATTGGCTCATACCTTGCCTCTCAAATCCTGAAACAACCGAACCGAACGATTACCGCCGATGAATCGTTGATCTCCAGCGGCTTGATCGATTCGTTTAGCCTGATGGATGTTGCTCTCTACGTCGAAGATAATTTCGGCGTGCGAATCGAGGATACCGAATTGAATGCGGACACATTCGACACGTTGACGCAACTCGCCGCGCTGATCGAATCTCGCAAGAAATGACAACATTTCCCGAACGACTACAATCGCTTCATTCTCGGACTCCCGACCGGGTCGCCCTCACCCTGCAATTCTCCAACACTGACGACCTCTCGCTCACCGTGGATCAACTCCTGCGCGGCGCGAGTTCCTATGCCCGCGCGTTGACTCTTGCGAACATCCAGCCCGGGGAAGTTGTTGTCCTGATCCTTCAACATGGAGAAGATTTGGTCTACGCATTTTGGGGCGCAATTCTGCACGGCGCGATTCCCTCCATCATGCCGTTTCTCACGGAGAAATTATCTCCCGAACGCTATCGCGCAGATCTATCGGCATTGATCTCGGTCACTCAGCCCGCCGCGATTGTCACGTATCCAGAATTTGAATCCGAAGTGCATGGCGCGTTACAAGAGGGGGATTCGGTCCGTGAAGTGATTGTCACAAATAAAGTTGAGAAACAAGTCGAATTGAATTTCGACTCTTTGACTGGCTTCCAACGCCAGCCCGAAGATATTGTTATTCTTCAACATTCCTCTGGCACAACGGGTCTGCAAAAAGGAGTCGCGCTTTCGCATCAGGCAGTCTTCAATCAATTGGACGCATACAGCAATGCGTTGAATCTAAATGAAAACGATGTTGTCGTCTCATGGCTCCCGCTTTATCACGATATGGGTTTCATCGCGGGCTTCATCATGCCCATTCTTTCAGGAATTCATCTTGTTCTACTATCGCCATTCGACTGGGTGCGCGCGCCGTATAAACTGATGCGCGCTGTGACGAAATATCGCGGCACGCTTTCGTGGCTCCCAAATTTTGCTTACAATTTCTGCGCGCAGAAGATCCGCGATAGGCATCTTGAAGGGGTGGACTTGTCCACGTGGCGCGTGATAACCAATTGTTCTGAGCCAGTGCGCTGGGAGAGTCATCAGGCATTTTACGAAAAGTTTAAAAGTTATGGTTTGAAACGTGAGGCGTTACAAACATCGTACGCGATGGCGGAAAATGTTTTCAGCGTAACCCAAAGCCGATTGGGGAGCGAGCCAGCTGTCGTTGAGATTGATCGTGAAGCGTTTACGTCGGAGCGCGTAGCCAAACTGGTACCTGACGTCAACTCTCATGGTCATTCAGTAATGAAGATGATGTCGTCGGGGCGTCCGCTTGAAAATGTCAAAGTCAAAGTATTGGATGAAAGTCGAAATGAACTGCCCGATCTTGTTGTCGGCGAAGTTGCCCTGCAAAGCAATTGCATGTTGACGGGATATTACAACCGCAACGACCTAACCGAAAACGCATTTGCCGATGGCTGGTATCTGACAGGCGATTTTGGATTTATGCTGAATGGGGAAGTGTTTGTTTCGGGTCGAAAAAAAGATATGATCATTGTCGGCGGCAAAAATGTGTATCCGCAAGATTTGGAATCATTGACTTATGAAGTTCAAGGTGTCCATGCCGGGCGATCGGTGGCGTTCGGCTTGTTCGATGAAGAACAAGGCACCGAAGAGGTTGTCATCATCGCCGAAGTTGATTCGGAAGACCCCGCTGAACAACAGAAAGTGGCGGACGCGATTCGTTTACACGTAACGAAAAACTCGGCAATCGCTTTGCGTTATGTCAAAGTGGTTGATCCCAAATGGATTCTGAAAACATCCAGCGGAAAGACAGCGCGTTCTGCTAACAAAGAAAAGTTTTTGAAGGAACTCAACAGCCAACCATAAACGATAAACTGTGGACCGTGCGTTGTCCGCCGTCTATCGTCCGAGGTCCATCGTCAAATAAAAACAGCGAGCCGTTTTCGACTCGCTGTTTGGATTCTATCCGCCAGTGGGGAGGCGTTTCTCGAGCGTGCGGTGGAGGATTTCTTCCCGCTCGTCTGAAATGCTAGATTTTGCGCGCTTCAACTTGAAGGCTTTCTCTTTGTTCGCCCTGCTCATTGCTTCCTGCCAGGCGATCTGCATCCCCGTCATTTCGGGCTCTTTGGGTTCATCAGGTTCAAACGATTCTACGGCTTCTTTTTTCGAGTGACGTTTGCCGTGACTTTTCTTTTCTTCTTTGGCGGGCTTGAATTCTTCCACCACAGGCTCGAGCGCCTTCATGCTCAACTTGATCTGTTTCTTCTTTCGATCTACGTTTAGAATTTTCGCTTCGACCTCATCGCCCTCTTTGACCACTTCGCTTGGAGATTTCACATAACCTTGAGTCAGCTCGCTCACGTGGATCATGGCGGGACGTTCTGCGCCGATCTCGACGAACGCGCCGTACGATTCGAGTCGAATCACTTTGCCTTTCACCACCATCTCAGGCTCGAGTTCTTTCCAATCATACGCAAGCGGTTGGAGCATTGTCAGTTCGATGCGATCTTTTTTCACGCGGCGCACCCACACTTCCACCGTCTGTCCTTCCTTCACAACGTCTTCCACCTTATTCACCGAGTCTTTGCTCAACTGTGAAATGTGAAGTACGCCTGGGATGTTTTGTCCAACATCCACGAGCGCGCCTGCGAGTGTGGTCTTTAAAATTTTTCCGCTAAGTTTTGTTTTGGGTTCGAGCGCCGCGGCGGGCGCGAGTTCTGGTGTTGTCATGTTTTGCTCCTGTTTTCAAATAATGCCGAAAAGCATTATATCTTCCGTATAAGTTTGCGTCAATGTGAAATTTAGTACATTATTAGAAACTCGAAGCAGATGATTCGGAGGCGGCGGAAGATGTCGAAGAGGCGGATCAACTTCACTCGTCGGATGAAGCGCGCGCGTCTCGCGTCGGGGAGGTCTGATTCAGTTTCCTCATCCTTTTCCAAACCTGACACTTGATTACCTTACACTTTCAAAATCAGGACGCTGATTCACGCTGAAAACGCAGATTTTTTCTTTTTGAATCAGCGAAATCAGCGTTTATCTTCGTCCCAAAACCATTGTGTAAGGTAATCAG
>Ga0138256_10002128_pt1 | contig 21332 bp, 23 predicted proteins | sample KNB2016incub_MG_FD_105486 | JGI IMG/M metagenome (GOLD analysis project Ga0138256, IMG submission 105486) | Active sludge microbial communities from wastewater in Klosterneuburg, Austria - KNB2014incub_MG | ecosystem: Engineered > WWTP > Activated sludge > Unclassified | place: Austria... | reverse complement strand
CGGCAAAGACCTTCTCATAGACGGGTGCGAGATTTTAAAAACAGAAGGCCGCTAACGAAGGGAAAGCGTCGCCGAAAAAACGTTCTCAGCGCCTCGATGCAGCGACGGTTGCGACAACGCTGGGCGTGGATCCCGATGCCTATCTGATGGCGGTCGCGGTGGGCGCCGCATGCGACTTCCTGACGCCAATCGGGCACCAGTGTAATACACTCGTCATGGGACCCGGGGGCTACAGGTTCAGCGACTACTGGAAGTTGGGCCTGCCGCTGTCCATCATCGTGATAGCGATAGCGACGCCGCTCATCGTGACCGTCTGGCCCTTGAGTTGAAGGCTGCCGGGAAGCCAGTTGCGCCCAGGCGCCAAAGACGAAGCTGAGCGGATGAGGACGACAGGTCGCCGGCGTCCCTCTCTTTAGGCCTGGCTCAGCCCGCTCATTCGACAAAGAATAATCGCCGCAAGTGCGGGGCGGCGTACGGACGCGCCAGCCACGGATGCGCATGGTGAGCGCTCCTTAGAACAACGCTTGGTATTCCAATGCAATATTTGAGACGCAGCAGACTTCATGGGGCGCTGACTTACGCAGCTTGGACCGCCGTTTTTGCCGCCATCGTATTTCTAGGCGGCGTCTCGGTCTGGCTCTGCTAACGCACCTGACGCGATTAGCGACCTTTGTGCTCGATGTCAGACGGGCGGCATTCCGGCATCAGTATTTCAGCACTCTCAGGCGTGCGCCGGGGGACATGGAAAGGTAGCAACGCGCCGCTCCATTGGCTCCGACCACCGCACTATTTCAAACGCCCCGCCAAATGAGAAAGCGCCGAATCAAATCTATGTTGGAGACCGAACACTTTGCTTCCGCATCCCGCCAATTTCGGCGCCGGCTCGCACTTTTTCTTTCGGGCGGCGTTTGACCGGCATCAAAGCCCCCGCCGATCCCCAAGCAATTCAGGCGCATGGCTTCCCCCTCGCCTGCGTGAAACTTTTGCGCACCGGCGTCGGCGTCCTCCGACTGTCCGATAGCGTACCGACTTTCGCTCAGCGCAGGTCCAGCAATATTTGAAGTCAGCGAGACTGACGAATTGTAGGAACTGCAATGGGTAACTTACCGCTTCTGGTCGCCGCGCCAAAGGGCAATGGGGCGAGCTTGCAATCAGTTCGGCTGAAGTCCGATTTCAGTTTCTGCGATAACTGCGATCTTGCATTGGAGGCAGATCACCGGATCGCAAACCATCTGGCCATGCTGGCCAGCTATGTTGGAATGAAGCAGAGAGACATTCAAGCCGCGCCGGGCGGCGAGACCGACGCCTCGGTGCTGCTCGCATTCGAAGGCATAAGAACTCAGATCAAAGCGGTCGCCAGCCTGCATCGATCACTTGCGACGCAACAGCGCGGCTCCCCGGTCGATCTCGCGGAATATCTTCATCAGGTTTGCTCGCCCTTCATGTCGGGTCTGTCCGGCGCGATCGAGTTGACCGAAGACCTGCGCACGGGGTGCCTCGTGCGCAGTGAGCAGATCCTCCCCCTGACGCAGATCATCTCCGAAGTGATAACGAACGCTATCAAGTACTCCCACGCGCGCGGCGAGCCAGGGAAGGTGTCCGTCAACTGTCATTCCCTCGCCGACAGCCTGCTCGAAATCGAGATCATCGACGACGGCGCGGGACTGCCGCAGGCGTTCGATCCCCTTACCGCCGGCGGTCTGGGCCTTCGCCTCATACGGGCTCTGACCGGGCAGGTCGACGCACAATCAGGATTTGAGACATCCCTTGCGGGGACGAGGTTTTGGCTCCGGTTGGAATCGGCGCGGAAAGCCCGCGCAAGGTGATAGAACTGATTACACTGCGCGATCTAACGAGGCAGGCGCCATGAAGCATGCAATCATTGTGGGGCATCCAAATCCTTCCAGCTTTACGCTGGCCATGGCCAATACCTATTCGGCTTGCCTCACGGCTCACGGCCATGAAACGATCGTGCGCGATCTCTATCGGCTCAATTTCGACCCCTGCCTGAAATTGTCAGAGATGCCCACCCGGCCCGACTGGGGCCCGGCGCCGGATGTTCAAGTCGAGCGGGAACTTATGAACGACGTGAACGCCTTCGCTTTCGTCTACCCGCTCTGGTTCAATTCACCGCCAGCGATCATCAAAGGCTACATCGATCGCGTCTTCGGCGCCGGCTTCGGCTATGCCTACCTGCACGCCGGAGGCCAGGAGCCTTTGCTTACAAACCGACATCTAATCCACATCACCGCTTCAGCATCCTCCTCGGCCTGGCTCAATGAGCAAGGAGCGGCAGGCTCTGGCCGCACGCTGTTCGAAGACGCGTTCGCTCACGTCTGCGGCCTTCGCGTTCGCCCGCACATTCATTTTGACGGCATCGTGCCTGACCTCTCCCCGCGCTGGCTGGCCGCCAATCTGAAGACACTCGAGACGAAGCTGATCCAGTATTTCGGCCCAGGAAGTACGGAGCTTACCTGAGTTCCGGCTCCGGCGCCGGAGCGCAGCCCATCTGTCGCGCAGCCCCCTTCAGGAAGGATCTTCGCGAGACGCCCGAAAGTATGGCGGCGGCGAGCGCTTTCTCCCGCTTGTCAGCTCCGGAAACCCATCGAAACACTCCGCGGAACGGCAAGCCGACAATGCCGGCTATCGCATCGATCGCCAAGCCTCCCGCATAAGCGCCGGAATCGCCGGTCACTTCGTAGGCGTCTACATCTGGACCAAGCAGAACATTGAGAGCGGCGATTTCGGAAAAGAGCTCATCGCACGAGACGTCCCCCGCAAGCCGGTAGGGGTCAAGCATGGCCTGACTAAGAATCTCCGGCGGATCCTCACGCATCCAGCTAATGTCGCGAAGCGGTTGCGCCATGGCGTTGCCGACGCGACTTCCGCTTGAAGACGGTCCCGCATAGGTGGTCGTCGCGCAGGCGCTTAAGGCGAGGCAAAACCCAAAAGGTAAGATGACCAAGGAATATCTGATCATATCTTCCGCCGCAAAACCCTTGACCCGAGGCCGACAAGACGATCGCGAACACCGATCATGAAACATGATTGCACGCCGAAACGCTGCGCGTTTGACGAGCGTCAACGTCGACGGCCCTGATCGATACGAAAGTAACAACAGTTCGAAGTCGACCCGTCCACGTTCGGCGCTGCATCGGGCTCACTCTGAAGTCGTGTGGAGCGGCGTACTCGGGCGTGACCAGACGGCGTGTCTTTTGCTGAATCAAGAAAGGTTCTCTCGATGCTCTACACAATCGCACTGGTCCTGATTGCGCTTTGGCTGCTGGGATTAGTGTCGTCCTATACGATGGGCGGCTTCATCCATATTCTTCTTGTTATCGCCATCATTGTTGTTCTCCTGCGGGTTATTCAGGGACGGCGCGCCCTCTAGGGAGACGATTGCTGGGCAAGCGGCTGCAAGTCACGCCTCGCCGGTAGACCATCGGCAACCCGCCCGCGCCACGACCAGACATCAATCGATCTCAAGCATGGCGACGCAGCAGGAAGTTGAAGGGGCAAACAACGCGTCAGCATTCGATCCGCTCACCGTCGGAGCTACTGAAGAATTCGGCGCGCAGGATAGCCTTTGCAGTGGCGACCGCTTTCCTCGCCTTGGCCAAACCTGTGTAGAATGAAAGGTGCTTGAGCGCTTCGCCTGTCTAGGCATGTGCCAGCCACTTTCGAGCCGCGCTTGAGATATGGTTGGAGTGGATCGCCATCAGCCATGGCCACACTATCGGCGATCCGCAAGAATGTTGCTTCCTTCCCTCGCTCGATGCCAGCCCTTCGCCGAAAAGCGATAATCAGCGCCAGGGCGCGAGCGCCCTATTCAAACTGCTTCTTAAAGGGAGGATCAATCCACGCGCTGATGCTGAGCGATATCGACAAAGGCATCAACACCTCTCAATGATCGAACGACTGAGGGCAGACCCCTCGCAGCTAGCCGCCGAACTGACCAGGGTCGCGTCCGGCGGCAAGTTTTCCTCCGGAGAGCGGGCGCTTCTTGAAACGAAGCTCAAAGCCATCGAGACGATACTCGCCAAGATAGAGGCGAAAGAATGCCTAAGGGCCGAAAGCCGATCGCACGGCGGCGCCAGCTAGGCGTTTGACTATCGGCCCGTCCGGCAGCGCTATGTTCGCAAGCAAACGGACGACCGCCTTGCTTTCAGCCTATAGCGCGCAAGTTCTCAACCGATGTCCCGATACGCGGGCGACTGCGACCGGCGTCTGGCAACCAACGCCTGTTCTTGGAAAAGCGCTGGAAGACCACATGTCAGATGGATTGAAGTGGGCGCGCCGCCTCCGGCTTGAGCTGGCTGTGGAGATCCAGCAGCTTGCGAGCGGCGCCAGGAAAGTCACTCAGGTCCCCGCGCATGGGCAGGTCGACGTGAGCGCGCAAACGCTAGCTACGCTGCAGGACCGCTTTGGACAGCTCGAAGACATGATCGCTGCGCTGGAGCTCAAGACAGGCTTCACAGATTGATCAGTTTATCCGCGCGCGTTCTCTTGCTCGCAGGTCCAACTCAATCACTGAGCAGGCGATCAAATTCCCGCTTCGAGATGCCGTAACATTCGCACGAACGCTTCTTCAATCCCGCACCGTCAAGGATTGTTACGTTGCCGCGTTTGTAAGTGATAAGGCCTGCCCGTTGCAGCCCGCCCGCTGCGATTGAAACGCCCGGTCGTTGAACCCCCAACATCATTGCCAGAAATTCTTGCGTGAGCAGGAATTCGTCGGATTGCATGCGGTCTCGTGTCATCAGGAGCCAGCGGCAGCATCGCTGCTCAAGAGAGTGGAAGTGGTTGCAAGCGGCCGATTGCGCCACCTGGTTGAACAGGGCATGCACGTAGCGAAGCATCACCACCTGCATCGTGGCGCTTCGCGCCAGCTCCTTTTTGAAGAGCACTGCTGGCATCCTCAGCCCATCGCCTGGAACCTGGATATAGATGCTGGTCGGCGCCCTATCGTCCCCCAGTACAATGGGCACGCCGACAAGGCCTTCATTGCCGATCGTCCCGACCTCGGCAGCCTGGCCATTTGCCATGGTATTGACCAGCGACCCGACGCCGGTCTCGATGAAGTAGACAAACTCGATCTTCTTGTCGGCTTCGTAGAGCGACTTCTTGTATTCAAGAGGTACGCGTCCAAGGTGTGGACGCAGGCGGTTATAGTCTCGTGGCGTGAGCAAGCCGAGCAGTCTGTTGGCAGGCAGATCGACGGCCTTCGGATTTTTCGCCATGCTTGTTCCTCAGCTGCCGGTCTTGGGCAGCCTCACTGTTCTATAGACTAAGCTGTACGGCCGGCGGCGGCTCACGCGATTAGGCTGCGGGAAGCGCGAGGTTCGCTGCGGCGACAACCGCAGGATCTATTCCCAGCATGCGCCGATATTCCGCCGCCACCGACTGATAACATTCGCAGGCCGCGTTCTCGAGGCCGGGACGGTCGACGATCTTGATGTGACCGTGCTGATAGCGGATGACGCCTGCCTTCTGCAATACGCCGGCGGCGACGCTTACAGTGGCTCGCCGCACACCGAGCATGACAGCGATCAAGTCCTGGGTAAGCGAGAGTTCCGGACTACCACTTCGGTCGTGAGCAGCGAGCAGCCAACGCGCAAGACGCTGGCTCACATCGTGGTGCGCGTTGCAGGCAGCCGTTTGCGAAACCTGAACCTAGAAGACGTGCACATAGCGCAACAACAGGTCATGCAGAACTGGGGAGCGAGCAACCATCTCCTTGAATTCCCCAACCGCTAGCCGATGGGCGGGGCCGCCCGTCTGGCACATGGTCTCGCAATATGACGCCGTGGCCCCAAGGATCACCGAAACGCCCGCGACGCCTTCGGCGCCAATCAGGCCGATCTCTATGGGGGCGCCATCTGACAGCACGGCAAGCGCGGAGATGAAGCCGGTCTCGGGAAAGAAGAGGTAATCAATCGGCTCCCCTGCGCGGTGCAGGGTCTCACCTAACACCAGCTCAACTGGCGCCAGACTTTGCGCGAGCGCCGCAAATTCCGTCGGAGGCAATGCTCCCAGGATGCGGTTTCGTATCGTCTGTTGACTGCGACGTGACAGGTTCGTTCCCTCGCTAGGGACGGCGCACCTTCTGTTTGGCGGCACATCCCTGTACGCGGCCGAGGCTTGTTGAGGCGATGATTGTGTTCGGTATCACACATATCACGAAAGACGAAACGCAACCTTTCCTTGCCTAAACGGAACACGGAGTTTGTTGGCTCAGCTCGAATGACTGCAATGGCCGAATGACTGCGGCTTGCGCGGCGCATATCTAATGTGTGCCTTGGAAAGGCCGACGTTCCAGGGCGCCGCCTTCATTTTGACTGCCAGAAATTCACCGAACTCGGATGTTTGACAGACGTTGCCGAGCTTGGCTCAGTCCCGCCTCATTCGAAAAAGAATAATCGCCGCATTGCGGGTTAGCGTACAGACTCGCCGGCCACTGATGCGCATGGTGATCGCTCCTTAGAACAACGACCGGCATTCCAATGCAACATTTGAGACGTAGCAGGCTTTATGGGCCGCTGACTTACGCAGCATGGACCGCCGTTTTTGCAGCCATCGTATGTCTAGGCGTCGCCTCGGTCTTGCCCGGCTTGTAGGACTGTACGAACTGACGAGACATTTTCCATGATGACCGCAGGCGGCATGGGAGATGCGACGGATGGCCAATCAGGCTCGAGACGTTCAGCGTAAGATCAAGGTACTGCGCCACGCAGAACAATCAGGTTGTGTGGCGAAGACTTGCCGATACTTCGGCATTGGCAGGGCGAGCTTCTACCGCTGGCGCACTGCCTACCGACAGCTTGGCGAAGCCGGTCTTGTCAACGCCAAGCCGATCCCAAAGAACCCCGCCAACCGGACGCCGCTTGAGATCGTCGACAAAGTCCTTCATTTGCGCAAAACCTATCACCTCGGCCCGATCCGGATCGTCTGGTATCTCGCGCGCTACCACGCCATCAAAATCTCTGAAGCCGGCGTCAGTCGAATCCTCAGGCGCAATGGCGTAAGCCGCTTGCCGCGCGGAACGCGCCTTCGGAAGATCCACACGAAACGCTACAACAAACAGGTCCCCGGCCATCACATCCAGATGGATGTCAAATTCCTCACCTTCCATGGTCCGCGCGGCGAGAAAATTCGTCGCTTCCAGTATACCGCCATAGACGACGCGACGCGCGTCCGGGCGCTCAAGATCTGCGAGAAACATACCCAAGCCAATGCAATCGATTTCGTCGATCACATCATCGAAAAGTTCCCGTTCCGGATCCGCGAAATTCGTACCGACAACGGCCACGAATTTCAGGCCAAATTCCACTGGCACGTCGAGGACTAGGGCATCCGCCACGCGTACATAAAACGCGGCACACCGCAGCTGAACGGAAAAGTCGAGCGCACGCATCGCTCAGATCAAGAGGAGTTCTACCAGCTGCTGTCGTACAAGGATGACGTCGATCTCGAAGCCAAACTCGACGAGTGGGAACACTTCTACAACTTCAACAGACCCCATGGCGCGTTCAACGGACAAACGCCTTACGAAGCGCTCAGGGAACGTCTATAAACACAAGCGGACAGTGTCTCGTCAGTTCGTTGAGCTCACAACGCCCTGTTCGTCGGAGCGATTGAGCCGAAAACGAATCTGAGGCGATTGATCGAAGCTTTCCTCGAGATTGACAGCGATTTGCCGCTGGTCATCGTCTGCCGCAAAGCATGGATGTGGGAAGACGAGATCGGTTTTATCGACACGCTTGGCGCGGCGGCACGATCGCGATTGCGCTTTCTTGGCTACGCCGAACGTGACGACCTGCGGCGACTCAATGCGGGCGCGCAGATGTTTCTATTCCCGTCACTCTATGAGGGCTTCGGGTTGCCTCCGCTTGAAGCAATGAACGCGGGCTGCCCCGTGTTGGCATCCGACAGAGGATCTTTGCCTGAAGTGTGCGGCGACGGCGCCCTCTACGTTGACGCCATGGACCGCGACGACATACGCAGGAAGATCGAACAGATGATGAGCGATGACGGACTCCGAGCCAGCCTGGCCGTGGCAGGACGGAAGCGCGCGGCGGCATTTTCAATGGAGGCCTATGTCGCCGCGCTGGCATCGGCCTACGCCAGGCTGCAGACGTCTTAGCGAGCCTTGCCTTGCACGCGGAGGGCACGGTGAGCGACGCCGCGCTCGACCTGCGGATCGAGCGCCGGCGAGCCGAACGGGTCATGGTCGATCGAGGATCGCCAGCGCGCCAGGAATCGACCGGTCTCGCGCGCGAGGCGGCGTCGCGACTCCGCTGAAATGTCGTCCGCACCGCGGGACTGGCTCTCATGATGGATCAGCACGGCGTCGCCGCGAAAGATCGTGCGATAGCCCGCGGCGCGCAGGCGCAGGCAGAGATCGATATCGTTGAACGCTACAGGGAATGTCGCTTCGTCAAGCCCCTTGATCCTATCGAACACATTTCGCCGCAACGCAAGGCAGGCGCCGGTCACCGCCGTCTTCTCGCCGGGCAGCATCACGTATGGATTGCGCGCTGCATCGTCGGGCGAGAGGCCCTTCCACAGATGGCCGCAGACGCCGCCCAGGCCCAGGGTCACCCCCGCATGCTGGATGCGTCCGTCAGGATAGATCAACCGACATCCGACAGCGCCGACATCCTCGACCAGCACCGCCGCCACCATCCGGGTCAGCCAGTCCTTCTCGATGGCTTCGACATCATCGTTGAGCAACACAACGATCTCGCCGGTCGAGCGCGCAACACCGCCGTTGATCAGTCGCGAAAAATTGAAATCGCCATGATCCTCGACGCGAACAAGATTCAGCGATTTGGACGCCAGCTCGAGCACGCCGGGAAAACGCGGGTCTTCCGAACCATTGTCGACGACGATCACCTCGACATCGGGATAATCGGTCCGGTTGATCAGGCCATCGAGACATTTTTCCAGCAGATCCAGCCGCATCTTGGTTGGCACAATCATCGAGACGCGCGGCGTGCGGGACAACACTGGCGCCGCAAGCGATGGAACCGCAGCAGATGCAAGCGCCGGACGATCGGCCAGCGGCAGCGCGATGCGATGGATTGATCCACCCGGCGCGCTCGCCAGACGGGTTCTCAGCCAGTCACGTGATTGCGACGCAGACGCCTCGATCGCTCCCCGGAAGAACACCGGCGTGCCGACATAGTCGAAACTCCCGGCCAGCACAGCGTCCCATTGCGGTTTGGGAACAAGCTCACCGCCCTCGCAGACATCGCCATAGATTATTTGCGCATCGGGCAAGCGCACGAACTCCGCCGCCACGAGTTCTGCCGCACCGGGGCGCAGGTGATCGTCCGGGCCAAGAGCGACATAAATGTCGCCCTGCCCGGTTGGACGAATCTGGATGGCGGCAGCACGCGATGCAGGCGCTGTCTCGGGCGACGTACGCGGCTTGGGTGGCGGCGCGGCAGCCTCAGGCGGGCTCGCCACATTGAGTGCAAGTGACCGGCCCGACATCAATTGCCGCAACACCGGCACAAGCAGGCGAAGCGCACCCTTGCGGGTCAGCACACGCCATACGCCGCGCGCCAGCAGTGCCGCTTCGTTGGCAGGATCGAGCCGCGTCAGGCGCAACACATCGAACGCTACCTCGCCCGGCCAGGGCGAGACCAGCAGCGAAATCTCATAGCTCTCGGCGCCGCTCAACTTGAACCGCGCCGTCCTTGCTGCGCCGACAGGGATGACCATCAGCGGGTCGTGCGGCGTCGACAGGCAAAGTTCAGAAACGACGGCGCCGCCAGCGGCACAATCCAGCCGCCACCAGCCCGCCCTCACCCTGCATGACCCGAACCGCGCCACGCCCCACGGGCGATCAGTGACAAATCGTCCGTTTCGGCGCGAAACACCATCGCCATCCCGAAAAGGCAGCGACAGGAAATCGAGGACCGAGGGGTCGGGGGGGTGTCCTTCCTGGATCGGCATGGCGGGTGTGCGGCTATCCGATACGAAGGGATGTCATGGTTCGGCGCCTCTCATATGGGGCCCGGCCCCGCTGAGCAACTGCAGCGGCCCTATCCGCCGGTGTAAAGGAACGGAGATGACAGGCCGGACAGGTTGGGCCAGCCCTGATCGCGTGCATTGACCGTTGCGTCAGCCGCACCAATTGGCCATGCGATGGCAAGTTCGGGGTCCAGCCAGTTGAGGCCGCCCTCCGTCTCCGGGGCGTATTCCTCGCTGGTCTTGTAGAGCACCTCGGTATCAGCCTCGAGCGTGCAGAAGCCATGCGCCATGCCGACGGGCGCGTAGAGCTGCCGCCAGTTCGTCGCTGACAGTTCCACCGCAACATGCCGCCCGAAAGTCGGCGAACCACGCCGGATATCCACCGCCACGTCGAGGATGGACCCTCGCGTCACGCGCAGCAGCTTTGCCTGCGCCTGCGGCGGCGCCTGAAAGTGCAGCCCGCGCATCACGCCTTTTTTGGCGGAGAAGGAATGATTGTCCTGCCGCCAGCCATGGACCACCCCATACGCTTCCAATGCGCTGGCCTTGAAAGTTTCGGAGAAGAAACCGCGCTCATCGCCATGCTTCTTCGGCTCGACGACGAGCAAGCCGGGGATGGCGGTTTCACTGACGCGCATGCTGGCGGATCTCGTGGCGACTATCGATATGGTCAAACGTCCTACTAGCCTGCCCGCCCATATCAGGGAAGCCTTCAGTCTTCCCTTAAGCTGCGCCACAGCACCCGGTGCAGCGGCTCGTAGAGGTACTGCGGCGCCGTCAGGGCGTTGGGTGTGAAGGCCGTTGGTGTTGTCTGGCTGGTTGCGATCGGCGTCAGGTTTCAGGTTCCGGTGTTCGTGTTGTCATATCCCCGCACAATGACGTAATAAGTCGCGGCTCGCGGCAGCGCCAAGCGTCAGCAACGAGCCGCTCGGCGTCTCATCGCACGCAAAGCATTAGCGGCTGGAGTGGCAGCCCGCTGTCGAAGCAGAAAGCCTGGCCCTCCCGCGAGGTCAGCGGTTGCTTCGTAGACTGGCTGCGCATGGCGACTGGCATGGGCTCGCATTCCCTGCAGGCAGACCGTAACTTCGCGTAACTTTCTCGCGGATATCACGATCTGCCCACTACCCCGGGCGCGCGATGGGACACCCTGAAAGGTCAGGCATTTCGCCTGCCTTGAGGCGCTGCATCGCACGGGGTTTCCCTGATTTGCCTGAGGCGCCTTGTGTGATCCTGCGCTCGACACCCGCTCCGGATCGGCAAAAAATCCTTCACTGGTTGCGTTCACCGCTGCGCCAGCCGATCACTTGGTTCCGGATTTCAATCGGGCGGCGCGAAGGACACATCCCTCATGCGGGTTACCCAGGCGATTGTGCTGGTTGGCGGCAAAGGAACCCGGCTGGGCGCAGAAACCCTGACAACACCCAAGCCCTTGCTAGAGGTCGCCCCGGGCCTGCGCTTCCTCGACGTGCTGCTCTTCGAGCTGGCGCGCCACGGTCTCACCGACATCATCTTACTGGCCGGACATCTCGGCGAGGCGGTCGAGGCGGCCTATGCAGGCAAGCGGGTCATAGAGGCAAATGTGACCGTTCTGCGCGAGACGTCGCCCCAGGGTACCGGCGGCGCCCTGCGGCTGGCGACGGAGCTGCTCGATCCCTGGTTCCTGATGAGCAACGGCGATTCCCTCTTCGAGTTCAATTACCGCCGCCTGCTTGCGGGTCTCAGTCCGGGCATCACGGCCCGCATCGCTCTGCGCGAAGTTCCTGACCCCGCGCGATACGGCGCCGTAACGCTCAAGAACGGCCGCATCACCCGGTTCCAGGAAAAGAGCGCCGATCTCGAAGGCCCTGCCCTGATCAATGGCGGCGTCTATGCATTGAGCCGCGACGTACTCAGAATGATCAGCGGTCCGTGCTCTATCGAGCAGGATGTGTTCCCGAAACTGGCCAGCGCGTGCCGTCTCGGCGGTGAAGCCTTCGAGGGCTATTTCCTCGACATCGGCCTACCCGACACGCTGGTGCAGGCCCGCCGCGAAATCCCTTCACGCACAACCCGGCCCTGCGTCTTCCTCGACCGCGACGGGGTGCTGAACCGCGACCACGGCTACACCCACCTGCCGGACGACCTCGAGTGGATGCCCGGCGCCCGCGAGGCTGTGCGCTTGATAAACGAGAGCGGTCGCTACGCCATCGTCGTGACCAATCAGGCCGGCGTCGCGCGTGGCTATTTCCAGGAACCGACGGTGCACGCCTTCCACGCGCGCATGCAGGAGGAGCTGGCCGACGCCGGCGCCCACATCGACGCTTTCTATCACTGCCCTTTCCACGAGCAGGGCAGCATCGCGCGCTATCGCATTGCCAATCACCCCGATCGCAAACCCAATCCCGGCATGTTGCTGCGCGCCATGGCCGACTGGCCGATACGCCGAGACGGCAGTTTCCTGGTCGGGGACCGTCAAAGTGATCTGGAAGCGGCCGCCAATGCTGGCGTGCCTGGCCTCGCCTATTCTGGCAAAGAGCCGCTCGACGCGCTTGTCGCTCGTGCTCTCACCGGCGGCGCCTGACGTTTTCCCGCTTCGCTGGAGGGGCGGCGGCGGGACCTGTCTTTACCGAGGGAATGCGGTCCGGCAGACCTTTTGCATGTTAAGGCCAACAAGATCGAAGACCCCCTCTTCACACGTATGCCTCAGCGCGCAACCCGCAGCCTCCTTCAGCGCTTCGTCGGGATCGCTCATCATGAACCCGTTCTGGCCGGCGATGGTAAGGTCGTAGGGATCCAGCCTTTGTCGAAGTTCAGCCATTTGAACACCTCTCGGAACACCCTGCGTCCGATTTCGCTTCGTTCGTTGACCTCTTCGATCTGAGGCAGGCAAGAGTACAGAAATGGCTGATAAGCTTCTCCAAGCGCAGCGCGCTGATGTAGATGCGCGGGTCGATCAAGCAGCCGAGTATGGAGCCGCGTAAGCGCTTGTAGTACGGAACAGTAAGCGCCGTCGCCAAAGAAGCTGACGCGCGGCGTACGGCTGGTCCAAAGCGACAGCCCCTTAAGTGTCGGCGCGGATTCCGGCTCTCTCTTGTACGCTCGTATGCGCTCTACTCGAAATCAGTGGTTGTGGGCGCGGCGGTGTGCGACGGTGCTTTCGCATCTAGTCGACCAGCGACAGCAGATAGTCGCCGTAGGGGTTAGCAAAGCCGCGTCCCAGAGCGACCATCTGGTCGGTCGTGATGAAACCGCGCCGCCAGGCGACCTCCTCCGGACAGGCAATCTTGAATTTCTGCCGCGCTTCCAGCGTCTGCACATACTGCGAGGCCTGCAGCAGGCTGTCGAACGTCCCCGCATCCAGCCACGCTGTGCCGCGCGCCAGCTGCGTCACATGCAATTCGCCGCGCTCAAGGTAAGCCTGGTTGACGCTGGTAATCTCGACCTCGCCGCGCGGCGAGGGCCGGACGCTGCGCGCAATATCGACAACATCCCTGTCGTAAAAATAAAGCCCCGTGACCGCCCAGTCGCTCTTTGGCTTGGCGGGCTTCTCTTCCACCGAAATCGCCCGCCCCTTTGCATCGATCTCGACAATGCCGAAGCGTTCGGGATCGTGGACGCGATAGGCGAACACGGTTGCGCCGGTCTTCAGTTCGCCCGCCTCCAGCAATTGCTGCGTCATGCCGGCGCCGTGAAAGATGTTGTCGCCCAGCGCCAGCGCGCACGAGCCGCCATTGATGAACTGATCCCCGATCAGGAACGCCTCGGCTAGACCCCGCGGCTCGGACTGCTCAGCGTATTCAAACGACATGCCCCACTTCGATCCATTGCCGAGCAGGTCGCGATAGAGCGGCAGCGCCTTGGGCGTGGATATGATCAGGATCTCGCGGATGTTGGCCAGCATCAGCGTCGAGATCGGATAGTAGACCATCGGTTTGTCATAGACGGGCAAGAGCTGCTTCGAGATTGCCTGCGTTATCGGATAGAGGCGCGTGCCATGGCCACCCGCCAGAATGATTCCCTTCATCTCATGCCTCCGCGATGATCCTGCTGACGCAGGCCGTTACGCCCTCCCGCCAGGGCGGAAGCCGGACGCCGTAGATACGCTGCAGTTTGCTGGCGTCCAGTCTCGAATTCTGCGGCCGCCGCGCCAGCGTCGGATACTCTGCGGCCGTTATCCGCCGCACACGCGCGCACGCCCCTCCCCTCGCGCCGCTTTCTGCAAATGTCGCCTCCGCCAGATCTGCCCAAGTCGCCTCGTCTGGAGCAACGAGATGAAACACGCCCCAACGAGTCCCGACGTCCGGTTTCGTACACTGCGAGGCGATCACCAGCATCGCTTCGGCGATATGCGGCGCGTAAGTGGGATTCCCGATCTGGTCCGCGACCACGGCAAGTTCCTCCCGGTCCGAGGCCAGATGCAGCATGGTCCTGACGAAATTCTTGCCGAATGGGCTGTAGACCCAAGCCGTGCGCGCGACGACATGGCGGGGATTGGCCGCAGCGACGGCCCGCTCGCCCGCCAGCTTGCTTGCGCCATAAACGCCGAGCGGGCGCACCACATCGTCCTCAAGATAGGGCGCCGGCTTGGCGCCGTCGAAGACATAGTCGGTCGACACATGCAGGATCGGCGCGTCTACCCGAGCCGCCTCGCGCGCCAGCCAGCCCGCGGCAGTCGCGTTCAATAGATGAGCTGCTTCCGGTTCGCTCTCAGCCAGATCGACGGCGGTAAAAGCGGCGGCGTTGATGACAACATCTGGCTTCACGTCCGCAACAACGCGCACCACATCGCTCTCGCGCGTCAGGTCAAGGTCTGGCCGTCCAAGTGCGACCAGGTCAACACCACGCGCCCTGCCCGCTTCAACCAACGACAGCGCGACTTGACCCGCAGCTCCGGCGAGGAGAATGCGCATGACTTTGCTCAGGCCAGCGCCGCGGCTGGGACGAGTCCCAGCCGCTCACCGCCATAGACCTTGCTCCGCAGCGGCTCCCACCAGTCGCGATTGGCGAGATACCACGCCACCGTCTTGCGAAGACCCGTCTCGAATGTTTCCAGCGCCCGCCAACCAAGTTCGCGCTCCAGCTTGGTCGCGTCGATGGCGTAACGTTGATCATGGCCGGGTCGATCCGAAACAAAGCGGATCAGGCTGCGGCGATCAGCGCCGCCGGCCAGCTCGTCTACAAGGTCGCAGATCGCGTGCACGACAGCGAGATTGGTGCGCTCATTGCCGCCGCCGACATTGTACGTCTCGCCGATTCGCCCGCGCGTCAGGATCAGGTGCAGTGCCCGCGCATGATCGTCGACATAAAGCCAGTCGCGTACATTCGATCCATCGCCATAGACGGGCAGCGGCTTTCCCTCGAGCGCGTTGAGGATCACCAGCGGGATGAGTTTTTCCGGAAAATGGCACGGCCCATAATTGTTGGAGCAATTGGAGATCACCACCGGCAATCCATAAGTGCGCTGCCATGCCATCGCGAGATGATCGGACGCTGCCTTCGAGGCTGAATAGGGCGAAGATGGATCGTAGGCGGTCGTCTCCTCGAACAGTCCCTCGGACCCTAGCGAGCCATAGACCTCGTCGGTCGACACATGCAGGAAACGGAACGCCGCCTTGCGCTCAGCCGGCAGTCCCGACCAGTAGCCGCGCGCTGCTTCGAGCAGCGCATACGTGCCGACGATGTTGGTCTGGATGAATTCCGCCGAACCGGAGATCGAGCGGTCCACATGACTTTCGGCGGCAAGATGCATCACCGCGTCCGGCTGCTCGCGCGCAAAGATAGCCTTGAGGCCCTCGAGATCGCAGATGTCCTGCTTGACCAGCTTGTATCGCGGGCTGCTCGACACCGGCGCAAGCGACGCAAGATTCGCGGCATAGGTCAGCTTGTCGACAACGACCACATCCTCACCCGTGCCGACCAGCATCCGGGTCAGGGTCGAACCGATAAAACCGGCGCCGCCTGTCACGACGATCTTCATGATGCGCAACTCCGAAAGGCCCTACTCACCGACATAGACCACGCGGCGGGCGGCTCCAACACCCGCTCCGGCGCAGGTCTAAAGGGCAAAGACCAGCTTCCGGCCCACCCTGGCGGACAGCAGCAGCGCCGCGACCCACAGCGCCACGATCCAGATCGACACCACGATCACATCACTCTGACCCCACAATTGACTGTAAAGAAGCGGCGCGCGGAACATGTCGAGCAGCGGCACCATGGGGTTCACATAGCTGAGGAAGGCCAGCTCGGGTTTGTCGAGAATGTCACGCTGAAGCATGACCGGCGAGAGGAAAAACAGGGCTTGCACAGCGATCGTCGAAATATGCCGAACGTCCCGGTACTGCGTGCCAATGATCGACATCAGTACTGCAAGTGGAATGCCGAACAGTATGAACACAAAAAAGAAGACGGGAACCAGCAGCAGGTGCGGACCGAGTGTTGGCAATTTCTGCGTTACAGCTTGAAGCATGACCAAGCCGGCGATCGCGAACAGCAGGATCACCAGCGAGGTGAAAGGGATGCGCAGCTGGAAGATGAAAAACGGCACGCGGGTCTGTTTGAGATATCCCTCGGCGCCCTTCAAAGCATCCTGAGATCCGACAACGACGTTCGAGAAAAACTCCCACAGGATCGTCCCCGAGAACACGTAGATCGCAAAACCCCAGTAGTCCGTTACATTGAACATTCCGCCCCAAACAGCGGCGATCATCAGCGCGAACGCCAGCGGCTGGATGACCGCCCAGAGGATGCCTAAGCGGCTGCGGCGGAAGCGCGCCCGCAGATCCGCTCCCACAAGATTCCAGCACAGGTGCCGGTAGGTGAACAGGTCAGCGACATAGCGCGTCAAGAACGGGAGCTCGCGGCTGTGGACGTTGACGTAACTCATAACATTCCTCACACGCCGGCCCCCGTCAGCCGTTTCAGTTCGCGTCGATCAGATCGCGGTGTCGCCTGCCATGTAGCGGATATAATCGGGAATGACGCTGCTCGGCGGTCCGTCCCTCACGATGGCGCCGCGATCCAACCAGATCACGCGGCTGCAAACATTCTGGACCATGGCGAGATCGTGCGTTGCGACAACGAAGATGCCGGAATTGTTGACCATCGCCATCATGCGCTCAAGCGCGAGACGCGAGAACGCCGCATCGCCCGCGCCGAACACTTCATCGACCAGAAGGATGTCAGGATGGAACTGCGTCGAGATTGCAAAACCCAGCCGCACGACCATGCCGGCCGAATACGTGCGCATCGGCAGATCGATGAAGTCGCCAAGATCGGCGAACTTGACGATCTCTTCCTCTACTGCACGGAGCTGCTTGCGCGAATAGCCCATCGTCATGCCGCGATAATAGATGTTCTCCCGGCCAGTCGACTCGCCCTCGAAGCCAAGACCGATATCCAGCAGCGTGCCGATCCGTCCGACCACCGTCATGTCGCCGGCCGCCAGCGGATAAATCCCCGCCAGCGCCCGCAGCAGCGTCGACTTGCCCGATCCGTTGTGACCGATCAGGGCGACTCGCTCGCCGAACGAGACGCGCAGGTTGATGGTGCGCAGCGCAGGCACGAAAGTCGGTTTCGGGCTTTTGTCGCGATGCCCGAAAATCGACAGTATGACTGACTTCAAACTTCCGCGAGCGTAAGCACCGAGCGGATAGTGAAGTGTCGCATCGCGGACGTCGATGGCGAGATTGGTGTTTTTCGGAACCGCGACGACAGTTGATTCACTCGCCTCATCGCCGACCACCCGAAGGCTGTCTTGGCGCGGTTTTCCAAGCGGTTTTGTCAACAACTCAACTCCAACCTGTCTGCAGCCAGACCCTCGTCGCGCGCATCGCTAAGGCTACGATTGCAAAGCTTTTTTTGGCAATCCTGGTGCGGTCTGCCCCCACTGACCCGTGCGTATACTCTGGGCTGGATTCGCAATCCAACTCTTTTTCAGAGGCTTACTTTGGCCAGAGACGGGCCGCCGGCAACCGTCTTTGGCGCCCTGGGGCGGTCTGGAGCTGCTTTTTGCTCGATGTGCGCGCACAAGCAGGTTGCGGACGAGAAAGTGATCCAATGCCGATCAGTTTTTGCGCGATTGTTGCCGTGCCACGTAAGATTCGACTTGTTTACATCTTCACGATGTGAGTTTCGCCTACAGGCTTGCGCAGCGACGACCAACACAAGGCAGGCGCGCCTTCTGCCGCCAGCCTCATCTTCGGACGCCTGGATCTCCGTCAGCGCGCTTCGATAGGCCGCCTCGGCCTCAGCTGTCCGACCCCTTCTGCGAAGGGCAACACCGAAATTGAGGAGCGCCCCTTATCGGGAGAAGTCGGGCGGTTCGACGCGTTCAGCCAATGCTATAAACGCGTCTCCTCATTATCGAGTTGAACCGCCACAGCTTCCGCCGCAAGCACTCCGAGGCGCCGCCACAATTGGCTCTACTGCTTCGGGAACAGTATATGCCCGGGGCCGCAAGCCGGAACGTCCATGCTCTTTTCTACGTTCGCCAGCACGAAGCTCAGCGTGTTGATGTCGAGCGTGCTGTTCATCACGACGCCCGGCCCAATATTGCAGCCCTTTCCCGCCTTGGCGCTAGCCTTCTCGCCGCGTTTGTAAATGATGATAGGGGGAACGTAGAGTGGTCGGTCGAGTCGATTATCGATCGTCAGTAACGGCTTGCCCGCAGCCTCATCGGCCGCAACAGTTACGACAACTACGCCTCCGACCTGTACTGCACCTGAGTCTTCGTCGTACGGGCCGGCGGCAATCAGCGTCCATTCACCGCCCTCCAACGGGCCAGCGACAGCGCGCTCTCCGACTGCGACATCCAGCGCCCGATTTTCGGAAATCAGCTCAGAGCGTGGCCCGGTGCGCTGGAAATGTGTCGACCCAACTGCGTGGCGCTTGAGCCCCAGCGCACTTCCCTTCGGCGGGGCTTCGGGCGCTGCGGCCGGCAAAGTGGTTATCCCACCGGCCGCAGGCGGCGCGTCAGATTACTGCGCAGAGGCGCTGGCAGAAACGCCAAGAATTGCGAAGACTGCAACCAGCAGCACACGGGTGGAGAGGGAAGCCCCGGTCACGTTGAACTCCATACCGAACATTAAAGCACAATACGCCTGCACTGCAGGTCGTCAAACACTGCGGGCGGCGGCCGACGGTCATAGACGGTGATAAGCAATCATCTGCTGGCCGCGCGGATGCGACCACTCTCCGATGTGTTCCGTTTGCCAGGCACGTCCTGCCGCCCATGCCATGTCGGCGATGCGATAGTGGTAGGGATCACTCACACCCGTCGTCATGACGCCGCCTGGCTGGTGTGTGACGGCATCCGACCATCGGGCATCGTCCGGCGCGAGAAAGAAGGTCGCATAGAAAACACCACCCGGCTTCATGACCCTCGCCGTCTGCTCGAGGCAGGCTGCGATCGAGTTCAGCGCCAGGTGAGTGAACACCGACTGCGCGATCGCCATGTCAAACGTCACGCCGAAAGGTGTCGCGTCAAAATCGCTGGTCGTCCTCAGGTTCTCGCGCGGCAGTTTCGCCTGCAGCCCCAGAGGGCCCAGTTCGCGGTCATACCCCGCCTGCAGCAGAGCCTCGCTGATGTCGATCCCGAAATAATTCCCCGGCTCAAGCCAGTCGACAAAGTGCAATCCGCCGCGCAGCGACCCGCAGCCCACATCCAGCAGACGATGCTGCGGCGCCAGCCCCTGTCCCTTCATGAAATCCAGCTGCAGGGCGCCAACTGCATCCCACATCCCGCCGATGACCTCGCGGTGGCGTCCCTGCGCCACATCCGTCGCAAGACGCTGGAGGTCGTCGTACATGCCGAGGTTGTTCATGCGCCCTCGCTCAATTGACCGGCGGCACATAGGCCACACTGGGATCAGGATCGCTCTCGCGGGCGCCGAAGTCGCGGTCTGTCGCCACGCCCTCAGCCCGCAACCAGCCCACGCGCTCAGTTGAGAAACGCAGGCGCACGCCGCGGCCCGGCCCAATGACTTGTGCATCCACATCAAAGAGAGCGATGTCGAAGGCGCTGTCGCCAACGGGATGGTCCGAGCCCCGCGATACGTCTGTCAACGGGCGGCTAGTCCAAACGAGCATGTTCTCGTCATCAAGTGCGATCTCGCCGCTCGGTGTCTGCATCGGATTCATGTCCTGCAGCATTGCGAGCGCATTGCGCTGGAGCGCCGTGCGCGCATAGGACTCTTCGTAACGCTGATGCGTGCGCGCAATCTGCCCCTGCACGACAACCAGCGGCGCCAGCGCCATGCCCAGGACAGCCACAGCTACGAGCACCTCGATCATGCTGAGGCCCGCTTCGGGCGAGTCGGGACGCGCGGTCATGACACTGTCTCGTAAACACTGGTCATTGCCGTTACGAGACCTATCGCAACTGCACCGACGGCGATCGCCACGAAGGCGATGGCCAAAGGCTCAATCAGCGTCGTCAGCCGCTTTAGCGTCTGTTTCAACTGTTCTTCGTAACGGTCGCCGATGTATGCGAACATGTCGGGTAGCGCGCCCGATCGCTGCCCCGCGCGTAGCAGGCTCAAGTCCAGCGTCGCCAGCACGCCGCGTTCGCCAAACGCCTCGTCTACGCGCTTGCCCTTGCGCAAGGCGCGGTTGGCCAGCGACAGGCCGCGCCGGAAGCGCCCCTCGGGCGCAGAAGCGAGCGCAAGGTCCGTCGCTTCCAGCAAGCCAAGGCCGCTGGCCAGCGCAAACGACATGATCCGCGCCCATGTGGCGCGCTGGCGCGACAGCATAAGCGTTCCCACCACTGGCGTACCATTGGCCACGTTCGAAAAGAATGCCCGGCCATTGGGGCTTGCGGCAAACGCTCCGATCACGGCGGCAACGCCTGTCACCACGATTAGCACCAGCGGACCATTGGCGCGGAACGCCATGCCGGCGCCGAGCACAAAGGCTGCAAGCCCGTCGAGGTTCTTGGTGTTGGCGCCGATCATCTCCGCAAAGCGCGGCACGACCTCGTAGAAAAGAAACGCCACTGCGCCCATACCGGCCACAACCAGAAACATCGGATAGGTAAGCGCCGTCACTACGTCGCGCTGCACCCTATCCTCGAACTCCATCTGCTTGACGGCGTTCTCGAACACCTGGTCAAGCCGGCCCGTCGACTGGCCCAGATCCACCAGCGCGTAAACATAGTTCGGGAAGACCGGCATGCCCTGGCTCAGCGCATCGCGCAGGCGCTCGCCGCGTCGCAACCGCACCGATACTTCCTTAAGGCCCGCCTGCACGTCGCCGCCCATGCCCACGCCGACCGTCTCCAGGGCTTCCAGCAAGTCCACTCCCGCACGCAGCATCAGCGACATCTGTCGCAGAAGGATCAGCTTCTGCGCCATGGTGACGCCGCGCTTGCGGAATGT
>Ga0138256_10002127_pt1 | contig 21334 bp, 12 predicted proteins | sample KNB2016incub_MG_FD_105486 | JGI IMG/M metagenome (GOLD analysis project Ga0138256, IMG submission 105486) | Active sludge microbial communities from wastewater in Klosterneuburg, Austria - KNB2014incub_MG | ecosystem: Engineered > WWTP > Activated sludge > Unclassified | place: Austria... | reverse complement strand
TCAAAATTCGAAAAGAAAAACGGGAATCGTTACCGCATAAATGCGGAAAATTGATTATGAATTAAATTGAGATTTTTATTCGATCAACTTATTTTTTGTTAAAACTGTCACTGCGGAATTCTATTCTTTAGGGCCACCGATAGGGCGTCCCTAACGGGACTTGTGGGGTACCGGAATGACGTCCCTGGCGGGACTTGGGTGAATGCTAATTGAAGACCTTGAAAAGTGTGGAATGGATTAATGTCAAATTATTTTTTGCCTTCGTAAATTGAAATGAGGTAGTCAATTCCATCGAGTGTCACTTTACGATCAGATTTTTTTAGATCAAATTCATTCTCTAAAATTTTTATAAAAGGAGAGGCGAATTTTCGATTGGGTTCACTCAATAATAAAACGCCATCCGGCTTTAAGATGTGTTTGAGAGCTGCCAATAATGGCTCAAACGAACGGCTTTCATAGGCAACATCAGAGGCGAGAATGACATCTGCCTTTTCAATCTTGCTTACATCTCGCCAATCAAGTAGCTGCCCGTTAAATTCAACTGAAAGATTTTTATTCCAATTGTTCTGTGAGAAATCAAGTGCCTCTTGCAAATAATCGGTCATCGTAACCTCTGCCCCATTAAGAGCAGCAACAATTCCCGGCAATCCTAAACCACAGCCGATTTCAATTACAATCTTTCCATGAACCAATGATGGATTCTCATCAATATACTTTGAAAGTCCAATGGCAGATGGCCAAAGGTCAGCCCAATAGGGCATTCGCTCATCCAACACATTAACATCAGCTGCAGGTTTCGAAAGAAGTCTATCAAACAATTTATCTATGTCTTTGATTCGAGAAACCTTTACCAAATGATTGGCAAGTTGCAAACTAAAGCTTTCTGCAAACTCATCGTAATTGATCTGCGGCATTAAAATTTATTTCGAATGAGTGACGATGATCTTTTTCACTTCATCCATTTCAATAGAGCGGATATGGAGATAGTAAATTCCGGAAGGTAATTTCGACGTATTAAAAACCGAATATCCATCGATCAGCAATTGCTCAGAAATCAATCTAGATTGCGAATCATAAATAGCACATTTCACATTCTTTGATCCTGTTTTCATTCTAACCACAAACTGATCATTAGCAGGATTTGGAAAAACTCTAATATCAGATTCCTGATCAATTGTATTCGTAGAATTCACTATGTCCTGATAAAATACTTGCACTCCGCCACCGTAGAGCCCCAAAACGAAATCATCCTTTGAATCTCCATTTAAATCTCCACCTGCAATTGATGTAAGTGGACCATAGCGATTACCCAAATATTTAGATGCAACAGTATCCAGCAATGTAAACACACCTGCTAGATTTCCATCGATATTTCCATACAAGTAAATATCACCATTCATAGCTGTGACCAATAGTTTTGTATCATTACTTTGACGGAAAATATGTGTCGTAGAATAGGAATCCGTTGTCGGTGGAACATTCAATGAAAATCCACCGAACTGACTTACTGTAGGCGTTGTCGCAAAGAAAGGAACAGTCGTTGATCCTAAATTCTGGAAGTAATTCAGAGTACCATTTTTCTCTCCCAATAACAGATCCAATTTCCCATCCTTATTAATATCGAAGATCTGTACCGAAGAACTGTTGCCGACATCAATTGACATATAAAATGCACTTACAAAAACAAAGGTACCGGCATCATTACGGTAATAGATTATTTGCCCCGTTTCATAACCAATAAGCAAGTCAGAGTCTCCATCGTTATCCATATCTGCAAAGTCAGGCGACAATTTCCCCTGATAATTTTGTGCGATCAGATTAGCAAAATCATCGGTAACAAATTCAAAAGACGGAGTAGTCGATGTGCCTGTATTTCGATATAGTTCCAATCCACAGGTAAATATTGAAGGGGTAATGGTTTTCTTTTTATTTGCAATCACCAGATCAAGCAAGCCGTCGTTATCATAATCATATAATGTTGGTGAGGCAGCCTCTCCGACATCAATCATCTGATCTGATAAAAAATCTTTTCTGATAAACGAAAAGACCGGTATACTGTCCGTACCGTTATTCTTATAGTAATAAGTGCCCTGATTGTTTTCATATTCGTAATTAGATACGATCAGATCACGAATTTGATCGTTATCAACATCAACATAGGAGTGCATTGCAAACGATTGAATATCAACCGGCACATTATACGACGGAAAAGCAGTATCCTGAGATGTCATTATATCAACGCCTGATGAAGGTGTATTTATTGCCAACAAACTATTGTGCGTCTGTGAATCGCCTATGAGTGCATCCTTATCGCCATCACCATCAATATCGATCGTGTAAATATTTGCATAGGTGTCATCCATAGGTGCAGCCGTTGACATATCAAACTGATCAAATGGGTTTGCAAAACAATTGATGTTAAAAAAACCAATAACTACATTACTATAAGCACCGGATCGTAAAGCAAATTTCCCCCATGAATATGTTTCCAGCACATAATCATTTAGTGAGTCGCAAACGCCATAGTGCTCCATGGTCATATTCTTGTAATATGCAAATGCACCAACACACTGAAATTGCTGACCGATGATATCCATGTCGCCATCGTTATCGATGTCATTGAAATTCGGCATCAACAATGCGCTTGCAAAAATATTCGCAGGTCCGCCGGCACCACCATTTACCAGCATTGTTGAATCAACCAATGTAAAATGCAACCCTCCCGGTGGCGAGTCATTGATGTATTGTGAAATGCTGTTGTTTCTAAAACCAACTGTCATCAGATCCGGCTTCTCATCGCAATTGTAATCATATAAAAACGCCCACCCGGTCATTGCAGGAAAAATGTTTTCATATTCAGGAGCATACTCCCAGCAATCAGGTCCGGCATTTCCATTATTCAAATATGTTGTAACACGATTATCACTCCTGTCAAAACAAAATAGATCCTGACGACCATCATCATTCAAATCAATATTTGAAAATATCGGATAGTTCAGTCCTCCTGCCCAAGGAACCGTTAATGTTGTTCCATTCTCTACCGGAATATTGGTAGTGCGATTAAAATACATCTGAGCATTTACAATACCGACAAATGACATCAATACCAATAAAGAAAATAGTCTTTTTTTCATATAACAAAAGTACTCGTTTTTGATGCTCGGAAAGTCACAATAGTGGAAAATAGTGAATAACGAATAGTGAATAACGAATATACATTATTAAGAATGACCCGATAGCTATCGGGATGAAAATTGGGGCTTATACACTAGAATACAGCAAAAAACGCAAATCAATAGAATCACCCCTGAAGTACGTACCCCACGAGTCCCATAGGGACGGCCTATCGGTGGCACAAAGGATTAATTCTTGTGCTGCGAAATAAACATCGCATAGTCAAGTTTGCTTAAAAGTGTCGGTATATGAGTTGAGTGCTCTGACAGTGAGTCTATGTTAAAATCAAGAGCATCTCTGAAATTCACAAGCAGATCTGCATGGAGATGAAATAATGAATCCGGCTTATGATTGATGTCCATGTACTGTCGGACTACCTGAGTGATCATTTCCTTTAATTCCGGTTCTGACACTCTATGTTCTTTCAACTTATCATTAATATCAAATTCTCCCTGACCGCTTAATATTCTTTCAAATGAATCCAGTTGCAATTCGCAAACTCTTTTCATAAGCAGTTCTTCCTGTTGAGTAAGATTTAGTTTTACCATGTATATCTTTTCGACTTGACGCAAAGATATAAGCACATTTCTATTCTACAAGTATTTTTTTTCTCTTAACAAATTGAATTATTAACGGAAAGCGGGAAAAACTTTTTGAAAAAAGTTTGCATTTTATTCTTTCACCACTATCGACGAACCTTCTCCTTGTGCAGTTTTCACTCTCAAAAGATAGGTTCCCGCACTCAAATCATCACCAAATTGCGCTTCAGAAAAATGATCTTTTTCATGAATAATCAGTCGACCTGAAATATCATAAACATAAATTTCAAATCCGGAATTCATTTTCACGACAATATTGGAACTAAAAGGATTTGGGAATGCGGCAAATGAAATACGATCATTTTCTTTTACACTATTGCATGGATCGATCGTTACAAATATAGTATCTCTGTTTGCACACGTAAACGAATTTGTAGCAATCAATATAAATCGGAATACTCCTAATCCTCTTCCTGTACTGTCAATTGTTATAGATGGAGTATTCGCCCCATTAGACCATGCGTAAGTTGTAAAGCTTCCTCCGTTTAAAACAACAGATGCATCGGAACAAATTGTTACATCAGCACCAAGGGAAACAACAGGAATTGGGTTAACAATAATATCCTGTGTTGCAGTGTTCGAACAATTATTGGCATCGTGATAAGTGTAAACCAGACTATGAGTTCCGGCACCTGCTATTCCTGTATAAAAAGTTGTACCCCCAACTCCCGGTCCGGAATAGGTTCCTCCTGCAGGACTTCCCTGACTTAATGCAACAGGACCTGTATTTTGACAGACCGTGGGCAAAGTTGAAAAAGATACAGTTGGCAATCCATTTACATGAACCATAGAAGTATCTGATGCACTGCAGCCATTTGAATTTGTGTAACCATACGTGAGAATGAAATTGCCTACACCTGCAGTTGAAGGTGTAAATTCATTTCCACTCACTGCTGTTCCTGTATAGGTTCCACCTGATGGACTTCCTCCGCTAAGTAAATATGCAGGAGTATTCAAACAAGTTGCGGGAAGAGTTGAAAAAGAAACTACAGGCAAAGCATGTACCGTTAAGGTACCGGTTGCTGTATCTGAACAACCAAGTGAAGAATAAATATATGTAATCGTATGACTTCCTACTCCCGCATTTGCCGGATTAAAAATGTCATTTGCATTCACACCTGTTCCGGTATAATCTCCGCCGCTAGGAGATCCCTCTGTAAGTCCATACGCCGGTTCATCAATACAAACACCCGCAAAAGCGCTCAGTGTTACATTCGGTGAATTTTTTATCTGAATGGTTCTTGTAGCAGTATCAATACATCCATGAATATCTGTATATGTGTAAAAGATATCGTTTCCTCCCGGGCCCGGAATTGTTGGGTCAAGAATGCCTGATGAAACACCGGTGCCAAAATAAGTTCCTCCAACCGGATTACCACCGGACAAAACAAATACACCTTCGTTTATACAAATCGATTGAAACGAACCCAGAGTTACAAGTGGCAGTTGATTTACGATCACTGTAAGTGTCTTCGAATCCTGACATCCACCTGCATCTGTACCTGTTACTGTATATGTTGTTGTCGATGCAGGAATTGCCGAAACAATTGGATCGGTTGCACTTGACAAACCGGAGGATGGCGACCATAGATAAGTCAAGGCACCACTTGCCTGAAGTTGTACGCTATCTCCAACACAGATATCACCGGAAGAAGAAAGCACTGTCATTGAAATACCGGGAGCAATATCATTATCTTCAGGATAACCGGTGATCAGATAATTTGAATTGTTTCCGACACCATTAAATTCAAAACTCGCAAAGTAATATTCTGTTCCTCCATCAAGTCCGCTGATCGTTGTATTATTTCCGCTTCCGCTATAGACCACATAATTGCCGTTTCCTAAATTCGTTCCGGTTCCAAAAATTGAGCCTCCAGTATAGTTTGTTCCGTCTACAGGGAATTCTGAAATTGGTGAGCCTGCACATGCGATAATTAATCTGCGACTTCCATCACCCGGGAAAAAACTCAACTCTATTTCATTACACGCACCGGCAGTTGCAGAAATAGAGAATGTAGGAAAGTTCGGCTCTTGCGCAGCGGAAGACGCCAAAAAGGGAAGAAAAAAAACTGCCGTAAAGAATAGATTCCGGATGGCTGAGAAGAAATTAGTTTTCATTTGCGTACTCTTTAACTTTTAGGTCACCGACTTACTTCGGCATAATTTGTTATTTAACAGTAATTTCAAAACCAATGTTACCAATCATCGAATATTAGTTTTGAACTGCGAATTTATTTGTTCTAAGTGTTCAAGTTAAAAAAAAGTGAGCGGATGGCAAAAAAATACTAGAATTATGTAACATCCTCTTTTATCTGAAAATCAAAATGGGTCTATTTTTAATCAATAAAAGCAGTTTTTCGAATAAACTGTCATTCTAGTCTCTTTTAATAACCAGCATTTTATTATAAACTATTCTGTTTATGACAATGCTGATGGTATAAATTCCCGGTGACAGTTCAGGCGATAAACGCAATTGTTCCTCACTCCTTCCTTCCAAGGAAAATACAATTTGACCAATAGAATTTGTTATTCTGATGTCATATCCTTCTGTACTGAAATCCTTCACTGAAACAACAAAACTTCCGGAACCGGGATTTGGATAGACCAGAAACAATTCATCTTTTTTCAGTGAACGTAATGCAATACTATTCGAATAAGAAAATTTACCGTCAAAATCGGTCTGCTTCAAACGATAATAATTAATTCCTTCAGGAGCCCAAATGTCGAGAAATCCGTAGTTCAACTCTTGAGAACTGTTACCTGAACCTTTTATGATCACTATTGACTCGAAATTTTTTCCATCACTGCTTCTCTCCAGATTGAAAAAATCGTTGTTTATTTCAGATGCAGTTATCCATTTAAGCTGATTTCCTTTTGATGTATACTCCCCGGTAAAAGAAAGTAACTCAATTGGTAATGGCGTTACAATCTTTGTATACCAAATCGGTGAAGTCCATGCTTTTTGTCCATCCGCCTGAGTGATCTCAGCATAATAGTAATATGTTCCTGATGCAAAAACATGTGTATAGATCAGTGATGAAGCGGCAACTGTTGTTAAAACCGTGGGGGCAGTATTACTTCCGGGAACTCCATAAAAAATTCTGATCTGCGTTATGGTCTCACCATTTCCATCTGCTGTAGTTACATTCAACGTAGGATTTACTGTTTGGGTAACGATGCTCCCTAATGGAAATATTCCATTGATGTTATAGTTAAGCCCAAGGTTGTAATCTTCTGTAGCATAAAAACGCATGTTCAACATTGCTTCCATTACATTTGCAACACTCATCGATGGCGCAAGTATAGCCGTTCTTGCCTGACTCGACTTACCCATTGTAATTGAATTATGGTTATCAAGATCCATTGTTGGTCCAAGGTGATAACCTTTTCCAAGGAGTGAATTCCAATACGTAATATTTGTGGTGTTTGCAGGGTCGGAATATGTAGTGTTTGAAGAACTATATGGACCATTCTTAATAGCAACGCCAACAATTGCATTGTCATATGCTACATTATACGCTGCTCCAAGTAAGTTGCCATAATCTGTATTGTTCGGATGACATAACGTTGCAAATGCACCGGAAGTACTATTGATGATATTGAAAACTCCATTATAATCTCCCTTTGCTACAAAGACGTTATAGTTTCCGGAATTCCAACCTAACAATTGATTCACTCCGTAAATTGCAACGTGTCCTCCTGTAGAAATGGTTCCCCATTCCATACCATACAAGGCAGCGAATCCCGGATTGGCTCCTGAATAAGTTGACGCTTCAGAAATTCCACTTGCATAAAGTGCAGGTGTCATGATCGGACCTTCATTATGATTATGGTCGCTGATTCCCATGAAATCAAAATAGCTTGCAGTATTTCCAATGGTATAGCAGCAATCGGGACTACCTGCTCCATTACAAACATTATCCATATCGCCATCGGAATAATCAGAATGCGAATGTAAATTTCCGAAATACGTTGTGTATGCAACTACAGGATTTGTTGCTGCTGTTGCATTGGTTGTTGCGATGAGATAATTTGTGTTACACCCTGTCCCATTCATTTCATAGACTGAAAAGTAATAGGAAGTTCCCGGCATCAGACCAAGAACATTGACCGTATTTCCGGTTCCTGAATATACGATGTAATCTCCAGGTGCTGTTGTACTTCCTAGACCATAAGTTGCATTGGCAGTATATGCTATTCCGTCGACCGGAGCAGAAGTAACTGCACTTGCACCCCAACAAATGACAATGCAAAAAGCACCATTACCACGTGTCCATGACAAACTCATACTATTTGACATCGCTGAAGAAACAGAAAAAGCACTGGATGCAATAGTTGGTTGTGCAGCTAAGACGCAACCAATTGTTGTTGTATTTCCTGCTGCAGGGCCGGAAAGAAAATTGGCCGTACACCCATTACCATTGAATTCATAAATAGCAAAGTAATAAGTTGTCGTTGCATTCAATCCTGTTATCGAAATTGTATTTGCACTGCCACTATATACAACATACTCGCCGGGAGAGATCTGCGTACCGCTTCCGAAAGTTGTATTTGCACTATAAACAGAACCATCGACAGGAACTGCACTTACTGCACTGCCACTTCGTGCAACGATGATGCACTCTGTCCCATTTCCTCTAGTCCAATTCAAAGTAACTGAACTCGCACCTATCGACGAGAAACTTAATGCTGATGATTGTATGGTTGGCTCAACATCAATTATACAAGCTGTGGGTATTCTGATGTTATCGAAATAACCATTATCTGATCCACCGGTTGCATGATTCCACAGACAACCAAGAAATAGTAGATCTTGCGAGGTATACAATGAATTACTTGCTGAACCGATTGTGTTATATGTCGCTAAAGCAGGGTCAACAAAATTTGCGGTTACAGTTCCAAGATCTAATGTCCAGACATCACCAACAGGATTATAAGTAACCCGAATTGTCAGATATTCTGAACCAAAATCGTTTCCAGGATTGATAACGGCAGAAAGCCCAAGACTGGTTGCCATTCCACTTGCAAAACTTACAAGTCTGACATTGTCTCCCGAACCTGAATTTCCCAATACAACAGCATATCCACTTGCAGTCATAAAATTATTTGATGTTGCGCCAAGCACAAATCCGATCCCATAATTATTTGCATCAAAACCTGATGGATCCGCTCTTGTTTGGCGCATGTTAAATGCCCATGTCAACAAACCTGTATTTGTAGAGAACACGGTATTGTACATTGCCGATACATCGTATGAAATAAAATCTCTTCCCGCCGTTGTACTTCCCATCCGTAACATGTTCGTATTGACGGTTGCAGAGGTCGGCGAAACCGTTTCTGTTTCACCCCAACTTAATCCAACAACATTATTATTTGCACGATTGAAATCATCCAATAAAACAGACTGCGCTGAGCCATTTGCTGTAATAAGTAGCAATAAAAAATAAATAGCGCTGAAAAAATAATTACCGCATTTGTGACCCGATGAAAACCGCATTAATTTGATTAAGTGATAGATAACTAACAAATATACGTTGATGCGGTTTAAAAGATGCTGTTTAAAAGATGAAAATTATTCAAAATGTTGCAAAAAGCATGTTTTGTGGGGTAGAAATGAATTAAAATAGGCCAACACGGCATTTTTCGCATTTTGTTAAACATCTCTGCACTTTAATGGATCATTCAATCCTCGTTTTTTTGCATCTTGTGACAATCAACTTACCTATTCGGTCCACCTATGATTGATACAACTTCCAGTGCTATTCAAAAGTCCTTTTCCTTACTGGAAGTGATGAATAGTGTCCAGTCTGTTGTGAAAAAGAATTACGATTCTAAAAAGTTTTGGGTGAAATGCGAATTAGTAAAACTGAATTTGCACCAATCGAGTGGACACTGTTACCTTGAACTTGCCGATCGCAATGAATCAACGATGGTTGCCCAATGTAAAGGAATCATTTGGGCTGATTCCTACCAGGTAATTCAGCAAAAATTTCGTTCTACGATCAATTCGGAATTGGCTTCCGGAATGAAGGTTCTTTTTCAATGCAATGTAACTTTTCATCCTATTCACGGATTTTCACTCTATGTAACAGACGTAGAGCCTGCCTTTACTCTTGGCGAAATGGCGAAAATGAAAAACGATTCAATCCTGAAATTGAAAAGTGAAAAAGTTTTCGACCTGAATAAGCAGAAAAAATTACCACTACTTCCAAAAAGAATCGCTGTCATTTCAGTCGAGACCAGCAGGGGCTATCAGGATTTTATTATCACAATAAATAATTACCATAAGAAATTCGCTCTTGAATTATCATTGTTCGAAGCGACGTTACAAGGCGACAATGCCATTACAACCATTGTAAGAGCCTTGCAAAAAATTGCTTCGCGAATTGACGATTTCGATGTCGTCACTATCATCAGAGGAGGTGCTGGCGATACAGGACTTGCCTGCTATGATGAATACGCTCTTGCCAAGGAGGTCGCTTGCTTTCCTATTCCAATTGTGACGGGAATCGGACATGCTACGAATGAAACTGTGACAGAAATGGTGGCATTCAAAAACTGTATTACTCCGACAGCAGCAGCTGATTTCTTTCTTGAAAAATTCTATGCTCAGGACATTCTGATCAACCAACTTTCAGAGAAGCTAATTAACTCCGTTTCGCAGTCATTGAATGATACTAAAGAATATTTTTTTGATACGGTAAATGAATTTCAAGCTCTTTGCATTTCTGTAATGGAAAAAAGTCATGCACTAGTAAATAATACCACTGAACTTCTCGTTAAATTCAGTCGAAGGGCATTAGTGGATGAAAAATTATATTTGCAGAATAACATCAATGTAATAAAAAATATTCCCGGACGTCAGCTGATCTCTCAACAAAGAAACCTTGTTGAAATTTCCGTAAAACAATTACACAGGAATGTTACCAGTCTGATTCAACTGGAAAAAGGCATGTTAGTAGAAAAAGGAAGATCCATGAGAACAGTCGGCCATCAATTCAAAAATCAAAATCAGACCTTATCGCTTTTAGAATCCAAGATCAACTTGCTTGACCCAATTAATACTCTTGCACGTGGATATTCCATTACACGAAAAAACGGAAAAGCTATCACCTCTGTCACTGAAATTAATATTGGTGATTCTGTTGAGACGACAGTGGCGGAAGGTAAATTTACAGGAACTATTAATGAAATATTAAAATAGTAATAAATGAAATACGAAGAAGCATTTAATGAACTACAAGACATTGTCAGCGAAATCGAAAATGGCAGTATAAGTGTCGACGAGCTAAGCGAAAAAGTAAAGCGGGCATCTGTCCTGATTCAACTTTGCAGAAAAAAACTAGAAGGAACGGAGAAAGAAGTGAATGAATTATTAAAGGGCATTGAAAAATCATCGAATTGAAAAAAGTTGCATTCCTCTTCTTTACCTTTCTACTGCTTCTTCTTTCAAAGCAGTCGTATTCTCAATGGACTTACATTAATTCCATTGAGACTGGACTGGACCAAAACTTCAGTAATTACGAAGCTTGGCTGAAAAACAATGGCTATCAGCCTACATCAAAATATGATAACATAGCAGAACGTAAGGCTGCAACGATGGGTTCAGTTTATCAGGTCAACTTATCAGCGAAAGTTTATGATTCCAAAGCACAGCCAACCAAGATCCATTGCTACATTGATACCAAGAAGAATCTAAAAAGCATCGATGTCTTTATGATCAATCCCAAACCCGGTGAATTTGAGAATATTCAACTGGTACTTTTAAAGTCAGGATTCTTACTTATCAGTGAAAGTAAGAACGACGCCGATAAAACTACACGAACCTACTTTCAAAAGAAGAAGATTCGATTAAATTTGTCGGTGCCTGATGACAGGAGTTATCTCACTATTTCTGCCGGTACTTTAAACAATTATGAATAAGAAAACCTCTTTTAAAATATCATTCTTGTTGTTATTTGTTCTATTTGCGACAAATAACAATCATTTAATTGCCCAATCGGCCCCTGGCATTCTTGTAACGCCGGAGAATTTCAAAAAAGAAATTGACCTTGACACACTTTATAAATACAAGATCGGTGACGACCCCAAATGGGCTTCTGTAGATTTTGACGACAGCTCCTGGCGACCTACTGAAGCAGACTCTACAGACAATGACACCTTGCTACAAAAGCATGAAGGCATTGTGTGGTTCAGAGGTAAATTCAAAGTTGACTCTTCTCTTGCAAAAAATCCATTTACGATTGAGATTCTGGCATATGGTGCAGTAGATGTCTATTTTGACGGGAAACTGGTGAAGAAGATCGGAAAAGTTGCAGCGAAAAAAGAAGATTACAAATCCGGATTTTCATTCAATACAACAATGATCCCGGTCGCACTCAATGGCCAAACTGAACATCTGATCGCTATTCGACTTGCGAAATTCAAGGAGGAGGAGAAAGGGACAATAGTATTTAACGGAACCAATCATGAAAAGTCATTTGGGTCCAGTCTGTATGATTCCGAACTGGCTTTAGAGGAAGAGTCAGATTTTCATCAGAAATCAATCATGCTTGTTTTCTCGACAATCTTTGGAGTACTTGGTTTTTTTCACATGGTACTTTTCATATACTATTATAAAAACCGCGCTAATTTATATTACAGTTTATTTTCGTTCATGTTGTTTAGTGTCTTTTTTGGAATGTATTTACTTTTTTCCGGAAAAGATCATGATGAGACATCGAAAATCCTATTTCTGGAAACGATTGCTGTTTATACTGTACCTCTGTTTTTTCTAAGTATCCTTTATGAGATTTTCTACAAGCGGCTGTTGAAATTGTTCTGGATTCTGGCAGCATTGATTTTCACTGCATTGATCTGCTTCTATAGTCTTGATCAGAAAGCTATAGGAATAATCATCATTGTGATATTTTTTATTATAGCTATTGTTGAAACAATCAGAGTGTTTATCAAAGCGATCGTAAATAAAAAAGACGGCGCACGAATTTTTCTTTTCGGACTTTTCTTTCCAATTATTGGCATCATTGTACTTTCACTTCTTTCCTCTTTTTTAGAAAGCATTGGATTTGCTAAATCCAGTGATCTTATCGACAAAAATATTGGCCCGTTTTTCGGCTATTCGTTTTTACTGAGTGTTTCGCTATCCATGACTTTTTATCTGGCCCGTGACTTTGCCAGAATGAATAAAAAACTTCTTACGCAGATCAATGAGATCCGGCAACTCTTCAACAAAACGGTTGAACAAGACAATGAACGTAAAAAAATCCTTGAGAATCAAAATGAGAAACTGGAACAGATGGTCGTTATCAGGACTGACGAAGTCCTCCGCCAAAAATCTGAAATTGAACTCAAGAATCGTGACATTCTCGACAATCTACAGTATGCTAAGAGAATCCAGGAAGCAATCCTTCCTGAAATCAAACTTATCTACCGGACTCTGCAGGATTCATTTATCATCTACATCCCAAAAGATATTGTCAGCGGAGACTTTTATTCCTTTGCGCAGAAAAACGACAGAGTAATTATCGCAGCCTCGGATTGCACAGGTCACGGAGTAACGGGAGCATTCATGAGTATGATAGGAACTTCTTTGCTGAATCAGATCATCAACGAAAATGGCGTAACACAACCTGCTGAGATCCTGACAGACCTGAATACAGGAATTGTCGAAGCACTCAAACAAAGCGAAGGTGAAAATGAAGTCCACGACGGAATGGATATCGCACTTTGTTCAATTGATCTTGCGAATACCAAACTAGTTTATGCAGGAGCTAATCGCCCATTGTGGTTCTTCAAAAATGGCGAAATGTCATTGGTAAAACCTACCAAATCTGCTATTGGAGGTTATCAATCGTCCAGAACAGAAGAGTTCACTCAACATGAAATTCAATTATCAAAAGGCGATACAATTTATCTTTTTACCGATGGCTATGCCGATCAATTCGGTGGCCCGGAAGGAAAGAAAATGCTGAGTAAACGTTTTCGGGAAATGTTGAGAGAGATCCAGAATTTACCGATGAATGAACAGGAGAAATATTTACTGAAAGCTTTCAATGATTGGAAAGGGAATTTGGGGCAGGTGGATGATGTGTTGGTGATTGGGGTTCGGTTGTAAATAGCCGGATGGCTTTTTCCACTTAAGACTTAAACCTAAACTTACACTTAAACCAAAACTCTCGCGGGTTCATTTTCAGTTGAAGTGTAAGTTTAAGTTGAAGTCTGAAGTTAAAATACTACTGGCCATCAGCGGCCTTATCACCCATCATCTTATTCATCCCCATCATCTGCTTCATGGTCTTTTGCATACCATCCACAGAGCCATCGAGGAAGATCATATTTCCTTTGCCGTTTTCGGCGAAATTTTTCACTGACTCCATCCACATACTGAAAAGAATTACGGAGGTATCCAGATTTGCCTGTTGCATTTCACGGGCAGCTTCTGTCATACCTTTTGCAACTTCCTGACGGAATAATGCGACTCCTTGTCCACGAAGTTGTGCAGCTTCTCTTTCTGCGCCGGCAGAGATCTTGATCGCATTTCCTTCTGCTTCCGCAGCTTTTGTTTTCGTGATCAACAATGCTTGTCCTTCATTCTCAGCAGCAGCTTTCAGGTTATTAGATGCTACGACCTGACTCATTGATTTCATGATGACATCGTCGAATGTAATATCGTTCAATTGGAGATCTTGTAAATGATATCCCCATTCTTCCAAACCGATATCGATCTGCTCTTTAACGTGCTCTGTAATGTCCTTTCTTAGACCCAATACATCAGCTTGCTTTTTTGTAGCTACGAATCCACGAATGGAACCTTCAATTGTGCGGATCAATGCTTGCATGAAATTTCTTTCATCAACAAATTTAAAGGCAACACTCATGATGTTCTTTTCATCGGTATTGATAACAGAATAAAGCAACATGGCTTTGAAGTATACATTGGCCTGATCGATTGTAATGGCCTGAAATTCCAATTCAACGGAACGATTTTGGACGGAGATCTTTTTGAATACCGCTTCAATAAGCGGAATTTTAAAATTTAGTCCGGGATGCATCACTCTTCTGTATTTTCCAAAGACTGTAATTACTGCAACTGTTCCCTGTTGAACCGTTACAAAACATAAGAATAAAAATGCAATGGCAATTATTGCGATGATCAATGTAGAACTCATGGCTTGTGTGTTTAATTAATTTGGAGGCAAGTTAAAATATTCTCCCGCAGATTGCGCAGATTTGAGCAGAAAAAATGCAGATTGTTATTTAATGTCGTCCCATTATAAATTTTATTAAATTTTCAACAGCATTCAATTTTTCACAAACCGCTTCCTAAAAGTTCGTTGGTCGCTGATGACGTCGAGGAAATATAATCCTGGAGAGAGGGTTGAGATGTCGAGTTCTTGGCTGGAGGTGTTGCAGGAAAATGTTTGAACTAGTTTTCCAGTGAGGTCATAAACTGTAATTTTTTGAAGAATTCCGGAATTGATTTCAATCAACAGTTTATCAGACGCGGGGTTTGGGAATAGTTTGATGCTTGAAAAACTAAATTCATCAATTCCAACGGTAGATTGACAAGAATCAACATAACTCCCTCCTACCCATTTTGCAATGTGATTAACCGGAACACCATCTATACTTGTAAAGTCTCCCGAAACAATTAATTCATTATTGTACACAGCCATATCGACAATAAGTCCGTTAAAATTTGAGCCTAAGCCGCACCATTTATGTCCGTCCCATTTAGCTATTCCATCAGTAGCAACACCACCAGCTTGATTAAAAAAACCTGCTGCAAATAATTCTCCATTGTAAACTTGTAGACTTGTAATTTCACGATCTACTCCACCATTTACTTCACTCCAATCTGTCCCATCAAATTTCACAATATTTCTTGCATTAGTAACATTATTAAATCTACAATTGCTTGAAACGTATAGTTGATTTTGATAAACTTCCATGTCGGTAATCTTTGGAACTGATGCACCCGAAAAAGATAATCCATTTCCTAATAAAACGTAATTAAAGTTATCCCACCCAATGATGTTTCCTTCATAGCTAGAACCATAGCCCAAATATCCAGCAAATACAAAAATGCTGTTGAATTTTTTCATTTTTAATATTCCTGCTAGATTAAGTAAAGGCATAGTCTGCCAATAAGGGTAGCTATAACAAATAATACCATAGCTCAATAAAGGATAAAACTCTGAAAATTCTCCTCCAAAGTAAAGTGCTCCTATATATTCACCTGAACAATGTACTGCACCGTTTGCTGAGAACTGAAGGGAATCCCAATTACCATTATTATAATTTAGTATATAATCCCCTGGAGCCCCAAAATAAGTTTGAAAAACACCTGTAATGTAAAGACTGTCCTGATATCGAATTATAGATAATATCTGACCTAGAGTATCGAAATCAGTTGTCCCTATAAAATTCCAGTCAAAACCATCCCAAACTATTGGCCCATACAATGTATCATTACTCTGGTCAATAAACCTCCCGACAGCATATAATTTATTTTGAGAACTGTCAAGATAAAATTTATTAGCTCCATATGGCAATCCGGACCCCAATTGTTCCCAATTTTGAGAGAATGAAAAAATTGGGCACAAGGCGAATAATATAATCTTGAGTTTAAGTTTCATCTTTGCAAAACAAATTTTAAATTATTGAAACGCTTATCATTGCTAATTCTTACTGTGTATACAGCATCTGCAAGTTGATTTAAATTCAACTCAAAACGGCTGTCACCAAAAACCACTTTTGAAAATACATTTTTCCCTAACAGATCAAATATTTCAATATTCAATTTATCGTAAACAATTTTTCCAAAGTCCAACCACACTAAACCATTGGAAGGGTTAGGATATAACTTAATTTCTGACAGCACTTCATTAGGAGAATCAACATCAATTGTAAAATTTAATAAGTCAAATCGCCAAATAATTCCATGAAGGTATGCGTTTCCAGGAACTGATTGGACATACGGACTCCCAACTAAATCACTACCAGTAGTCATATGATTAGGGTTTACTATTGGGCTTTGACCAAGGCCTGCAACATATAAATAATCGTTTCCGTCAGCAACGATACACGATCCTATTTCCTTTCCTTCTCCACCAATGTATGTTGTCCATTGAAGAACATTATCCAAATCAAAAGATAGAATTAATGCATCTTCATTTTTGGAGTATATTGTACTTGTGTTAATGTCGTCCATATAAATTCCTGCTGGAGGAGTGACCAAATCGACATCTCCACTTGCGCTTGAAGACGAATTATAGGATGTCCCAAACAAATAAACCCTATCTGAAGCATCAACAGTAATATCAACATTCACATCGGTAATAAAAAAAAGTTGATAATCATTGTAGTCATCATCACTACCTCCATAAAATGTTGACCATGTCATATTTCGCGCATTATCAAAGCGAGAAAGAAAGACCTCCTTCTTTACGTCAATATTCACACCACCACTTTGATCATAATGATCTCTAAAGTACATTGGTGATGTATGACATAAGGGGAAAGCGCAGTTATTTGTAGCTTCACATTGTGGAGTATATAAAATATTATCGGCTGATTCAACATACCCTGTTATATACAAATCTCCTTCGCTATTGAAAGCTAAATGAGTTGGAGTTATTTCATCACATCCTCCAAATAAAGTAGACCAATTCAAATTAAGGTCTCCATCAAATTGCGAAATAAATCCTAATTCATTCGAAGTATTAGGAATTGTGTTTTGATAAAAACCGCCATTGTCACAAAGCGGGAATTCGGAATTTACAGTAGTTGTGCATGTTTGGGAAATATATGTATTTGTTGTTCTTCCCAAAACAACAATTGCTTCGCCTGTCATGTTATCATTTAAAGCGCTTGCAGCATTAACTGTAAAAGATCCAACATCCTGAATCCATGCTTCTCCGGTTCCTCCAAAAAGTGTTGCATGCAGAAGTTCTTTTGTATTTAAATCAAATTTAGCTATTACTCCTTTTTGAACCCAATTATAACTTGTACCAGAGCTACTATTAAAATAACCAGTTCCAGAATTACATAATGGTAGGCCAACATCAAAAATTCCGGGTGCTCCTCCAGAGAACGCATCACACGTTGTTCTATCAATATAATGTTCAGGATTGGGAAAAACAACAAGCGGATCTTCTACATGTTGATCTGTTGTGCCAACAATAATAAAATAATCAGTGCTTTGCGGTTGTATAATCGCATGTAAGTTATCGTTAGTGTTTCCACCATATCTTGTAGCCCATACTCTCGCTCCAACATCATTTAATTCGAGAATAAAACCATCCGCGTCTCCTGCATAATAATTCTCAAAAAATCCAGATGTAGGAAATGGATTAGTAGTTGGTAATGGAAAATCATTGCATGTTGTAGCTCCTACAGTTAAAGTTGTTCCATTTCCCGTTGCTGTAATTCCAAGTGCGTAATCCTCTCCAGTATTCCACCAAGCTGATTGTGTATTTCCACTTCCTCCATAAAATGTACTCCAAATCAAATTTTGAGAGACATCAAACATTGAAACGAATGCATCAGTTTGCCCACCTCCATACGTATTCTGTGCAACATTTATGTTGATTCCAGGAAAACTTAGACTCGAAGTGACTCCGCACACATAATAATTATGATCTTGATCAACAGTATTGTCAATTATTCCCTCACTATTGCTTCCAGCTAAATATGTGCCCCAGTCTGCATTATCTGGCATTGGAGAATATGCTGATCTTGACCTGCTAACCTCGACTATTAAAGGTTGATTAACATCATAACTTCCCCATCCTGAAAATTTCGCTTCATTTCCATTTTGAATTGTCCAATCTAAATTCCAAGAGAGCGATATTTTATTGTTACTCGTATCTAATTGATAAATTCTAGGTTTCTCGAATTCAAAACTACCAAGAGAAGTAGTCAATTTCAATTGCCAATTATTTAAAATCGTTAATCCCGTTTGCCCATCAAATTTCAAACCTATTTCTGATGGATCACTTGAATATGGATTAATAATAAAATAAAATTTTAATCCACTAGTATTACACGTATACATTGCATCAATTCCACTATAAACATCTGCATACAATAGTTTCTCATTTCCATTAACATGCGCAATTCCATTCGAACATTGTGACAGGTAGTAATTTAAAAAAGCAGAAGTATCATTTTCATTCACTGGAAATGCTTCTGTAGGATTTGTGCTATTTAAAAAAGAAACATCAACTCTATGTGTTGTATCAGCCGTAGCTGTATCTAAATCAGTTGTAGAAAAGACCATGTTCATAACTCCATATCCAAAATACAATTGAGGATAGTGGTGAATTGAATAATAATGTGTACTATCTGTTATCGAACTGTCTTGCGAATCCAGTATCTGCCCTTCATTCGGATAAAACAAATACGCCACAGCCGGTGAATCTACAGTTGGTGGTGGATTGAAAAAATCTGTTCTATACTTGATCGTCACCGTCGGAAATTCGCCTGAATATTCAACTTGTCCGGTTACAAAAATATTTCCGGAAGTATCGGCTACTATGTTTCTTGCTTCATCGACGCCATGATCAGGACCATCGAAATAATCGCGCCACATTTCTGTTCCATTCGGCTTAAATGCTACAGTAAGGAAATCGTAATTGTAGGTCTGCGGATTGAAGCCTTTTCCTGTTACAATGATGTTGCTGTCCGAATCAAAACACATTTTGTAAGCAATGTCTTCGTAATTGTCGCCGTCAATTGAAACAGTCCAGAGGGTATTTCTTGCTGAATCATATTTCCGCACAAAAAAATCTTTGTCGTTACCATGGCTTTCGCCGCAGATGTAAACATTTCCTGATTTATCGACTAACAAATCATTTCCGATATCATCTCCGCCGCTGTCATATGTGTCAGCCCATACGAGATTTCCGTTGGGATGCAATTTTACGGTCTTAATATCAAAATCTCCATTTCCGCCTCTGGTTGCTCCTGTAATATAAATGAATCCGTTTTCATCGGTCTTCACAGCAGACGCTCTGTCAAAGCCAGCCGTTGATCCACTGGTCCGTGGCTGACTTACAATTGCTCCTGTGGAATCATAGATCACAGTTTGATAATCCCAATCGGTAACACTACTCTGACTTGCGCCTGTGATTACGATCGTTGAATCCTCTTCACTAATCGAAAGATCAAATGGAATATCCATTAAACTTCCGTAATCAAAATCCTGTTGCCAGATCAGATCACCGGACAAATTATATTTTATCGTATGATAATCTGCCAACGTAGCTTGCTGATAAGAAACGCCCGTAACGTAAAGTGCATTGTTAAAAATACCAATGGAAGTGGCCACATCATAATTCGAAAAACTACTATTGAATGTTTTCTCCCAACCAATACTTCCGTTAGTTTTTGAAATTTGCATGGTCAGAAAATCATAATTATTCGCTGATGAATAAGTAATACCACTAAGGTAAATAAAATCTTCATCCATTACCATATCGCTGGGCTGATCTCGCCCAACTCCGCTTCCTGTCCAGAAGATCTGCCAAACGCTGTGTCCGTCTTTATCGTATTTGGTCAATACGATATCTACGCCATTTGGCAATCCTGCTTTATAAGTAGCAGAATACGTGTAATCGCCGTCACTTAAAACAGGAACCACAAAAGCTGAATCCGTATTTCCTGCAAAGGCTGCCCATTCGCGAAGTACCACAGGCGTTTCCCCTGCTTTGGTTTTAAGCGAGGTCAGACAGATTAACACTACTAATAAACAAGCTGTTAAGCTGGCAAGCTGGTGTTTTTTCATGAAGATATGATTTAAAAAAATTAAACTATTTCGTATCCAATGGCAACAAAAAGAAGTAATCTCTAAATAATTATACTACTAAAAATTGCAATTCTTCCTATGAAAATGATTATTCAACTTTATGCAATTTTATGCTTCAAAAACACTACTTGCACTCTTGAGAAAACTTCCTAAAACTTGTAATTCTTTACCAAAGGTAAAATTCGGTTTGAAATAAAAAAGAAAAAGTTGAAAAAATTATTGAAAAATATGAAATTTGTTTGTTTTATGATAAATAATTCTGTTTTAAATATTTCTCACAGAATTTACAAATTAATCTATATGTGAATCATATCGCAATCTAATTTGCGCGAATGAATGAATGAAATATTTTACTAAATCACATTCGACCCCTCCGGGGTCGATTCGTTGTTTAAACGATTTTTCTACCTACATGGGACCCCTCCGGGGTCGGGGGAATTTGAATTTCATTTTTCCTACATGCGACCCCGCTGGGGTCGGGGGATTTGATTTTCGTTTTTCTACCTACATGTGACCCCGCTGGGGTCGTGTTAATTACAAATTGACATTCATTGTACGATAAATTGACTCTCGCAGCCTTCTCTAGTTTGGAATTCTGAATTTTGCTTTTTGAATTCTATTCCTTGGATTTTCCTTAATTTGCAACCCATGATATTTCAACGGATCCTTTTATTTATTGCTTGCTTTTTGAGCGTAAAAAGTGTTTCACACTTTGTCGACAGAGGCAAAATCATGACGCCGGAAATTACTG
>Ga0138256_10002126_pt1 | contig 21338 bp, 13 predicted proteins | sample KNB2016incub_MG_FD_105486 | JGI IMG/M metagenome (GOLD analysis project Ga0138256, IMG submission 105486) | Active sludge microbial communities from wastewater in Klosterneuburg, Austria - KNB2014incub_MG | ecosystem: Engineered > WWTP > Activated sludge > Unclassified | place: Austria... | reverse complement strand
GAAATAGAATTAGGCAAAGCTCAATATCTGGTGATGTCGGGTTATTGTGATGCCGGCATCATCGATACACCATTGGATCCGGCCATTTTAGAAAGAGATTTTAGTATTAGAAAATTGGATACTTACAGAAAGGTAAGCCATACGGAAAACAGGAAAACCGAAGTCGTCATCCGGTCACACCGTAAACCGATTGAGGGTCTGATCATCCGTGCAAATGAATTTTATAGTTTTGATGATCAAGCTGAAAAAGACATCAGATACCTTGATTTGATGCGAATAGGCCGCCGGCTGAATGATCCTGAAATGGGCAAACCACTTACTACAGAAGGTGATTCAGGTGCTTTAATCGTGGATCACAATAATATTCCGATAGCTATCCTGGTGGGTGCCAGCCGGGACCAGGACGGCGAATTTTCTTATGGTATTAAATTGAACGACATCTTTGAAATACTGCAAATACAAAAATATTCCCCGCTATGAGAAATCTCAAGACTACCATTATAATACTGTTCTTATCGCTGCACCTAAGCGGTCAGGATACCATTACCTGGAAATATACCGAAGGGGGTGAAATGTCCTGTCATAAAAAAACAGTATTAAGACTAACCCATATCGCTCCTGGAGATCCCATAACATTTGATTCAGACCAACGAATCATCGATTGCGTTTCTGAGGGTATGGTTTTTATGGATATTGTACCTATGGAGGGCTCGGTTCATATCGGATTTTGCGATGATTCGGTAAATATGCCATTGCTTGGCGACTTTGTGCAAATGATCAATAAAAATGATTTGTTCTTTAAACTTGTTGTTACAGAACCGGAAAAAGACCCGGAGGTATCCCGGGACAAAGTATTGCCTAAGTCAAAAGTAGATGTTGTCCAAAACGTCTTCAACGATGCCTTTATTCTATATAGCGGGGATAAAGCCCAGCGTATTCTGGTATTTTCGAAATATAATATAGACGAAAACACTGAAACAAATACATTTATAGAAAAACTTCAAAAAACTACGTTTGACAGGAGTGCAGGTCTCCATGGATTTACAGAGGATGATAAATCCCAGGGCCGGTCTGCTATTTCAGGTATCACCGGTCTGGAAGTCACTAAATATGTGGACGGCCTGGCCAAATTCCTGGTATCCCGGGTAAAACAGGAACTGGCCATCCTGTATTTTGATAATTTTTCAAAAGCCATCAGAGATCCTGATGTAAAGGATATTCAATTTCTGTTCCGGAATACCTATGGGCAACTCGACTTGCTCGGGGATGAAATATATGACTTTAAACCCTATTTGAATTCCATCCGGGAAGGAATGGAAAATGATTTTAAGAAACTGCCGGAATCTGTGCACGCACTGATTAAAAACGAAGAATCACAATTATATAGTGCCATCAATTCAAAGAAAAATATGGGATTTATAATAAATACTTCCCTGGATTTTGCACAAGCCCTAAAGGAAAACGAACATGCTGGCACGGCCCTTGCACAACTGCAATCTGAAAACGATATCATAGGAAATACAGACCCTGCTTTAATCGGGATACTACGAACACTGCAATTATTTTCGGAAGCTTTCCGCAATTCCCCTGATGAAACAACGTCCAATTATTGGGTAGAACGGGATAAAATAAATGCCCTGCTAAATAACGATATGTTTTTAATCTATTTTATGGGTCTGGTAACCCATCTGGCTAAGTCAAAAAATATTCAATTTTCTGCGGGTAAATCTTTATTTCAAACTTTAAATACGGACATTGGACCGGCAAATATAAAACTGGTTAGACCACTGATTCAGGTATTAAAATCATCTTTCTTTAAAATTCAGGGGATACACCACCAATATATATCTGCTACACAGGATGAAATAAAGGGCAATCTGATTGGCAGTTATTTTGACGCTGCCGGCGAGCTGATAACCGCAGGGAATGAATTGGTCAGGTTATTTAATTTAGATGCCATCAAACCGGAATTTCAGATTTTCTTAAATATTTTTAATGACCTGAATGGCCTGGTAAAAAGTGTGAGTGTAAAGAAATATGCTGTGGCCACCACGCACCTGGCTCATTTAATCAAAACAATAGTAGGAAAGCCAAATCCGATAGGTTGGGAAAAGACGATCGCTTTTATAATTGAAAAGGCTCCATTTATCGGGCAAATGGCTGAAGCTAAAACATCGGACCAGGTAGACTCTTTATTGCAAATATATGCTGCCCCGATAGGATCGTGGAGGGACAAAAGAATTGCCAAGTTTAATGTTGCATTGGATTCATATATTGGCCCTGCAGCTTTTTTTAGCAATAGTGAATCAAGAATAACCTTATCTACTCCTGTCGGACCATCCGTAACTTTTGGTGGCAAGAATTATCAGATTACTGCACTTATGAGTTTAGTAGATATTGGACCTATCACTTCTTTTCGATTTAAAAATGATACTTCGGAAGTATCCAAGATATCGCTGAATGAAATTTTATCTCCGGGATTTTTATTTTCTTTTCAACTGGGAAAAAATTTTCCATTTTCATTTAATCTGGGGTACCAGGAATATCCTTTACTCAAAAGAGTTTTAAATAGCTCTAATGACATTAATATCAAACGAACTCCAGGGTTTACCGTTAGCTTTAACTTCAATATCCCGATTTTGACGCTGTCAAACAAAAAAGTCTCTTCAGAGTAGGGACAATGGCTTTAAACGTATCTACAAGTAACTATACCAAATCCGGTTTATGAAAAAAGAAGGTAAATTTTGGATTGACAGCGGAGAAAATACAGGCAACGGTCGGCCTAGCATAGACGATTTGCTTTTGATTAATACCTCTTTCTTTAATCTGTTGATGCCAATATTATTATTTTTATTTATTCGGCTAATTCCGCAGGCCAACCATTTGGTGTTCGGCCAATTACAGGGCCAGGATCCTATTTACAGTACATTAATGATTGGGATATATACAGTGTTCAGTATTTTAATATACTTTCGGCACAAAAGTTTGATTCCTGATAGTCAATGTATTGCAAATGCATTCAAGTGGGTAAATAGAATTGCATTTATCCTGCCCACCGGGGTCTGGCTAGTATCAATCCTGGTAAATTCTCCAAAGCAACACCCCGTTTCGATCTTTCTAAGCTTTGTGATCCTGGGCCTTTTATTTCTGGCTCATTCAAAGTCTAATCCCTTTCACGCCTTACTTCTGGATAAGAATATAAACAAAGTAATCTGGATAATACTTTCAGTGATCGTATTAATTTTCTTGTTTTTACTGTTTGTATTTTCAGAAGTTGATACTGTGGATAAATTACCTATGCAATTTACAGTTATTCTGATAATTATTTTTCTATTAGTGGGTGCATCTGATATTTATTACATTAACCGAAACAAATCTACACGTCTCGAAACAAAACAACTATTCTCTGAATACAGAAATAAAAACGTGATTTATTTTGTTCTGATTTTCGCGATAGTTGTTGTTTTATTTGGTAATTATCATCATGAATTTGGTACCGGATTTGATATTTTGATTTACTATTTTTTGTGCATCCGGGCCTTGTTGTTTATAATAGGCACAATGTTTCGATATTCTGTGAATGTCAATTTGTCAAGGACAAAAAAAATTGTATTCAGGGCACTTTTATTTCTGGCGGTTGTCCTGACCCCATTTATCTGGCCTGACACAAGCCGGGAACATTATAAACTAACTACTATCAATAAAAGCAAAAAACGTGATACTCTTCAGAATTATGTTAAAAACTGGCTTAGTTTAAAGCCTGTAACCGATTCCACCCCAATCTTTTTAATTTCTGGACAAGGTGGTGGATCAAGGGCCGGCTGCACTTTTTTTACTTCAATGGCCTTATTGGATTCCTTGATTGATGGTAATACTTTATTGATCACTACTGTATCAGGCAGTTCAAATGGAGCTGGATTTTATCTAAGTGCCAAAAATAATTTTTCAAGTACTTCTTTGTCTTCGAGTCTCATGGCTTACAATGACACCATTAAGCTGAGGATGATGGATTCTATACTATATCATAAAGATTATGTTTCAGCATCTTTATTTAATTTATTATTTACGGATTTTATTCGTTCAGTATTCTGGGCTAAAAAGAATGATAAATCGAGAAATGTTTTCTTGATGAATCAGGAGAAAGAGTCTTTTGAAGCCTTAGGTAAAGAATTAAAATTTGGACCCAATTATTTACTGGATTCATCATGGAGCTCAATCTATGAACAGGGAAACACTTCTTTACCCTTATTTCTTCCAATGACGTATAATATTGAATTGGGAATTAAAGCGATCAGCAGTCCGGTATTTTTACCCGACAGCACTATGCACGCTTTTTATCCGATTTTAGATAGTCTGCCGCCCGATGAGGATTTACAAATTAACCGGTCAATACTGATCAGCCAGATGTTTCCACTCATTAGCGCCAGTGCCAGCATAGATTCATTCCATTATATGGATGGAGGAGTATACGATAACCTGGCTTTTGAGACATTATTTGACATATATACATGTGTTGCCAGAATGCGTGATTCTATGGCGGTTAACAGACCAATTGTCCTTATTTCAATTGCCAACAGTGACTATGAAGATGATATAGAATTCAAGGATATTCGATCTGATATCAAAGCGACGAGTAAAGCGGTTTCCCAGTCTTTATTTAGTACCAATCCTATTGTTCAGAAATCTGAAGGACTACAAAAATTGAATGTCCGTAAAGATGGTTTTTTTGAACTTAAAATTTACCATCCTGAACCCGATAGTGTTGTAGAGTCATTCAGCGAGAAATTCTGTAATTTATTTATGTATAAGCAAACCGGTAAAGTAATTCTTTCCCGCTACCTCACGATGGTTGATATAAATAAGAAAATAATTGAGAAATCTTATCAAGAAGTTGATTCATTTAAATTGGAATTGAATAAATTTTTAATGGAAGTTAATAAACGCCGGCGAAATATTAATTAAATAGTACAATTTTACAATTGTTAGGATATATATCCCTTGTTAATTCCTACTTTAATGCGGATGATTCACATCCACCACCGCAGTACTAATGCCAATATCCCCATTCTTATCTACAATTTCAAAACTGACATATATTACCTTGAATTCACTAAATACGTCTTCCTTTCTAGTCATTAACATTTGAATCCTGGCTATATCCACCTCCTCCAGTTTATCATGCATTTCATTAATTTCCTCCAGATATTTCTTTTGATCTTTTGCCCTCTTTAGACCAACCAAATTCCAGGCCAGGATACCTAGCCGATATATATGCTTTATTGATTCTATATCCTTTCCTCCTTTTCCATAAATTTCTAACAATGGACTGACAAAGTCTGTCAAGACTTCGGAGTATTTAATAGGCCCTGGAGTAGATCTTATTTTATAGTCTGGATTTAGATTGGTCTTTAACTGTTGCGTTGCCTCGGCTACAATTTCATCATACACAATGTTTTGTTGTTTCCTTTTTTGAATTTTAAGTTTCTCGGCCTTGAGTCGTTTTTGTCTTTTGATGCGTTCTTTCTTCCCCATAATAAAATTAAGCATTTAATAGTCCATCTTGTCAAACAGTACTGAATTCAAAGTTAGGAATCAAAGTATAAATTTGGAAAAGAAGATTTGGCTATCTTGAATGGAAGCTTTTAATTAACCTTTCTTACTGCTTTTTTCTGAACTTCAACCTCCGTTTTTAGCCTCGGATTGGCTTTTACCGCAGTTTCAGATATAATAGTGGTCGCCGGATTTATTTTTAACTGAGCTTCCTGCAACAAAGGCTCCGCCTTTTGAAATAAAACCGATGACCTGTCAATCGTCTGGAGCAATTCATTGGCTTTTACAAATTGGCCAATCTGTAAAAATTTATCCGCCGCATTGATTTTCTCCTGATCAGTAGCCTGTAGGTTGTTGACCGTAGATAAAGTTGCCTGGTTTACTGAAATGTTTTTATCCACCTGTTTAATCTTGTCGTTTACCCTGGATTTATTGGTTTCAGTTTTTTGAACTTTATTGTAGTCCTCTTTTGCTTTGGAATATTCTTTGATCTGGATGTACTGATCGCCCCGTTTTTCGAGCAAGAGGTCTTTATTGTATCGGCTATTCTCAATAAGTTGGGTATAAGCAGGAATGGCAATTTCGGGGCGTTTGTATATATGGGCGAGGTAAGCTGTTTTTAACGTTGCCTGGGGCGAAGGAAAGAGCTGCGTCAGTTGTTGCTGATAATACAAACACGAATCGTCGACCATCATTTTATAGTATGAATCCGCAATCAGCCGGTAAGCCGTTTTTTTAAGACTGTCATTGGCGATCCCGGACCCTATTGCGCTTTTTAGTGTTTCGACCGATAGGGCATAATGGCCCTTTTGATAGGCGAAGATGCCGACGATACATTGAACCAGCTTTTCGATTTTTTCATTGATCTCATCTCCGATGAGATCTTCCATTGAAAACCTGGCGAGGTTTAAGCGCAGGTCTTCCGGGTTGGGCACATAGGCACCCAGGGTATCTGATGTCAGGTTAAAATCGGATTTAATAGAAAGGGATTGATCACCTCCTTTGATCAGGACTCCACTGTAATACAGGTCAGCGCCACAAGACCTGGCAAGCTCCAGCTTTTTACTTTTGGTAATTTCAATGGAATGATCCAGGGTTGCAAATTGATTTTCTGCAATTAAACCGGCTTTGCGGCATTGATCTGCAAATAGCTCTTCAATCAATTGTCTGGTGTCTTTGGCAGATTGTGGGTCGCTGCTGTAAATCGGAAAGATCAGGCTTTTTATTTCCGCAGTCGGATTAAACGCAACACAGGCATTGGCCAGGGCCAGGGAGTCTTTAGAGGTGAGCGTAGTATCCTGGCCGGGAGTTTTGGATCGTGGGCGGGTGAATAAAAAAATGAAGAGAACAGCCACCGGAAATAGCAAAAGAAACGCTAGCTTTTTGATATTATACCAGGGATGGTTCTTTCGTTTGAGCAAGATCTTCAGGTCTTTAAAAAATTTTTCTTTATAAATAGACCATCTGTTTAAATCCAGGGTCATCGTCTGTGAGTCAAACATGGGGTGGATGGATACGGGTACTTCAGCTTTATCGGGCAATATTCCTCCATTGACCAGGGTGGGTATGATGTCCAGTTTTTTTTCTATGGCGTATTCTATTTCTTTGCGTACCCAGTCATCCGGGTGCTGGATGCGGAATTGCCCATCCTTATCTTTTTCCAGCCAGGATTTTCCAATCATAACCAGGCACACTTTAGCGCCGGTGCCGGCCTGATTCAATATTTCCTTCCATTTAGCCCCGCTGTGAATATCGGAGGTATCCAGAAATACACTGTCATGACCAAATTCTTTTTCCAGTCCTTCGTGGATGACATTGACCTGGTCCTGGCTAAGGTCGGCCCGGCGGTAGCTGATGAAGATGGCGTTATGTAAAGGCTCCATGATTCTAAATTTAGTTCATTTTCTATTTCGGTTCAAATCAGATTGGACAGCCGGGAATGTAAACTGGTCTGCTTGATATATGTAACGAAGAAAGAATAAGTGGAGGGTGGTGGAGGAAAATATTTAATTGGTGCAGGTTAAAACCGCTTACGACCGAGGGACACTAAGAGGAGAACTATAAGCAAAGACCATTAACGACGGGGTGTAATCAGTAGATATTACGTTTTTAATTCATTCAAGCGTACCTAACGGCACGCGTGAATAACATTAAACAGTTTTTACCAATAGCTAGTCCCTACCGGGACGGAACTGGTGGTTTAATTATAGTGTAGGGCTTATGAGAACTACCTGACTAGTGCTGTAGGCACTTCATATTGGTAAAAAAGTTAAGACAGTTGTATCCGTGCCGTAGGTACGGCCTTTTTTAATTTGGTCAATGCGGTGTTACAGTATAGTGTTTTTAGATATTTGTTCGAGGTTGATAGGCATCGAAACATGATGCGCTTAGCCCTTTATTGAAGGCTGATTGTTTGAACTATTATCGGCTATCTTGATTTCAAAATATTATCATCTACTTAGGGTTTTAATCAGATTTGCCTGATTGTAATTCCACTTTGATTCGTGCATTATTTAAAGAGGGCAACTCAATATATAAATTTCCTTCTCGGACACCTGGATAAAGATTATCATCAATCCACACCTTAGAAATTTGATAATCATCGCCTTCAATCGGTAAAGGATACAATTTGTCACCTTGTTTTGATTTCTTTATATTAAAATACAAAACCACCGGGTGATGATTGACCCAAAGAGCAGTGTACAGGTGATTTAACAGCGCATGTTCCATATTGTGGTACGATGCTTTATAGGGCCCGGCTTTGACACTGTCTTTTATCCGGCCATCTTCCCAAATCGCAAAATGCGTATCCCCGTTTATTTTATCAACAAAACCCGAATCCCATAGCCGGGCTCCACGATCGAAACTATTTAAATAGGATATCGATCCTGTAGTCTTATACAAGTTCAGGTCTAACATTAATCCATAGGCCTGAATCCACCAATAGGTATAAGGAGTATAACGGCCTGAAGAATTATTGGCCACGGCATTGGGCCACAAACCGGAAGTAGTTTTATAGGCAAGTTGGTGTAATTGATCAGCCAATGAAACAGCGGCCTGTCGAAATGCTGGATTTTTTTTAATCAGATTCAATCGCAACCACATCCAGGCTGCTTCTATATTATGCCCGGTATTGATTTCATTTTCATTGGAATCGGGATTGATGTAGTCCCAGCCCGGTGTAAATGATTCAAGGATCCATCCGGTATGTTTATCCTTCATTTTATCCAGGACAGTAGTCATGATCCGATCCGCTTGTTTTAAATACTCATCCTGCCGGGTAGCTAAATATAGGTATAAGAGATGGCCGGACACAGGAGGCACCACCGAACTAAACGATTTGGTACTGTCTTTAACAGACCAGTCGCGGTTAAAAACGCTGTAGTATCCTGCTGACAAACTATCCCAGCCTATAGATTCTAATAGTTTATTGGATTGTTCAATATAATCCAGGACTTCGGGATCGTGCGTGATAAAATAATAAAGAGTCAATCCGGTGATGGTATATACCTGAACAAATATGGATTTACTGGTTTGAAGCGGATTGCCGGAAACACTCAGCAGATCAAACCATCCGCCATATTCTTTATCCCAGGCTTTAGACAATAAATAGTTTTTGGTTTCTTCTGCCACCTTAAGATATTGTTCATCCCCACTCAACATATAAGCCACAGAATATCCAAACAGATGACGGGAGATCATACTAGGGTATTTTGAAGAATCCCCAAAAGTTTGCCAGTGGGCATCCAGGTTGGTATAAAAACCACCATGTTGATGGTCGACTGCAAATTTTGACCAATAAGGAATGATGTCTGTCAAGGCCTGGTCTTTCCAATAGTTTTCATCGCGAAACGATTTTTCCGAAACAGAAGAATTACACCCGGAGCATAAGAATAAACAGGCGATGAAAATCCCTGAAAAAAGGAATTCAGGAAAAGCCAGTTTATACCTTATCATATTCCACCCTTTCCCGGTTACACGTTCCATCCTGATAAAATTCCATGATCGAATATGCCGGACCAAAATTGTGAAAAGAACCTTTCCACCAATTACCGCTGACAGCCCCATTGCACAAATAGCGGATGTTTCTGTAGGTAACATCGTCCTGTAGGTGGATATGTCCGCTGATGGCAGTTTTTATTTGAGGGAAACCGGCAAATAATTTCTCCAGTCTTAGGTAATCAATATGCATGAGGTTACGCGGTATCCTCAAATCTCCATTGGTTTCCGTTTTATTTAAAAACAAACCTGCACAAATCGACAGGATGGGGATATGGGACACCAGGCAGACAAATTCATTTTTTGGGATTCGTTTTAATTCCTGCTCGAGCCATTCGTATTGGGGTTCGTCCAGTTTGCCGATATATCCACCTTCCGGATTGAGTTGAGTACTGTCAAGAACAATAAAATGCCAGGAGCCTTTGGTAAACCGGTAAAACCTTCCCGGCATATTAAAAGATTCTACTACCCAGGTTTTGCCGTACAATCGATCCTGGTCCTCGGCAGCTTTGTTTTTTATAAACCAACCCCAGGTATCATGGTTGCCTATGCAATGATAAACCGGAAGACTATTTTCGTTTTTAAGTATAGTATTGAATAAATTAAACTGGGTCTGGGTCTGTTGTTTGTCCCGTTCCAGGGCATCCATAATCGCATCGCCGCCGTTGATGACAAAATCCACTTTGCGTTTAAGTTTTTGGACATGTTGCAGGGCCTGGGCCATACCTTTTTCCGGTATTGCTCCGGGTTGGACATGGATATCGGTGAGGTGGGCAAACCTGACCAGAGGCTTTTTTCGTTTCTCGTTCAGATCAACCGCATTGGGTAAGATTAAACCGGAGGCCAAACCCAGGGAGGATTGTTGGATAAATTTTCTGCGTATCATGAGATTTGGAGATGGAATATAAATATAAAGTTAGTTGAACAATTTAAGGCGCACGGAGTCGCGGAGATCCACGAAGATTATTTTAAAGTTGGAAATTTTTTTGCGAAGCATTAAATGAATTGTAACTAGTATTTTGAAATTCTTAGGTAAATGGGAGGCTCACGCCATTGAAAATATGTAAAAAAACCGTACAAATATGCAATCGCATTTCAAATCTGTACATATTAATTTATTAAGAAAAAGTTCTCCGTGGATCTCCCCTCTACGTGCGATCCATTACCCCTCACATCCGTGGCCTCGAAGGCCTCATCCCCGATATTGTCGATAATTTTGCCCTTGTATTCAACCTCCGGACATACAATTTACCATTGCTGATCACATAAAGTTGATTTAACTCTGGACCTCCAAATACCAGGTCGCTCACAAATCCTCCGGGAACCGGTAAAATCATATTGACTCTCCCCAACTGATCACTCACCTGCACTCCCATGTTGGTCGCGGTATACAATACATTGGCCGTATCGATCACTCCTGTGCGGGCCTCTGCGGTCTGATATCCGTAAGGTATATGATAATGTATATAAGATTGTCCATGATCCAGCGATCCATCCGGATTGATTTTATACGAAGAACCAAACACACCTTCATCCTGCATGACATTTAAAAAAGATTGCTCGGCATTGAGTGCCATACCCGTCACTTTAGTCAGGGTAGGTGTATATCCGGCCTTGCCGGTAGCATAGTGAAAATAACCTAACCGGTTTTGACCTGCATTAAAATAGAAACCTTCCGGTGTAGTTTCTATTTTATCGCATTTTATACCGGGTAATGTCGCTACCTGACCGGAAGCGCCATGAATAGTGATGCCTCCCGTATTTTTTGAGCAAAGGATCAAATGGTCTTTGGCATCGAATGCAAATTCGGAATACGATTTATTATAGGTTTTTAAGCTGGTTGTTGTTCCATCGGTTTCCAGTTTCCATATCCCATAAGCGTCTCTGGCGGTAAAATGAACAACTCCTTTTGAATTGACTGCAATGCGATCCAGATAAGACACCGGAGTTTTTATTTCTTTCCATCCTTCCTGATTTTTGGTAATGGTCATTCCTTTATACAGATCTGCATGGGTATTCACTTTTGCCGGATAATCTTTCCATAACCATCGAAGGGCATCTGCGATAATGGTCAGGGCATGCGTGCTGCTGTGCGCGCCTTCGCCCCAGGCATGACTGACTTCATACCCCGCCCAGGTCAATGCACTGAGCATATTTTGATTGGCGATATACCAGTCACCGGCATAAATGTTGAGATCGGAATAACCATCTTCAAGAAATATTCGAAGCGGTTTGGGTTCAGTCTTGCGAACGAGCGTGGCCATTTCGTCCGCTCCTCTCAGTCCTACATAGGTGCCAATGGTACTGAACACTCTGCGAAACTCATCCGGTCTTTCCCAGGCAACATTGAATGCACAAATCGCTCCGCTGCTGGCACCTGCGATACTGCGATCGTTGGGGTCATCGCTGAGGTTATAGGATTTTTTGACTTCGGGAATAATCTCCTCAATCAAAAACCGCGCATACCGGTCACCCAAAGCATCGTATTCAAAACTTCTATTGAATCTTGGATAGTTGCTGGTGTCTTTCGATTTAAGTTGTCCTGGATCGATATAAATTCCAATCAGAACAGGGATTTCGTTACGGTGAATCAGCGTATCAAAATGTGCCGACAATCTCCAGCCATTTGCCCTGCTCACCCCATCCTGCACGATCATGCTGCAAGTGGGTTTGGCGGCATCGTATTGGGCTGGAATGTATAACCAATAATTTCGTTCTGTTCCGGGATAGACTTTACTGATCCATTTAAATGGGCCTTTGATTTGGCCGGCAGGTACCTGAGCATTTCCCACCAGGGCATTTAAAATAATAATCAGGGTTAATAAGGATTTTATCATAAGTACTGTTTATTGACAGGAATACAAGGAAGTAAAAAAGTAATATTTAAAAGCCTAAAAAAGCCACCAGAATTAAAATGGCGACCAGAAAAAGTAATATAGTCAATATTCCCAGGACCAGTCCGATCACAGCCATGGTACTATCATTGTCTTTTTGAATCCCCATAATGCCCAATATCGTCCCGGCAATCGCCAAAGGAAGGGTAAGAAAAGCCAGGGGGCCAAGAAATAAAAATAAAAAACCAGCTCCGGCAAGGATCAAAGACCACTTACCTCTGTTGTTGGGATTATTACTTTTGGAAAAGGCCTGGTTCAAAGAACTTTCACGGGTTAATTTGCCGCTGTCAATTTTCTTTTGCAAACGGTGTTGGGCATGTCGGACTACCCAGCGCTTTACCCAGGCCTGCTTTATCCCATTTGATTTTCTGATGTGGTCTGGGTCAATGGACAAAAACTGATTGACCGTCATCGCTTTGGAAAAGACAGTAGCAGTTCCGGATGTTGGCGATTTTACCGGGTGAACGGCATAGGCTATTGAAAACGACAGAATAAGTAAAACAGTTATCGTATTTCGTATACAATTATACATAAAAAAAGTATTTTAATAGATTGGCCGCATAGTTATAATGACAGCGTTGCCGTGCGAAGATCAATTTATTTTTCGGATCAACAAAAGTATTATAGATTTAAAAAGGTGAAAGGTAGAAGAGGAAGGGGGAAAGGTAAAAAGGCAGCATTTAAAATTCTGTTAATTCCATTTGAATTAATTTGAATTCATTCTACATTAAGTACAACCTGGACGTTCTTTACTCAGTTATTAATGTGGTTATAAGTACGGTTGATAAAATTTGTTATCAAGCTATAAGCTGGAAATAATCCTATACTCTTTTTTTGCAGGCTACACAGATTGGAAAAATTAATGGAATTATCGTTTGTTTTCCCCATTTGGGGTGTATGAAAGGTAAGGATCAAGTCTACTTTTGTCCGGAATATTGATTCCAAACTAAAGTTAGACTTCATCGAGTCACTAAGCCATATTTATCCTATTTTATATTCTGTCACCTTTATGAAGTTTCTTTTTTTAATCTGTCTGTTTTCAACATGTCTTGACGCTGCAGCACAAAATAAATACACCATCAGTGGTTATATCGAAGACGTCCAATCAGCAGAAAAACTGATTTCAGCCACTTTATTTGACCGTTTAAACCAACAAGGGGTCGTTTCGAATACCTATGGGTTTTATTCGTTGACCCTGCCGGCCGGAGCTGTTGACCTGTTTTCATCTTATGTAGGATATGTCAACTGGGAATTAAAATTTAACCTGACCCGGGATACCATTATAGATATCTCCATGATAACAGCCAATCTTCTGCAAGAAATAGTGGTACAAGCGGAACGTTCCGATCGGGTCGATCAGAAAATCCAAATGAGCCAGGTCTCTGTTCCGATTGAACAAATAAAAAAAGCGCCAGCTTTATTGGGAGAGGTCGATGTATTAAAAGTCTTGCAACTGCTGCCTGGTGTCCAGGGTGGAGGAGAGGGTCAAAACGGCCTATATGTTAGAGGTGGTAGCCCGGATCAAAACCTGATTTTATTGGATGGCGTACCTGTGTATAATGTATCGCATATCGGTGGTTTCTTTTCAGTATTCAATGGAGATGCCATCAAAAATGTAACATTGACTAAAGGAGGGTTTCCGGCGCGACATGGTGGACGGTTATCTTCCATTATTGAAATCGATATGAAAGAAGGTAATATGAGAGAATTTCATGGGGAAGGCGGTATCGGATTGATTTCTTCCCGGCTAACCCTGGAAGGACCGATATGGAAAGACAAGATTTCATTTTTGGTTTCTGGCAGGCGTACTTATCTGGATCTGATTGCAAGACCATTTATCAACGGGGCTATCCGAAAACAAAACCAAACCGCGTCTACCGAGGTCAATGCGGGACTGGATGCGCATTTTCATGACCTCAATGCCAAGATCAATTATAAGATCAATGGAAAGCATAGATTGTTTCTGAGCGTATACAGTGGACTGGACATTTTTGGAATTCAGTATGACGAATTTTATGATAACCGGACTTCACACCAAAAAACCAAGGGTGGAATTGATTGGGGAAATATAACTTCTGCATTCCGGTGGAATTGGATGATAAACCCCAAGTTGTTTGCCAATACCACCATCACCTACAGCAAGTATAAAGTAAACATTGGAGCACTGACCGAATATAAATTGAATAACGAAATAGAGTCCAATCAAGCCCGTTATCTTTCCGGTATCCGGGATTGGGCGGCAAAAGTCGATTTTGATTATATAGTCAATCCGGTTTACCGGGTGAGGTTTGGTTTTGGTAATACCCTGCATCAATACACCCCTGGGGCGTTTCAGGTAAAGTTTAAAAATCCAAATTCCAGTCTGGATACTATTTTAGGTTCCTCTGCCATTCGGTCCGTCGAACCATACACCTACGTTGAAAATGAAGTTCAATGGGGTGCATTAAGGGCTAATCTGGGCCTGCATGCCTCCGGATTCCGGGTAGACAAACAATGGTATACTTCATTACAACCGAGAGTAGGCATCAATTATGGTTTAAATAATTCACTAGCATTAAAAGCATCCTTTGCCACTATGCGCCAGTATATCAATCTTTTGAGCAATGAACGAATAGGTTTGCCTACTGACCTTTGGGTACCGGCCACAGCAAAGATCAAACCCCAGGACGCCTGGCAGGCAGCTATTGGGCTGGCTAAAACCTTTTCCTCTCATTATGAATTCACTTTCGAAGCCTATTATAAAAAAATGAAAAATGTGGTGTCCTATACCGATGGAGCCACCCTGCTCGACATCAATTCAGACTGGCAGGATAAGATCACCCAGGGCGATGGGACGGCTTATGGCAGTGAATGGTTGGTGCAAAAGAAAAATGGAAAGACCACCGGTTGGATAGGATATACCCTGTCCTGGAACTGGCGTCAGTTTGATGATCTCAACAGAGGTGAACGATATCCTTTTAAATACGACAGAAGGCATGATATTGAAATCCTGGTTTCCCATAAATTCAGCAAACGATTTAGTGTATCGGGTACCTGGCAGTATGGCACGGGCAATGCGGTGTCGCTGCCCACTGCCTATTACAAATTACCCTCATTTATGAACCCGGAGGATCACTCCCGGGTAAAGCAAGTAAATTTTTTCTACGAATATGAAATTATTGACAGCAAAAACGATTACCGTATGCCGGCGTATCACAGCATGGACATCAACTTTGAATTCAGCAAACAAAAAAAACACCATATGCGTACCTGGTCTGTAGGCGCCTACAACTTATACAACAGGCCCAATCCTTTGTTTCTTTCATCCGATACCGTAGGAAAAAGGCTGGACAATGGTCAATATGAATTTAAAAAAGTGATCCGCCAGTATAGTTTGTTTCCTATTGTACCTCACGTTATGTACAGCTTTAAATTTTAATACATGAAGAATACTTTTTTACTGTTGATTATTTTTCTTTCCCTGCAGGGCTGTGATGAAGATTTTTTTACTCCGATTGTTGAAGTGGACTTGCCGGAGGTCGCACCCAAGCTGGTTATCTATAGTCATATGGAGGAAGGGGCTGATACCTTGAATATTATTGTTACTACCTCAAGAGGCATTTTAGATAACCGACCCTTTCCTGTATTAAAATCCGATACATTTTGGTTTCCTCCTGGATCTTCCAATTTTACTATCAGGCAACATTCAACGATCGATACCGTGAACCAGGTACGCCTGGAATTATATAAAAACAATACGTCGATTGCAGAATTCTACAAACATCCGGGGTTCCTCGGGGTATACACTGCCGTTTTAAACCAACCTTTGAAATATGAAGTTGATGTGAGCTATACACTTAAGGCATCTGCTCCCGGGTTTGAATCGATCGAAGCGGTGAGCGCCATTCCCCAGCCAGTGCCAATAGATTCCATAAGTTACCGCCGCAATATTAAAGTAGCTGACCCCAATGATCCGACCTCTTTAGAGGATGTCAACGAATTTTCTTTGTCCTTTTCTGACCCTGCAGGTATGGACAATTATTACAAATGTTCTGCCATATATCAAGATACTATTTGGGGCGTGGAGCATCCGCGTTATATTTTTTCCCTGGATTTTAAAAGCATTTATGATCTACTGGATGATGCCTCGTTTGATGGGAAAGCAACCATCTGGAATGTCCATGAAAATGCAAATCACCCGCAGGAAGGCCAATACATGGTGTTTTCTTTACACCATATCAGTGCTTCCTTTTATCAATATTCGCTTTCTGCGCGCCGTTATGATGATGCCGAAGACAATCCTTTTGCAGAGCCGGTAATTTTATATTCCAATGTAAAAAACGGTTACGGAGTATTGAGTATGGGTTCAACCCGCAAATACAAGATTCAGGTTAGGTAATTTTATTTTTTCCCTTTTGCCGCGTAATACAAACCGGCGTAGAGGTGGTTTAAAAATGCAGGATCCTTATAAATCGCGGGTACATGGCCAAGCGCCGTATAAAAAGACCGGCCCCCGTCATAATCATGATACCAGGCTACCGGATGAAAACCCATACCCTCTGTTTTATTGTCGCCCCATTGTGCTTTTGCGTTGTAGGTAGATTCGTCGACAGCCAGAATATAATTTAAACCGGTTATTTTTTCGGGACCAAAATCATACCATTCATCGGTCCATAAATTGGATTCCCTGAACAATTCCAAGCCAGGAAATTTATTTTGAGTAAACCGGAGTTGCGCGGTTTGTGTCGGAGGATGGATCTTAAACATCCGGCCGACCAGCTTGGTATACCATTCCCAACCGTATTCCGTATCGGAAGCGCTGTGTACACCCACAAATCCTTTGCCAGCCCGGATAAATTTTTCCATAGCAGCTTGCTGGGCATCATTGAGGATATCGCCGGTAGTGTTAAGGAAAACAATCACATCAAACTTGGCCAGGTTGGCATCGTTGAACCTTGAAGGGTCTTCATGCCATTCGACATCAAAAACATGGCGGTCTGCCAGGCCCCGCATGGCTTCAACACCTTCGTGGATTGATTCGTGATGCCAGCCATTGGTTTTAGTGAACAATAAAACCCGGAATTGTTTTTGTGCCTGCAGGGATACAGTACCCATAATCAGACATACTGAAAGAAACAGATATAGATTTTTCATGATAGTTAACAGTCTTTTTTATGGCAGTGAATGTACTATTTTTCATTTTCTTTTACCAATATTTCAACCCTATATGGAAATACAGTTCATAATGACGTATTGTACCGTCATTATTTTTCCATAAGTCAAAAAATTCAATCCAAGTCTTGTCCACATTTCTTAATTTGAGGGTCTTATGAATCGTTTATTTTTTCTGTTGATGTTATTGGGCAGCACCCACCTAAAGTCCCAGGATCCGGTGAGCCTTGCCCAGGTTTACAAAGATTATTTTTTAATAGGAGTAGCAGTTTCTCCTCGAGCCTTAAAAACAGATGAAGCTATGCTCATCACTACACAATTTAATAGTATGACGGCAGAAAATGCCATGAAAATGGGTCCTATCCATCCTCAGGAAAAGGAATACAATTGGGCGGGAGGGGATTCCATTGCTGCCTTTGCCAAAAGAAATAATATGAAACTCCGGGGTCACACCCTTTGCTGGCACAACCAGACCCCGCCGTGGTTGTTCAAAACAGAAAATGGGGACACGGTATCCAAAGCCGTTTTATTAGACAGGCTTAAAGAACACATTACTTCAGTGGTCAGCCGGTATAGGGGTACTATCTATGCCTGGGATGTGGTCAATGAAGCCATCTCCGATCGCACCGGAGAGTATTTAAGACCCTCGATCTGGCACCGGATCTGCGGAGAAGAATACATTGCCAAAGCATTTGAATATGCCCATGCTGCTGACCCGGACGCATTGTTGTTTTATAACGATTACAATGAACTCAATCCGGAGAAAAGGGAAAAAATTTACCGCCTGGTCAAGAGTTTAAAAGATGCCGGAGTTCCCATCCACGGAGTAGGCCTGCAGGGTCATTGGTCAATTTATGAGCCGACAGCAGAAGTGTTGGATCAAACCCTAAATCGATTTTCCCAACTGGGTCTTCAGGTTCAAATCACTGAACTGGATATTTCAATACATGCTAAGGAACATGGGCGAAGGGAGCGTAAGCCGGAGGACAGCCTTAGTATTTTTACCCCGGAAAAAGAAACTTTACAGATCGAACGGTATAAAACCTGTTTTGACTTGTTCAGAAAATATAAACATGCCTTATCCTCTGTGACTTTTTGGAATATCTCGGACCGCAATAGTTGGCTGGACAATTTTCCGGTGAGAGGACGCAAAGATTACCCGTTGTTGTTTGACAAGGAATTGAAACCAAAGAAAGCGTTTTGGGGAGTGGTTGATTTTTTGAAATAGATGTCACAGATTACAATTAATGCCACTGAGACGCAGAAGGGCACAGAAAATTTTTTATAAGAATAAATAAAACCTCTGAGAATTATTGCGCACTAACATTTGGATTTATTAATAATGTTCTCTGTGTTATTCTGAGCTTCTGTGGCAAAACCCTCTGCGGCTCACTTCTTCATCAAATACTTCTTCGGCGTCACCCCAAACTGTTTTTTAAACGCCGCTATAAAATGACTGGGATTTGAATACCCGAGTTGATAAGCTACTTCATTTACATGGGGGGACGTGGTGTCCATCATTCTCCGGGCCTGATCCATTTTCCGGGCGAGCACATATCCATAAACTGTATTTCCATAAATTTCTTTGAACCCGGATTTTAATTGATATTCGGGGATACCAACCTGCTGTGCCAGTTCGGGTATTGTAGGTGGATGCTGGAGATTATTAATCAGTATTTCTTTAGCCACCTTTATCTTTTTCAATATATTTTCATCATTCAGAAAGGGGCACGTGGAATTACCGCTTTCTTTGTCCGAGAAATAAAGACTGACTAATTCGAGCAGTTTTGCGTAATAATAAGTTTGTTCGAGCGACTTATTGACCTGTGATTTTGATAGTGGGGATAAAGTGAGAATTAACGATTGATTCATAGCCTTGTCCTGATAAAACTTCTGTTGGATGTTTTCATTATGCAGAATAGGCAATTCATCCTGTGAAAACAACCTGTGTAGTTTATCCAGGGGAATATAAAGAGTAAATAAACGGGTGCCTGCAGTAAGCTCCAGGTTGAAACTATGGTCCTGGAGAGGATTGTATAAAAAAGTGGCTGTTTGTTCTTCCACTGCACGGATATAAGGACCAAAATGTAAACGGGACAAACCTTCCAAATTGAAAAAAAACTGCACCCTGTCCTTTCGTAGTGAAGAACCCACTATCTCAGACTGATCCGTAATGTTTTCCCAGCGCTCAAATAAAACTCCCTCAGATTGGTAAAGTGAAATTGGATTCATGCTTTTAGAGGTATTTTTAATATTAATTCAGGTATAAATTTAATGGTCTTAGTATAATAAAAATACAAATAATTGATTAATAGTGATATATAACATATGTTAACCAATTCCTAATACCTTATTCTTGGGTAATAAATTATCGAATACGGGTATTTTATATTCTGACTGGTATTCAACTTTGTGGTAGTTGTTCCGATGAAATTAATTTATTTATGTGTTTTTGCCGGATTGACGGCAGGAACTATGTATTCTCAAAACATTGACACCCTGCTGGAGAGGGATCTGGAACCGGTATTCATTAGCGCGCATCGGGACGGGCGAAAACTTTCCGGTTTATCCGCATCGGCATTATATATTCCCCAGGAACAAATAAAACAATTAGGTTCCTTTCGCCTGCAACAGGTATTGTCCGAACAAACCGGCATCCAGATTGTGCCTCAGGTAAATGGCCTGGGTTCCGGGATCCAATTACAGGGATTCAATCCGGATTATACGCTAATCCTGATTGATGGGGAGCCATTGATAGGAAGAAATACCGGATTATTGGATCTCAACCGGATATCCCTGAATCCGATCAAACAAATTGAAATTGTGAAGGGCCCCAGCAGCAGCCTGTATGGCTCGGAGGCTTTGGCCGGAGTGGTCAATATCATCACAGAACGAACCAATCAGGACAACGCGAGATTTGGGGTCAAAATGGCCAGCAACAGTACATCCGATGCTTATGTCTCCACAGGTTTTCGCAGGAATAAATCCGATGCTTTTATACAACTTGTCAGGTTTGCAACAGAAGGGTATGATCTGAGCCCCGATACCTATGGAAAGACCGTTTCACCGCATCAACAATGGTCTTTTTACGGTAAATTCAATGCCGCTATAAAACAACATGAGTTTACTTTAAGTTCGAGGTATTTTAATGAACACCAACAGAGTGAATTCCTGGTCAATGACATAGCCACTAGCGGATCGGGCCTTATACGCGATTGGATGATCAACCCGGTATGGAAGTACAAACTGAATACCCGGCTCCACAGTACGCTTCGCGCGTATTATACCCAGTATGCTGCACGAGCCATTTATTTGAACGATCAAACAAAAGAAGAGATCAGCAAAGATGACTTTCACCAGAGTTTTTCCCGTATAGAGTGGAACCCAAAATATTTAATCAATGACCGGAACAGTCTCCTGGGCGGAGTAGGGGCCGTTGCCGAAAAAGTCAATACTATCCGTTATGGCAATGACCTGCCTCAAAAACAATTCACCCAATATGGATTTATTCAATACACCTGGCAGCCGGCAGAACATAAAGAAGTGAACCTCGGTTTCCGGTATGACCATAACAATGTATATGGAGGGCAACTCAGTCCTAAAGTTTCGTTTATTACCAGAATATATCATACACTGAATTGGAAGGGATCAGTGGGTTTGGGATTTAAATCACCGGATTTCAGGCAACTTTATCTCGATTTTACCAATGCCGCCGGAGGTGGATACAGTGTTTTTGGAAGAGAG